>Ga0265338_10008695_pt1 | contig 12278 bp, 13 predicted proteins | sample 42126metaG_FD_193579 | JGI IMG/M metagenome (GOLD analysis project Ga0265338, IMG submission 193579) | Rhizosphere microbial communities from Carex aquatilis grown in University of Washington, Seatle, WA, United States - 4-21-26 metaG | ecosystem: Host-associated > Plants > Roots > Rhizosphere... | reverse complement strand
GCGGCGACCGCGCCGAGCAGGGCGAAACACTCGAGCGCGGGCCTGCGATCGGGCGGATCGCCGCGCCAGAGGTGATCGAACACGAACACCGCGTCGAGACCGGCCGCCTCGGCGGCGCGAGCCACCGTGATCGGAGTCTCCGGATCGTCGACGAACGACGGCAACGTCAGGCCGACGCGAACGCTCACGCGAGCAACTGGCGGGCCAACACCGCGGCGCCGACCGCGCCGGCCCGCTCGCCCAGCTGGGCAGGAACGAGAGGAATCTTCGGACGGTACGCCGCGCCTTCGACGTGACGCATGAACGACTCGACCAGCGGACCGAACAACAGCGGGCCGAGCTCCACGAGGCCGCCGGCGATGACGATGAGCTCCGGGTCGAGCACGTTGGCCAACGCCGCGAGCCCGAGCGACACGTTGTCGGCGTACCGCACCAACAACTCCCGCGCCTCGGCGTCGCCCGCACGCGCCGCTTCTTCCACGTGCACACCGGTGATCGACGCGAGCACACCGCCCGCCGCGGCGCGGATGTGCGCGCCCCCGCCACCCTCCACGAGCTCGCGGGCCATGCGGCCGAGCGCGGTGCCGGACGCGATCGCCTCCCAGTGTCCCCGCTCGCCGCACGCACACAACGGACCATCGCGCTCGACCGTGATGTGACCGATCTCGGCGCCGAATCCGTGCGCGCCGCGGTAGAGCTCACCGTTGAGCAGCAACGCGCCGCCGATACCGGTGCCCAGCGTCGCCAACAAGGCGTGCTGCACGCCCTTCGCCGCGCCGTAGGCGACCTCACCGCGCGCCGCGACGTTGGCGTCGTTGTCGACCACGAGGGGATGGTCGGTCGCCGCGTGCAGCGCGTCGCGGAGCGGCGCGTCGCGCACCGTCGGCAGGTTCGGCGAGTAGAGCACGTGGCCGTCGTGATCGACGAGCCCGGCGGCCCCGACCCCCACCGGTATCCCGGGCTCCGAGAGCTCCTCGACGATCAGCGCCGCAGTGGCCACGAGCGCGTCGACTCCCGCGTGCGGAGACAGGCGTCGCTGCTCGCGCAGCACCTGGCCGTCGGGGCCGAGCAGCACGCCGAGCACCTTCGTTCCGCCGATGTCGAGCCCGACCGTCGACCCGGCCGGCGGCGTCGCGGACTCCGTCTCGCTAGTCGACATCGATGCGCCGCAGGCGCGGCGGACGCGGCGCGGCCACGCGGCGCTGCTGCTCGACGACGACCGCGTCGGCCGCGTCGATCACGGCGCGTGCTGCCGCCAAGAACTCGTGCGCCGCGTTCCAGAGGTGCTCGACCGGATCCCCCGCGCCCGGCGGCGCGTCGCCCGCGCCCGCGCCCGCGGAGTCGTCGACCGTCCGGGCCTCCGGCTCGGGCTTCACACGAACTCCACTTCGAGCCGGTCGCCTTCGAAGTGCGCGCCGCCGACCTCGCGTCGCACCAGGCTGTCGGGCAACAGGAGCGCCCGCCGGTGCGGACCGACCGAGACGAACAATTCCTGGTCGGTACGGTCGAGCCGGACCTCGTCGCGCTCGGTGAACGGCACGTGCACCGAGAGCACGAGCGAATCGCCCACCGCGTCGACGCGCAACGGCTCGACGTGCGACAGCCGGGCCGGCGCGTCGAGATCGCCGTAGAGATCACGGGCGAACGCGCTGAGATCGCCGACGCCGAGCAGCTCGCGATCGGCGAGCTCGGCCGTGAGCATCGGCAGCGGCGCGAACGCGTCGGCGATGGTCTGCAGGTGCGCCGACTGCGAAGCCTTCCACTGGTCGAGCCAGGGATGGTCGAGCGCGGTCGGCAGGATCCGGTTCACGACGACCGCGTCGACGTGGTAGCCGAACAACGACAGATACGTGTAGGTGCGACGCGCCTCGGCGACGACCAGCCGTTCGGGGTTCACGACCAGGCGCGCGCTGGTGATGTCGCCGTCGGTCAACAGCTCGCGCACACCGTCGAGACGTTCGTAGAAGCGGCGGATCCCACCGAACACCTGATCACCGGCGATCGGCAGGCCGGAGAACCGGCTCAACACCGGTCGGGCGAGTCGGGTGAGCCGGCGCTGCGCGTCGAAGACGCGATCCATGTACCAGCCGAGCACGTCGGGCAGCGACAGCAGACGGATCGTCTCGGCCGTCGGCGCGCAATCGACCACCACGAGGTCGTAGTCGCCCGACGTCGCGAACTGCTTGATGTCGGCGAGCGAGAACACCTCGTCGAGGCCGGGGACGACCGCGAGCTCCTCCGCCTCCAACGAGTCGGCGCCGACCCAGTCGAGCACGTCGACCATGTACCGGCGCACGTCGTCCCAAGTCTCCTCGAACCGGATCCGGGCGTTGAGCTGCTGACCCCACAGCCGGCCGGCAACGGGCGTCGGGCGGTCGTCGAGCTCGACGCCGAACGCATCGGCGAGCGAATGCGCCGGATCGGTGGAGACCACGATGGTCCGCAAGCCCGCCTCGGCGGCGCGGACGGCGGTCGCGGCGGCGACGGTCGTCTTGCCGACGCCGCCCTTTCCGGTGAACAACAGGATGCGCATTGGCGAGCGAGGCTACCGGGCCGGCCCGCAGGATTCTCAGGCGACGGCCTCGACCTGCTTCTTCAACTCCTTCAACGCGCTGCCCATGATGAGGCCGGCCGCGCGCCGCTTCACGAGACCCGGCAGCGGCATCGCGAGCTCGACGGCGAGGTCGTAGAACACCCGGGTCACGGTTGGGCTCTCGGCCTCGAAGCGGTACGTACCGTCGAGCCGGCGCAACATGTCGCCCTCGACGAACCGCCACGAGAACGCATCCGGCGCCGCGGCGTAGTCGTACTCGAGCACGTACCGGATGCTCTTGCCGAGCGCCGCGGCACGGAACTCGACTCGCAAGCCGCGGCCCTCGCCGTCGACTTCGAGCACCTTCGCTTCCTTCACGTCGCGCAACCACTCGGGGTACGACTCGAAGTCGACGGCGACGTCGAAGCAGCGATCGGCCGACGCGTCGACGCGGATGCGCTCGCTGGCGGTGTCGGTCATCGCCCACCGCCGTTCGGTGTCGTGGTGCGGCGCGCGGTCGCGGGAACGCGCACCGTCAGATCGCGCGCCGGGAACGTGCCGTGGCGTGCGCTCCACAGGCCGACCAGCGCCAGCGGCAACATCGGCTCGAGCGCCGCGAACGCGTTGGCCCAGGCGGTCGCGAGCGCGACCACGATCGAGAGACCGAGCGCGCCGAACAACCAGCGGCGCACGTCGGAGGGCGCCGATCCCACGAGGAAGAACAGGCTGCCGACCCCGATGTCGTCGCCCCGGCCCGACCGGACGACCGCGAGCCCGAAGGCGTAGAGCCAGATCGGCAGGGAGACCAGGAACAACGTGAGCGCCACCCCGGATGCGACGCCGTCGAGGGCGTGCAGGCCGAAGGCGTCGGGCACCACGGTCACGACGAACAACCCCAGTGTTGCCCACGACCCGACGACGATCGACCGACCGATCACGACGAGGAGGCTACCGGCCCAGCGGGCCGACGGCCGAGAGCTCGCCGCGTGCAACCGGCTCGAGCAGCGTGACGAGCCGATCGTTCGCGAACTCACCGCCGGCCCGGATCCGAGCCGCGGCGCCCATGCGCGCCCGGAGACCGTCGTCGGCGAGCAAACGCCCGATCGCGGCGCGCACCGCGGCAACGTCGCGGGGCGGCACGACGTACCCGGTCTCCCCGTCAGTGACCGCTTCGTGCGACCCGCCGCTGCGCCCGGCGACCGCCGGCACCCCGCAGGCCGCGGCCTCGAGGAACACGATGCCGAACCCCTCCGCCTCGAGCCCGCGCCAGCGATCCCGGCAGCACATCGCGAACACGTCGGCGCACGCGTACAGCGCCGGGAGATCGTCGTCGGCGACGCGGCCGAGGAAGTGGACGCGGCCGCGTGCGCGGCGCTCGAGCCGGGCCCGGTCGCGCCCGGCGCCGCCGATCGCGAGCTGGGCCGGTTCGAGCCCCGACATCGCCTCGATCACCACGTCGAACCCCTTGCGCGGCACGAGCCGCGACAACCCGAGCACGAGCGGGCGCTCGGGGTCGAGACCGAATCGCGCACGCGTCGCCGCGCGCGTCGCCGCGTCGACCGGGTGGAATCGCTCGCCGTCGACTCCGGGCGGGATCACGACACCTGCGAGCGCGCGGCCGGCGGCGTCGGACGCGGCGCGAGCCGGATACGAGCCGGCCGCCACGACCGCCGCCGCGCCGCGCATCACGCGCCGAGCCAGCGCTCGGGTGCCGGGCGTGCGGGCGTAGCCGGTGATCTCGCCGCCGTGCGCGACCACGACGTACGGCGCCGCCGAGAGCCGCGGGCCGGCCAGGCCGATCGGGAGCATCGGGTCGAGGAAGATCACGTCGGCGCCGACCTCGCGAGCGAGTGCGTCGATGCGGCGCACCACCGCCGGCGTCGGCAGCAGCACGCGCTCCTTCACCCGCTCGACGCGGAAGGCCTGCTGCGCGTCCCAGGCCGCCGCGTCGGGGAACGCGGTCGTGAGCACCGTCGTGTCGCCGGGCGGGAGCCGTCGCCAGAGCTCGTAGAGATACGACTGGATACCGCCGTGCTTCGGCGGGAAGTCGTTCGTCACCAGCAGCGAGGGCACGGCGAACGCCCCCTACGCCTCGACGACCGCAGCGGGCGTGCGGACACGGAGGAGCACGAGACCGGCGAGGGCGCACACCGCGCCGGTGGTGAACGCGCCGCGGTTCCCGGCGAACGCGACCACCGCCCCGCAGATGAACGCGCCGAGACCCTGCGACGCGTCGAAGAACGACGAGAACGTGCCCACGACCGACGCGCGGTCGGAGTCGCTCACCCCGTCGAGCGAGAGGAGGAGCAGCGCGGGATACATCAGCGACATCCCGGCCGCGAACACCGCGGTGCCGATCACGAGCCCCGCGATCGAGGGCCACGCGGCGATCAGCCCGACACCTGCGGCCACGAGCACCAGCGCGAGCGCGGCGGTCGGGCGACCGCCCATCCGGTCGGGCACTCGCGCGCCGAGCACGCGCACGACCAGGATCAACACGCCGTACTCCGCGAAGATCGGCCCCGATCCGATGTGGATCTGCGTGACGTAGAGCGGGATGAAGGCACTGAAACCCGCGAGCCCGATCAGACCGAGGAACAACACACTGCCGGGTTCGATCGCCGCTCGGTGAAAGAGCTGCCGGGCCCTCGGCACGATCTCGCGCTCGACCTCCACGGTGAACGTGCCGAGCGCCGACGCGACGAACGCCAGCACCGCCGACACTGCCCAGACGCGTCCGTAGTGGCCGTGACGGCCGTGTGTGGTCGCGCCGCAGAGCACCCCGCCGAGCACCGGGCCGAACGAGAGCCCGCCGTAGACCGCGACCGACCAGTAGCTGACCGCCTCGCCTCGGCGCGCAACCGGCGCAAGGTCGGTGATCATCGTGGCCGCGCCGACGAAGAACCCCGCCTCGCCGAAGCCGGTGACGACGCGCATCACGATCAGGTACCACTGCGCGTGCACGAGGCCGTAACACGCGACCGACACGCCGACCACGAATGCCCCGCCGATGATGAGGATGCGCCGGCCGAGCGAGTCGCCGAGCCAACCGGCGTAGGTGCGCAGCGCGATCGCACCGACCGCGAACGCACCCACCGCCACGCCGACGGCGACGGATCCCTGCCCGAGCGACTTCTCGACGTAGAGCGGCAACACGGGCGTGAGCATCGCGAGCGCGGTGAAGTAGCAGAGACCGCTCGAGACGACCAGCACGAACCGGGCCGAGAGCAGACGGTCGTTGCCACCCGCCGGAAGGTCGGTCACGCGCGCGTCGGACGCCTCGCCGTCAGGCATTGGCGAGCGCGAGCGCCGTGTCCCACGAGGCGCGCTCGGTGATGAGCTTGCGGTACTGCATCACCTGGCGGGGCCGATTGAAGCCGAGCGCGCCCACGAGACGACCGGCCCGGCCGAACAACGAGACGAACTGCCGCTCCGCGTACGAGCCGTGCGAGACGTGCACGTCGGCGTCGGCCGACACCACGCCGACGGTCTGGATCTTGCGGTCGTACTGGTCGGACCACACGAACGGCACCGGCGCGAACGGCTCCGGCACGTCGTCGCCGGCGAGCAACCGGCGCGCGGCATACACGCCCTGCTCGGTCGCGTTCGTCCAGTGCTCGAGGCGCATGAGTTGGCCGTCGAACAGCGCGTTCGGCCAACGCGCGAGATCACCGGCCGCGACGATGCCGGGAGCCGCGAGGCAGGTCGCGTCGCACACCACGCCGTTGTCGATCGTGAGGCCGGAGCCTTCCAGCCAGTCGGTCTGCGGCACGACGCCGACGCCGACCACGACCACGTCGGCGTCGATCGCCGATCCGTCGCCCAGCCGGACGCGCTCCACACGCCCGTCGCCTTCGATGGCGTCGACCTGCACTCCGGTGCGGAGGTCCACTCCGTGGTCGCGGTGCACCTCGGCGATGACCGCGCCCAGCTCGGGCCCGAGGCCGCGAACCATCGGTTGGGGCAACGCTTCGAGCACCGTGACGTCGAGCCCGCGCCCGCGGCACGTCGCGGCCACCTCCGCGCCGATGAACCCCGCGCCGATCACGACGACCTTCGGCATCTGGTCGAGCTGGTCGCGCAGCGCGGTTGCATCGTCGAGCGTGCGCAACATGTGCAGGCCGGCGAGATCGGGTTGGTTCGGCAGACGACGCGGTGTCGCTCCCGTCGCGAGCACGAGCCCGTCGAAGGCGACCCGAGAACCGTCGGCCCGGGTCAGCTCGCGCGCGCCCGGATCGAGCGAGACCGCCGGCAAACCCAGCAGCCACTCGACGTCGAGATCGTCGACACCCTGGCGGCGCAGCACGATGCCGGCGGCGTCGGTTCGCCCGGCGAGGAACTCCTTGGAGAGGGGTGGCCGGTCGTAGGGCAAGTGCGGTTCGGCGCCCACGGCGACGATCCGTCCGTCGTAACCCTCGCGCCGCAGCGCCTCGACCGCGCGCAGCCCGGCGAGCGACGTTCCGACGACCGCGACCGTGCGCATTCGGGGCGGCGTGTCGCGCTATTCGACGATCGAGATCGCCTGGGTCGGGCAGACGCGCACGGCCTCCTCGACCAGCGATCGTGCCGACTCGGGCGGCTCGTCCTGCAACACGTACAGGAAGTTGTCGTCGCGGACCTCGAAGATCTCGGGCGCGACGCCCATGCACAAGGCGTTGCTCTTGCACTTCTCGAAGTCGACGGCGATTCTCATGCGGCTGCGATCTCCGCGCTCGGCCTCATGCTGGCTCCCCTTTGTCGCTCAGTGCGCACGAGAACGCTACCGGAGTGGCCCGAAACCTGACAGCGGCGTCATACTTCACGGTCGCTGTCTGCCCGGAGACCCGCATGCCCAGCACCAAGAAACCCGACCCGCAACCCGCGCTCGACGTCTCCGGACGCCCGCTCGAGCTGCGCGACGTCGACCTCGACACGTTCTTGCACCCGAAGGCGATCGCCCTCATCGGCGCGTCGGAGCAGTCGGCCAAGCCCAACACCGCGATGACGCGCAAGTTCGACGCGTGGGCGCGCCAACACGGCGCCGCGTTCTACCCGGTGCACCCCGAGTACGAGACCGTGCTCGGGCACCCGTGTTACAAGTCGATCTTCGACGTCCCCGGCGAGCTCGATCTCGTGATCATCCTCACCGGCCGCGCCGTCGACACCTTCGAAGAGGTGCTGCAGCGCAAGCCGAAGTTCGCGGTGATCTTCGCGGCCGGGTTCTCCGAAACCGGCGCCGAGGGCAAGAAGCTCGAGCGGCGCCTCGAGGGGCTCGTGCGCTCCGGCGACGTCCGCCTCCTCGGACCGAACACCAATCTCAACGCGTTCGAGGAGTTCCGCGCCGACCTCGAGGGACCGTCGATCGCGCTCATCACGCAGTCGGGCCACCAGGGCCGGCCCGTGTTCCAGGGCCAGGAGATCGGCATCCGGCTCTCGCACTGGGCGCCCACCGGCAACGAGGTCGACCTCGAGTTCGCCGACTTCGCACGGCACTTCGCCGACCAGCCCGAGGTCGGCGTGGTCGCGTGCTACATCGAAGGCTTCAAGGACGGTCGCACGCTCATGCTGGCCGTCGACCACGCGGCCCGGCTGCGCAAGCCGATCGTCATGGTGAAGGTCGGCAAGACCGCGGCCGGGGCGTCGATGGCGCAGTCGCACACCGGCCACCTCACCGGCTCCGACGCGGTCACGAGCGCGGTCTTCCGCCAGTTCGGCGTGACGCGTGTCGGCGGTCTCGACGAGTTGCTCGACGTCTCCGCCGCGCTCGCACGCACGCGTCCCGACAAGATTCCGGCGTGGGCGCGGAGCAAGAAAGGACCGGGCGTGTGCGTGTACGCGATCTCGGGCGGCACCGGCGCGCACATCGCCGACATGCTTTCCGACGCGGGCCTGCGACTCCCCGATCTCACGAAAGCCACACAGACCGCGCTGCACGACGGTCTGATCCCCGCGTACCTGCGCGTCTCGAACCCCGTCGACTGCGGCGGTCCGCCGGTCGCCGACCGTCGGGGCCGGGCGATCATCGACGCGATTCTCGCCGACAAGAACGTCGACATCCTGATCGTCCCGATCACGGGCGCGGTCGCGATGTTCAGTGACCCGCTCACGCGCGACGTGATCGCGGCCGCGAAGACCACGACGAAGCCGATCTTCGTGATCTGGGGCGCGCCGCCCGGCACCGACGACACCTATTACAAGCGTCTGCTCGACGGCGGGCTGCCGACGTTCCGCACGTTCAACAATTGCATCGCGGCCGTGAAGGCCTACGCCGACTACTGGGCGTTCGCCGCGCGTTACCGCTCACCGTTCACGTCGGCGCCGACCACGCCGTCACCCGCCGCGAAGAAGGCCCGCAAGCTGCTCGACGGCTTGAGCTCGGGCGAGGCGCTCTCCGAATGGCACTCGAAGCAGCTGCTGTCGGCGTACGGGATCAAGACGAGCCGCGACCAGCTGTGCACGTCGGCCAAGGGCGCGGTCAAGGCGGCAGAGGCGATCGGCTACCCGGTCGTGATGAAGATCTCGTCTCCCGACCTCTTGCACAAGAGCGATGCGGGCGTGGTGAAGGTGGGCGTGGAGTCGGCCAAGCAGGTGCGCGCCGCCTACGACGAGCTGCTCGCGAACGCGCGGCGCGCCGACAAGAAAGCTCGTATCGAGGGCGTGCTCGTGTGCGAGATGGTGCGCGGCGGGGTCGAGATGCTCGTGGGAGTGTCGCAAGACGAGCTGTTCGGGCCAGTGATCACGATCGGCACCGGCGGGATCTTCACCGAGGTGTTCGGTGACGTGACGTTCCGCGTCCCTCCCTTCGATGCCGACGAGACCCGCCGGGCGCTGTTGGAGCTCAAGGGTTACAAGCTGCTCGAAGGCGTGCGGGGCGCAAAGCCCGCCGACGTCGACGCGCTCGTCGACACGATCATGAACGTGCAACGCCTCGCGCTCGATCTCGCGAACGATGTACGCGAGATCGACATCAACCCGTTGGTCGTGCGTCCGCGTGGAGCGGTCGCCCTGGACGCATTGGTGGTAAAGCAGTGAGCCTCAACCCGCTCCCCGAGGGCGTGAACGTCGACGAGGAGCTCGTCGCGAAGCTCGAAAACGGCGTGCTCTGGCTCACGATCAACCGCGCCGACAAAGGCAACGCGATCCCCTACTACGTGCGCGATCGGCTCACGGAGTGGTTCTGGGAAGCGCACTCGGACCTCGCGGTGCGGGCCATCGTGCTCACCGGAGCCGGCGAGCGGCACTTCTGCACCGGCGCCGACCTCTCGGTTCGCCAGCCCGCGGGGAAGCCGAAGCCCGAAGGCGCGCCCGACATGGTGGTAGGTGGCGCCACCCAGATGATGCGCCTCGGTTTCCAGCGTTTGATGCAGGCGATGCTCGACTGCGAGAAGCCGATCATCGTGGCGCTCAACGGCACTGCGGCGGGCGGCGGGTCGATGTTCGTGCTCGCCGCCGACCTCGTGATCGCAGCCGACACCGCGAAGATCATCCAGGTCTTCGTGCGGCGCGGCCTCATCCCCGACGGCGGCGTCGCGTACCTGCTCCCGCGCGTCGTGGGCATGCACAAGGCGAAGGAGCTCGTCTTCTTCGGCGACGACCTCCCCGCCGCCGAAGCGGAGCGCATCGGCATCGTCAACAAGGTCGTGCCGGCCGCCGAGTTGGGCGCGGCAACCAAGGAGTGGGCCGAGCGCCTCGCGAGCGGTCCGACCAAGGCGATCGGGTGGGCGAAGAAGCTCCTCCAGGACGCGTCCGAGCTCTCGCGTCGCGACCTCCTCGACGAAGAAGCCATGCTCGTGGAGATGAACTCGTCGACCCAGGACTCCGGTGAAGGCATGGCGTCGTTCCGCGAACGACGCGCGCCGGAATGGAAGGGCTGGTGAGCGCGCCCTCATGACCGCGCAGCTCATCAAAGACCGAACCGCGGTCGTCGGCATCGGGCAGACGACGCTCGGCAAGGGCCTTCCCGACACCGAGCTGTCGCTCGCGTGCCAGGCCGTCTCGCTCGCACTCGACGACGCCGGCATCGCGCCGCACGAGGTCGACGGGCTCGCGTCGTACACGTTGGAGCCGAACCGCGAGGTCGACGTCGCGCGGGCCGTCGGGCTCGGCGACATCACGTTCTTCTCGCAGGTGGGCTTCGGCGGCGGCGCGGGCTGCGGTGTGGTCGGCCACGCCGCGATGGCGATCGCGACCGGCCAGTGCGACGTAGTGGTCGCGTGGCGGGCCCGCAAGCGCGCGAGCGCGGCGAGCCGTCCGTGGGCGCAGGTGCACGCCCGGCTGGCCGACGGGCAGCAATGGACCCGACCGTTCGGCATCCTCCGCCCGGTCGACGAGATCGCGATGCTGACCCGTCGCTACATGCACGAATACGGCGGGACGCGCGACCACCTTGCCAACGTCGCCATCGCGTTCCGCAAGCACGCCGCGCGCAACCCCGCCTCCACGATGGGCCACAAGCCGCTGACCCGCGACGACTACATGAACGCGCGTTGGATCTCGGAGCCACTCTGCCTCTTCGACAACTGCCTCGAGACCGACGGTGCGCTCGCGGTCGTCGTGACGTCGGCAGAGCGGGCGCGCGACCTCCCCCACCCGCCCGCGCTGATCCACTCGTTCGCGCAGGGTCTGCCGCCCAACCATCAGACGATGACCAACTACTTCACCGAAGATCCATTGCGCGGTCCGGCCTGGACCGCAGCGAAGCGGTTGTGGGCGAACGCCGACGTGACCCCGGCCGACGTGCACGTCGCGCAGCTCTACGACGCGTTCAGCCCGCTGATCCCGCTGTCGTTGGAGGGGTACGGCTTCTGCGAACGCGGCGAAGGCGGCCCCTTCACTGACAACGGCAACATCGAGTGGCCCCACGGACGACTCCCGGTGAACACGTCGGGCGGCGGCATGTCGGAGGCCTACGTGCACGGCTTCAACCTCATCCTCGAAGGCGTCCGCCAGATCCGCGGCACGAGCACGTCGCAAGTCGACGGCGCCGAGGTCTCGCTCGTGACCAGCGGCGAGGGTGTGCCGACCTCCGCGATCCTCTTCACCCGGGACAAGTGATGGAAACCGTCTGGCTGCTTCCCGACGTGACCGAGCCGACCAGCGCGGCGTTCTGGGAAGGATGCGCGCGCGGCGAGCTCCTCGTGCAGGCGTGCGCGTCGTGCGGGCTGCGGCGCATGCCGCCCCGGCCGATGTGCGCGCGCTGCCGTTCGATCGACGTCCGTTGGGACGTCACCTCTGGTCGCGGCCGGATCTGGTCGTTCATCGTGCCGCATCCCCCACTGCTGCCGGCGTTCGCAGAGGTGGCGCCCTACAACGCGATCATCGTCGAGCTCGAGGAAGACCCGCTGATCCGCTTCGCCGGCAACCTCGTGACCGGCCCCGACGGCGAGATCAACGAGATCGACCCGGCGACGATCGAGATCGGCGAGCCGGTGCGCGTGGTGTTCCACCGCATCGACGACGTGAGCCTGCCGAGGTGGGTGCGCGCGTCGTAACCCCGATCGAAATTCTTCTTTGCGCGTAGAGGTTTTCGCGGGTTTGGGTGTCGCACCCCTTCTGTATTGTCGGTCGTATGGACACGGAGGTTCGGGGGTTCGGGTCACGGCTGGATGGCCTGGTTCGGGGTCGGCGTGAGCTGGATGCGATCGAGGCGCAGTGGTTGTGCATGGTCGGCGAGTACGACCGTTCGGGTGCGTGGCAGGCCGACGGGTTCTTGAGCGCGGCCGCCGCGATCCAACAACGGTGCAAGATGAACGCGGATGCCGCCCGC
>Ga0265338_10008694_pt1 | contig 12279 bp, 19 predicted proteins | sample 42126metaG_FD_193579 | JGI IMG/M metagenome (GOLD analysis project Ga0265338, IMG submission 193579) | Rhizosphere microbial communities from Carex aquatilis grown in University of Washington, Seatle, WA, United States - 4-21-26 metaG | ecosystem: Host-associated > Plants > Roots > Rhizosphere... | reverse complement strand
CACGTCCATCAACCGTTGCGCCGGTACGCCGCAACCGCCCACCGCCACCGTCCGCGCCGTGTCGCCTACAAAACCGTTGTAAATCACACCCACGTCCACGCTCACGATGTCGCCAAAACGCAATTCCCGGGCGCCCGCCAGCCCGTGAACGACCTCGTCATTCACCGAGATGCACGTATGACACGGATACTTGCGGTACCCCAAAAAGGCGCTCCGGGCGCCGTGCGACTTGATGCGCGCCGCGGCAAACTCGTCCACCTGCCGGGTCGTCAGGCCCGGTTTGACAAAAGCGACGATTTCTTCCAGCACCCGGCCCGCCAGGCGGCACGCCGGACGCATCAGCTCCAGGTCGCGATCGCTCTTCAGAATGATCATCTTGCCCTCGCGGCCGCGCGTTAAAACCGCCCGCGCAACCGGCCTTTTTTCAAAAACCCGTCATAATGCCGCATCATCAAATGCGATTCGACCTGGCGCATCGTATCCAATAAAACGCCCACCGTGATCAAAATGCTGGTGCCGCCGAAAAATTGCGAAACGTCATAGGGAATGGACATCCAGCGGGAGAGGAGGATGGGGATGGTCGCGATGATCATCAGGAAAAACGCGCCCGCCAGCGTGATGCGGCTCATGGATTTGTGCAGGTATTCGCTCGTGCCCTGCCCTGGGCGGACCCCGGGAATGTAACCGCCGTTTTTCTTCAAATCATCGGCAATCTGAATTTCATTGAACTGCGTCGCCACCCAGAAATAAGCGAAGAACAAAATCATCAGCGAATACAGCGTCAAATACAGCGCCGAACCCGAATTGAGGTTCAGCGCGATGTCGTTGCACAGCTTTTTAAAGAACGGCACGTCGATGAAACTCGCCAGGCGCAGAAAAATCTGCTGCGGAAACATGAGAATGGATTGGGCGAAAATAATCGGCATGACGCCGGAGAAATTCACGCGTAACGGCATGAACGACGTGCCGCCGGAATACATCTTGCGCCCGACCGCGCGCTGGGCGTATTGCACCGGCACCTTCCGCTGGGCCTGGGTGATCGCAATGACGCCGCCGATGACCGTCACCAGCAGGATCACCAGCATCAACCCCGTGCCGAGCACATGATAGTTGGATTGGACATTGCCGCTGGGCGCGAACATATCCTTCACCGACACCAGGGCCCGCGGCAGCCGGGCCACAATGCCGATGGTGATGACCAGGGACACGCCGTTACCGATACCGCGCTCGGTGATTTGTTCACCCAGCCACATCAACAGCATCGTGCCGGTCGTCATAACCAGCACGGTCTGGATGCGATACCACCAGCCCGGGTCCAGCACGAGGGACCCCTGGAATCCGTGAAAGAGGTTTTGCGGATGTTCCCAACTCATGGCGAAGAACATCCCCTGTCCCAGGCATAGCAGGAGGGTCCCGACGCGGCCGTACTGGATGATTTTCGACCGTCCGTTTTCCTCGCGCGCCAGTTTGCTCAACCTGGGCCATACCGCCGTGAGCAACTGGATGATGATCGTGGCGCTGATGTACGGCATGATGCCAAGCGACCCGATGGCGCAATGCTCCAGGGCGCCGCCGGCGAAAGTGTTGTACATGCCCAGCACTCCGCCGCCACCCTGCGAGGTCTGGCTGAAAAAAGTGGTCAACGCATCGCCGTTCAAGCCCGGGATGCGGACCCACGCCATCAAACGACAGACCGCCAGCAAGCCGAGCGTAAACAGAATCCGGGACTTCAACTCCGGAATCTTGAAGCAGTTGGCGAAGGTATTAAAGATGGAGCGGAACATGCGTCAGACGCGCGTTCAGGCCTTGGCCGGTGCCGCGGGCTTGGCCGGTGCGGCGGATTTAAGGCCGATCACTTCGCACGCGCCACCCTTGGCTTCGATTTTCGTGCGAGCCGACGCGCTGAATGCGTGCGCGCTCACGGTCAGTTTTTTGGTCAACTCACCGTCGCCGAGAATCTTGATGCCGCTGCCGGGACCATTGGCCAGGCCCGCCGCGCGCAGCGCCGTTTCGTCCACGCGCGCGCCGTCGTCAAACCGGTTCAAGTCCTCGATATTGACCCCGAGATAACGTGTCGCAAACCGCGTATTGTTAAAACCGCGTTTGGGAATGCGGCGAATGAGCGGCATCTGGCCGCCTTCGAACCCGATGCGGATTGAGCTGCCGGAACGCGCCGTCTGGCCCTTGCCGCCCCGACCGCTGGTTTTGCCGTGGCCGCTGGATTCACCCTGGCCCAGGCGTTTGGTCCGGTGTTTCGCACCCGGACGGGGTTTTAAATCGTGCAATCGCATAAAAATCAAGCCGTTGCCGGCGCTGCTTCCGACGCCTTGGGCGTCACCACTTTTCTGATTTCCAAACCGCGGCTCCGGTAAATGTCTTCGCGCAACCGCAGGCTCAACAAGGCCTTGAGCGTCGCCTTGACCACGTTCGCCGCGTTCTTCGAGCCGAGCGATTTGCTCAGCACATCTTTCAATCCGGCGGCTTCCAACACCGCGCGGACCGTCCGGCCGGCGATAATCCCTGTTCCCGGCGAGGCCGGCCGCAGCAGGACCTTGGCACCGCCGTAGGCGCAAAAAACCTCGTGCGGAATCGTCACATCCTTGAGTGACACCGAAACCATCTGGTTGCGCGCGAGTTCACCCCCCCGGCGGATGGCGTCCGCCACCTCACCGGCTTTGCCCAGGCCTACGCCGACACTTCCCCGCTTGTTACCGACGACAACGAGCGCGCTGAAATTGAACCGGCGGCCACCTTTGACCACCTTGGCGGAACGGTTAATGAACACGACCTTCTCGGTCAGTTCCTGGGATTCCTGTCCCTCGAAGCCAAGCTCCGGCGCTTCGGCGATGGATTTGTTGCGTCGGCCGCGCCCGCGCGCCGTGCGTTGCTCTTCCGTTTCTGGTTTGGTGATGTCAGCCACAGTTTTCGATCTCCGTTTTTAGAATTTCAAGCCCGCTTCGCGCGCCGCCTTGGCCAGGGCCGCCAATTTGCCCAGTGCCAGCACGGGCGTGCCGTCCTTGCCCTTGCTAAAGGTCTGATGATAACGCGCGCCGCCGCGATCAAAAATGACTGCCTTGATGCCTTTGGCCAGGGCGGTTTCCGCCGCCAGCTTGCCGATGACCTTGGCGCTGGCCACGTTGGCCGCCAGCTTGTCCCGGTCCGGGGTCGCCTTGCCCGTGGTCGAAGCCGCCGCCAGCGTCACCCCGGCCTTGTCGTCAATGAACTGGACGTGAATGTTTTCGTTGGTAAAGCAGACGCTCATGCGGGGACGATCCTTCGTGCCGCTGATTTTATTGCGGATGCGCCACTTGCGTAGCTGCTTCAATTGATGTTTCTTTTCCGTTCTCATTTATCCAAAACGTTAAACCGTTAAAACGTGGAACCGTTGAATCGCGGCACCCATGCCATCGTCAACCGATTTAACGATTAAACGATTCAGCGTTTCAACGACCTGTAAAAAATTCACACTCACGCGCCAGATTTATTGGACCGTCTTGCCTTCCTTGCGCTGGACGTGTTCGCCCACATAACGCACGCCCTTGCCCTTGTAAGGTTCAGGCGGATAGAACCCGCGGAGCTCGGCGGCGACCTGGCCAACAACCTTCTTGTCCGGGCCTTCAATGGTCAGCTTGGTGTTTTCCTCGACGGTCACCTTGATCTGGTCGGGGATGTTGTAATTGATGGGATGCGAATAACCGAGGGCGAGGTTCACGACCTTGCCCTGGACGGCGGCCTTGAAACCGACGCCCTGGATTTCGAGTTTTTTGACAAACCCGTCGGTCACGCCCTTGACCATGTTGTTGACGAGCGCGCGGCTCAGGCCGTGCAGCGCCTTGGCCTGGGCGTCATCGCCCTCGCGGCTGACCAAAATCTTGCCGTCCTGCACCTTGAGGCTCGTGCGCTTCGGCAATTCCCAGTCGAGCTTGCCCTTCGGGCCTTCGACAAATACTTTTTGTCCCTTCACCTCCACCTTCACCTTCGGTGGAATGGCAATCGGTTGTTTTCCAATTCGCGACATAAATCAAATTTACCAGACGTAACAGAGCAGTTCGCCGCCAAGGTTTTTCTTGCGCGCCTGCGTGCCGGTCATCACACCTTCCGGCGTGGAAATCACCGACACCCCCAGGCCGCCCAAAACGCGGGGGATTTCTGTCGCCCCGACGTAGTGCCGCAGTCCCGGCTTGCTGATGCGGCGCAAACCTTCGATGACGTTCTTTTTGCCCTGATACTTGAGCTGGATCTTAAGTTTCTTGAGCGGCTTGCCTTCCACCATCACGGCTTCGACGTAGCCTTCCTGTTTCAAAATCTGCGCCAGACTTTCCTTCATCCGCGAATGCGGCATTTCCACCGCGGGCAGCAGGGCGCGGCCGGCGTTACGGATGCGGGTCAACATGTCAGCAATCGGGTCGGTCATATCAAATCGTAATCGTTATCTTAATTCATTCACCAACTGGCTTTCACCACGCCCGGAATCAAACCGTTCAACGCGGCCTCGCGGAAGGTCAACCGCGACGCGGCGAACTTGCGCAGGTAACCTCGGCGGCGGCCGCTGGCCGAGCAGCGGTTCACCAACCGCGTCGGGCTCGCATCGCGCGGCAGTTTCCCCAGGCCGATATAGTCGCGCTTGGCCTTCAGCTCCGCCCGGAGCGCGGCATATTTTTTTACCGTATTCGCCTTGCGCTTGTTGCGCTCAAACCATGCTTTCTTGGCCATAAAATTTATTTCTCCGCAAGCGGGAACCCCATGAGCTTCAACAAATCCAGCGCTTCCGCATCGTTGCGCGCCGTGGTCACAATCGTGACGTCCATCCCCTGGGTCCGCTTGATCTTGTCCAGTTCAATCTCCGGAAAAATCGTCTGGTCGGCGACGCCGAACGTGTAATTGCCGCGGCCGTCGAACTTGCGCGGCGACAGCCCGCGGAAGTCGCGGATGCGCGGCAGCGCCGTGGCAATCAGCCGGTCGAAAAATTCGAACATCGCGTCGCGGCGCAGGGTGACGCGGCAGCCGATGGGCTGGCCTTCGCGCAGCTTGAAGTTGGCGATGCTGTGGCGCGATTTGCTGATGACCGGCTTGCGGCCGGTGATCAACGAGAGGTCCTTCGCCGCGTCGTCAATCGCGTTTTTTTCCAGCGACGCGCTCACGCCCATGTTCACCACGATTTTCACAAACCGGGGAATCTGGTGCACGTTCGCGTAATTGTGCTTCGCCTTGAGGGCGGGCACCACGTCGCTCATATATTTGTTATAAAGTCTGGCTTTCATCGTTTCCTGGTCACGGATTCGGCCGTGGCCCTGATTGGTCGTTAAATCGTTGTTTTCAAGCTTCGGCCGGCGTCGCCGGCGCCCCGCCCCGTTTCGCCACGCGGGCGTCAAACCGGTCCGCCTTCATCACGTTCGAAAGGTGCATGCTGCCTTCGCGCTCGATAATCGCACCCTGGGGATGCTGCTGGCTCTTGCGCATGTGGCGCTTCATCATCTGCAGGCCTTCCACAATCACCCGGCTGGTCTTGGGCGCCACCGCGATGATCTTGCCGCGCTTGCCCTTTTCCTTGCCGGCCAGCACCACCACTTCGTCGCCTTTTTTAACGTGCAGTTTCATAAACCTCTTCAAATCACTTCCGGCGCCAGCGAAATTATTTTCATGAACTTTTTGTCGCGCAGCTCGCGCGCCACCGGCCCGAAAATTCGCGTGCCCTTCGGGTTCAATTCCGCGTCGATGATCACCACTGCGTTGCTGTCAAAACGCAGGTACGAGCCGTCGTTGCGGCGGATGGCCTGGCGCGTGCGGACCACCACCGCGTTGTGCACCTCGCCTTTTTTCACCTGGCCGTCGGGGGCGGCAACCTTGATGTGCACCTTGATCACATCGCCGATCCCCGCATACGTCTGGTTGCGGCCCAGGACGCCAATCGTCCAGGCGACTTTTGCGCCCGTGTTGTCCGCAACATCCAAATGGGAACGAATTTGCAACATAAAATCTGGTTATTCCGACGCCACCGGTTCCACGCCCCGGCTCCGCTCGACGACTTCCATCAGCCGCCAGCGCTTGATCCTGGAAAGCGGCCGCGTCTCTTCGATCCGCACCCGGTCGCCCACCTTCGCCTCGCCCTTCTCGTCGTGGGCATAAAATTTATTATAGGCGGTCACGACCTTCCGCAGCTTCGCATGCGGGAACCGCCGTTGAACACGCACGACGATGGTTTTGGCCATCTTGTTGGAGATGACCTCGCCGACGCGTTGTTTGCGATGTCCGCGCGCCGCTTCCGTTGGGTTCACAGTGTCAGCCATACTCAATTTCGAGCCGCTTTGTTGCGCAATTGGGAGATGCGGGTTTCGAGGCGCGCAATGCTCCGGCGCAGGGTCCGCAGGCGGGCCGGCTTCTCCAGCTGGGCGCTCGCCTGTTGCAGACGCAGGTTGAACATTTCATGGCGCAGGTCCCGGCTCTTGGCCGACAATTCCACCAGCGTCATGTCTTTCATTTCCGAAAATTTCATAACTCAATTCCGTCTAACGCGAACCGCGATGCCGCGAAATAAACTTGGTCCGGATGGGCAGCTTCGTGGCCGCCAGGCGCAACGACTCGCGCGCCACAATTTCCGTCACGCCATCCACCTCGAACAACACGTTCGCCGGCCGGATGACCGCCACCCACGATTCCAGCGGACCCTTGCCCTTGCCCATCCGCGTTTCCAGCGGTTTCTTCGTGAACGACTTCTGCGGGAAGATGCGGATCCACATTTTCCCGTGCCGCTTCATGTTACGCGCAATCGCCACGCGGGCCGCCTCGATCTGCTTCGTGTCCAGCCAGCACCGTTCCAGTGACATCAAACCGTACTCACCGAACGACACCGTGTTTCCGCTGTAAGCCATGCCGGCACGGTTGCCGCGGTGCATCTTGCGGTACTTCACTCTTTCGGGCATCAACGGCATATCAAAAATCCTTTCAAAAAATCAGTTGGCGGCGGCCGGAGCCGCGGTCGGGATCGGCGTGGCCGTCACCGGCGGCTTTTCCTTGGTCGGCTTGTTTTCGCCCTTGCAAATCCAGCACTTGACACCCAGCTTGCCGTAAAGCGTCTGCGCCTCGGCGAAACCGTAGTCAATGTTCGCGCGCAACGTGTGCAACGGCACCCGGCCCCAGTGATACGTCTCCACCCGCGCCAGCTCCGCGCCGCCCAAACGGCCGGCGCAACGAATCTTGATCCCCTCCGCACCGAAATCCTTGGCTGTCTGCAGGGCTTTCTTCATGGCGCGCCGGAATGACACCCGCCGTTCGAGCTGCAACGCGATGTTTTCCGCGACCAGTTGCGCTTCGATCTCCGGGGTCTTGACCTCGATGATGTCCACGTAAACTTCCTTGCCGGTCATCTTGCTCATCTCTTCCTTGAGCTTGTCAATTTCCGCGCCTTTGCGGCCGATGACCACACCCGGACGCGCGGTCAGAATGGTGATGCGGCAGCGGTTCGCCGCGCGCTCGATCAAAATCCTCGGCACCGCGGCCGCTTCGAGTTTCTTCTTCAGCAGCTTGCGAATTTCGCGGTCCTCGCCCAGCAACTTGCCGAACTCTTTCTTGTCCGCATACCACTTCGAACGCCAGTCCTTGTTGACCCCGACGCGCAGTCCGATTGGATTGGTTTTTTGACCCATATTATTCGTCCGACAAGGTGATTTTGATGTGGCAACGGCGCTTGAGGACGGGTCCCGCTGAACCGCGCGCCTTGGGTTGAAAACGTTTGATGATCATCGCCGAACCGGTCACGGCTTCCTTTACGCGCAATGATTCCGGCTTGAGCTTGTTGTTGTTTTCGGCGTTGGCGATGGCCGACTGGAGCGTCTTGGCCACGAACCGCGCCGATTTGCGCGGCACAAAGGCGAGGATCGCCTGCGCCTGCAAGGCCGGCAACCCCTGGATCTGCCGCACGACCTCGCGCATCTTTTGCGGGGACATCGGCACGTTTTTGGCAATCGCGTATACTTCCATGCTATTTCGCCTCCGCCTTGGCCGTGTGCGCACCGTGTTTCTTGAACGTGCGCGTCAGCGAAAATTCGCCGAGCTTGTGGCCGACCATGTTTTCCGTCACAAACACCGGGTTGAAAACCTTGCCGTTGTGGACCGTGAACGTAAGACCCACGAAATCCGGCGTGATGGTCGAACGCCGCGACCAGGTCTTGATCGGCGTCTTCTGGTTCGTGCTCTTCGCCTTCTGGATCTTTTCCAGCAAGTGAAAATCGATGAACGGACCTTTTTTTATCGAACGTCCCATATAATTACTTGGTCTTGATCGGCAACCCGTTCCGGCGCACGACAATGAACCGGTTCGAATGTTTATACTTGGGCCGCGTCTTGCCGCCCTTGGCCACCTTGCCCCAAGGCGACATCAACTGCTGCCAGCCGCCGCCGGACTTGGACTTGCCGGCGCCGCCACCGTTCGGATGGTCCACTGGATTGCGCGCCACTCCGCGGCTGATGCCGCGGATGCCGCGATGCCGGGAACGGCCGGCCTTGCCCAAAATCACGTTCTCGTGCTCGGTATTGCCGACCTGGCCGATGGTCGCATAGCAGTCCTCATTAAACCGGCGAATTTCACCCGAAGGCAGACGCAATTGCGCGTATCCCTCGTCCCGCGACATCAACGTCGCCGCGCCGCCGGCCGAACGGACCATCTGTCCGCCGTGACCCGGCGTGATTTCAATATTGTGAACCGACAACCCGATGGGGATGGCCTTGAGGGGCAGCGCATTCCCGACTTCCGGGGGAGCCGCCGGGCCGCTGGAGATGGCCGAGCCGACCTTGATGCCCACCGGAGCGATGATGTAACGCTTCTCGCCGTCCTTGTATTGCAGCAGCGCCAGGCGCGCCGATCGCATCGGATCGTATTCAATCGCCGCGACCGTGGCCTCCACGCCGTGCTTCTGGCGCTTGAAGTCCACGAGGCGAATTTTTTGCTTGTGGCCGCCGCCGAGACCGCGCGTGGTCACGCGACCGTAATGGTTGCGACCACCGGTTTTCTTGCGCGTGATGACCAGCCGTTTTTCCGGCCGGGTCTTCGTAATATCGCTAAAGTCCGCGATCGTAATGTATCGCGTCGACGGCGTTAGCGGTCTAAATGTCTTGACTGGCATAAAAACAATGATTTCAGCAGCAACTCTGGGAGTCGGCAGGCCATCATTCCTGTCCCTGCAGGGAATCAGTTATCGGTCTGCAACTGCTGTCCTTTCACCTGGGTGGCCCTGCCGCTCTCCAACGCGATCGGGGCCCTGCTTTCAGACGAAACGGAGCGCATAAAATATCAAACGTTCGTCCCGGTGCAAGAGGTTTTTTGAAGAATTTTAGAGTGGGCAAAAGGCCCGAAAACGCCGGCTTTTAACCTGCCTTTGCCCGAGCGATTCAAAGGCCGCATTCCCTGAATCCATTTTGAAGTCGTTTTGTCGGGAACGCTTGATTCCGCTACCCCTCCGAACCGCATCAAGGCATTTACCCGTAGATATTTTTCGCATCGCTAGTCGGCAAACCGGGCGTAGGTGGCCTTGCGCGGATCGTGCTCGGGCCGATGACAAATCAGCGTCTGCACCCATTCCGAAAGACGGCGACCCAAACGGCGACAGGCCTCGCGTTCGCCGTCGTTGCGCGGCCGGCCGGCACAGATGGCGCCATAGTGCAATGTTTGTCCCGGAGCCACATAGTCCGGAATGCCGAAGACCAGGAAACCGTAATTCATCAGCACGATTTGCAACGCGAGACACGTCAATTCACCGCCTCCGGCCAGGCCACCCGACGATGTGAAGGCGCAGCCGATTTTGCCTTCCACCTTCGGCCAGAGCGGCTGAACGGTCACGTCCCACCAGCGTTTCATTTCCCAGGCAATGGTGCCCATGTGCGTCGGTGAGCCCGCGGCCATCCCATCGCACCAGACCAGATCCTCGGGCGTGGCCTCGGCAACACTCTTCAAACGGACTTCGGTGTCGGGAACGCTGGCGGCGCCTTCGACCACGAGGTCGGCCATCATTTTCGTGTGGCCGCCCTGGCTGTGGTACAAAACCAGAATGCGCGCCGGGCGGGAATCATCGGACTTCATGGCACCGATAATGCGCCGGCGTCAAAGTCACCGTCAATCGAGTAGTGGCTTCATTTGAAATCCGAACCACCGGGTCGGAGCGCGAGTTGTCTCAACCCGCAGCGGATTGGAATACCGTAGCTGCTGCGGATTGAGGACAATCCGCGCTCCGATTTCAAATTAAGAACCTGCCGTCAATTGAGAAGAAATCCCAGGCACATCGGTGGGGCGGCGTCGGCCCGCCCGTTTCCGCCTCACCCCTTGTATTGGTAAAAGGTGCTGGCCAGCAGGAGCAGTTCGGGATGGGTCGCCGATAATTTCGGCAGGACCACGCGGATGCGGGAGCGATAAACGGAAAGCCGCTCTGCCGTTGCGGGCGTCGGTCATGGTGGATTGCCACCCCCTTTTCCTATCGTCAATACCCTTATGCTAAGATTATAGGACCGACCATTTCACTTTGCACGGTTCGGTGAAACTCATGGTTCTACGTTCAGTAAAGGTGAATCCCCTAATCCTCGGTGTTTGTTATGGATCACAGGGACAGTGACCGGGCGCGGTAAAATCGCCCTGGCCGGTTCGTACTTGCTGAATCGACGAACTGGAAGGGGCTGGGGCCAAACGAGTTGGTTTGCAGCGGCGACCAGCCGGTCGGGGTCAGGCTGGTTGACACTTCAATCACAACCGTGTCATTGGATACGCCGCTTATGTTGAAACCAAAACTGTTTTGACTGAAATATGGGTCTGAAATCTCAGGCGCCAGATTTAGACTGAACACAACGCCGTAGCCAAAGTTGCCGCCGTAGTATGTCGCACCGTATAGAGTGTGGCAATTTAGAACCAACGTTCCGAGCGGGTAACAACCGTCGCTATTCGTGCCGTAGAGCGTCGTGGAAGCCGCTGAAAACTGCTTCAGCACGGTATAGCTGGTGCCGTTCGTCCGCACGCGAAATAATGTGCCGCTGTTCGCGTTGCCGCCTGCGGAAGCGGTGCCGTAGAGCCACTCACCCTGAAGCAAAAGACCGCCGACGGGACTAATTCCATCTGCGTTATTCGTCGTAAAGTTTTTCAGGATAGCATACCCCGCCCCGTTGGTTTCGATTTTGAAAATCGTCCCACGGCCCGCTGTGCCACCTTGCAAGGTCGTTCCGTAAATCGTGCTCCCGCTTACCACGAGAGCGCCGTATGGGGACGCTCCATCGGGAATGTTCGTGAATATTCTCACCGGGCCATAGCCGGTCCCGTTGGTGCCAACCCGGTATAACACGCCATAATCCGCCACGCCGCCACCTTGGAGGGTCGTTCCATAAACAGTGCCTTCGGCGATTGCCAGGCCACCGTATGGATAAGCGCCGTGGAGGCCGTTCATGCTCGCCACCACACTGTAGCCGGTTCCATTGGTGTTGATCCTGAACACGGCGCCATCGCCGATGTTGCCGCCGAACAGCGTGGCCCCATAAAGCGTGCCGCCAGCCAGTATCAAACCGGCATCAGGCCTAACCTCAGCGCTTTTGGTAAATGCCTTCAAGATCGTGTAATCGCTGCCGTCAATATTCATTTTGAAGATCGTCCCTTCGCTGAGATAACCCGAAGGGCCGCCGGAATCCGTGGTCCCATATAGGACGCCGTTGTCCACTATCACACCCGCTATCGGTGAGGAACCGCTGTCGAAGCTAAAATGCTTAAGAACTGCAAAACTGGTGCCGTCCGCATCCAGCCTGAACACCACGCCGTGCCCGCCATTGCCACCGTATTCAGTTGTTCCGTAGAGCACACCATTGTTCAGGGTAACTCCTCCATGCGGCTGCGCACCAGTGCTGTTTGTGCCAAAATTGGGATCTGGAGAAGCAAAGGTTTTTAGGACGTTATAGCTCGCTGCAGCCAGCGGCATTCCGAAGAACGCGGAGAGGCAACCGCCAATTATCAGAGTCGCCACTTTTGCCGTCCAGTGTGGCCGCGAGAACAATGAAAGGATCGGTCCTATAATTTTAGCGTTCATTGCGGTTCGGATTTCAACTGGATCAACTTGCGCTCTTCTCAGGCGCGCTCCGGGGCAATCCCTTCACCCTTTGTACTGGTAAAAGGTGCTGGCCAGCAGGAGCAGTTCGGGATGGGTCGCCGATAATTTCGGCAGGACCACGCGAATGCGGGAACGATAAACCGAAAGCCGCTCGCACAGCGGACCCAGGTCGTCCACCTTGTTCCAATGCAGCTTGTTCAAATCCAGCACC
>Ga0265338_10008693_pt1 | contig 12280 bp, 12 predicted proteins | sample 42126metaG_FD_193579 | JGI IMG/M metagenome (GOLD analysis project Ga0265338, IMG submission 193579) | Rhizosphere microbial communities from Carex aquatilis grown in University of Washington, Seatle, WA, United States - 4-21-26 metaG | ecosystem: Host-associated > Plants > Roots > Rhizosphere... | reverse complement strand
GTGTCCGCCAGGGTCAGCATCAGCGTGATCAGGGCACCACACGCGCTTGCCAGCACCACCCCACAAAGCAGCAATCGCGTCGCTCCACCGCCTCGAGCCAGCAGCAGCACGGCGAAGCCCACGATGGTGCCGCCGGCGGTAGCCGCCCAGTGCAGTGTCACGAACCCCAGGCCCGCCAGCATGCCGGCGAGGGCGCCGACCGCGGCTCCACCGGAGACACCGAGCACGAGCGGGTCGGCCAGCGGGTTCCGGAACAACGCCTGCAGCAGGACGCCGGCCAGCGCCAGGAGGCCACCCACGGCGAAGGCTGCCACCGCACGCGGCAGCCGCACCGACCACATGATCAGGCGGCTGAAATCATCGCCGCCGCCGAGCAGCGTCTGCAGCGCCCGCGCCGGCCCCAGTCCTGCCGAGCCGACCAGCAACGTGAGGCAGAAGGCCGCCGCGGCGATCAGCGCCAGCCCGGCGAGCCCCCCCACATCGCGTCGGCGTAACATATGACAAGCCTACCGGATGAAGTCTCACTCCGGAGCGCGGCTGATTGGCTTGGCGGGCTGGCGCTGGTAAAACACTCCCATGGGCGACCTCATCGATCGGGACGGGTTTCGCGCCAATGTCGGCATGGTGCTCATGTCCGATGATGGCCAGCTGTTCCTGGCACGCCGCGCCGGCGGCCGCGGCTGGCAGTTCCCTCAGGGCGGCATGCGCAGCGGGGAGAGCGTCGAGGACTCTCTTTATCGGGAGCTCAACGAGGAGATTGGCCTGGACGCTGCGGACGTGCAGATCGTCGGCCGCACGCGCCACTGGCTGCGGTATCGGCTGCCCGGGCGATACCTGCGCCGCAACGTTCAGCCGCTATGCCTGGGCCAGAAGCAGCGCTGGTTCCTGCTGCGCCTGCGGCGCCCGGAGGCGGCGATTCGCTTCGATGTGACGGCCGAACCGGAGTTCGACCGCTGGCGCTGGGTCGACTATTGGCAGCCCATTCGCGAAGTCATTTATTTCAAACGGGCCGTCTACACGCGCGCGCTGCACGAGCTGGGAAAATCGGCCTTTCCGGGCGGTCTTCCACCGTATCCTTCCTGGTGGCGCGCGCGGCCGGCCATGAACGAGCCGACGGCCGCACCGGTAACCTGAAACCTTAAGTCTCCTCGATGCAGATACCGGGCAAGATGGTGGTCCGCACCTACGCCCCGGCGCGGCGCTGGATCATGGGGGCGATCCTGCTGCTGCTGACCGGGCTCGCCTTCTATGTGATGTTCGAGCTGGGACGCTACAAGGCGGGTTACGACGCCCTGCAGGCGGCGGCGCAGCGCGATAGCCTGCAGGAACAGATCGACAAGCTCGAGCGCACGCAGCGCGAGCTGCGTGTGCAGCTGGCGGCAGCCGAACAGGCACGCATCAGCGAGGGACGCGAACGGACCGAGATCGCGCGCACCATCGGCGAGCTGCAGGCGCAGGTGGCGCGGGATCAGCAGGAGATGGGTTTCTATCGCGGCCTGGTGGCCCAGCCCGGGCAGCCGGCGGCCGACGCGGTACGCGTGCAGCAATTTCGCGTCGTCACCTTGCCCGGCGATCAGCACTTTTCGTTGCGATTCTCGCTGAGCCGTACGCAGCGGCCCGAAGAGGCCGTGAATGGCACTCTTGCGATCACCATCGACGGCACCAGCAATGGCAGCTCCTCCAGTGTCGATCTGGCGACCCTCACCGGGGGGAAGAGCGAGCTGCCGTTCAATTTCCGCTATTTTGCCGCGATTGAGCAGCCGGTCACGCTCCCGGGGGACTTCAAGCCAGATCACATCACGATTGAGGTTCGACCGGGACGCAAAGGCGTGGCACCCTACCGTCAGACGTTTGTCTGGAACGCCGATCCGGTGTCCTGATGTTCAAGCGAAGTGACAAGCTTGCCGATGGCCAGGTCGATACGCTGATCGGCAAGTCCGCCAGTGTGCAGGGCGATGTGGAATTTTCCGGCGGCCTGCATATCGATGGGCGCGTCACCGGCAGCGTGCGCGCAACCGCGGGTGTGCCCGCCGCACTTTCGATCAGTGAGCACGGCGTCATCGACGGTTCGGTGGAAGCACCCAGCGTTGTGCTCAACGGCCGCGTCAACGGCGACATCTTCGGCCGCGAGCGCGTGGTCCTCGGTGCCAAGGCGCGCGTACAAGGCAACGTCCATTACAGTGTGATTGAAATGGCACTGGGGGCGCAGATCAGCGGCCGGCTCGTGCCGAGCAGCAGCGAAGCCCCGGCGTGAAGCTGCGCATTGCCGCCTTGTGTGCTTGGCTGCTGTTTCCACTGATGGCCGGCGCGCACGCGCATCTTGTAGCGTCCCAGCCCGCCGACGGCAGTGTCATCACCCCGTTCCCCGAGAAGTTCGTGCTCAGATTCTCCGAGCCTGCACAGCTGACCTCGTTGACTGTGTTGAAGGCGGGTATGCGCGAGCCGCTGAAAATGGCGGCACTGCCTGCCGTCACGAGCACTGAAATCAGCATTCCGGCTCCAGTGCTGGGCGTGGGCCCGGGCAGCTATGAGCTGCGCTATCGGGTTCTCAGCGCGGACGGTCACATCATGTCCGGCAGCGTTCACTTCACGGTTGCGATGCCGTAGGGTTCCGCCGTGGACCCGGATGTTCCTGCAATCGCCGTTCGGGCGCTGGCGCTGATCTGCCTCTATCAGGCAGCCGGTGCGGCCTTCTTCGTGGCGCTATTCAGCCGGCATTCCCCGTTGATCTTGCCGCGCGTGTGCCGTCTCGGCGTCCTCGCTGCTGCGCTCGGCATGGTGCTGGTGCTGCTGCTGTCGCCGCTCGAGGCAGCGCGCATGGCCGGGGATTTTTCCGGCGCGGGCAATGCCGCACTGCTGCGGCTCGCGCTCCATTCGAGCCGCGGCGATGCCCATGCGTTGCAGCTGGCGGGGCTCGCGCTGATCGCCGCAGGGCTGTGGTTCCATCGCGCCAGGGGCGCTGCGGTGTGGACGCTGTACATCGCCGTCATGGGAGCGACGCTCGCGGCCGTGGCGCTGACTCTGACCGGACACACCAGTGTGAATCCGCTGCGTGCGTGGCTGGCGCCGCTGCTGGCCGTGCATCTGCTCGTTGCCGCATTCTGGTTCGGTTCCTTGTGGCCGCTGTGGCTGATGCTGCGACATGAGACCGCTGTGGCTGCCCAGGCCGTGCTCCGGCGCTTTTCGCAAATCGCAATCTGGCTGGTCCCCGCAGTTGGACTGGCAGGCCTTGGGATGGGCGTTCTGCTGATCGACGGCTGGAGCACACTCGCACGGGCCTACGGGCTGATCCTGATCGCGAAGGCGATCGTGTTCGCGCTGCTGCTGTTGCTTGCGGCGCTGAACCGATGGCGCTTCATGCCGGCGTTGTTGTCCGTGCCCAAGCGCACGCCTGCGTCAACGCGCGCACCTGAGTCAACGCGCACGCCTGAATCCACGGCAGCGCGCGCAGCGTTGCGGCATTCCATAGTGACGGAGTACCTGCTGATCGCCGGCGTGCTGGCGCTGACCGCGTTGCTCACGACCCTCTATTCACCCGAGCACTGACACAATGGGCCGGCTCCGTCCAAAGGCATGCTGGACACTGCTGTTGCTGCTGCCTGCAGTGGGCCTGGGTGCTGCCGAAGCTGCGGACACGACGATGGATATGCCGGGTGCGCTGGGGCCATATTCGATGGCGCGCGAGTCTTCGGGCACGAGCTGGCAGCCGGATTCGACGCCGACAGGTGGGCTCATGCATATGAGCGGCGAATGGATGACGATGTGGCACGGCATGATCGATCTCATCTACGACGATCAGGGCGGCCCGCGCGGTGCTGCTAAGACCTTCTCCAGCAGCATGCTCATGTTCATGGCGCGACGCGCGTTGCCGGAGGGAGCGTTCGGACTGCACCTGATGCTGTCGGCCGATCCGCTCATGGGACGTGATGGTTATCCGGAGCTGTTCCAGACCGGGGAGACCGCAGACGGCGTGCATCCACTGATCGATCGGCAGCATCCGCACAACCTGCTCATGGAGGCCTCAGGCAGCTACAGCCGCAACCTCTCGAGCCAAAGCGCGGTCTATCTGTATGCGGCGCTGGCGGGGGAGCCGGCGCTGGGTCCGCCCGCGTTCATGCATCGTTTCTCTTCCGAAGATGATCCCGAGGCACCGCTGACGCATCATTGGCTCGATTCCACGCACGTTACCTATGGGGTGATCACAGCGGCGTATCAGTGGGATCGCGTGAAACTCGAGAGCTCGGCTTTCAATGGCCGCGAGCCGGACCAGAATCGCTACAACGTTGAGCTGCGCGCTTTCGATTCGTGGTCCGCTCGCCTCTCGTGGAATCCGCTGCCGGATGTCGCGCTGCAGGTGAGTACCGGGCGAATGGCAAGTCCCGAGCAGCTCGAGCCCGATATCGCGGTGCGGCGCACAACCGCCTCGGTCAGCTACAACCGCATGGTCGGCGGCATTCAGTGGCAGACGACGTTCGCCTGGGGACGCAACCAGCCGCAGCCTAAGCCGGCCAGCAGCGGCTGGCTGATCGACTCGGCGCTGCGCGTGGCGAATACACACACCTTCTTTGCTCGCGCCGAGCGCGTGGGCAAGGATGAGCTGTTCACTCCGGGCGAACCGCTTTATGGGCCGACCTACACGATCGAGGATCTGTCCTTCGGATACATCTACGATTTCGCCCAGTGGGCCACGCAGATGGGTCCGCTCCACGCGGGGTTGGGGGCGATGGGCACGGTGTACCGCTATCCTGCGGCGCTCGATCCTGCCTATGGGGACAGCCCGGGCTCTTTTCTGCTGTTCCTGCGCGCACGGCTCTAAATGAGAGCTGCGTTATGACTCAAGCTTTGACGCCCCCCGGTACTGCGCCTACACTGCCTGCCATGAGTGAAGCAGAGACCCTCGAAGCCGTTGAAAATGAAGTGGTTGCGGCCGATGCCGCGCCGCTGGTGTTCACCGATGCGGCCGCACGCAAGGTCAGTGCGCTGATCGCCGGCGAAGGCAACCCGAAGCTCATGCTGCGCGTGTTCGTGCAGGGCGGCGGCTGCTCGGGTATGCAGTATGGATTCGAGTTCGACGAACAGGTCCAGGACGGCGACACCTGCGTCGAGAACCAGGGCGTCAAGCTGCTGGTCGATCCGATGAGCTTTCAGTATCTCGGCGGGGCCGAGATCGATTACCGCGAAGGTCTGGAAGGAGCGCAGTTCGTGATTCGCAATCCGAATGCCCAGACCACGTGCGGATGCGGCTCGTCTTTCAGCGCCTGATTTCACCGAGCCACGCCTTCGCGGCCTGACGCCGCGCTGTCCGCGCCATGTCCGATGTCATAGCGGCGGTTGACCTCGGTTCCAACAGTTTTCACATGGTGGTCGCGCGCTACTCGCACGGCCAGCTGGTGATCATCGATCGTCTGCGCGAAATGGTGCGACTGGGCGCCGGCGTCGATGCGGATGGCCGCATCGACAAAGCCGCCACCTCGCGTGCGCTGGCGTGCCTGGAGCGATTCGGACAGCGGCTGCGTGACATCGATGCGCGCAAAGTGCGTGTGGTCGGCACCAATGCACTGCGCATCGCGCGACGCAAGCAGGCCTTCCTCGAGCGCGCACGCGAAGCGCTCGGGTTTCCGATCGAAATTGTCTCCGGCATGGAGGAGGCGCGCCTGATCTACTCGGGCGTGGCGCACAACCTGCCGACCGAGGCGGGTCGCCGCCTGGTGGTCGACATCGGCGGCGGCAGCACCGAGATCATCATCGGCGAGCGCTTCGAGCCGCTCACGCTCGAGAGTCTCCAGATCGGCTGCGTATCGCTGAGCCAGCGCTATTTCGACGATGGCCGCCTCTCGGCCAAACGCATCGAGCGCGCGCGGCTGGCCGCGCGACTCGAGCTCGAGCCAATCCAGGCCGCATTCCAGCGCTTGGGGTGGGAACGCGCGGTCGGCAGCTCGGGCACCGTGCGCGTCATCGCTGCCAGCATTCGTGAGATGGACGCTGCCGCAAGTGCCATCACGCCGGATGGCCTGGATAAACTGCTCAAGCGGCTTGCCGATGCCGGCAGCCTGCGCGCGCTCGATCTGGACGCGGTATCCGAGGAACGCCGGCCGGTGTTTCCTGGCGGCGTGGTGATCCTCGCTGAAATCATCACGGCGCTCGGTATCGAACAAATGCGCTTCGTCGAGGGCGCGCTGCGCGACGGCCTGCTCTATGACATGGTCGGCCGCATGACGCGGTCCGACGCGCGCGAACGCACGGTGGGCTCGATGCAGCGCCGCTACCACGTCGATGCCGAGCAGGCCGAGCGCGTCGAAGCGACCGCGATGGTGTTCCTCGAGCAGGTCAAGAGCGCCTGGGAACTGACGGATCCGCTGGCCGAGCTCGCACTCAGGTGGGGCGCACGATTGCACGAGATCGGACTGGATGTGGCGCACAATGGCTACCATCGCCACGGCGCCTACCTGCTGGAGAACGCGGATATGCCGGGCTTTGCGCGCGAGGAGCAGCAACTGCTCGCGCGCCTGGTCGGTTCGCATCGCCGCAAGTTCACCCTCGATCGGCTCGAGGATCTGATTCCGCCGTGGGATCAACTCGCCATCCACCTGATCGTGTTGTTGCGCATCGCGGTGCTGCTGCATCGCGGCCGCAGCGCGGTCGCGCTGCCGAATATCGAGCTGACCCCGCACGGACGCACGCTGGAGCTGCGATTCCCATCGCGCTGGCTGAGTGAACATCCCCTTACCATCGGGGATCTGCAGCTCGAGACCGGATTCCTGCAGCCTCACGGACTGCGGCTGCGCGTGTTCTCGGGGGGCCGTGCCAAGGAGCCTGTCTGACAGGCTCTTAACTGGAGCTTGGGGTCAGGATGCCGGCGAAATGCTCCAGCAGCAATGCCTGTGCATCGCTGGCCGAGGCGTTGCCGGCGGCCACGCGCGCGTATGTGCCATCGGGCCGCAATTCCCAGGCGTTGGTGTTGTCGGCCAGATAAATCTCCAGATCCTTGGTGATGCGCTCACGCAGTTGCTTGCGCAGCACCGGGAAGGCGATCTCGACACGGCGGAAGAAATTGCGCTCCATCCAGTCCGCGCTCGCCAGGTACAGCTCCGGGTCGCCGGCGTTCTCGAACCAATAGACCCGAGAATGTTCCAGGAATCGGCCGATCACCGAGCGCACGGTGATGTTCTCCGAGACGCCCGGAATGCCGGGTCGCAGCGCACACACCCCACGCACGATCAGATCGACGCGCACGCCGCTGCGTGAGGCCGCGTAGAGCGTCTCGATGATCTGCGGTTCCACCAGCGCATTGATCTTGACGATGATGCGTGCGGGCTTGCCGGCGCGCGCGTTGGCGCTCTCGCGCTCGATCATCGCCTGCAGTGACTCGTGCAGATTGAACGGCGACTGCAATAGTCGCCGCAGCTTCGAGGTGCGCGTGAGGCTGGTGAGCTGCAGGAAGATTTCGTGCACGTCGGTGCCGATCTCCTCATCGCAGGTGAACAGGCCGTAGTCGGTGTAGAGGCGCGCGGTCTTGGGGTGATAGTTGCCGGTGCCGAGATGGCAGTAACGGCGGATTCCTTCGGCCTCTCGCCGCACGACCAGCGTCATCTTCGCATGAGTCTTGTAGCCGACCACGCCGTACATGACGTGCGCGCCGGCTTCCTGCAGGCGCGTGGCCAGCTCGATATTGGCCTCTTCATCGAAGCGCGCACGCAGCTCGATGATGACCGTGACGTCCTTGTCGGACTGCGCGGCGGCCACGAGGGCATCGACGATGGGCGACTGATCGCCCGTGCGATAGAGCGTCTGCTTGATGGCGAGCACGCCGGGGTCGGCCGCGGCCTGTCGCAGCAAATCCATCACCGGGCCGAAGCTGCGATACGGGTGGTGCAGCAATACATCGCGCTGGCGGATGACCGCAAACAGATCGGTCGCGCCGACCAGCCGCGGCGGCAGGCCCGGGGTGAACGCCGGGTATTTCAGATCGGGACGCTGCGCCAGTGCATAGATGGCCGAAAAGCGATTGAGGTTGACGGGACCTGGAACCTGGTAGCAATCCTGCGGTGCCAGTGCGAACTCGTGCAGCAGGAACTCAACCATGTCCTGTGGACAGTCGGCGGCGGTCTCCAGCCGCACGGCCGCGCCATAACGGCGTTGCGCGAGTTCGCCCTCGAGCGCACGCCGCAGATCATCGACTTCTTAATCGTCGACGAACAGGTCGCTGTTGCGCGTCAGGCGAAACTGGTAGCAGCCGAGCACTTCGACGCCTTCGAACAGGTGCTGCACCATGGCCTCGACGATGGTCGACAGTGCGACGAAGCGCCTGCGACCGCCGCTCTCGGGCAGCGCCAGGATGCGCGGCAGCGAACGCGGGGCCTGCACGATCGCCAATTCGCTGTCACGACCATAGGCGTCCTTGCCGGACAGCTTGACGATGAAATTCAAGCTCTTGTTCTGGATGCGCGGGAACGGCCGCGCCGGATCCAGCCCCAGCGGGCTCAACACCGGTTCGACCTCGGCCGCGAAGTGATGCTCGACCCAGGCGCGCGTCTGCGTGTCCCAGTCTTCGGCATCGAGCACGTCGATGCCGACCTCCCGCAGCGCGGGCAGCAGCACGTCGTTCAGGCAGGCGTACTGATCGCGCACCAGTTCCTTGGCGCGCGCATGAATGGCCGAGAGCTGCTCGGCGAGCCCGAGACCGTCGGCGCCGATCGTGGTCGAGCCAAGCTCGAGCAGCTGCTTGACGCCGGCCACGCGGATCTCGAAGAACTCATCCAGGTTGCTCGATGAGATACAAAGGAAATTGAGGCGCTCGAGCAGCGGTACCCGCGGGTCCAGGCTCTGCGCGAGCACGCGCTGGTTGAACTCGAGGGAGGATATCTCGCGATTAATGAAGTTCTGCGGCGCGCGCAGCGAGGGTGCCGGCGCGCCTGTGGCGGGGGCCTCTGCTATCGGCGCCGTGGGGGTAGCCGGCGCTGCCGGGGCCGCGGCAGTCGCCGCAGCCGCCTGGGATGCCTCGTAAACGGTCAATCTTCGCGCCATGGATCCATTGTAGCCGTGCGACCTGTTACGGCACTGTTACAGCGCACGCCCGCGGAAAAGTGCGCCCAATGGCACTTCGTGACGGGCCCCGGTCACTGAGGGAAGATTGCCTGTCTTTCCCGCTACGTAGCGGTAGGCCAGCCAGGCGAAGCCAGCCGCCTCGACATGCTCGGGGGCAATACCGCGCGCCGCGGTGCTGGCTACCTGGGTCTGCGGCAGCGCCCGGGCCAGCCGCTGCAGCAGATCCGAATTGAAGGCGCCGCCGCCGCAGACATACAGGCTATGCGGCGGTGCAACATGAGGCCGCTGCAGCGCCCGGGCAATGGTCTCCGCAGTCAGTTCAGCGAGCGTTGCCTGCACGTCCTGCGCGGGCAGTGACCGGCCGGCCAGCGCCAGGTGCAGCCAGGCATCGCTGAAGGTCTCGCGGCCAGTGCTCTTGGGCGGCAGGCGCGCAAAGTAGGGTTCGGTCAGCAACCGTTCGAGCAGCGGCGCATCGAGACGACCGCTGGCGGCCCAGGCACCGCCGGTATCGTGGCTCTTTCTCAAGTGCGTGCGCGCCCAGGCATCGAGCAGGCAGTTGCCCGGGCCGGTATCGAAGCCGAGTACGCCGCCGTCGGCTTGCAGCAGCGTGACGTTGGCGATGCCGCCGATGTTCACCACGGCGCAGGATTCGCCTTTCACGCCGAAGGCTGCCGCGTGGAAGGCAGGCATCAGCGGCGCGCCTTCGCCGCCGGCGGCCACATCACGGCGACGGAAATCGGCCACGACATCGATGCCGGTCCGCTCGGCGATGATGTTGGGATCGCCAATCTGCAGTGTGAAAGGCGACTCGGCCCGTGGCCGATGCAGCACGGTCTGGCCGTGGCTGCCGATGGCACGCACGGATGCGGCCGGCACCGAGGCGTGTTCGAGCAGCTGCCCGGCGGCCTGTGCGAACTCGTGCGCCACCGCGGTATCGAGCTGCCCGAACTCGGTCAGACCGATGTGCTCGGAATCCTCAGCGGCGCGACGCAGGCGGTTCTGCAGTGCGATCGGCCAGCCGTGCGCCAGCGCTGCCTGTACGCGCATCCCAGCGGCTGCGAACTCGAGCAGCACCGCATCGATTCCGTCCATGCTGGTCCCGGACATCAGCCCGAGGTAGAGCGTCATCGGACCCCAAGACTCTCGAGCATCGGTGCGCTCGAACGCTCGAAATCCTCGCGCAAGGCTGGGTCGAGCGGCGAGGCATCCGGCAGCTTGACGCGCTGGGGGTCGACGAAGCGGCCATTGATGTGGAATTCGAAATGCAGGTGCGGTCCGGTGGCCAATCCCGTCATGCCGACATAGCCGATGGTCTCGCCCTGCTGCACCAGGGTGCCGGCCCTGATGGCAGCAAAACGGGACAGATGGCCATAGACGGTTTCGATGCCCTGGCCGTGATCGATCTGGATGACGTTGCCATAGCCACCCTTCACGCCGCGATAGCTGATGCGTCCGGATCCGGCTGCATAGACGGGCGTGCCCAGCGGTGCCGCATAGTCGGTGCCCTGGTGCGCCCGGATCGTGTTGAGGATGGGATGCAGCCGTGCCGATGAGAAGCTCGAGCTGATGCGCTGGAATTCCAGCGGCGCGCGCAGGAAAGCCTTCTGCATGCTGCGTCCGGCGGGCGAGTAGTAGCCCACCACTCCATCGGGCCGCAGATAACGCACCGCGATGTATTCGCGGCCCTGGTTGATGAAGCGCGCGGCCAGGATCTCGCCATCCCTGACGTACTTGCCATCCTGATGGATGCGCTCGTAAGCCACCGCGAACTGATCGCCCGCGCGCAGCCCGAGCACGAAATCGATCTGCGACCCGAAGATCTTTGCCAGCTTCAGCACGGTAATGTCGGACAGCCCTGCATCGTTGGCGGCCTCGAATAGAGAGGAGTCGATGCTCCCGCCTGCCAACGTGGTCCGGGCATCGATGGGCTTGGCGATCACCTCGGCGGCGAAACCGGCATCGGTGCGTCGCACTTCGAGCTGCTGTGTCAGTGACACGTGGCGCGTGAGACCAAGCAGCACGCCGTCGTGATGGAGGAACTTCAGATGCTCGCCGGGATTGAGGCGATCGAGCAGCGTGCGCACCCCGGCCAGTGCGCGCACATTCTGCAGATCCGTGACGCTGATCTGCAGGCGACGAAAGATCCGGTCGAGTGTGTCGTCGCGCTGGACGACCACCTCGATGAGCGCGAGGCCGGGCGCGGCGAGTTTCTCCAGATCGTCGAGGCCATCGCGGCTCGCTGGCGTGCCGTTTGAGGGCGGGAAAAGCGCATGACCCAGATAAAGCGCCGGCGTGGTCGAGTGACGTGCGGCATCGAGAGTGGCCCACCCCAGGCACAGGCACGCGAACGCCTGCACCAGGCGCAGCGTGCGCGGGACCATGGTCGCCGAGGAGACCGATTCGAAACTCAAGGCCATGTCAGGCGACCCTAACCCTACTCAAAGCCACGGGTCAACGGCGCCGCGGGCGCATCCTGCTACAGTGTGAGCTGCAGCCGAGAGCCTCCACGATGAACACGACCCCGGAAAACATTGCCGAGCAGATGGCCGAAATTGCACGTGGAACGCACGATGTGCTGATCCCCGCCGAACTGGAAAGGAAACTCGCGCGTGGCGCTCCGCTGCGGATCAAGGCGGGGTTCGACCCGACCGCACCCGACCTGCACCTCGGGCACACGGTACTGCTCAACAAGATGCGGGCATTTCAGCAGTTCGGTCACGAGGTTACCTTTCTGATTGGTGATTTCACCGGCCTGATCGGCGATCCGACGGGGCGCAACGTCACGCGGCCGCCGCTGACCAATGAAGAGATCCAGGCCAATGCGCAGACCTATCAGAAGCAGGTCTTCAAGATCCTCGATCCCGTGCAGACGCGCGTGGATTTCAACTCGCGCTGGCTCGGGGCGTTGAGTTTTGCAGAGGTCATCAAGCTGGCGGCCAAGTCCACGGTCGCACGCATGCTTGAGCGAGATGACTTTTCCAAACGCTATAAAAGCGGTCAGCCGATATCCATCCACGAATTTCTCTATCCGCTCGCGCAGGGGTATGACTCGGTGGCCATGCGCTCGGATGTGGAACTGGGCGGCTCCGACCAGAAATTCAATCTGCTGGTGGGGCGGCAACTGCAGGAGCAGTACGGACAGGAACCGCAGATCGTGATCACGGTGCCGCTGCTCGAGGGCCTGGGCGGCGGCGATAAGATGTCCAAATCCCTTGGTAACTACGTCGGCGTGGAT
>Ga0265338_10008691_pt1 | contig 12281 bp, 7 predicted proteins | sample 42126metaG_FD_193579 | JGI IMG/M metagenome (GOLD analysis project Ga0265338, IMG submission 193579) | Rhizosphere microbial communities from Carex aquatilis grown in University of Washington, Seatle, WA, United States - 4-21-26 metaG | ecosystem: Host-associated > Plants > Roots > Rhizosphere >... | reverse complement strand
TGACGATCAAGAAGGGCGCGGTCGACGTCACCCCCGCCGGCCCGTTCCCCGATGCCGCCAAGATCACCATCCACTATGAGTGACCGCGACCGTCACGGGGCAGCCACACCATTACGCAAAGGAGATACTCATGTACACGCTCAAGTTCCTGGCCCTGTCTGTGCTCACCATGGCGGTGGGCCTTGCGGCCGACCACCCCATCACCATCAGCGGCGGATCGCCCCTCACGATCGAGCACGATAGCTGGGATCAAAAGGACGATCAAAACCTCACGAGTTCCGTCCCCGGCACCGTGACCCGCATCGATGTGACATCGAACGGCAAGACTTTCGACCCGATCCTCTTCAAGGGTGAGCAGGTCGAGCTGCACCTGACCTATGGCGCCATCCAACTTTCCGTCATCACCGACTCGCAGGGACAGAGCGTCCTGGTGACGTTCGACGGCAAGACCTCGCTGAAGAAGCACTTCAACCACAACGGCAATCAGTTCACAAGCAGGAGGGACAGCGGCGGCATCGAAGGCCTCAGCATTCTGAGAGTCGGAGCCGACGTGACTCCCAAGCCGATCTCCAATCACACGGTGATCGTTATCCACTTCGAGTAACGGGCCAGACGGAGTCTCAGGGCACAGGGGGCGGGCCCGCGGCGAGCGCATAGCTCGTGCTGCGCCCGCCTCCGGGGCTGCGGACCAGAAGGCCGCCTTCCACCAGTGGCAGAAGGTCGCGCAGGGCCGTGTCCTGCGAACACTTCGCGAGCTTCGCGTATTTCGACGTGGTCAGCTTACCCTCGAATCCATCGAGCAGACGGTTCAGCACCAGCCGCTGGCGTTCGTTCAGCGCGAGGCTGGAAACGGAATCCCAGAAGCGTGCCTTGGCGAGCACGGCTCCGAGGGTGTTCTGCGCTCCGTCGATGGCCCGGCCCAAACAGCCGACAAACCACTCCATCCAGGACGTGATGTCCAGCGTTCCTTTCTGCGCCCGCTCCAGAATGTCGTAATAGGCCGCGCGCTCCTGCCGGATCTGGGCTGACATGCTGTAGAACCGTTGCGGGCTGCTCTCGGACCGCGCCAGCGCCATGTCGCCAATGGCGCGCGCAATACGGCCGTTGCCGTCCTCGAAAGGATGGACGGTGACAAGCCACAGGTGGGCGAGCCCTGCCTTTAGCACTTCATCGGTATCGGCGGGCTTGTTGAACCACTCCAGAAAGGCCGCCATCTCCCGGTCGAGCCGTGCCGCCGCGGGGGCTTCGAAGTAGACATGCTCCCTCCCGACCGGCCCGGAGACTACCTGCATCGGACCCGTCCCATCGTCGCGCCACATTCCAACCCGGATCCTGGTCATACCGCTGCGCCCGGTGGGGAACAGCGCGGCGTGCCACGCCAGAAGCCTGTCCGCGGTCAACGGCCGGTGGTACTGCCGCGTGGCATCGAGCATCATCTCGACAATGCCTTCGACATCGCGGTCCACCGGCCTCAATGCGCCGATATCCACCCCGAGGCGGCGGGCAAGTGAGGACCGGACTTGCTGCGCGTCCAGCCGCTCGCCCTCGATCTCGCTGCTCTTGATCACATCGGCGCTAAGGGTTTCGAGAACCGCCTCCTGACGGAGCTTGAACCCGAGTGCCTCCATATGGCCCATCAGCCGGCCTTGCCGATGGCGCACGTTGGCCAGAGGCTCGCCTAGGCGATCCTGGCTCCAATGGAACCGAGGCCAGTCCGGCAACTCGTGGATGTACATTCTCCGCGGCTCCTGCGGTGATTATACCAGCTATTCTCCGCACGGATGCGTAGAATAGATCTCACAATCGCCGCAAAGCAACCCTTCCCGGCCCGCCGCCGCCTGAGTTAAGCTCTAGCCAATGCCCCGCCGCATCCTCGATCGACTGGACGACTGGAAGCGCCGCTTCGAACCCGGAGGCGATGGCGAACTCGCGACCCTGCTTGCCCAAATCGCCACCCGCCGCTTCAAAGATCCCGCCGACCTTGTCCGCCTGCACGAGACGCTGCTGTTCCTGCGCGCCTATCCGCGCACTCCCGCCGTGGCGCGCCTGGCCGACGAGATCCTGTTCTCCTTCGCCGCCCGCGTCGCGCCGCTGAAGGACCGCGAACCTTTTGAGGAAGCCGAAGTCTCCGGCATCGCCGGCACCTCCTTCGCCGCCGTCTTCAGCTACGAGGTTGCGCGCCGCCTGGCCGCCTTGCACCCGCGCCACATCGAGATCGCCTGGGACCGCCATGACCAGGTCGACAAGCTCGGCCCCGCGCTCGCCCGCTTCCTGCCCCTGATCGAAGAGGACTGGCCGGTCGAGGCGCACGTTCCCTTCCGTCAATGGATGGCCGCGGCCCACCGCCGCGGCGTCACCGATCTGGCCTGGCTTCTCGAAAGGCTCTCCGATCTCGCGCCGCGCGCCGCCGCCGGGGTCTATGAAGCGCTCGATCTGCCGCTCCTCTGGGACATCGCCAACGCGCGCACGTCGCGGTCGCGCCTTCGCCTGCCTGTGCGCAAGCTTTTCTGCCACCGGGAGCCGCTGCTGCGCCGCAGCGACGTCTCTCTCGTGAAAGAGCTGGACGCGCCGCCGCTCCCCATTCGCCGGCTGCCACGCGCCGAGGCGCGCCGCATTCTCGACGTGATCCTCGACACCTCAGCCATGCGCTACCGCGAGCTCTACGGCTTCAGCCATCCCGACGAGTCCGCGGTTTTCCACACCGATGCCGGCCGCGGCGTCGATGTCTACTTCTTCGGCGTCCCGCCCGCCTGGCGCCTGCCGCTGCGCGCCTACCACGCCGGAATGTTCTTCAAGAACGGCGTACCGGCCGGCTACGTCGAGCTGCTCTCGCTGTTCGAGCGCGCCGAGGTCGGCTTCAACCTCTACTACACTTTCCGCGAAGGCGAATCCGCCTGGCTCTACGCGCGGCTGTTGCACCTGTTCCGCCAGGTTCTGGGCGTCACTTGTTTTTCGGTTGACCCCTATCAGATCGGCCTCGAGAATTCGGAGGCCATCGACTCCGGAGCCTTCTGGTTCTACCGCAAGCTCGGCTTCCGCCCGGTGGAGCCCGCGGTCGCCGCGCTCGTGGCTCGCGAGGAGCGCCGCATGGCCGAAACGCCCGGATACCGCAGCTCCCGGCGCACTCTGGAGAAGCTGGCCGCCAGCTACATCCTCTTCGAAGGCCCCGGAGCCGAGCCCGGCGCCTGGGACGCCTTCCGCGTGCGCAACCTGGGACTCGCCGCCGTCCGCCATCCCGCTGCCGACCCATCCGCGAGCGGCCTGGCGCAGATCGTCAGCCCGATTCCCGATCTGCGAGACTGGCCCAGCCATGACAAGGCAGCCCTGACCGACATTCTCGCGGCCAAGCGCGGCCCCAGCGAAGTCCGCTACCTTCGCCTGATGCAGCGCCACCCGCGCCTCCGGGCGGCCTTTCTGGCGCTCTCCCGTTAGCGGTCTGTTGTGGCGCAGGCTCCCAGCCTGGCCGCGTCGAGACTTATCTCGACGCCCGCCGCTTCTTGTTAGCATGTGCCAATGGTCCCCCGCCTCGAAACGCCGCGCCTCGAACTGCATCCCCTGGAACTCGCCGACGCCGCGCAAATCCAGCTGCTGTTCCCCAAATGGGAGATCGTGCGGTTCCTGGCCACCCGCGTCCCGTGGCCCTATCCTGCCGATGGCGCCCTCGCCTTCTGCCGGGACCTCGCGCTGCCTGCCATGGAGCGCGGCGACCAATGGCACTGGTCGCTGCGCCTGAAGAGTGCGCCCGGCCAACTGATCGGCTGCATCTCGCTCCAAAAGACAGAGAACGAAAACCGCGGCTTCTGGCTGGGCCTGCCATGGCACCGTCAGGGCCTGATGAGCGAGGCCGTCGAAGTCGTGACAGCGTATTGGTTCGACGCGCTGGGCTTCCCCATTCTGCGCGCGCACAAGGCCGTGCTCAACATCGCCTCCAGGAGGATCTCGGAAAAGAGCGGCATGCGCGTCGTCGCCGTGGAAGAGCGGGACTACGTGGGTGGCCGCTTCCCGACGGAGACCTGGGAAATCACGGCCGACGAGTGGCGACGGCGTCACGCCTCGCCGCCGCCGCAGTACAATCTCTGAATGGAGACCAACGCATCCGATTCCCTCTACCGCAGCCTGCAGCAGCACCTGGACGTCGGTCCCGTCGGCTTTCCCGCCTCCGCTTCCGGCGTTGAGATCCGCATCCTGAAGCGGCTGTTCACTCCCGAAGAGGCCGAAATCGCGCTCGAGCTCAGCACCATCCCCGAGCCGGCCGCCACCATCCAGAAGCGCCTGAAATCGCGATGGGCCCTCGCGGACCTCGCCGCCAAACTCGATCAGATGTCCGCGAAGGGCATCGTTCTCTCGCATCCCATCGACGGCCAGGTCTGCTACGGCAAGCTGATGTACGTGATCGGCATGTACGAGCGGCAGATCAAAACGCTGACGGCCGAGTTCGAGCTCGAGCACCGCCAGTATGTCGAAGAGGCCTTCGGCGCCGCCATGCACACCGGCAAGACAACGCAAATGCGGATCGTTCCGGTCAACAAGCAGATCGCCATCGAGCGCGGCGTCACCACCTACGACCAGATCCGCGCGCACGTCGAGGCCTCGCCCGGACCCTTCGGCACCATCCCCTGCATCTGCCGCCATGCCACGGACCTGCTCGCCGAGAAATGCCGTCAGACCAACCTTCGCGATAACTGCCTCATGATCGGGCCCGCCGCGAACTGGGCCATCCATTCCGGCACCGGCAAAGAGATCACCCGCGAGGAGTTCCTGGACCTCCTCGACCGCGCCGACAAGGACGGCCTGGTTCTCGAGGTCGAGAACACCAAGTCGCCCATGTTCGTCTGCTGCTGTTGCGGCTGCTGCTGCGGCGTTCTGAGGTCGGCCAAGCGACTGCCCGCTCCGGCGACTTACTTCACCTCCAACTTCTACGCCATCGTGGACCCGGATGTCTGCTCCGCCTGCGGCGCCTGCGAGACGCGCTGCCAGATGGAAGCGATCTCGAGCCCGGACGGCAAGGCCGTGGTCGAACGCTCGCGCTGCATAGGCTGCGCGCTCTGCGTGAGCACCTGCCCCTCCGGCGCGATGCGCCTCGAGCCCAACGACCAGCCCAAGCTGCCGCCCGACAACACGCCGGCCCTCTACATGCGCATGCTGCAGGACCGCTACGGAGCCGTCGGCATGGCCAGGCTCGGCATGCGTAAGGCGCTCGGCCAGAAGATCTGAGACCGAGGCCGAAGCGACCGGGCCCCGCTTGTAGTGGGAAGATGGCTCAATGAGGAAGGTCTCGCGACGTGCGTTCTCGGGAGCCATGCTCTCGGCATCGGTATTGGCGGCCCAGGAGGGCGGCGGTGCGCCGAATCCGCCCGCGTTGGATCTGCCCCCGTGGACGGGATCGCAAACCGAAGGGGACCGTTTCGAGTTCCCCGGCCCGCCCTCGCCGCGCACCAAGTGGACCGTGCCGTTGTCGCCGCGGAAGTACTTCCCCGAGTGGCTGCCCGCGCTGTTCCAACGCACCGTCGAGATCGACTCGTGGACTGCCGAGAAGTCGCGGCTCCGATGGATCTTCACGGGACCTTCCGGCGGCTTCACCATCGAAGCAGGAGGCGGCCAGGCGCGGCTCGCGGTGCGGTATTACGACTCGCCCGGCCTGGCCAAGGTGCCGCCCGTCGAAGCGCGGCCGGGCCGCCATCCCGAGGGCCTGTGGGAGGAGACCAGCGTCGCGTACAGCGGAGAACTGCGAGCAATCACGGTAGTGGCCGACCATCGCTTGACCGTGCGCGTTCTGCTGAACGGAAAAGAGGCGCTCTCGTCCCACGCCGCTCTGGATGTGAGCCGGCACCAACTGGCCTTCTCCGGGGATGGCGCCGTGCGCGGGAAGCTGCTTCCGCCAGCCGTGGAAGCCGCGACGGTGGAAGTCGACGACGCGGTTCGGTTCCAGAAGATGCTCGGCTGGGGCGGCACTACGCCGCCTCCCGCCTTCGCGGAGTTGAGCCAGCAGGGCGTCCGCGAGTGGTGGCGTATTCTGGCGGAGTACAACCTGCTGTTGCACCGCGAGTATCCCACCGGAGCGCTCCTGAACCGCGAGATGACGAATTGGGACACGCCGCAGGATGCCTCGCCGCACTACTACGGCGACAACTTCCCCAACTGCGAGACCAGCGATTTCGGGTACATGCGACGCGTGCGGCAGTTGGGCGGCAAGGTGATCTTCGAGTTCTGGGAGCTGCCGCCGTGGGCCCGCGTGCGCGACGCATCCGGCAAGCTGACGGACGCTCCGCTGATCGAGCCCTACGTGAACGCCATGGTGCGGTATTGCCAGGTCTCGCGGGACAAGACCGGGCACGCCCCCGAGATCGTCGGGATTCAGAACGAAGTGACGCAATCGGCGGAGAACTGGCAGCAGATGGCGCTGGCGCTCCGCCGGGGCCTGGACGCTGCGGGATTTGCCGCCACCAGGATCCACATGCACAACGCCCCGTTCTCCGTCGGCGGCGTGAAGGCCGCCAATGCATTCCGGCAAGACCCGGCCGTGTGGAAGACCATCGATTACGCCGCCTCGAACCTCTACGACTATCAAGAGTATTTCCACGATCCCGACGGCTTCGACGCGCGCCTGGCTGCGTTGCGCGAAGCAACCGGCGGCAAACCGTTCTTTGCGGTCGAGCTGTGCGTCAACAACGGCGCGTTTCAGACCCGCGCGTATCGCGTCGCCCTCGCCATGGGGCAGCTCTATCACAAAGTGCTGACGCAGCTGGACGCCTGCGGCGTGATGTACTGCTGGACCCTGCTCAATGTGGTGCAGCCATCCTATGGATGGACGCGCACGCTGCTCGTGCCCGATCCGGAGCACGGAATGATGCCCGTCGCGTCCAGTCACCAGCTTCGGGTCTTCGGCGCGTACTCCCGTCGCGTGCGCGAAGGCATGGAACGCGTGAAGGCGGCGAGCTCGAATCCGGACGTGCTGGCCTCAGCGTTCCGCGGCGCCTCAGGCGAGAGCACCTTGATTCTGCTGAATCGCTCGACGGCCCCGCAGAAGGTTCAGTTGAAGTGGCGGGGCGCGGAGTTTCGATACCTCGAGACCTCCAGCCCGCGGGAGGAGAACTCCGTAGCACCGGCCGGCTCCGAAGTTCTGGTCGCGCCCGGTGCGATCGTGACGCTGACGAACGTGGAACTGGGATCGGCGGCGATCTCCGCGCTCGACCCACAGCGCCCGCCTTTCGTCTGCACCGATTACACCCAGGGCAAGGTGTTCCTCGTGAACGCCGCCGGCCGGGTCGAATGGAGTTACGACGCCCCCAACGCCAACGACGTCTGGGCGCTTCCGAACGGCAACCTGCTGTTCAACACCGGGCACGGCGTTCGTGAAGTCACTCGCGACAAGCGCGTGGTCTTCTCCTACGAATCCAGCAGCGAGATCTACGCCTGCCAGCGTCTGCCGGACGGCAACACGTTCATCGGCGAGTGCAACGCCGGGCGTCTCCTGGAGGTGAATCCGGCCGGGAAAATCGTGAAGCAGATCCGCCTGCTGCCCGAAGGCGCGGATGGCGGGCACACGTACATGCGCAACGCGCGGCGCCTCGAAAACGGCCACTACTTGGTCTGTCACTACGGTGGGCAGGTCGTGAAGGAGTACGACGCCGGCGGAAACATTGTCCGCGAGATCCCGGCTCCCGGCGGTCCCCACAGCGTCGTCCGCCTCCCGGACGGCAATACGCTCATTTCCACGGCGGACATGGAGGGAGCGGTTCCCGCGGTCTTCGAGATCACCCCCGGCGGCGAGACCGTCTGGTCCGTGCGCGGCGACGAATTGCCCGGAATCAGCCTGAAGTTCATGGCCGGATTGCAGCGGCTGCCGAACGGCAACACGGTAATGTGCAACTGGCTCGGTCACGGCAATTTCGGGAAGGCGCCGCACATCATCGAGGTCACCCGCGACAAGAAAGTCGTCTGGACCTTCGCCGATCACCAGACTATGCGGACGGTCTCGAGCGTCCAGATCCTGGGCCTCGAAGGCCCGGTGCTGCACTGACGGCTCTCCGCTACTCGATGCTGGTCCCCATCACCTTGGCGCGCCGTTCCGCCAGCGCCCAGGTGGAGTTGGAGTCGAAAACGCCGCCGGGCTCCTTCTGCTTTGTGCGCTTGTAAGCGGACACCGCGGCATCGGTTTGTCCGTACTGTTCGGCGATTCGGCCGAACACGTACCACGCCGATTCGTTCGGCTCGTCCAGGCCGAGCTGATCCATGGCCTCCAGGATCAGCTTCCGAGCCTCGGCCGGCCTCCCGATCTCTGCGTACACCGCCGCGAGCGTGTGGAGGATGCTGAAGTCCTTGTTGTCGGAAAGCCGCGCCGCGCGCTGCCCGATCTCGATCATGTCGGCCGGCGCGGGCGAAGCGAAGAGTCCATCCCAGGCATAGTTGTTCAGCAGACCCATGCTCGCCTTGGGATTCGAAATGCGCGTCCGGAGCAACTCCAGCGACTTCGCAAAGTCGCCTCGGCTGGAGGCCGCCACGGCACGCATCATCACCACCTGTTCGTCGTCCGGATTTCTCTCGAGCCGCTCCCTGGCGGCGTTCTCGAGGGCGTCCCAGCTCTTCAGCGTGATACTGGCCAGCGCGTATCCCGCAAACGCCGTGGCGGAATCGGGATAGTCGCGCAGCACCTCCGCCATCGTGGCGAGCGCCTCGGGCCAGCGCTCGAGCGTTGCATAAGCGTCGAAAAGGATCAGGTCCAGGTTCGTTTTTTCCGTCTGGATGGTTGCCTTCTCGCGCGCCGCCTTGAGCGCGGGCAACAAGGGCTCCAGCTTTTTGTGATCCTCCAACAAGCCCGCCGCGGCTACTTGAATCGCCAGCTTGTCGCCGTTCTGCCCGCGCCTCCAGACGCGCGCGAACACGGGACCCGCCAGCGGATCCTCTCCGCCCTGGACGCTGTTCTCCTCGCGCGCCCAATCCAACCATTGCCGCGCGCCCTTCAGGTCGCCTTCCTCCACTTTGCGGAGCACCACTCGTGCCAGGGCCGGGTTGCCCTCCGGCACAATCCTGTAGCCGTTTTCGGCTTTGGTCACGTAGATCGGCAGGCCGTTCAACTCCATCATCTGGAGCATCACGCGGTAGCCCAGTTTATCGTCGCCCTCGGCGGTCAACTTGATGTTGCTTAGGATGACGTCGCCGCGCACATCGCTGGCGAACTGCGATCCTGCCTGATATCGAATGCGGAGGCCCAGCCGCTTCAGGTCCTCCAGGTCAACCGGACCCTCCGCGCCTTTCTTTTTCCATTCCTGGTCGAACAGGTCCAGGATCTTCGGGTCCGGCGTCGAGGGCCCGAGCAAGTAGGTCAGCATCTTCCTGACCGTGCCAACGGCGTCGTTGGCGGGCGGCGGAGCGTCTTCGTACTTGTGTGTATTCCGGACGGCGGTGATCGTCTCCAGGCTGGAATCCGCCGTGTTCCCCGCTGCGAACAGGTCGGCCGCTTCCTGGTAGCGCCTTGACAGCAGCAGCTTGTTGCCCGCGGCGACCAATGCTTCCGCCTTGGCCTTTTCGTTGGAGGTCAGCTCGGAGGCGCGGTGAATTCCCGCCGCTGTTCCCTGCTGAGCCGTGCGCGCCGCGATCAGCATGGAGTTGTTCTCGTCATTGGATGCGAGGCCGCCCAACAGGTCCTCGACTTCTTTCCAGCGGCCCGCCCAGAACAGCACCCCGCTCAGATTGCCGTCCAGGTATTCCCAGTCGTACTTCTTCTCTTTGAGGGCTCTGTACTGCACGACCGCCTCGGCCAGATTCGCCTTCGTCGAGTAGCGCTCTCCCGTGGCGTCGTACTCCAGCAGAATGGCGTAGTTGGCCCTGATGTCGTTGTCTTCCGGATCGATCTCCAAGGCAGTCCGGTATTCCGCCAGCGCTCCCTCCAGATCGAACCCCTTCTTGAACCGCCGGCCCACCAGATCGTGCTGCAGCACCCACGCCAGGTTGGAGTGCGCCATGGCCGACTTCGGCTCCAGGCGCACAGCCTCGCGCAGTTGCTTGCGCGCGCTCTCGCCGAGCCCCACTTCGAGCAGTGCGCTGCCCATCTGTACCCTGTGCAGCGCCTCGGCCGGATGCAACTTGATCAGCGAATCGAACGCGGCAATCGCTTCCTTGCCCTTGCCCGCTCCAAGCAGCGAATAGCCCTCCTGGTCATAGGCCACCGAGAGAGCGTTCGCTTTTCGGAGCTCCAGAATTGCCTTGCGCAGAGCCTCCGCTTCGGCTGCCGTGTAACGGCCCTTGACCGTGTCGAATCGGATGGTGGCCATCACGCTGCCGTCCGCGGCGGCCTCCCATTTCTGGGTGAGCTTGGCAGGACCGAAGTCCTGTGTCTTGCTCTCCGGCATCGAATGGAGCTTGAATCCCGGCGGGGGCACGAACTTGCACTGCCACTCGGTTATGAAGGGCGCCGTCAGTACGAAGTCGGCGGTTCGAGGCGTCCGCGCCTTCTCTCGCCTGTCGTCCTCCTTCTTTATGTCTTCGTCGGACTTGCGGAAGTAGTCCGGCAGGCTCCCGGCGAGCGCAGCGAGGAAGATCGATGCGCGCGCGTCCCGCAGCGAAGTGTATCCGCGCCGCGCCTTGAGTGCCTCAATGTGCAATACGAATGGCTTGGTCAGGTCGAGCCCGTCGCCGATCTCGACTTTTGTGTCGCCGTCGGCCACGTAGGTGTACTTGGTGTAGTCCTCGAGTTCCTTCTGAAGCTTCTTCGAATCCCGCGCCGGCCCGTAGTAGCTGCGGTAGTTGCGGTCGAAGAACCCGTGCGTCTCCGACGCCTCCACCACCGTGGCCGGCCCGAACTCGGAAAGACGGTATTCCCTCTTTTCGACCAGGTGGTTGTCGATTCCCGCGGTTGCCGGAATCCGCACCAGGTCCGTCGTGTCTTCCCGGATCAGCAGCGCGTAGCGCCCCTGATCGCCAATCGGCAGATGGCCCGGAGCGGAGTATTCATCGGTGGCGTCGATCCAGATGTCCGGCTTGCCGGGTGCGAAGACGATCGCGTGGTTGAAGATGTTTCCGCCTGGCAGCGACGGGGTCACCTCGCGCCCGGGCCCCACCGTCAGGAGCACCAGATACGCGGGAACATTCACCGCCCGCAGCATGGACACCAGCGTGGCCGCCTTGTCCTTGCAGTCCCCGTACTTTCGCTTGAAGACCTCCGAAGGAGGCTGCGGCACGATGTTCAGGCGACCGAACTCGATTCCCGTGTACCGTACGTCCTTGTGCAGGCGCGCGGTCAGCTTCCGTATCTTCTCCTCGCGCGAGTCTTTCGGGTCGGTGCTCTCACGCACGACCTGCGCCACTTCATCGACGCGGATTTGCGGCTCAGACATGTTTCGATACGTCTGCGCTACCTGCTTCCACGAGGCGGTGGTTGAGAATTCCACCTGGGGCCAGCTCGGCACCTCCGGAGGGAGGTTCGTGTCGGTAACGTCAATCGGGTCCTGTTTCCCCTGCTCGACCGTTAGGCGGGCAATCCCGTTTTCCTCGGTCTTGGTCACCTTGGCGTCCGGCAACAGGCGGACCTCATATTTCAGGTTGGCGGCGGCCGGCGCCTCGATGACGAGCCTGGTCCGCAACGAGGGCACGCTTCTGGCGGCGTACAGCCGTCCCGCGACGCCACCCGGAAACACCGGCTCGGTATCCTCTAGCGTCACTTCTTCCTCGACGATCGCACCCACCGCCATCGCCGGTAGCGGCCCGCGATACAGCCGCCTGTCGCTATACACCTCGGTGCCATCCTGATGCGCCGGCGCGTCCGAGAGCGTTTTCGGATCGAGCGCGTGTTCCACGCCGTCCGGCGTGACGACTCGTGCCCTGACTTCGGGCTGCTTTTGATGCCACGGATCCCACCCCACGCTCACCGTGGCCCAGCTCTTGACCGCCTCCGGGGTTTCCACGCGAAATACCGTTCGGTAGCGCTGGATCGTACGGCCCGCTCCATCGATCGAAACAAAGCTTTCGTCCATCAGCAGCGTCGAACCGTACCCCTTGGTCTTGTCGATGGACTTCGCGGATTCCAGCATGACGGCCGCCGGGGCTTGAAACGCCGGTCCAGCCCATGGCTCCGGCTGCTGGGCCGGCATCGTTGCAGAAATCGCTGGCAGCAGGATGACAATGGCGCAAGCCGTATTGACCAACCGCCGATAATTTGGCATTAAGATTCCCTCTGGCCCACGGGTTTACCTTCAGTCGCCGGGCGGGGCGAACGGCAGTTATACCACATCGTACTGACAGGGAGCGACTGCAATGACCGTGGCCGTAACCGACCCGGCCGCGAT
>Ga0265338_10008690_pt1 | contig 12281 bp, 11 predicted proteins | sample 42126metaG_FD_193579 | JGI IMG/M metagenome (GOLD analysis project Ga0265338, IMG submission 193579) | Rhizosphere microbial communities from Carex aquatilis grown in University of Washington, Seatle, WA, United States - 4-21-26 metaG | ecosystem: Host-associated > Plants > Roots > Rhizosphere... | reverse complement strand
CGCAGTCTCAGCCCCATCCTGGCGATCCTAGACCGATCGCCACGCGAACTATGAACGGATTCTGATCCGGCCCCGTCAGCATGAGCTGCTGGCCAGTCCGGCAGCCGCAGGCGAACAGGGCGTGACGTAGGGGCTCCGGCCCGGACGCCGGCGGCCCAGTAGCTCATGGCGCAGATATCGCAGCCTGGGCTTGGCGCCCACGCGACCACCCATGCGGGATCGGAAGAAACGGACTCGGAGAACAACCATGATGGACAAATCACGAATGCGCACGATTGCCGTATCTGCGGGCGCCGGACTCGCGCTGATAATCGGCGGGGCGGCGGCGGACGCGGCGGTGACGGCGGCCGCCAACACGACCACGACCATCCACGGCTGCGTCAGGAACTCCACGCGGGTGCTGAGCGTGCTGAAAAGCGGGCACAAGTGCCCGTCGGGCAGCACCTCCATCAGCTGGAACCAGGCGGGCCCAAAGGGACCGGCGGGCCCGCTAGGACCGGCCGGCGTGACCGGGCCAGCCGGAGCGACCGGGCCAGCCGGAGCGACCGGACCGGCCGGGCCAGCGGGAGCGGCGGGGCCGACGGGACCAGCCGGGCCAGCGGGAACGACCGGACCGGCGGGGCCGGCCGGGCTGTCGCTGTTCGCCCGGGTAGATCAGACAGGTGCGCTGCACCAGCACAGCGCGGGCGTGACAGCGAGCCTGGACCCTTCTCTCACCGGCGTTTACCACGTCAACTTCACCCAGGACATATCGGCCTGCGCGCCGGTGGCGAGCCAGGGCCCAGCCGCCAACAACGGTTACGTCCCCCGGGCGCTCTACGACGCTGTCGTCCAGAGCGACCCCGGCAACAGCAACGACCCGCACCAGGTGGTCGTGTACACGTACGACGCCTCGGGGACACCGGTGGCGGCCGGGTTCAACCTGATCGTCGCCTGCTGAGGCGGGAGATTGGATCGCACCGTGAGCCGGAGGCTCAGTTCGTTGACACCAAAAGAGAACCGGCTCGTGACCGATGGGCTTGACCCAGCCCCGGCTGCCAGCCGGGGCTGGGTGCCCCGGCCAGCCCGCAGCACGGGGGTCATCCTTTTCGGATTGCTGGTGGCCACGTTGCTGGCGGGCTGTGCCGGCGCAGCCGCGCCAGTGACGCAGGCACCAACTACCGCATCGCCGTCAGCACCATCGGCGGCGGGCCGGCCGTCGGTGCCATCGCCGACTGCCTCCGGCTCGCCGCGGCCGGTCGCCTGCACCAGCGTGACCACGCAGGGCAGCTTCGCTTCCGCCAGCGCGAACTCGGCCGTCACGATAGACCAGATCAGCAACGCGGTCGGCTTCAAAGTGTCGCTGTCCATGCCCGACCAGCAGTCGGCCCTCGCGTTCAGCGGCTACGAAGGATGCCGCTACCAGTTCGACACCCCGGCCGGCGGAGCGCAGGTAGACGTGGCCCTGGTGGTCGGGACGAACCCCCTCGACACCAAGTCCGCCGCAGCCGAGTTCGCCGCCACCAGGGACGCCAGGCTGCCGTTGAGCGAGCGGCAAAGCAGTTGCGACGGTTGCGGCTACTCGTTCACGCCAGTGCGTGGCCTCGGCGACAGAGCGCTCAAGGGGTTCCAGAACGGCACCGACGAGGTCGTTGCGGCCGTCAAGGGACGCGTTTACGTGGAGATCGGCCCCGGGGATCTCAAAGAAGTGCGCATGATCCACCTGGCACAGTTGATTCTGAGCAACATCCAGTGAGCGCCGCACGGGCGGCTGAAGACCGCATCGGAGGGCACTGTCATGACCTGGTGGGCGCGCAAGGTCGCTGCGGCTGCCGGAAAATCACGCGAGCAAGCCGAGGGCCGCTGGGCGGCCACCAACGCCTCGATCGTCAGCGCATTCGCCGCCCGGACGGTCAGCGGCCACTGGGCTGTCGATGTGCGGCACGGATGGCGGGTCCTGGACAGCCAGCGGCGGGCGGCCTACACACTGCGGTCCGGCAACGTCCGCGACGCGGAGGGCCAGTACTTGTGCACGGTCCAGCGCCCGGCCCGGGCGGCCTTGCTTCTGGAGAACGGGGCCGGTCCGCTGCTAGTTCGCCATTTCCCGACGGCCCCACTCGTGGCCCACGTGAACGCGCCAAGCACCGCGCTGGTCACCGCGGCCTTGCTGCCCACCGGCCGCCTCGGGCAGCGCAGCGACATCCCCTATGCCAGCCAGGCCTGGGCCGAACTGGCTCGCGCCCGTGGGCCCCTGGCCTACAGCCATGTCGTGGCCGCGGACGGGGAGGTCGAGGGCCGGCTGGCCGACACCCATGACAGCACTCTCGTCATGGACCGGCGGCGCTATGTCCGCTCCTCCGACGGCCGCTCACGGTCATCGCTGCGGGAGTGGTCGCTCGACCTGGCCGACAACCCACTGCCTGACGCCTGGCTGCTGGGCATTCTGTACGCGACGGTGCTCCTCGCCGCCACTCCCGTGACGCGCCGCAAGTCGCTGTGACCTGTCGCTGGGCCCGGCTGGACCGGCCCGGGACGGCCGACGGCCGCTACCGGGGTCAGCCTGCGGCCGTGCTGGTCCTTGGTGTGTCACGCACGCCGAGGCGCAGATGCTCGGTGTGGTAGACGGCCTCATCCAGGAGCATGGCGACGTGGTTGTCGAATAGCTCGTACACCACGGTGCGCCCGGACCGCTGCCCGGTGACCAGGCCGAGATGGCGAAGCATCCGGAGCTGGTGGGAGACGGCCGATTGCTCCATTCCCACGGCGGCCGCGAGATCGGTCACGGCGGCCGGGCCCTGCCGCAGCCGCCCCAGGATGCGCAGCCGGCTGGGCGTAGCCAGGGCTTGCATCGTCGTCGCGACCGCCAGGGCGGTCTGCTCGTCGATGCGGGCCGTCGGCGTCCCTTCGCCACGTATCCCGTGCCCCATCCCGTGAGGGTACCACTCGTGCACACATGAGCATATGTTCATGCGATCCGGTATAGTGCGATGGTTGCGAGGTCACCTCGCTCATGACGGGGCCACGAATCAGAGAGATAACAGCATGACTGCCGATTCCGGGCACCTGGCCCGCGCCGCGCGCCCTGATGAAGCCGCCCAGCGCCGTGATGCTAACCGTGCGGTCGCGGTGTCGGCGGCCGGGCTGGCACTGACCGGCGTGCTGGAACTGCTGCTCGCGGTATTCACCGGATCGGTGGCGCTGCTGAGCGACGCGATCCACAACCTGTCTGATGTGTCCACCTCCGCCGTGGTCTTCCTCGGTTTCCGGGTGTCCAGGAAACCTGCATCCCGCTCCCACCCCTACGGCTATGAGCGGGCCGAGGATCTGGCCGGGCTGGGCGTCGCCGTGGTGATCTGGCTCAGCGCGGTGTTCGCCGGCTACGCGAGCTACCACAAGCTGATCGCGCACGGCACGACCACCGACGTGCAGGTCGGCATGGCCGGCGCGGTCCTCGGCATCATCGGCAACCAGGCGGTCGCCCGCTACAAGCGGCGGGTGGGTACCCGGATCGGATCGCTCACCCTGATCGCTGACGCACGGCACTCGTGGCTGGACGCGATCTCCTCACTGGGCGCCCTCGCCGGGCTCGCGCTGACCGCCGCCGGATACCGGTGGGGCGACCCGGTCGCTGGCCTCGCGGTCACCGCCTTCATCGGCCACGTCGGCTACCAGGTCACCAAAGACATGATCATCCGGCTGATGGACGGGATCGACCCTAGTGACCTGGACACCGCGACGAAGGCAGCGATGACAGTCCGGGGCGTGCGGTCGGCCACCGTTCGGGGCCGCTGGATGGGCCGCAGCCTCGTGCTGGAAGTTGACGGCCAGCTCGACGGCGCCATCTCCCTCGCCCAGGCCGGACAGGTTACCCGGCAGGTGGAGGCCGCCGTCGCCAGCGCCGTCCCGGCCGCCAGCCACATCCATTGCGACGCCCACGCTTAGCTACCTGGCCCTCGCAGGATCAGGTCGTGAAGCGGATGAAGATCAGTCGAAACGGCGGGCGCTGGGATAGCGCTGGCCGCCATCGACGACGATGTTCGCGCCGGTGATCCACGAGGCCCGCGCGGACAGCAGAAAGGCGACCACGTCGCCGACCTCCTGCGGATGCCCGAGGCGGCCGAATGGAAACTGGGTGCCCAGGAAGGTGCCGAAGTCCCCGGGATTGGCGCGGGCGAAAGCCTCCCACGAGCCGCCGGGGAACAGGATGGATCCTGGGCTGACAGCATTCACCCGGATGCCGTCCGGCGCCAGTTCCTGGGCGGCGGTCGCCGCGAGATGAATCTCTGCCGCCTTGGCGGCGGCATAGGCAGTGCGCGGCGCCGGGCGCATGCCGGTGATCGACGAGATGATCACGACGGCGCCACCGCCGGCGGCCCGCAGGTGGCTCAGGCCGGCCCGGATCAACTCCGCGGCATGACCTGCGTTGAGCGCGAATGTCGCGGTGAAGTCGCCGGGAGCGGAACTGGTGAGGTTTCCGCTGCCGACGGTGCCGCCCGCATTGGCCACCAGATGGTCAAGGCCGCCGAGCGCGGCCGCGATGTCATCGACCGCGCGGTTCAGCGCGACCGTGTCGGTGACGTCAGCCGCCGCGGTGGCAACGGGTGTCCCCCGGCTGGCCAGCCGCCCGGCCGCAGCGGCCAGGCCATCGGCGTCGCGGGCGACCAAGCCGACGGCCACTCCCTCGGCGGCCAGCGCATCGGCGACCGCGAAGCCGATTCCCCGGCTCCCCCCGGTGATCAGCGCACGGCTGCCGTGCAGGCCAAGGTCCATGGGGCACTCCTCATATGAACGAGTTGGTACGGAACTTATGATGCCCGTGTTCCGCAACTACCGGGCCGGGGACAGAGCGCCGCGCACTCCGGCTGTCGGTGCCCACGTCTACCCTGTCCGGGTACAGGTGGCGCGATCTCGGAGGGACCTCGATGGCTGACGCCGACGACGTACGCAGCCTGGCGCTGGCCCTGCCGCACGTGACGGAAATCGAGAGCGACGGCTTCGACTTCCGGGTGGCCAACAAGGGGTTCGTCTGGTCCTACCCCGAGCGCAGACCAGGCCAGCCGCGGCTCATCCGGACCGACATCGCGGTGCTGTATGTCGGCGACGAGGCCGAGAAGCAGGCTCTCCTCCTCGGCGAGCCCGAGGTCTTCTTCACCACGTCCGGCTACGACGGCTGGCCGCTGGTGATGTTGCGACTGGGCGAGGTGGATGTCGATCGCCTGGCGGAACTCGTGACCGACGCGTGGCGGATGCGTGCCCCGGACGACCTAGACGCTACGTAGCGAGGCGGGGACGGCCCACCACTGGTCGGGGCGATCGACGACCGGGGCACGGAGACCCTCATCGGTGACCCGGGCTAGGCGGAGCAGGAACGCGGCGATCCCTGCGGCCCCTTGCATCCACGAGGTACCCGGCGGAAGCAGCGGCGGGTCCCGGCGGTGCTCCAGGAACCGCCACCGCGCACCGTCATCATCCCGGATTGCGCGCTCGACCAGGGCGTCTGCCATTCCGCGGGCCGCCTGCAGCAGGGTGTCGGCCCGCGCGTCGTCCGTGTCGTCCTGCGCCGCGTCGAGCAGCACGTCTGCCACCCCCGCCGTGCCGCAACAGCGCCCGTCGTTGTCCCAGAACCCGGGGCGGAGCCGCCGTGGCACCCCGGAGGTCAGGACCGAGTGCAGGCAACGCTGCCGCAGCCCCGGCACCCCGAACCCGGCGACCTCGTCCACCCCCGCGTGAGCCAGCGCCGCGAACAGGTGCGAGGTTCCGGTCGGTCCATGGCACCAGGAGTAAGTCACCGGCTCCACCTCGCGGGCGCTGGGCGGGATGGTATGCGGAACAACGAACCCGTCGTTGTCCAGCGAGCCCACGGCGAGCAGGTGCTGCGCGCCCTGCCGCGCGGCAGCGACGAAGTCATCGCGGCGCAGGGCCGTCCCGGCTACCGCCAGGGCCGTTGCCACCCCGGCGGTACCGTGCGAATAGTTCGGCATCCTGCCGGATGAGCCAGGGACCATCCCCCAGTCCAGGCCGGCCTCGGTCGGGTCCGCGACCCGTAGCAGGGCCTCACCACCGGTGGCCGCGAGTTCCGCTGCATGCTCACCGCCGGCCCAGACCACGGCCAGCAGCACGCCGGCGGTGCCCAGGACCAGATCCGTCACCGGCGCATGGGAGCCCGGCTCGATGTCCAGCGTGCTGTTCCACCCGGCGGGCGTCATCAGGTCGGCGAGCCGCTGCATCGCGACCTGCTCACTGCCCGGGGCTAGCAGCCGCAGCGCCGTCACGTCCCCGCCCAGCCCGTCGTACAGCGACGGTTCTGTCCGGCCGCGGGCGTTGGCCGAGAGCCGCGCGACGATCCCGGTCGCGAGAGCTCGCTCCACGTCGGTCAGCGCGCGAGACTGTCCGATCTCGGCCAGCACCGGGGCCAAGCCGCCGATCCCTGCATACAGCGAGTCACGATCCGGGCCCGGGACTGCCGGGCGCTCACCATCCGGTACCGCCTCGGGCAGCCATGGGCCATCCTCATCGCGGATGTGACCCAGAACCCACGACCAGGCCGCCTCACCAAGCGTTCGGTAGACCTCGCCCGACGACACCACCCACCCAGGCTAGTGCGGCAGTTCCGCGGGCGCTCCATGACGACCAGTCCGTGGGATGCTCGATGACGAGCAGATCGAACTGACCGCTCTGCCGTGCGCCCACCGGCATCGTCTCGTCCGGACGGAGGTGAGAAGCATCTTCATCTTCATCCTCATCAGAAGGCTGATCCGGTACCTCCAGCGACGGAGAGGCCGAGGCTAGCGACTCGTTTCGGCGGGATCGGTGCGGCGGACCGGGCTACCCGGGGCTCACGGGGGCGGAACTGGTCTGGCCAGCCGCGGCACGTCGGCCATCAGCCCGGCGGTGTAGCGGTGGCTGGGCTGGGCGAGAACCTGTTCCACCGGCCCGGCCTCGACGATTTCACCCTGCCGAAGTACCACCGCGAACTGGGCGACACTGCGGACCAGGGCCAGGTTGTGCGTGATGAAGATCATGGCGAGGTCACGCTGAGCTTGGACGGTGCGGAGCAGTTCTACGATGACCGCCTGCACCGAGACGTCCAGCGCCGAGGTGACCTCGTCGCACACGAGCAGGTCCGGCTCGACCACGAGAGCACGGGCGATCGCCACCCGCTGCCGTTCCCCGCCCGATAGCTGATCGGGATAGCGGGACAGGAAGCCGCCGCCGAGGGCGACGTCATCGAGCACGCTGACCACCCGCTCGGTTTGCTCGCTGCGGGACAGACCCAGGAAGCGGCGCAACGGCTCAGCCACAATCTGGCCGACTGTCTTCCTGGGGTTGAGGGAGGTATAGGGGTTCTGGAAAACGCACTGGATCTGCTTCAGCGCCTGCTTCGGGCGATGGCGGGCGCCGCGGGCCAGCCGGGCGCCCTGCAGGGTGATTTCGCCCGTCCAGTTCTGGTGCAGCCCGATGATGCAGCGGGCCAGCGTCGTCTTGCCCGAACCGGACTCGCCGACGACGGCGACGCAGGCCCGCGAGGGCACGTCCAGGTCGATGCCGGAGAGCACCGGCACGGAACCGTAGCTGGCCGAAACCTCCCGGAGAGACAGCACCGCCGTCCCCGGCGCGGCCGCGGCCGCGGCTACGGGCGCGGGCACTGGGTGCTCCGTCCTCCCGGCCGTAACCTGCGCCACCCGCAAGCAGCGCACCGTGCGGCCCGCCACCGCAACCTGCTCGGGCTCGCGGACCCGGCACTCATCGAGCGCGAGATCGCAGCGGGGGGCGAACGCGCAACCGGGGCCGCGCTGCCCGGGCGGCGGCTGCTGCCCGGGGATGCCGGTCAGCCGATCGGCGCTTTCCAGGGTGGGCACGGAGGCCAGCAGCCCGCGAGTATAGGGGTGCAGCGGCTGGGGGAACAGCATGGTCGTGGGGCCAGCCTCGACGATGCGGCCGGCGTACATGACGGCTACCTCGGTCACCAGTTCGCTGACCACGGCCAAGTCGTGGCTGACGTAGACGGCCGCGACCCCGTAGCCGCGGCACAGGCCCCGCATGGTGTCCAGGATGTGACGCTGGGTGGATACGTCAAGGCCGGTCGTGGGCTCGTCCAGCACGATGAGCGAGGGCCGGCAGGCAAAGGCCATGGCCAGCCCGACGCGCTGCTGCTGGCCACCCGACAGCTGGTGCGGGTACCGCCGCAGCATGTCCGGTGTCGCGTCCAGGTATGCCTCGCGCATGACCTCGAGAATCCGGGACTCAGGATCGTCGACGATCCCGGCGTGCACCCGCAGCGCCTCTCGTAGCTGGTAGCCAATCCGCAGGGCTGGGTTCAGCGCCGCCGCCGGGTCCTGCGGCACGTAGCTGACCTTGGCTCCGCGCACCTGACGCAACTCGCCGGGGGTGAGACGCAGCAGGTCCACCCCGTCCACGCAGATCTCGCCGCCGGTGACGGACAGACCACGCCGGGTGTGGCCCAGCAGGGCGAGCGCGACTGTGGTCTTCCCCGACCCGGACTCACCGACCAGGCCGAGCAGCTCACCTGGCCGCACCGCGAAGGAGACCCCGGTCACGACCAGGGGGCCGCGGCGACCGCTCCGGATCTCCAGCCCGCGGACATCGAGCCGGAAATCCCCGGAAAACCCGGCCGCGCCATTCCCGGCCGCGCCATTCCCGGCCGCGGTGGCTGGCGTGCCGTCGGCGCTCACGTCATCCTGCCCTCGGTCAGGCCCAGGTCGCCCACGAGCGCCGTCTCCTCGGTCCCGCGGTCCACGCCGAGCGCCACCCGGCCGATCGCGTCGGTCAGGATGTTCGTGCCGATGGTGAGAAGGGCGATCACCGTGGCCGGAATGATCACCGCCCACGGATTCAGGGACAGGCCGGCCCGGTTCTCATTGATCATGGTCCCCCAGTTGGCGGCGGGCGGCGGCTGGCCGAATCCCAGGAACGCCAGCCCCGTCATGATGATGATCGAATAGGTCAGCCGCAGTCCCGCCTCCACCATCAGCGGAGTGCTCAGGCTGGGCAGGATCTCCTTGACCATCACCGCGGCGGGCCGCATCCCCTGGAGTTCGGCCACCTTCACGTAGTCTCGCTCGGAGATGTCGAGGGTCGTGGACCGCAGCACCCGGGCGACCGCGGGCGCGTGGGTCATCCCGACGGCGAGCACGATCAGCCACAGCTTGGGGCCCAGAATGCTCAGCAGCAGCAGGGCGAACACCAGCTGGGGGAACGCCAAGATCACGTCTACGGTCCGCATGATCAGCCCGTCGATGTGCCCCCGAAGATAGGCGGCGCTGATACCGGCTGCCGCACCAACGGCGATCCCGATCGCTGTCGCAGTGACTGCCATCAGCAGGAGCAGCCACCCACCGTCCAGGACCCGGGACAGGACATCGCGGCCCAGGAAGTCGCCGCCGAGAAGGAAGTGCCCGGACGGCTTCCCGAAGGGGAGGGTGAGCAGCGCGTCCGACGGGTACGGCGCCACGAACGGCCCGATGGCCGCGATCGCCACGACGAATGAGACAAGCCCCAGCCCGGCGGCGCCACGTGGGGTGCGCACCGCCGGGCCCAGTATGGCCAGCCACTGGTAACGGCGGATCCGCTCCGCATCCGGCTGGGCATGCGTGACTGCGCGCGGATCAGTAGCGGTCATACATACCCCGGGCCTCCGCTCCTACCTGGGAATCCGGTGCCGCGGCGTGGCCAGCAGCACGATCAGATCGGTCACTATGTTCATGAGCACGTAGAACGCGGCCAGCACCACCACGATGAACTGGATGACCGGGATATCCCGGTTATCGACGGCGTAGACCAGCCCCTGGCCGATACCGGGGAAGGCGAAGACGTACTCCACGATGACCACCCCGCCCGCCAGGTACAGGAAGTTCAGCCCGATGACCTGAATAGTCGGCGCGGTGACGTTGGGCAGTGCGTGCATGAGCACGATCCGCCACATCGGCACGCCCTTGAGCCTGGCCATCTCCACGTAGTCGGACTCAAGGGCCTCGATCATCGCGGCCCGCATCATCCGCTGTATATAAGGCACGATCACGATGACCAGAGTCACCACCGGCAGGATCAGCAACCGCGGGGCGTCCCAGGCATACGTGCCCGGCTGCAGCAGGGACACCGCGGGCAGCAGGTGGGTGACCACGGTCGAGAACAGGATGACCAGGCCGATCGCGACCACGAACTCCGGCAGTGAGGTCACGGCCAGCGCGGTGACCGAGGTGACGTGGTCGAACCAGCCATCCTTGCGGAGCGCGGCGAGTGCGCCGAGCGCGAGGCCGATCACCGTGCCGGCCACCCCCGTGACCAGCATGAGCACGGCGGAGTCGATGAGCCGTGGTTCGACGTAACCCCAGACCGGCTGCCCGTTGACCAGTGAGTGGCCGAGGTGGCCGGTGAATAAACCGGAGAACCAGAGCCAGTACTGGTCGAGCAGCCCGCGATTGAGGTGCAGTGCCACTTCCAGTCGGTGCAACGCCACCGGGTCGCCGGCCGCATTGCGCCCGAGAACCGCGTTAGCCGCGTTGCCCGGCAGCACCTCGGTGGCCGCGAACACCAGGACGGACACGACGAATAAGGTGAACACGCCGACAACGGCCCGCTGGCCGAGGAGGTGCCGGACCGGATGGGCCTGACGGCCCGCCTGCAGCCGGACGGCGGGCGGGGAGCCTAATGCCCCGCTAGGCTCCGGCCGCGGAGCCGCGGCGGCGCCTGCCACGTCGTCGATCCCTCCCGCCAGCCTGGGCGGCGGAGTCCGCCAGTACCCGTCCGGTCGTCCGCCGCCTCATTATCCAGATTATCCAGCCGAAAGAGGCCTCGGCGAGAACTACCGTCCTAGCGGACTGACCCCCATTTCTACCGCAGCCCGGCCGCTGCGGCAACGACATGACCCGGGCCCGGCGATGTGACTCGCGCCCCCGGCACCGGGTGGACGGGGCCAGGCGCCGAGGAGCGTGCCGCGAACGCGAAGCGCGGTTCAGGCCGGCCCTCGTTCTGTTCTTGCTGATCGGTTACATAGGCCTATCGACCGAGATTGCGCGGGTTCCGGCGAGTGGCCTATTGCCGGAATCAGCCTGTATCCCGCCCTTCGCGGAGATATTCTCCTCACAGCACAAACCCCGAGCACCGGGCAGCCTCGCTACCATCAGCCCAGGCTGTCTGGTCGAGGCTGTGCGCATTCACCTTCGAACCGCCTGATAGCCCTGGCCTTATGTCAGTGGAGTTTGGGGCAGCTGGTGTCCGACTTCAACTTCGAGCGTTGCGTTCACCGAGTGACAAACGGAACGGATGTGACGAAGCTCGGGCGGGTTTTCGGCCCGCGAGACATCGCTGCGACGATCGCGCTCCCGCATCGGAGGATGCCACCCATATCAGCAGTATCAACCTAATGGTCGATGTCGGCTGGGGGCCTACCGAGGCTTCTCCCGGCCGGCCGGTCGACGTCAAGCTGCCGGGGGGCAACTCCAACTCATACTCGGAGGTCACGGGCAGTGAAAGCGGCGGCATTCTACGAATACGGGCCCGCGGAGGCGATGCAGTACGCGGACATCCCCGATCCCGTGATCGGCCCAGGGGACGTCCTGGTCCAGGTGCAGGCCTGCGGAGTCAACCACTCGGACCTTGACTCCCGCGCCGGGACGTCCCGGTGGCCTTTCGAGCTACCCATGGTCTTAGGGGCCGAGTTCACTGGAACGGTCGTCGGGGTTGGCGATCGGGCCGGGCCCATCCACACCGGGGATCTGGTGACCGCTCTGCAGCAGTACAGTTGCGGCCGCTGCGCTCAGTGCGCCAAGTGGAGACCGGATCTTTGTGAGGCCTTCGAGATATTCGGCACCACCCGGTGGGGCGGGTACGGCGAGTTTGTCTGTGTGCCGGCCCAGGTGGTCGTCCCCCTCGAACCCGCGGACGACCCCATTGCGGTGGCCGCCGGGCAGTGTGTCGTCAGTACCGCGTGGCACATGGTGAACCGACTGGCGCTCGTCCGGCCCGGCGACCTCGTGCTCGTTCCTTCGGCCTCGGGTGGCGTGGCGAGCGCGCTGGTCCAATGCGCCAAGCTGGCCGGGGCAACTGTGGTCGCGACGGTCGGCGCGGCGGCCAAGGCCGGCCGGGTCGCATCGCTCGGCGCGGACATGGTCGTCGTCCGGGACGGAGGCGACATCGGCACGAACCTGATGCGCGCTACGGGTGGCTGCCGTTTCGACGCGGTCCTCGACACCGTGGGGGGCGAGCTTTTCGGGGCGCATCTGTCCGTGCTGCGCGAGGAAGGCACGCTGGTCACCTGCGGCGCGCATGCCGGCGAGGTGGTC
>Ga0265338_10008689_pt1 | contig 12281 bp, 15 predicted proteins | sample 42126metaG_FD_193579 | JGI IMG/M metagenome (GOLD analysis project Ga0265338, IMG submission 193579) | Rhizosphere microbial communities from Carex aquatilis grown in University of Washington, Seatle, WA, United States - 4-21-26 metaG | ecosystem: Host-associated > Plants > Roots > Rhizosphere... | reverse complement strand
AGCGGCTCGTCATCGACACCGGCTGCATGGTGATGATCGAGCCGACCGTCAAGTACGAAGTGAAACTCCAGGGCGGTATCGCGAAGAGCTTGTTCGGCGGCGAGGGTTTGTTCCTCGTTCACATGACTGGGCCGGGTCACGTCACGCTGCAGACCCTGCCCTTCTCGCGCACGGCGCGGCGCGTGCTTCAAGCCGCCGGCGGCGGTCGCGACGAAGCGGCCGGACTTGGCGTGGGCGGCATCCTCGGCAAGATCCTCGAATAGAAGGAGTGAGCATGGGTTTCCTCGACAAGGCGAAGCAGGCGGCGGAGCAGGCCGCGACGAAGGCGAAAGAGGGCGTCGAGGACGTCCAGCAGAAGCGGGAGCTCTCGCAGGCGTACGGGGAGCTCGGGAAGACGGCGTTCGAGCTCGTAGACGCCGGTGAGGTCTCGCATCCGCGCTTCGAGGCGACGGTTGCGCAGATCCGTGACCTGAACGCAAAGCTCGCGGAGACCCCTGCCGCAGTGAGCACGTCGACCGACGTTGGCGATTCGTCGCAACCGCCGGCGATGCCGACGTAACCGAAGCTGGACCGTCCGTACGTCGAGCGGCCGCGGGCTCAGCCCGAGTCTCGACGAATGCTCAGGCGAGAGGCTGGACTCGCGCAGCCGACCCAAGCATGGGCCGACACGCTGTACGGGATCAGCCCTGGGTCTCGTCGAGTAGGTGGCCAAAGCCCTCGTCGCGCATCCAGCCTTCCATCAGGCGTCGATGCCCGGGGCTCAGGTCTTCTTGGAGGTAGTTGCGGAGCATGGCCTCGGCCTTGGCTCGGTCGCGGTCCTTAAGAAGCCATGCGATCCGTGCGGGCCAGCCAAATAGGCCGATTCCGAGACGCCCCGTCGACTCGTACGTGGCCAGGATCGAATCGCGTGAGGCGAGACGATTCAGCCAAGGAAGGCCCGCCGTCTGGAGGGCATCAATCGCAAGATCCGCAGCGATATCCGGCCGGCCGAGTGACCACCACACGTCGTCGTCGCCGCCAGCGAGTAGCGCACCGATGGGTTTCCGAAGGTGGCATTTGACGATCGTCACCCAGTCCGCCGGTGGGGTTTCATCCTTCCTGAGCATCTCTGCGACGTAGACGCCGAGCCTGATCGTGAACGTGCCGTAGTGGTCACCGCGAAGCCCCATCACTTCTCGCGCCGCCCGATGCTTCTCCGAGCCGGGGCCCGGCGGCTCGAACGGCCCCATCCAGAACCAGACGACCTGGACGAGTCCCGGCTCCGTCGTGCGGTTGAAGACGTATCGGCGCTTACGAAAGCCCGCAGCCTTCAGCAGAGGCGCCGCCTGCGCCACCACGTTCGACATCGACTCAGCCGCCGGCGTCGGCACCCTCCGAAGTGAATCAGCTCTCGCCTTCGGGGTGAGGAACCCGGCGCTTGCGTGTGGACGCTGGATTGCGTTTCTTCGCGCGCTCGTCGAGCACGCCACGAGTACCTCGTTCGTCTAGTCTCCGGCGCGATGAAGGTCGGAGTCGTCGGGCTGGGAACGATGGGCGCGGGCATCGCGCAGCTCGCCGTCGAGGCGGGTCTCGAGACCGTGGGCCGCGAGGTCACGGCCGAGCTGGGGGAGAAGGCGCGCGGGCGCATCGACCACTTCCTTGCGCGCAAGGTCGAGAAGGGGCAGATCTCCGGCTACGACATCGGGCTCCTGTCCACGACGACGGAAGTTGCGGACATGGCCGACTGCGACGTCGTGATCGAGGCGATCGTCGAGGAGCTCGCACCGAAGCAGGAGCTGTTCGCCGAGCTCGAGCGCGTCTGTCGCGCCGACGCTGTGCTCGCGACGAACACGTCGGCACTCTCCGTCACCGAGATTGCCGGCGCCGTTTCGACGCCGGAGCGCGTCGTCGGCATGCACTTCTTCAACCCGGCGCCGCTCATGCCGCTCGTCGAGATCGTCCGCGCCGAGCTCAGCTCAGACGCGGCGTTCGACACGGCGTTCGCGCTCGGGGAGAAGCTCGGCAAGCACCCGATCCGCTGCCACGACACTCCGGGCTTCGTCGTCAACCGTGTCCTCATCCCGCTGCTCAACGACTGCATCCGCGTGCTTGACGAGGCGCGCGTCACGCCCGAGGATCTCGACGCCGGGATGAAGCACGGCGCCGGCTGGCCGATGGGGCCGTGCGAGCTCGTCGACCTCGTCGGATTGGACGTCCACGTGCACGCGAGCGAGGCGCTCTGGGAGAAGCTCCGCGAGCCGCGGATGGCGCCGCCGGCGCGGCTCGTTGCGATGGCGAACGCGGGCCTCCTCGGCCGCAAGACCGGCCGCGGCTTTTACAGCTACGACAAGAGCTAAGCCGCGAGCGGAAGCGCTGGAGCGGCTTTCGGCAGCTCGACCGGAGCGGCCGCAGGCGCCGGCGGGTCGTCCGGGAGCATGAGGTCGAGTGTGAGCGCGTCAAGGACGGCTGCCGACGCGTTTCCGAGCAGGCGTGACGTCGTGTCCTCGGCGACACCGCTGCCGCGCAGGGCGGCGCCGAGCTCGTCGACGAGCGCCGCGAGCCGTTCCGAACGATCCTGGAGTGCGCCGGGAGACATCTCGAACACAGATTCGCGTATGCGCCGGACGTTCCTCCCGTCAACGGTAGGAGTACTCTGAGGCGGGAAATGCGTCGGAGTCTCCTCCTTCTTGCGGGTGCTGCCGTCATGGCGCTCCCGGCGGCCGCCGCCGCGCGCCCGCAGAGTTACCGTCCCGCGCCCGGCTTTATCGTCGTCCGTGATGGGTCCACCGACGGCGGCGTGAGGGGGAGCGCTGTCGCCACGGTCGTCGTGCGCGGCTTCGTGCTCGGCCGCATCGCAGAGGAAGGCGCTGTCCAGCTCTACCACCTTGCTTCGAGCGCCGGCTCGCTCACGGCGCAGGCCGCAGGCGTCGACGTCTCGCGGCGCGCAGTCACCTGGCACGGCGTGCCGGGAACGGAGTTCAGCGGGAGCGACTTCCGGTTCCGCGCCGTCGCGGGCGTCTGGCGTGTCGTCGTCTACGGCGCCGGCGTGTCGGTGTACGCCGGCGGCGAGGGCCGCGTCTCCCTCCACGGCTCCGTCTTTTCTCCCGGCACCGACGGCCAGTTCTCGTTCGACGGTGGGCGGTTCGTCTCGCTGCCCTCGGGGGTCATCACGCGGAGGCTCGGGGAGAAGTGAGCGACACTCCGTCTGAGACGATCCTCGTCATCGAGGACGAGGACGCCATCTCCTCGTTCGTCGCCGCGTACCTGCGGAAGGACGGCTTCACGGTCGTCGCGACGGCCAGCGGCCGCGAGGCGCTCCGCTTCGTGCGAGCGAACCAGCCGTCGCTCGTGATTCTCGACCTGATGCTCCCCGACCTGGATGGGATGGAGGTCTGCCGCCGGATCCGCGAGACCGGCGACCTCCCGATCCTCATGCTCACGGCGCGCGACGACGACCTCGACAAGATCGCGGGCCTCGATGCGGGCGCCGACGACTACCTCACGAAGCCGTTCAACCCGCGCGAGCTCGTGGCCCGTGTGCGCGCGATTCTCCGTCGCAGCGGCTCGGAACGGCCGCACGGCGAGGGACGGACGCTCGAGCACGGCAACCTCGTCCTCGACGCCGGCAGTCGCGAGTGCCATGTCGGGGAGGACGAGATCCGTCTCGCGCCGAAGGAGTTCGACCTCCTCTGGGAGCTGCTCGACCATCGTGGCCTCGTCCTCACGCGCGACCAGCTCCTCGAGCGTGTGTGGGGCTACACGTTCGCCGGCGACACGCGCACGGTCGACGTCCACGTGCGGCAACTGCGGAAGAAGCTCGGCGACGCGTCGCCGATCGTGACCGTGTGGGGGATCGGCTACAAGGCCGCGGTCGCGCCGGCCGGCGCGTAGGGCGGCGGCGATGCTGCTGCGGTCGCTGCGCTTTCGGCTGCCGGCGCTCTTTCTCGTCGGGATCGTGCTCGCGGCCGTCGTGGCCGCGCTGATCGCCGTTCGCTTCTTCCAGGACTACACGCACACCCGCACGGCGCACGAGCTTCGCGCGGAGTCGGCGGGGATCGTCCAGCTGTACACGCAGCAGGCGGGGGTCGGGAACGTCCCCCTTCAGAGCCTCCGCAAGGCGATTGGCGGTGACGAGATCTTCTGGGTTCCAGCGGTGCGCGGCGCCTCGCTCTTCGCCGGCTCCGTGCCCGTTCTGCCGCGGGACGCTCTGCGGTTCTCGGATCTCGTCGGCAGAGGCGCGCAAACCATCAACCTCTCCGCACACGGGAGGGGTTATCTCGCAGTCGCGCAGGTCGTGCGGCTCGCCGGGATCCCCGTCGGCGCGATCGTGGTCGCCAAGCCGAGCTCCGCGGTCACGAGCCGCTGGCTCCAGCTGCTCGGCGAGCTCGCGATCGCGTTCGGGATCGGGATTCCGCTGGCGCTTCTCCTGGTCGTCTTCTTCTCCCGGCGCGTGGCTCGCCCTCTCGAGGCGCTCACGCGCGCGGCCGACGCGGTGGCCGCCGGGCACTACGACGTCGCGCTGCCGGGGCCGGGCGGAGGCAGCGAGATCGAGCGTCTCGCGACGCGGTTCGGCGAGATGGCGTCACGGCTCGCGGAGTCGGAGGAGCTGTCGCGCAATTTCCTCATGTCCGTCTCTCACGAGCTGCGCACCCCGCTCACGGCGATCCGCGGCCACGTCTCGGCGCTCCGGGACGGCGTGCTCGATGACGAGGACGCGCGGCGGCGCTCGCTCGAAGTCGTCGCGGAGGAGGGAACGCGGCTCGAGAGGCTCGTCGGTGACGTCCTCGACCTCGCGAAGCTCGACGCGCGACGCTTTGCGCTCCTGCGCGAGGAGGTCGACATGCGTGTTCTGTGCGAGCGGGCGCACGCCGCATTCGCGACGGAGGCGCAGGCGAAGGGGCTCACGCTGGAGCTGTCGACCGTCGACGGCGTCGTGCTCGTGACAGACGGCGACCGCGTCCTCCAGATCGTCTCGAACCTCCTCTCGAACGCGATCCAGTGGACACCGGAGGGCGGAACGGTCGGGCTCGCGCTCTCGGCGGGAGCCGACGAGGTGGTCGTGACCGTGACGGACACGGGGCCGGGGATCGGGCGCGAGGAGCGGGAGCGGATCTTTCGGCCGTTCTGGTCGGGCCACGGCGGTCACGGAGGCGGCACGGGACTCGGCCTCACGATCGCGAGCGAGCTCGCGTCGGCGCTCGGCGGGCGGCTCGAGGTCCGCAGTACCCCCGGTCAGGGCAGTTGCTTCGTCCTCACGCTGCCGCGCGAGATCTAGCCGGCGGCCTGACGGTCCTCGAGCCGGTAGACGACAGCGCCCTCGCGCTGCAGCCGTGACTCGAGTTGCGCGATGCGGCCGTCGACGCCCTGCCATCCGGCCGCGATGAGGTCGACGAGGAGTGCGAGGTCGTCGACGCGCGCGTGCCGCTCGGCGAGAACGTCGCCCTCGATCCGCTCGAGCCGGCGGATCACCTGGTTCATGAGGCCGCGCACCTCGGCGAGATGCCGTGCGCTTGGCCGGAAGTGGTGGCGGATGCCGTCCTGGATGGCCTCGGGCAGGCCCGCCTCGAGCTCGGCGGTCGTCGCGGCGAGCGCCTCGACCGCCGCGCGGGCACGTTCGAGCGCCGCGTCGAAGGCGGCCGGGTCGGTCCGTCCCTCAGAAGCTTCCTCGAGCCGCTGCTTCGCGCGCGCGATGGCTTCTTCATCCATTGCGGCGACCATACAAACTGGGGCGGATGGACGTCGACGAGCTCGACTACGACTTGCCGCAGGAGCTGATCGCGCAGCATCCCGCCGAGCGCCGGGATGCGTCGCGGCTGCTCGTGTACGAGCGCGCGACCGGCGCTGTGCGTCATCGGAGCTTTGCCGATCTCCCGGAGGATCTCTCGGGCGAGCTCGTCGTCGTCAACGACACGAAGGTCGTGCCGGCGCGCATCCCCATCGAGTCGCCGCGCGGTGAGGTGCTCCTGCTGGAACGGCTCGAGGACGGGACGTGGGAAGCGCTCGCGCGGCCGACGCGGCGGCTCAAGCCCGGCCGGCGGTACGGGTCTGTCGAGCTCATCGAGCATCTCGGCGAGGGCCGCTGGCGCGTGCGGCTCGACGGCGAGCCCGGCGGCCAGACGCCGCTGCCGCCGTACATCACGGAGCCGCTCACGGATCCGGCGCGCTACCAGACCGTGTACGCGCGCGAAGCCGGTTCCGCGGCGGCGCCGACGGCGGGTCTCCACTTCACTCCCGAGCTGCTCGCACAACTCGACCCGGCGCGCGTCACGCTCCACGTCGGCCTCGACACGTTCCGCCCGGTCAACGAGGCGACTCTCGAGGAGCACGTGATCCACGGCGAGCGCTACGAGGTCGCCGTGGCGGAGTGGGAGCGGATCGCCGCCGCCGAGCGCGTGCTCGCCGTCGGAACGACGACGGTGCGCGTTCTCGAGACGCTTGCGCGGGGAGCTCCTCTCGCCGGACGCACGGAGCTGTTCATCACGCCGGGCTTCGAGTTCCGGCGGGTCGATGCGCTCCTCACGAACTTCCACCTGCCGCGCTCGACGCTCCTCGCGCTCGTGATGGCGTTCATGGGAGTGGAGGAGACGCGGCGGATGTACCGCCTCGCGATCGAGGAGCGGTACCGCTTCTACTCGTTCGGCGATGCGATGCTGATCCTCTGATGTTCGCCCGCGTCACGGTCACCGCCTCGGACCTCGCTGCGAGCCGCCGCTTCTACGAGACGGTTCTCGCGGCTCTGCCGGGGAAACCGTGGGATGCCTTCTCCGTGGAGGAGGGCGAGCCGACGCGCCATCTCCACATCGCTTTCGCCGCCCCTTCGCAGGAGGACGTCGACCGCTTCTGGCGCGCCGGCGTCGAGAGCGGTTACACGAGCGACGGCGAGCCGGGGCTTCGGCCGCAGTACACGCCGGACTATTACGGCGCCTTCCTGCTCGACCCCGACGGGAACAGTGTCGAGGCCGTCCATCGCCCCGGCCGCACGGAGACTGGACCGCCGATCGACCACCTCTGGCTCGGCGTCGACGATCTCGCGGCCGGCCGTGCGTTCTGGGAGGAGCTTGCGCCCGCACTCGGGCTTCGGGTCGGCGAGGGAGACATCCCTGGCTACGTCTTCGTCGCTCGCGACGGGCGTCACCTGGCGCTCATCGACGACGGCCGCTCGCCGACCGAGAGAGTCGGGATTGCGCTCGCTGCGGACGGCAACGTGGTGCAGGTGCTGTGAGACCTCGGAGTGCAAATGAATGGCGGGACTTCTGGCGCGACGGTGGCGAGCGGGAGCTTCACGCGCAGCTCGACGAGTTCGCGCCGTACTCCGTCCGCATCGCCACGTTGCTCGGCAGCAACGCGCCGCTGCGCGCGGTGGTCGCGGAGCTCGGCCGGATCCGCGAGCACGAGCTCGGTGTGGTCCCGGATCGGGACCGCGACGCCGCAGTCGCGGGCCGGATCTACACCTGGTTCGAGAGCGCGACGACCTCGGGCTGAGCGCGGGCCGAGCGGCGGCGGCGCCGTCCCCGTATCCCGAGCGGAACGGTGAACGGGAGGAGCCCGCCGGCGAGCCAGGCAAGGAAGGGGAGAGCAGCGAGAATCGCGTACGGCCCGAACGGCTCGGCGTAGAGCGAGAGCGGCACTCCCGGGGTGTCCGGGCCGTGGCCCGCGAGGCGCTCAACCCTGGCGATCGCTGTACGGAGGCGGCTGCTCTCGTAGAAGCCGCCGCCCGTCTCGCCGGCCAGCAGGCGCACCTCTCCGATGTCCGCGAGCTGCGGCGTGAACTTCGGGTCCATGGCCGGGCCCTGGCCCGCGCGGTGCAGCCAGATGCGGTCGCGCGGCGAGCCGAAGCGGACGAAGACGAGCCGGATGTGCACCTGCTTGAGGCGCGCGGCGGTCGTCCCCGCGTCGAATGACGGCCCCTCGGCGTCGGTGAAGATGACGACGATCCGCCGCTTCGTCTGCGGCAGGAAGAAATGCGTGTCCGTCAGCCCCGTGAGCTTCGAGAAGTCGGTGGCCATGCCCCCGAAGTACTCGTGCTCCGGCAGCAAGCCGGGCGTTGTCATGGTGTCGAGCGCCGTGAGGAGGAGCGCCCGGTCGGCGTCCGGTGCGGTCAGAGGCAGCGGCGCCTGAGGCAGCGCCCCCGCACCGACTGGCAGATCGGCCGGCACCGCCTGGGCGAACTCGGCGCTGGCCGCGCGCGCCTGGTCGAGCCGCGTCGGCGAGTGCGACGAGGCGCTGGCGAGCATCGACGCCGACGCGTCCACGAACAGGTAGGCCTCCGTCCCAGCCTGCAGCGGCACCTGCGTCACCTGCCGCAACGACGGCTCGCTCGCGGCGAATGCGACGAGCGCGATCACGAGGCCGACGCAGACTCCGTTGCTTGCCGCGCGCCACAGCCGTTCCGGCCGGAGACCGACGGCGCGGGCGGCTCTCCGCTCCCGCCGCAGCCGCACCCACTCGACGCCGGCGAGCGGCAGGAGGAGCAGGAGAGCGACGAGCGCGCCGGGATGCAGCAGCACCATCAGTAGCCCCCGTGGAAGCGGCGGCCGTGGGCCCCGTTCATTTGCGGAAAACCGTTGGTGCTATCCAAGCCGCCTTCCACACGCGACGTGTCCGGCGGGGGCTTCGGGTTCCCGCCGGATGCTCGGCGGCTCGCCTGCAACTTCCGGAGCACCACCTCGAGGTTCGTCTTCGCGGCGTCGTTCGAACCGTCGGACAGCACCGCCTGCCGGAATGCGGCCGCGGCGTGTCGCTCGAGCTGCGGCGCGATCGGCTGTTCGCCGGCGTGCAGCCTCGCGTCGTCGTAGTACGCGAGGCCGAGCAAGTCTTCGAGACGCGACCGGAGCTCGGGGGAGCGCGCGTCCAGGGCTGCGCTTCTCAGGTAGGTCACGGTCTCCTCGATCCGGAACACGAGCGACAGGGACGGTGCGACCGTGTACTTCGTCGCCTGCAGCGCCGCGGGCATCACGAGCCGGAAACGCTGCAACGCCTGCCAGTAATGCAGCTGCTCGGTGCCGCCGCTCCAGCCGAGCATCGCCCGCGCGGCAGCGTCGGAGGCCGGCGTCGTCCGCTCGGGAAGAAGCGCGGCGCGCGCCTGCGCGCGAGCGAGATCGGCGGCGCGCTGCGCGAACACCGCCCGCGCGAACACGGCGCTGCAGACGATCGCGAGCAGGATCGCCCCGGCGAGAAGCATTCTCCGCTCGCGGCGCGTCACCCGACCCTCCAGGCCAGCCGGGGGAAGAGGCCGGCGGCGAGCGCGACGGCTCCAAGCGCGAGCGCCAGAAGTAGCGCGAGGCCCGGGTACCGCGCGCGGAGGAGCGACACGAGTGGGACCGGCCGGCCGTTCACACCGGCCGCGAGGTCCGGCCGCGGGACGATGATGTCGTCTCCGAACACGGCTCGGTAGGGCAGGCTGAGCTGGGCGAGCGCGAGAGGCTGTTGGCGCGTCGGCGGCAGAGGCATGAGGGAGAGCGACGCGCCCGACGCCTGGAGCTGCAGGAGTTGCCCGTGGAGCTGGCGCAGATCGTTCGGGTTGTCCTGCAGGTCGCTCACCAGCACGACCCGGCCGTGGCTCGCGTGCGTGTACGCCAGGATTCGCCCGGCGAGGGCCATGGCCCGGGAGATGATCGTCCCTCCGTCGAACGAGGCGGACCAGGGACCGCGCGTCCGTGCCGCCAGTGGGTCGAAGAGGCGCGAGAGCCCCGCGAGGTCGGCGGCCGGAGAGGACGGCGGCGAGCCGACCGCGGAACTCGAGGAGAAGTAGACGATGGCGGCGTGCCGGTCGGGCGGGTAGCTGTGGAACCCGTCGAGCGTGCGCGCGATCACACGGTTCCCCGCCGCCGTGATCGAGCCGGACAGATCGATGGCGAGGACGGTCTCCCCCGGCAGATCCGGCGGGTGGCTCGTGCCGCCGTCGACCGTCCACGCCAGCAGCCCGCACAACGCGGCCACGAGAGCGAGCGCGCCGAGATAGAAGACGCGGGCGGGCACTCGGCGGTGCCGGGTGCCCGGCGGCTCGGCGCCGATCGGCAAGACCTGCGTGCTCGCGTGGCGCCGCGCGCGCACGAACACCGAGGCCGAGACGAGCGCGGAGAGGACGCAAGCGGCGATGAGGATCACGCCTTCACCAGCCTCCGGACCTCCGCGCACAGGGCGCGAATGTCCTCTGGATCGGGTTGCTCAGGCGCCCAGGCGAGACGCTCCGCGTGCACGGCGAGCGAGCCGTTGATGCGGCGGTGACGCAACTCGACCGCAAGCGCGTCGAGTGCGTGGCGCTGGCGGTAGAGGACGTCCTCCGGTAGCCCCGCCTCCACCCGCGCCAGCAGCGCTTGCACGAGCGATACCTGGTGTGCGGCGGCGGCCCGGCGGCGCTGCGCTCTGACACGCAGGACGAGCCACGCTGCCAGGAGAAGCACGAGTGCGCCCCCGGCGGCGCCGAGCGCTTCGTACATGTCGCGGCGCGGCTGCAGCCCGGGAACGACGGCCGGCCCGGCATCGAGACCGTCCGTGACCGGAACGTGGACGTTCGCCGCGCGGCTCAGCTCGAGGAGCGGCGGCCAGACCGCCCGCAGTCTGCCGCCGCCGGGAATCGACACGAACGTCGGTCTGAACTGGACGCTGATGTCGGCGGCGGCGTTCAGGCAGCGGCTGGAGAGGCACGAGAGCCCGTAGCGCAGCGCGATCCGCTCGAGCCCGCCGCCGAGATCCTCCCGGGCGACGTGGCTCGAGAGAATCTGGAACGGCTGGAAACTCGGATGTCCCTTGAACACGGTCGCCGCCATCGTGTGCGGCACGACCAGATCGAGGGTCGCCTGCACCGTGTCGCCGAAGAGGACGGTGCGGCTCGAGAGCGTCGCGCGCGCGGACGGCCGGCCGACGGGCGAGCCGCCGCTGCCGCCGAGGGCGAGGATGAGCGACGCGACCGCGACGCCGGCGAGCAGCACGACGCATGCGAGCACGCCCAGCGTCGCCCGGCGCGGCATCCGCGTCATCGCAGCGGTCTCCGGCGCACGTTCCAGCTCCTCAGAGCCTCGCCGAGCGCATGCGGATCCAGCTCCGAGACGATGATCGGCGGGAAGCTGAAGCTCGTGAACAGATTGTCGAGGTGCCGCAGACGCTCCTCGTTCGCTGCGCGCCGTTCCCGTACCTCCGTCCGACTTTGGCGCAGTAGGCGGAACCGCCCGGTCTCGTCATAGACGGGCAGCGCCACCTCACCGGCTGCCTCGGGGTAGCTCTGCTCCCAGAGCGGATCCTGGACGATGACCGGAACGAGAGTCCACTCCGCGTCGACGATCATGGCGAGGGCCTGGGTCGAAGGCACCTGCATGAAGTCGGAGCAGCAGAAGACGAACGTCCCGCCGGGTAGCAAGTGCTCGACCGAGCGCAGGGTGCCGAAAAGCGAGTCGATCGTGTCCTCCGAGCGGTCGTAACGGCGCCCATCGACGAGCTCGACGAGCTCCTCGAGCCCCGTCGCCGTCGACGGCGCGCGCCAGCTGTCCGCGTCGAGGAAGGCGAGCGGACAGTGGTAGTGGCCCGCCGAAAGCGCGACGATCTCCGCCATCCGTCGCACCGCGTCCGGCTTGTTCAGCCACGGGTACTCGCGCGGATAGAGCGCCATCGACGCACTCCGGTCGACGGTAAAGCAGACGATCGGCGCCTCCTCGCCGTACGACTCGCGGACGACGAAGTGATCCTCGCCCCGCAGCGCCGAGAGACGGGCCGAGGTCGCCCAGTCGATGCGACGCACGTCGTCGCCGACCTGGTACGGACGGCCGCCGACGACGTCGTCCGACGTCCCACGGCGGCGGCTCGGGGCGTTCCCGAACAGCGAGCCGATGATCCGTGCGTGCGGCTCCAGCTCCAGCAGCGACGAGGAGCTCATGCGCGCGCTACGAGCCGGGGCGCGGAGCCCGTTCGAGGCAGGACTGCCAGACGTTCGCGCTGCCGTTGAGCGACGGACGCAGGATCAGCCGGTGGTCGATCACGTACGGGAACAGGAACTCGACGTCGTCGGGGACGGCGTAGTGGCGGCCGGCGAGCAGCGCCCAGGCCCGCGCGAGCCGGTCGAGCGTGAGCGAGCCGCGCACCGACGCACCGACACGGGTGGCCTCGAGCTCCCTCGTCGCCGAGACGAGGGAGACGATCCAGCGTCGCAACGACGGCGCGACGTAGACGTGCTCGACGGCGTGCTGCAGGTGGCGCGCCTGCTCGAGGGAGGCAACGGGCCGCAGGTCGGAGAGCGGGTGGCGCACGACCTGCGCCTCGAGGATGTCCACCTCGTCGTCGAGCGAGGGATAGCCGAGCTGCATCCGGAT
>Ga0265338_10008688_pt1 | contig 12283 bp, 12 predicted proteins | sample 42126metaG_FD_193579 | JGI IMG/M metagenome (GOLD analysis project Ga0265338, IMG submission 193579) | Rhizosphere microbial communities from Carex aquatilis grown in University of Washington, Seatle, WA, United States - 4-21-26 metaG | ecosystem: Host-associated > Plants > Roots > Rhizosphere... | reverse complement strand
CGAGCAGGACCGCGTCCCCGGCAGCGGCGCGCCCCTCGACGACCTCGTCGAGAGCGTGCGCGTGGTGCGCGACGCAGCCGGCGGGGAGGCGCCGTGAGCGGCAGCGAGGCGCCGCCCTCGCTCGGCGTCGGGCTGCTCGGCAGCGCCTTCATGGGCCGTGCGCACTCGCGCGCGCTCGCGCTCCTGCCCACGCTCGAGGACCGGCCAGCCGCGCTGCCGCGACTGCGGGCGATCTGCGGACGCGACGCCGACCGCCTCGCCGCGATGCAGCGGCGCTACGGCTGGGAGCGCGGCGTGCCCGACTGGCGCGAGCTCGTCGCCGATCCTGAGGTGCAGCTGTTCGTCGACGCCGCGCCGAACGCGCTCCACGCGGAGCCGTCGATCGCGGCCGCGCAGGCCGGAAAGCACGTGCTGTGCGAGAAGCCGCTCGGACGCGACGCGGCCGAGGCGCGCGCGATGTGGGAGGCGGCCGAGGCCGCGGGGGTGGTGCACATGTGCGCGTTCAACTACCGCTTCTTCCCGGCGGTGCGGCTGGCACGGCAGATGGTCGAGGCCGGCGCGATCGGTCGCGTGCATCAGTTCCGCTCGCGCTTCCTGCTGGCGTCGGGCGCGACGGACACGGACGAGAGCGCCTGGCGCCTGCGCCGCGAGAGCGCGGGCAGCGGCGTGGTCGGCGACCTGCTGGCGCATCACGTCGACCTGGCCCGCTATCTCGTCGGCGAGCTCGCGAGCGTCAGCGCCGCGACGCGAACGTGGGCGGCGCAGCGGTCGGGCGTGGCGGTCGACGTCGAGGACGCAGCCGTGTGCGTCGTCGAGTTCGACGGCGGCGCGATCGGCACGCTCGAGGCCGCGCGAATGGCGCCGGGGCACGTGCTCGACAGCATCGTGGAGATCGACGGAGCGTCCGGCTCCCTGCGCTTCGACGTCCAGCGTCTCAACGAGCTCACGGTGAGCGACGCGGCGGGCGTGCGGACGATCAACGTCACGGAGGCCGACCACCCCTACATCGAGCTGTGGTGGCCGCGAGGTCAGGGCATCGGCTGGGGCGACAGCTTCGTGCACGAGCAGCGCCACTTCCTCGGCGCGGCCGCCGGAGCGTGGCCCGTCGCGCCGCACGGAGCGACGTTCCTCGACGGCCTGCGCTGTGCCGAGGTCTGCGACGCGATCCTCGCAGCCGCGGCGTCGGGCGCACGGGAGCGGATCGGACACGGACCGAAGGAGCCGGAGGCATGACGGAAGCACGCGAGCTGAGGATCGGCGTCGTCGGAGCGGGCTACATCGCCCAGGTCCACAGCGCCGCCTACCGGGTCGTTGCGGGCACCTACGACGACGGTCCTGCCGGCGTCCGGCTGATGGCCGTCGCCGACGCCGACGGCGAGCGCGCCCGGCGGCTCGGATCCGCCTGGGGATGGGAGCGCACCGAGACCGACTGGCGCGCGATCACCCGCGCCGACGACATAGACGTCGTCGACGTGTCCGTGCCGAACGCGCTGCACGCCGAGGTTGCGATCGACGCGTTGCAGCACGGCAAGCACGTCATCTGCGAGAAGCCGCTTGCCGGCGACGTGAAGAGCGCCGCCGCGATGTGCGATGCGGCGAGCGCCGCGGGGCGCCTCGCGCAGGTCTGCTTCTACTACCGCCTGTGGCCGGCGATCGCGTGGGCGCGGGAGCTGGTCGAGCAGGGCGCGATCGGCCGCGTGCAGCACTTCCGCGGCTGGATGCTCCAGGACTACGCGGCCGACGCCGGCCACGACCTCGGCTGGCGCGCGCGCCGCGCCGACGCCGGAGCCGGCGCGCTCGGCGACCTCGGCTCGCACATCATCGACATCGCGCGAACGCTGTGCGGCGAGGTCACGGACGTCTGCGCCCGGACGAAGAGCACCGTCCGGCGCGCGGAGGGGGGCAGCCCGATCGACGATCTCGCGACGCTGCTCGTGGAGTTCGAGAGCGGCGCGAGCGGGCTCCTGGAGGCGAGCTGGGCGCTGCGCGGGCACACGTGCGACCTCGGCTTCGACCTCGTCGGCGACGCCGGGGCGATCCGCTTCTCGTGGGAGCGCTTCAACGAGCTCGAGCTGCTGAGCGGCGATGCGGGGGACCCGGCCAACGGCTTTCGCCGTGTCTACATCGGCGGGGCCCAGCCGGATGTCGATCGCTTCGTCGCCGTCGCCGGCCAGGGGCTCGGCTACCGTGACGCGTTCACGATCGGCCTCGGGCATGCGCTGCGGGCGATCTCGCGCGAGGAGGCGACGGTCGCCCCGACGTTCGCGGACGGGCTGGCGGTCACACGCGTCGTGGCGGCCGCGCTCGCGTCCTCCGCGTCGGGCGGCTGGGTCAGACTCGGCTGACGCTATCGGGCGGTGTCGGCGGCGAGCGTGACGGTCGTCCCCTCGCGGGCGGACCGCCTCGCCGCGAGCGCGACCTCGAGCGAGCGGATCCCGTCGAGCCCGCTTGCCGGCGGCGCCGACCCGGTGCGGACGGCCGCGGCGAACTGCTGGACGCCGCGCTCGTAGAGGTTCTCCGGCGCCGGCAGGGCAACGCGCTCCTCGCGTCCGTCCCGCCGCAGCAGCACGGTTGCGATCGGCTGCCACGCGTTCGCGTCCGAGACGACGAGCGCCGCCTCGCTGCCGTAGACCTCCAGGCAGCTCGGCGCATTCGGAACCGTGAACGCGTCGTGGCAGGACGCGAGCGCGCCGCCGGCGAAGCGCAGCAGCGTCATGACGGCCCGCTCGGCGACGGTCGCGGCTCCTCCGGCGGGGTCGGCGAGCGCGGTCACCTCGGTCACGTCGTCGTCGAGCACGAAGCGCAGCAGGTCGGCGGCATGGACCGTCAGGTCGAGGATCGCGCCGCCGTTGAGCGGGTCGGAGAGGCGCCACCCGTGCCACTGCGGGTCGAGCAGCATGGCGCTCTGCAGGCGCGCCGCGAGCGGTCTGCCGAGGAGCCCGTCGCGGATCAGTTCCCGCACGCGCCGGTGCGCGGGAGCGTTGCGCAGGTGATGGTTGGTGCCGAGCACCACGCCGCCGGCCTCGCACGCACGCGCGATCTCCCATGCCGCGGCGAGGTCGGGCGCGAGCGGCTTCTCGCAGAGGACGTGCACGCCTGCGTGCGCCGCCGCGATCGCCTGTGGCGCGTGATCGTCGTTCGTCGAGCTGACGTAGACCGCGTCGAGCTCGCCGCGCTCGAGCATCTGCTCGATCGAGGGGAACGCGGGCGCGCCTCCGAGCGCGACGGCCACCGTGCGGGCGCGCTCCTGCGAGCGACTGCAGACGCCCGCGACGGTGTGACCGGCCGCCAAGATCGCCGGCCCGACGTAGTCGAGCGCCATCGTGCTCGCGCCGGCCAGTCCCCACCGCAACGCCGGCGGCGGGCTCTGCGCTGATTCGACCTTCGGCATTTAGTGATCTAATCACATCGCCGGCGGTCGGGCAAAGGCTGCTGTGGTCGCTGCGGGGCTGCTCTTGACACTGCCGCCTCGACGGCGATACAGTGATCAAATCACTGGCTCACAACCATCGCCCCGAAGGACGGCTTTCCCCTTGTTCTCTCATCCCTGTCCAAGCTCGCACCGGCCGGCCGCGCGGTGAGCGGTTCGCCGGATCAGCTGAAGCGCTCGCCCGACACCGGCGCCGCCGCACCCGTGGCCGCTCCCGTCGCGCCGCGCGCGCAGAAGGAGCAGCCCGCCTTGCGGCCGCACCGGCCCGCACTGCCCAGCTTCACGACGATCGGTCTCAAGCTCGTCGGGCTCGGGCCGTTCCTCTTCCTGCTGCTGCTGTGGGTCGTGCTGTCGATCGAGTCGCCGTACTTCTTCACGACGCTGAACGTCACCAACCTGCTGCAGGCCTCGAGCATCGTGGCGGTCCTCGCGGTCGGGCAGTTCCTGATCATCCTCACGGGCGCGATCGACCTCTCCGCGGGCGCCGTGGTGGCGCTCTGCACAGTCATCGGCGCGCAGCTGTCGCACACGCTCACGCACAACGGCCTCGTGATCGTCGCGATCATGCTCGCGACCGGCATCGCGGTGGGCATCGTGAACGCGACGATCATCGAGCCATTGCGGCTCGCCTCACCGTTCGTCGTCACGCTCGGGACGATGAGCATCGCGAGCGGCGCCGCGTTCGTCATCTCGGGCGGCGCCACCGTCACCGGCCTGCCGCCGCTCATCGACCACATCGGTTCGAACTCGGTCGCCGGGATCCCCGCGGCCGCGCTGGTGGTCGCCGGCTTCGCCGTCGTCGTCGCGGCCCTGACTTCGCGGCTGCGATGGGGGCGCTGGATCTACGCCATCGGCGGCAACCGCGAGGCGGCGGAGCGCGTCGGCATCCCGGCGCGACGGGTCGCGATGTCGGTGTTCGTGATCGGCGGGTTCGCAGCCGGCCTCGCCGGCATCATCCAAGCCGGCCTGACCGACTCCGGCCAGGGCGCGGCCAGCTTCACGGCCGAGCTCGACGCGATCTCCGCCGTCGTGATCGGCGGCGCCTCCCTCCAGGGCGGCCGCGGCACCCTCTCGGGCACGCTCGTCGGGGCGCTGATCCTCGGGACGATCCACAACGGACTCAACCTCCTCAGCGTCGACACGAACTGGGAGCCGATCGTCCTCGGCGTCGTGCTGCTGCTCGCGCTCGGCACCGACTTCATGCGCGTGCGGCTCGAGTCGCGCCTGCGGCTGCGCGAGGCGCGCCAGCTGGAAGTCGAGAGCGACAATGCGGTCCCGGAATCCGGACGCTCGACGGTGGCGGCATGAGTACGCCCTCGGAGCTTCGGAAGCCGGCGACGTCCGCGGAGCCGCTGCTGCGGGTCCGCGAGGCGGAGAAGCGCTTCGGCGCGGTCGTCGCGCTCGATGGAGTGTCGCTCGACCTCTACAGAGGCGAGGTCCTGGCGGTGCTCGGCGACAACGGCGCCGGCAAGTCGACGCTGATGAAGTGCATCAGCGGATCGCAGCGCCTCGACGGCGGGGCAATCGAGCTGGAGGGCAGGCCCCTCTCGCTGCGCTCGCCGCACGACGCGCGGCGTCATGGCGTCGAGACCGTCTACCAGGACCTCGCGCTGTTCGACAACCTCGACGTCGAGGCGAACTTCTTCGCAGGCCGCGAGCTGGTCGCGAAGCGCACGCTCGGGTGGCTCAACAAGAAGCAGATGCGGCGCAACGCGCTGAGCGTGCTCGAGCGGCTCGAGGTCTCGATCCCCAGCCTGCAGACGCCGGTCGGCCTGCTGTCGGGAGGTCAGCGGCAGGCGATCGCGGTGGTGCGAGCCGTGAACTTCGCCAGCCGCATCGTGATCCTCGACGAGCCGACCGCCGCACTCGGCGTGCGCGAGACGCGCAACGTGCTGCGCCTCGTCAAGCGCCTGCCCGAGCAGGGCATCTCGGTGATCCTCGTCTCGCACAACCTCGACCAGGTCGCGGAGGTCGCGGATCGTGCGGTGGTGATCCGGCGGGGGCGGCGCATCGGCGAAGCCCGTCCGGACGCCGCCAACCACGACCACATCGTCTCAATGATCGTCGGCGCGCCCTCAGTCGCCGGCTGACAGTCAATCGCGGGCTCCCGCCCGCGCAGTGGAGGAGGAAGAGCTATGAGGACAACTGCAACGCGCAGGCGGATCGTCTGCGGGCTGCTCCTGGCGGCGCTCGCGGGCGCCGCGCTCGCCGGCTGCGGTTCGAGCAGTGGGTCGAAGACGACCGCTGGCACGGGCACGAGCACATCGGCCGGAGCGCACAAGAAGATCATCTACTTCGTGTTCGCGCCGCGCGGCTTCAACGACGTGACGCGTGCCTGGGCGAATGGGATCGACGCCGGCGGGCAGTCGCTCGGCAGCGGCTTCACGGTCGAGCAGAAGGCGACCGGCCAGGCCGAGAGCGACCCCGCCGCCTACCTGACGTTCATCAGAACGGCGCTCGTCGAGCACCCTGACGGCATCGTCGTCGTGCCCAACAACGCCGCGGCGATGAAGACCGGCCTCGAGCAGATCGCGGCCAGCGGGACGCCGGTGCTGATCATGAACCAGGACGTCGCGAACATGAGAGGCAAGGTCTCGTTCGTCGGCGGGAGCTACACGAGCGCCGGCCAGACCGCGGCCAGATGGCTGATCGGCGAGCAGCAGGCCGGCAGACTGAAGTCCAACGAGGTCGGCATCCTGCGCTCGACGCCGGGCATCAGCACGACGGACGACGGCCTCACGGGCTTCGAGAACGCGCTCAAGGGCAGCGCGCTCAGAGTCGTCAGCGTGCTGCAGCCGTCGTCGCTCGACTCGGCCGACGCGCGCGCCAAGGCCGCCGACATGCTGACCGCGCACCCGAACCTCGGTGCGATCTACTCGGTGACGGACATCTTCGGCCTCGGGGTCGCACGCGCGTTGAGCGACGCGAACCGGCTCGACATCAAGTCGATCAGCGTCGATGCGACGCCGGCGACGATCCACCTGATGCTCACGCACAGAGGGATCGACGCGGAGGTCGCGCTCAACAAGTACCAGGAGGGTCTCCTGAGCGTCGAGACGCTCGGCAAGTACCTGTCCGGGCAGCAGGTGCCCGCGTCGATGCCGCTGAGCGCCAAGCTCATCACGGCGGACAACGCGCAGGCGTACCTGCAGCAGGCGGCGCAGCTCTCGAAGTAGCGCTGCGCACCGTGGGGCGCCGGCGGCGGCCGGCGCCCCACGGACCCGTCCGGAGGAGGCGGACCGCCTTCTCATCCCCCACACTGAACGAATGGAAGCGTTGCGAGCGGCATGACGATCGACGATCCCACCTTCGCCTCGGCTGAGGCGCTCACCGCGGCCTACGCCGCGCGGACGCTGTCCCCGGTCGAGGTGACGACCGCAGTCTTCGAGCGGATCGAGCGGCTCGACCCCGCGCTGACCGCGTTCGTCGTGCGCCTGCGCGAGTCGGCGCTGGAAGCGGCGCGCGCCGCCGAGCGCGCCTACGCCGAGGGCGAGGACGGCCGGCGGTCGCTGCTGGGCGTGCCGGTCACGATCAAGGACCAGATCCCGATCGCCGGCGTGAAGATGACGCAGGGTTCTCAGATCTGGAACGACGTGCCGCCGTCGAGCGCCGACGCCCCCGAGGTGGAGCGGATCAAGGCGGCCGGCGGGGTCATCGTCGGCACGACGAACGTGCCCGAGTTCGGCTGGAAGGGCGACACCGGCAACACGACGCAGGGGCCGACGCGCAACCCGTTCGACGTCGCGCTCAGCGCGGGCGGATCGAGCGGCGGCGCCGCGGCGGCCGCGGCGACCGGCATGGGCACGCTCGGAGTCGGCGGCGACGGCGCCGGCTCGATCCGGATCCCCGCCGCGTTGTCCGGCACGTTCGGCATCAAGCCCTCGCACGGCCTCGTCCCCTGGCATCCGGGCTCCGCGCTCGACCACATCGTCTGCCAAGGGCCGATCACGCGCAGCGTCGCCGACGCCGCGGCGCTGCTCGACGTGATCGCGCTGCCGCACAGCCGCGACCGCCTGTCGCAGAATGCGCGCGGGATCGACTACCGCGCCGCGGCGCGGCGGGACGTGCGCGGGCTGCGCGCGGCGTGGCTGCCGTCGCTGCCGTACACCGACGTCGAGCCGGAGGTCGTCGCGGTCGCCGAGCAGGCGGTGCGCGACCTGGAGGCCGCCGGCGTCGAGGTCGAGCAGGTCACGGCGCCGTGGGAGAACCCGCTGCCGATCCTCGAGACGTTCTTCGCGACGGCCTACGCCTCGATGCAGCTGACCGGCTGGGCGCCCGGCGGTCCGACGGGCGAGGAGGCGCTCGCGCTGCTCGGGCCCGGTCTGCGCCGGCTCGTCGAGCGCGGCGGCGAGATCAGCGGCGCCGAGCTGGCGGCCGCGTACACGCGGCGGCTGGAGCTCTACGGCGAGGTGCGCAGCTTCCTGGCGCCCTACGACGTGCTGCTCACGCCGACGCTCCCGGTGACCGCGTTCCCCGCCGGGCAGGACCACCCGGAGACCGTCTGCGGACGCCCGAGCAGCCCGTACGGCTGGCTCGCCTTCACCTACCCCTTCAACCTCACCGGGCATCCGGCGGCGACGGCGCCGGCCGGCCTGTCACAGGGGCTGCCGGTCGGCCTGCAGATCGTCGGCCAGTGGCGCGACGACGCGACGGTGCTGGCGGTCGCGGCGGCGCTCGAGCAGGTGCGGCCGTGGATGCCGAGCCTGCGCGCGGCGACCGAGCGGCTGCTCGCGGGGACGACGGCGGCGCCTGCGGGATAGCGGGCGCGCGGCGCCGTGCGGGTTGACGGATCCCCGATATAGTGATTAGATGACAGGATGACTGTGGTCGACCAGAGCCTCGCCGAGCCGGTCGCGCTCCAGGACGACTGCGTGCGTGCCGGTGCGGAGTGGCGGTCGGAGCTCTACGAGACGGCGTGCACTCAGTTCGAGGACGCGGCGGACGTGCTCCACCTCGACGCCGAGCTGAGGACGCGCCTGCTCGAGCCGCGGCGATCGCTGACCGTCAACTTCCCCGTGCGGATGGACGACGGGACCGTGCGCAACTTCACCGGCTACCGCGTCCAGCACACGCTCACGATCGGACCCACGAAGGGAGGCTTCCGCTACGCCCCCGACGTGTCGCTGGGCGAGTGCGCCGCGCTCGCGATGTGGATGACATGGAAGTGCGCGCTGCTCGGCCTGCCGTTCGGCGGCGCGAAGGGCGGGGTCCGCTGCGACCCCCACGAGCACTCATGCGACGAGCTGGAGCGCATCACACGGCGCTACGCGGCGGAGCTGATCCCCGTCATCGGCCCGCGGCAGGACATACCCGCCCCGGACATGGGCACCGACGAGCGCGAGATGGCCTGGTTCATGGACACCTACTCGCAGCAGGTGGGCTACTCGGTCCCCGAGGTCGTCACAGGAAAGCCGGCCGCGCTCGGGGGCAGTGCGCTGCGCCGGAGAGCGACCGGTCTCGGCGTCGTGCACGTGATCGGGGAGGTCGTCCGGCGCTGCGGCTGGCAGCTCGCCGACCAGCGGGTTGCGATCCAGGGGTTCGGCAACGTCGGAGCGACCGTCGCCGAGCGGCTGCACGAGCTCGGCGCGAGCGTCGTGGCGGTCAGCGATGTGCGCGGGGGGCTGCACGACCCTGCCGGGCTCGACGTGCCGGCGATCCTGCGCTGGAAGGCCGAGCACGAGTTCCTCGACGGCTTTCCGGATGCCCGCGCGGTCGGGCGCACGGAGACGCTGGAGGTGCCCTGCGACGTGCTCGTCCCGGCGGCCCTGCAGCGCCAGATCGTCGCGGAGAACGCCGAGCGGGTGGATTGCCGGGTCGTCGTCGAGGCGGCGAATGGGCCGACCACCCCCGAGGCCGACGCGATCCTGCGCGCGCGCGGGATCCAGGTGGTGCCGGATGTCCTCGCCAACGGCGGGGGCGTCGCCGTGAGCTACTTCGAGTGGGTGCAGGACCAGCAGCGCTACGCATGGGACGACGTCGAGCTCGCACGTCGCCTGGGGGGGCAGCTGACGAGCGCTGTCGACCGCGTCGCGGCGTGTGCCGAGCGGCTTGCCTGCGACTGGCGCACTGCCGCCCTGGCGGTGGCCGTCGAGCGCGTCGCACAGGCCGCCGGCGCGCGTGCAATCTACCCCTGAGGCTGGCATAGGTTCGCGCGCCGCGGCCTTGAAGCCGCCGCGGCGATGACTCTTGCAGTGAGGCCTAAGCGCTCAAGACCGGTCCGCAGGCTGATTCTAGTTGGTGAGATCGCGGATTTGGATGATCCGGTAGGCGCGCGGGGCGGTCGCTGATGTCTGTTCAAAACCCGCCCCCTCTATTCACGGAAGCCTCGCGTTTACGAGGATTTTGTCGTTCGCCGCAGTTGAGATGCTAGGATTCTACAATGATCGAGACGACGTTCGAGGTCGGTGGCGACGACGGATCCGTGATCGCCGCGCCCATTCGCCTGGACCTCTGGATCGACCTCGTCTGCGCCTGGTGCTGGGTCGGCAAGCGTCGGCTGGAGGCCGCGCTTGCCGCATTCGCGCCCGGCGCGGTGGAGGTGCGCTGGCGCGCGTTCCAGCTGCGCCCCGAGTTTCCGCCCGAGGGGGTGGACCCGGAGACGTACTTCAAGCACCGGTTCGGCAGCGTGGAGGTCGCGCACGAGCGCAACGCGCGGATGACCGAGATCGCCGCGGACGACGGCCTCGCGCTGCGGTACGACCTGATGCGGCGGCTGCCCAGCACGCTGCTCGCGCATCGTGCGATCAAGCTGTCCGCCGACCCCGGCGCGGCGGTCGAGGCGCTGTTCGCGGCGTACCTGGGACGCGGCGAGGACATCGGCGACCTCGACACGCTGTTGCGGGCGATGCCGGAAGCGGACCGTGACGCGCTCGCGGCGGGAGCGGGCGCCGAGCGAGCCGCCGAGGATCGCCGCGCGGCGCTCGCGATCGGGCTCTCCGGCGTGCCGTTCTTCGTCGCGCACGGGGAGCGGGCGCTCGCGCTGAGCGGGGCGCGCGAACCAGCGGAGCTGGCCGCGCTGCTGCGAAGCTGCGCGCGAGAGCCGGGGGCGCGGGTATCCTAGTATCTATGAATTCCGTCATCGCACGAGCGCCTAGCGTCGGCAACAAGGCCGACCGCGTCTACGAGGCGCTGCGCGAGGAGTTCCTGCGCGGCGACTGGCCCTTCGGAAAGACCTTCAGCACCTACGAGCTGGCCGAGCGCTTCGACGTCAGCCGTCGGCCGGTGATGGACGCCGTGCTGCGGCTGGAGGCCGAAGGCTTCATGGAGATCATCCCGCAGGTCGGATGTCGCATCGTCGTGCCTGACGAGCGGCGCGTGCGCGAGCAGTTCGAGCTTGCGCAGGCGCTCGAGGGCGCCGCTGCCCGTCACGCTGCACGCGTGCGCGAGGACGCCGACGTGCGCCGGCTGAGAGAGATCCATGCCGTCGCCGCGAAGATCGTCAAGGCGAGAGACGCCGAGGCGTATCGCGACGTCAACCGCGACTTCCACGTCGCGCTGCTGGAGATCTCGCGCAGCGGCGCGATCGCCCAGGTCGCGCTCGGTAACTGGCAGCTGCGGGAGTTCTACATCCAGCACTACCGTACGGCGGGCGCCGACCCGGAGCTGAAGCGCCGCCACGGCGAGCACGCCGCGATCATCGCCGCGATCGCGGCGGGCGACGGCGAGGCGGCTCGCGCGCACATGGAGGCGCACCTCGCGCCCGAGCGCGCCGCCGCGCTGATGCGCTCGCTCGGCGATCTCTGAGGACGCGGGACCGTTCGCCGGCCGAGGTTGTCGCGTTGGGCCTAGAGTAGTATCCTAGGATCTCAATATGACCGACAACGGCGTCTCTCCAGATCCCATCCCCCTCGGAGCTGCCGGAGGCGGCGGCGCCCTGTACGCCCTCTCGCACCCCTACGCGGTGGACGGGCGCGTGAGCTGGCACGAGCCGTCGGCTCGCGGCTGGGCCCCGATGAACTGCTACCTCCTGCGCGAGGAGGGCGACGCGCTGCTCGTCGACACCGGGCTCACGATCCATCGCGACGCGATCCTCGCGCAGCTCGAGCGGCTGCTCGCGCCGGGCGACCGTCTCTCGATCCTCTGCCTGCGCCTCGGCGAGTTCGACGCGATGTGCAACATCCTGCCGATCGGCGAGCGCTACTCGATCGACCGCTTCTACGGCCTGCTCGGCAGCGGGCACCTGTGGGGCGACTTCCTGCCCGAGCCGCTCGCCGCGCTGCGCGTGCGCCGGCCCCAGGCGTTCGAGGGCATGCGCAACTTCCCGCTCGGCCGCGGCGGCACCGCGCACGTCGGCGCGCGCGAGCTGCCCGTCCTGTTCGCTCCGCTGCACCTGCTGGCCTCCTACTGGATCTACGACGAGCCGACGCGCACGCTGCTCGTCGACGACGTCTTCACGCACGTGCTGGCCGCCGGCGAGCAGGGCCCCTGGGTCGTCGGCGCCGACGACGACACGACGACCGAGGACGACGTCCGGGCGCAGCTGCTCGGGACGCGCTACTGGTGGCTCGACGGCGCGCGCACCGACGCGATCCGCGCCGGCATCGCCGACGTCTTCGAGCGCTGCGAGGTCGAGACGCTCGCCCCCGCCTACGGCTGCATCCTGCAGGGGCGCGACGTCGTCGAGCGGCACGTGGCGATGCTCGACCGCGTGCTCGCCGATCTCGGCGCGCGCTCGCCGCGACGGAGAGGAGCCGCGCATGCCGTCTGAGACGCCTCAGCCGCGCGAGGTGCTGCCCGACGTCTGGTGGCTCGGCGACTGCCTCACCGTCACGTTCCAAGGGCAGCCGCTGCACAACGGCAACTGGGCGTTCCTGATCAGAGGGTCGGATGCCTAGATGATCGTCGAGGGCGGCG
>Ga0265338_10008687_pt1 | contig 12284 bp, 7 predicted proteins | sample 42126metaG_FD_193579 | JGI IMG/M metagenome (GOLD analysis project Ga0265338, IMG submission 193579) | Rhizosphere microbial communities from Carex aquatilis grown in University of Washington, Seatle, WA, United States - 4-21-26 metaG | ecosystem: Host-associated > Plants > Roots > Rhizosphere >... | reverse complement strand
CACGACAGTTGATAACCAATATGAGAACCCGTGTATCGCTTACAGCAACGACGGGATTAACTGGGATACCACGGGGCTGTCGAATCCGGTTGTCGATGCTCCCCGCAACAAAGCGGGAGACGCGATCGGGTACAATTCCGATCCATGTCTTTTTTATAATCCCCGGACCGACTCACTGTATCTTGTCTGGAGATGTTCTGACAACAACACCTGGCTGAAGAAATCGGGCGATGGCGTCTCCTGGGGTTCGCACAAATACAATTGGGACAGCAAGGTTTTTATCGGCCATTACATGTTTCGCGGCGAGCTCAACACGAAAATTTGCCCCATCGTTATCGTTGAAGATGGAGGAAATTTATTTCGTGTCTTCGCACGAATGGGTCCCAACGGCACGACGAATTGGGGCTTTGCGCGATGGACAATGAACCGGGACTTCCAGATTCTTGATACGTCGTACTTTGACATCGCCAATAATCCCGATTCGGTGTATGCCTGGCATTACGATGTAATAAAGAATCCCGCCGACAACCACTATTACTTTTTCACAGACGGGGCGACGAAGAGCCGCAGCGTGTGGGCTGGCGCATCCGTCTGGGTTGCCCGATCTGATGATACTCTCGGGAAAGCATTTTCGTACGCGAATGTTTCTGTGGCGCCGAAAGGAGATTGGTACAAAGCGACCGTTCTGCTGCGAGATCAGACGTATATGTTCTGGTTCGGTTCTACAAAAGGCGTTATCTACCACTCAACGCTCGATGCCCCGAAATTGTACCAGATCACAAACGCCGCTTCGATCCCGGTGACGAAACCCGAAACGAACAGGCTCTTTCAGAACTTTCCAAACCCTTTCAATTCAAGCACACGGCTGACGTACGAACTGGAAGAAAATAGCTCTGTCCACATCTCAGTCTTCAATGTATTGGGACAATTAGTCAAGAATGTTGTGAATGAATGGGAAACGGCAGGGCTCCATACAACGGAATGGGATGGAACAAACCAAAAGGGAGTGGTATTGTCATCGGGCGCTTATTTTATAAAAGTCTCGCTCAAATCAGAATCAGGAAGGGAATCGCAGCTCGGCGAGCACATTATTTTTCTCAAATAAGAACAAGGGAGAAATGCGCACGTACCTCAATCGACTCTGCAATTGATTGTCTGGAAGCCTCTCGCTTCGATCACAATGGTGGTAGTAAGAAGGACGCCTTCGCCGGTACAAAAACTCAGCACATTGCACTTACCCTACATCCCCGGAAGAACAGGGATTGCAGCGGTGTCTTATTGGGGCTCGTGTATTGAATTTGAAGGGGCTGCGGATTGAAGGCCGGTTTGCTCCTGCGGCCAATCCAGCATTGCCCGGACCATCAAGGGTCGCGTATCAGATGATCATAGGTGTGAGCGGATATATCGGTCAAAGAAAAACCGGGATCGGTCGAACGCTTGAAAATGTCCTGCTCCTTTCCGCAAAGGCCCGTCCATCCGATATTTTTTATCTGTTTACAAACTACGACCAGGTCGATCTTACCGGCGTAGAGTGGCCGGACAATGTCAAAATCATTCTCATCAATGTCTCGTGCAAGTCGCCGGTCCTCAACATCCTTTGGCATCAGATAGGTTTTCAGTACAACCTGCGGAAGTTCAAATGCGACATCGCTTTGATTCCGAACTTCTCGCTGCTGTTGTGGAAGGTCTGCCCGACAATCGTCGTGGTGCATGATCTGATAGAATTTCATGTAAAGAACAAATTCAGCCGCCTGCGGATGCTCTATCGCTATCTCTCGGTGCCTCTGCTGGCGCACAGAGGAGATTTTATCATCACCGATTCGGAATCGTCAAAGAACGATATCATCGAAATCCTGCGTGTGAAAGCCTCGAAAGTGCGTGTCGCGTATTGCGGGTATGACCCCTTGCGATTCGCCCCTCAACCGTTAGAAGTAACGACAAGAGTTTTGGCAAAGTATTCGCTTCAGCCGTTCAGCTATGTTCTCAGCATCGGAACGGTAGACTTCCCCGGGAAAAATGTCTATTCGCTCATCAAAGCCTATTTTCTTCTGCGGGAAAAGGGAAGCATTGATTGCAAACTGCTGGTAGTGGGAAAACCCGGGCATCGCTACGAGAAGATCCTGGAGCTTGTCAAGAGCTCACGGCACCAGAATGACGTGGTATTTTTAGGATATATTGATGATACTGATCTGCCGTCGTTCTACAACGGGGCATTGCTTTTTGGATTTTTATCGTTCTATGAAGGGTTTGGCCTCCCCGTCCTCGAAGCGATGGCATGCGGCTGTCCCGTGATCGCGTCGAAGGCATCATCCCTTCCGGAAATTGTGGGAAATGCCGGCAGTCTTGTCGACCCTTCAAACATTGAAGAAATTTCGGCCGCGATGGAGAACATCCTTTTGTCAAGCAGCCTGCAGGAGCAATACAAAAAAGAAGGAATGGAACAGGTAAGAAAGTTTTCGTGGGAGGCCGCCGCGGAAGTATACGGCGAGGCCTTTTCGAGGTTTTCGAGCCGCATAGGACTGGAACACTCATGAAAAAAATATTCATCGCAGGATGCGGCGGAATGCTCGGCGAAGCATTCTATCGGCAGTTCAAGGATCGCTACGAATTGAAATGCACGGACATCGACGTGAACGATACCTGGCTGGAATTCGGCGACTTCCGCGACTTCGGGAAATATCGAGCAGCGGTCAGAGAGTTCATGCCCGATTACCTGTTTCACCTCGGCGCCTTCACGGATCTGGAATATTGCGAAATGCATCCCGATGAGACGTATGTGACGAACACATTGTCCGTGGAAAATGCCGTCCTCATCGCCAATGAGTTGAACATCCCGCTCTTATTCATCAGCACCGCCGGCATTTTTGACGGAAAGAAAGAACTCTACGACGACTGGGATGTTCCGAATCCTCTGGGACATTATGCACGGTCGAAATTTGCGGCGGAGAGATTTGTCGAGCTCAACGCAAAGCGCTACCTTATCTGCCGGGCCGGATGGATGATGGGGGGAGGCCCAAAGAAAGACAAGAAGTTCATTCAGAAGGTTATGAAGCAGATTAAGGAGGGCAAGAAGGAGCTTCATATCGTCAACGATAAACTGGGCACGCCTACGTACACGCACGATTTCGCCAGGAACGTCAGCCTGCTCCTGGATGGAGAGTTCTGGGGTTTGTACAACATGGTTTGCGGAGGAGCCGCCGGGCGGCTGGAAGTGGCAAAAGAGCTGGTTTCGGCCCTCGGCCTGAACGATCGAATAAAGATCGTCGAAGTAAGTTCGGATTTCTTCAAGAAAGAGTATTTTGCAGAACGTCCCCCTTCGGAACGGCTCATCAATAGAAGACTCAACCTGCGACAACTCAATATCATGCGCGATTGGAAAACGGCGTTGCGCGAATACGTCTCCACATATTACCGGAATTATCTATGAGAGTGGCCATCGTGGGAACGAGGGGTATTCCGGCTTCCTACAGCGGGTTCGAGACGAGTGTGCAGGAGACGGCCGTCAGATTCGTGCGTGCGGGGATTGAGACCATTGTCTACTGCAGGCAGAAACAGTCTGCCGAAAGCCCCGCCGAGTATCAAGGCGTCAAGCTTCGATATCTTCCATCCTTCAAGACAAAACACCTCGAGACCATCACTCATACCACTCTTTCAGTGCTTTCAACGGTTTTCTCGAAGGTGGATGCCGTCATTCTCTACGGGCTGGGGAATTCGATTTTCCTTCTCGTCTACCGGGCTTTCTCGATTCCCGTTGTCGCGGTGGTGGACGGAGCCGATTGGGAGAGGATGAAATGGGGGAGGTTTGCGAAATGGTATCTCAGGATGAACAGGCGTTTCGCCGTTCGTCTTTCGAGCTCGTACGTCGTCGATAACGAGCTTCTCTGCAGCAGATATCGCGAAGAATTCGGAAGGGCGCCGGCGTATATTCCCTACGGAGCGAACAGTACGTTTGAGTATTCGCGCGAACCGCTCGTTCGGTGGCGGCTTGAGGCGAAGAAGTACATCATTTTCGTCGGAAGATTCGTCAAGGAAAAGGGAATCGATTTCCTCATCAGCAACTTCGAGAAAACCCCTACGGAGACGAAGCTTGTGATCGTGGGGGGCAATGACACCGATAAGGCATACGAAACGTCTCTTCGGGAAACGAAAGATCCGCGGATTATCTTCACCGGTTTTCTTTATGGAAATGAGTATGAGTCTCTGCTCCGTGACGCGCTCTTTTACGTCTCTTGTTCATTGCTCGAAGGGACTTCGCCCTCCCTCCTCAGCGCAATGACCGTCAACGGGTTTGCCCTGGTCAGCGATCTGGATGAGAACCGCGAGGTGCTCAAGGGGACATGCGGAGTATTCAAAGCAGGGAACGGGGAGGATTTTCAGAAGAAATTACTGCATTTTCTGAGCAACGAGCCGCTCATCGAGAAAGAGCGCTCCCGAACCAGGAGTGTCGTGGAGAAGTATTACTCCTGGGACAAGATTACGGATCAATATGTTGATTTGTTAAAGATGGCGATCGGGAAAAATCACTGACATCCCGTCCTCCGGGGGTACCACCATTGCCCTGAATTCTATGTTGACATCAGTGATGCTGGGGCTTTGCCGGGCTTCAGACTTCGGAGCTTTACTTCGTGAGCGTTTATTCTTACCGTATAGACATTGCCCCGGGAAATGGACAAACGAAAGGCCGCGAACAGATGTTCCTGGTGAAGCACGTTGATATTGAAACCATCCCTTGTTTATAGGAGAAATATGAACCATCGTCTTTTGTTTCTCCTCTCCGTGCATTTGCTCTGGATGAATGTCAGTCCGGTGCGTGCCCAATGGGTGCAGACGAGCGGTTCCTCCGGCGGCAAAGTCTTTTCCTTTGTCGTCTCGGGGTCGAATCTTTACGCCGGCACGAGCGGAGGAATTTTTCTCTCCACCGACGGCGGTAAAAGTTGGAAGGCGGTCAATTCAGGCTTGAAGGATTTTCCCGTCCCCTCCCTTGCCGTATCCGGCTCGAGCCTTTATGCGGGAACGGAGGGAGGCGTTTTCCTTTCCACCGATGGCGGGACAAACTGGACAGCGGCCAGTTCAGGCCTGACCAATCCTTCGGTGAACGCCCTTGCGGTCTCGGGCGGAGACCTTATTGCCGGCACCGATAACGGTATTTTTCTTTCGACCGATGGCGGAACAAGCTGGGCGTTGATTGATTCGGGCGTGACCAACCCGAATATCCGCGCCCTGGCAGTCTCGGGTACATATCTCTTTGCCGCGACCGAGAATGGCGACATATTTCGTTCTACGAATATGGGCGTCAGCTGGACGACGGTGGATTCTGGCCTGCCCGGGAACGCGGTCAATGCTCTTGCCGCCTCTCCTGCTAATGGAGCAGGCGGAACAATTCTCTTTGCCGGAACCTTTGGCGCTGTTTATTATTCAACCAACAACGGCGGAAGCTGGACACCGGTAAATTATGCCTTTACTGAGACTGCCGTCAATGCCCTTGCCGTCTCGGGCACGAATCTTTTCGCCGGAACAGAGATCTCAGGCATTTTTCTTTCAACCGATAATGGAGCACATTGGACGCCGGTCAATTCCGGCCTGACAAACAGTTCGGTGAACGTTCTTATGGTCTCTGGCAATAATGTCTTTGCAGGAACCGACGGGGGAAGTTTTCTCTCCACCAATACAGGCAAGAGCTGGACGGCGGCGGATTCCGGCATGGCAAACGGCGCAGTGTATGCCCTTGCAGTCTCGGGCACGAATCTCTTTGCCGGAACGAATAGCGGCGTTTATCTTTCGACCGACAGCGGAGCACGATGGATGACTGTTGATTCCGGATCGACTCGCAATTCTGTCTATGCGCTTGCTACTCTGAGCCCGGATCTTTTTGCCGGAACCAATGGCGCGGGCGTCTACCGCTGCACGAGAAGCGGCAAGAGCTGGACCATGACAAAAACTGGTTTGGTGAATGCAACTGTATACACGATCCTCGTTTACGGCACGAATCTCCTCGCAGGGACGTATGAAGACGGCGTTATGTTGTCCACCAATAGCGGCGCGACGTGGAGAGGAATCAATTCTGGTTTCCACGGCCCTTTTCCCTTTTCCCTTGCCAGCATGGGCACGAATCTTTTTGCCGGCACCTACAACGGCGGCATCTTTATATCTACCAACACCGGTGCAACGTGGACGCCTGTCGATTCCGGCTTAACAAGCTCATTTGTCTACGCGCTCGCTGTTTCGGGGACGAATCTTTTTGCAGGGACCGATGCGGGCGCGTTTCGTTCCACCAATAATGGCGTACTCTGGGAACAGATCAACTCCGGCTTGACCCGGACCACGGTGAATGCACTTGCCGTCTCGGGCACGGACCTGTTCGCCGGAACAAACGAGGGGGGAATTTTTCTTTCGACAGACAACGGAACAAGCTGGGCGGCAGTCGACTCCGGCTTGAGCAATGCTTCGGTCCTGTCGATTGCCTTCTCGGGTTCAAATATCTTCGTCGGAACTGAAGGGTGCGGGGTCTGGAAGAGGTCGTTGGCGCAAATGACCACTGCTGGTGGAAACGCGCGCCGCGAGGTTCCGCAGGCCTTCACGCTCGGCCAGAACTTTCCGAATCCATTTAACCCGACGACGACTTTTTCATTCAGTCTCCCGATACGGTCGCACGCGACGTTGAAGATCTTTGATGCCCTTGGCAGGGATGTTCATACGTTGGTGAATGAACAATTGCCGGCGGGGAATTACACTCGGCAATGGAAAGCGGAGAATGTGCCGAGCGGAGTTTATTTTTGTCGAATGCAGGCCGGTTCTTTCACGGCAACGAAGAAACTGGTTCTGTTGAAGTAATATTCCTTAACAGCTGCCGGCTCCGTCCGAAAGCCGTGCAGTTCAGAGCTGCTGCTCGAAAACTCTCATGATTGTCTCGTCAGGACCTGCGTGCCGAGGCGCACATACCGCGTATTTCAACGATTTTGGCAGGAATTCTCTCCCTGGATCAACTTTCATTTATGAAAAAAAATACTTATTCTAGACTGTCAAAACGAACAACGAGGGAGAGCCATCCGTGGACCGAAACGATGCCCCTTTTTTTAATGCCCTTTCGCATCGAATCGGTGATTCCGGATTTGGCTTCCTCAGCCAGGGAGCAAGGCGCGGGCAGACAGCTCTGCGGCTGCGCGAGTACCGTAACTCCCTTTCAATATTATCAACCGATCTCGACCCGTCTCAGCAGGACTAGCTCTTCCTCCTCCTTGTGCTAAAACGCGATTGGAAAATAATCTTTGTTGGAATCTCTCAGCTTCTGGACATTCTCGCCATGTTTGCGGCGGCGGGAGTAGTCTTCCTCGTGGAATATCTCTGGCAGTTCAGAGTAGCGACCACGGAGACCAACTTCGCTATCGGGTTCACTATTTTTGGCGTCTGCTATATTACCATTGCGGTCATGATGGGACTTTACAGGGGATCGTTCCATTTGTCGCTGAGCCTCCAGAACCTCATCATCATGCGCGCGTTCATTCTCACAGTGCTGGTCACCCTGACCATCGTCGGCCTGATTCCAAACCTGACCATTGACAGGCGCTCAATTCTCATTTTTCTTCTCACGCTGCCTTTCTTGTTTTTCTCCGAACGAATGCTTCTTCGCCGGCTCAACCTGTTTTTCCAGGGACTTGGCTTCGGAGTTCACAATTCGCTCATTGTCGGATACGACGGGGAAGCCCTCAAGATCTTCCAGCGCTTCAGTTCATTCCCAGAGCTAGGATACAAGATCAAGGGCTACGTCGTGAAGGAGAAGAATCCCGCCAGCGTTCACCAGCCGCAGTATTTCTTCAATCAATTCGAAGAACTATTGACCGAGAAGAAAGTTGATCGTGTCTTCATCCCATCGGCCGAAATTGCTGCTAACGGATACGGCGCCCTGACAAAAGTGAGCGAGGAGAGAGGCATCAAACTCAAGATCCTTTCGCCCCACGCGGAGGAATTGCTCAAGATCGCGCGGATCTACGATATCGCAGGGATAACGTTGACATCGCCTCCCCGGTATCATGTCGATGCCGTGAAATTGTTCGTCAAGAGAATTTTCGATATCGTCCTGGCGTCGGTCGCCATCCTACTTTTCAGCCCCCTCTTTCTTCTCACCATTGTGTCGATTTACATCGAGAGCGGGCGTCCGATTTTCTTCCTCCAGAAGCGGTCCAGCCTGAAAGGGGGGAAGGTGTTTAATTTCATCAAGTTTCGGAGCATGGTGGATAATGCCGATCAGCTGAAAGAAGAGCTTCTGGAAAGGAACGAATCGGACGGAGCGCTCTTTAAGATGAAAGACGACCCCCGTATCACAAAAATCGGCCGGTTCATCCGAAAACTCAGTATCGACGAGCTCCCTCAATTATTCAACGTTCTTGTCGGCGACATGAGTCTCGTAGGTCCCCGCCCGCTTCCTCTCACCGATCTTGAAAACCTGGATGAGTCGGATGATTTTTGGGAAACCATCAAAGATCGCGCGGCGGTGAAACCGGGTATGACCGGCCTCTGGCAAATCTCCGGGAGAAGTGAGATTCGATTCCCGGAAATGATTCTCCTCGACCTCTATTATGTGGAGAATCATTCGCTCATGTTCGACCTGGAGATTATTTTTGAGACGATTCCCGTCGTTCTTTTCGGAAGAGGAGCATACTAAGGGAATGTTGGAATGATGGAATAGTGGAATGCTGGAAAATTGGAATGGTGGAATAGTGGAATGGTGGAATGTTGGAATAGTGGAACGATGGAATAGTGGAATGTTGGAATGCTGGAATTGTGTAATCTTGCAATCTTGCAATCTTGCAATCTTGCAATCTTGCAATCCTGTAATCTCGTAAACCCTCGCAATCTCCACCTTAATCTCATTCACTTATGGAAATCTCAGTTATCGGAACAGGATATGTTGGCCTCGTGCAGGGCGCGGTTTTTGCAGACACCGGAAACTCGGTGATGTGCATGGACATTGACGAGAAGAAGATCGCCAACCTGAAGCGCGGAATCATACCCATCTACGAGCCCGGGCTGGATGAACTCGTGCGCCGCAACGCTCAGGAAAAGAGGCTCGAATTTACGACGTCTCTCAAGGCTGCGGTTGAACACGGCGCAGTGATTTTCCTCTGTCTTCCGACTCCCCAGTCCGAGGATGGAGCGGCGGATCTTTCCCGCGTTATCGCCGTGGCCGAACAGATAGCCTCCTTCGCGGTCGGGTACAGGATCGTCGTGAGCAAGAGCACTGTTCCAGTCGGAACCGTCGATAGAATCCGCCAGATCATGCGTAAAAAAGGGAAGATGGAAATTGATGTCGTCTCGAACCCCGAATTCCTTAAAGAAGGCTCTGCGCTCGAAGACTCTCTTAAACCCGACAGAATCGTCATCGGAACCAAGAGCCGAAAGGCGATTCTCGTCCTCTCGGATCTCTATGCGCCTTTCATGCGCACAGGGAATCCCATCATGATCATGGACGAACGAAGTGCGGAGATGACAAAATACGCATCGAATTCATTTCTCGCGACGAAGATCTCCTTCATGAACGAACTCGCGAATTTGTGTGAACAATCCGGGGCGGATGTCGATTGGGTGCGCAGAGGGATGGGGACCGATCCCCGCATCGGCCAGCAATTCCTCTTTGCCGGGATCGGGTATGGAGGATCGTGCTTCCCCAAGGATGTGAAAGCGCTCATCAAGACCGCGCAGGAACATGAGTATGAGTTCAAAATCCTTCGTGCCGTCGATGAAGTCAACGAGAGGCAAAAACGCCTGATCGTCAAAAAAATGCTGAAGCATTTTAACAACCAGATGCGCCAGAAAGTCGTCGCCCTTTGGGGCCTCTCGTTCAAACCGCAGACAGACGATATTCGCGAGGCGCCGTCCCTGGCCGTCATTCAAAGCCTGCTCGACGCCGGGGCGAAGGTCCGTGCGCACGACCCGATTGCCATTCCCAAAGTGAGGTCTCTCTTCGACGGCAAGGTAGACTTCTTTGAGAATAATTACGATGCGCTGAAAGGGGCCGATGCGCTCGCAATTGTTACCGAGTGGAACGAATTCCGCCGCCCCGATTTCGAACGGATGAAATCCATCATGAAGCGGCCCGTCATCTTCGACGGCCGGAATATCTATGATCCAAAATTGATGCGCGAGAGGGGATTCACTTATTTCGGGATCGGGAGGAATGGGGAGTAAGGCGGCGGGTGGGAGAGTGTTTGGAGTAAGCAGTAGAGGGTAAGGAGCAAGATAGGGGACGTTGTGGACAAAGACTACAGGGGTTTCAGAGATCTAAAAGTGTATCAACTCTCGTACACGTTGGCGATGGAAGTATTCCATCAGACGAAGAAATTCCCTTTCGAAGAGCGGTATTCGCTGACAGATCAGCTGCGACGTGCTTCACGGTCGATACCCGCGAATTTGGCAGAGGCATGGAAAAAACGACGATACGAAAAACTTTTTGTTAGCAAACTGATCGATTGCGCAGGGGAAGCTGCTGAAGTTGAAGTATGGCTTGACGTCGCCAGGGATTGCGGTTACTTCCAAATTGATCGACATCAGTATTTTTTACAAAAGTATGAGGAAGTTAATAAAATGCTTCACAGCATGATTCAACAGCCGGAGAAATTCTGTTTTTAGTAGATGCCGTTTATCTTCTTTCTGCTTTCTGCTTTCTGCTTTCTGCTTACTTCGTACTTCTTAAATATAATGGGTAGAATTCGTGCATGAATGAGATGCAGACAAAGACATCGGTTGTGACTGGCGGCGCCGGCTTTCTTGGTTCCCATTTGAACGATCGGCTGCTTGCCGAAGGGCATTCGGTCATCTGCATTGACAACCTGATCACCGGGGACACCGCGAATATTGCCCATCTCTTCGGAAATCCAAAGTTCCGATTCTTTCAGCATGACGTGACGAACTATATTTTTCTCGAAGGAAAGGTCGACTACGTCTTCCATTTCGCCTCGCCGGCAAGCCCGATCGATTATCTGAAGTTTCCTATCCAGACATTGAAGGTCGGCTCGCTCGGAACACACAAGGCGCTCGGCCTTGCGAAAGCCAAGAAGGCGCGGTTCTTCCTTGCCTCAACGTCCGAGGTCTACGGCGATCCAGAGATTCATCCGCAGGTTGAAGAGTATTGGGGACATGTGAATCCGGTCGGTCCTCGCGGAGTGTATGACGAAGCAAAACGTTTCGCCGAAGCGATGACGATGGCGTATCAGCGCTATCATGGAGTTGAAACGCGGATAATACGAATTTTCAATACGTACGGCGAACGAATGCGTGTGGAAGACGGCCGCGCAATTCCGGCTTTTGCCTCTCAGGCCCTGCGCGGAGAAGAAGTCACGGTGTTCGGAGACGGAGGCCAGACGCGAAGCGTCTGTTACGTGTCGGATCTCATCGACGGCATCTTCCGGCTCATGATGTCCGATTACACCCTCCCGATGAACATCGGCAATCCCGAGGAGTTGACGATGCTTCAGTTGGCAAAGGAAATTGTGCGGCTCACCGGGAGCAAAAGCCGTATCGTTTTTAAAGAGCTTCCTGAAGATGACCCGAAAGTCCGCAAGCCCGATATCTCTAAGGCGAAGAAAATATTGGGCTGGGAACCGCATGTTTCGCGTGAAGAGGGACTAAAAAGAACGATCGGTTACTTTCGGCAGAAGCTCAATTTGTCCTAAGGACCGATACAAATCAAAAGCAACTTCCCGCCGGGCGGCAAAGATTCTTCTTTCCGATGCGAACGGCCCCGATCCAGACCGCACCTGCCAGCACTCACTCTTTCGGACAGACGATGCAGCTGTAAGAAGTGTTATAGTTTGGATGGCCGCTGGCGGCGTGCGGACCTGACAAACCTAAGAGATGTCACTCCCGGACGTTTTCATCGGGAATCAAATGACTCTATTTTCCAACATGCACCAATACGGGGCTGCAGGTAGCGGGATCGCAATGACCTTTTTTGAAAATGCCCCACTACCCGGCTTCACAATCGATTGAAAAAAGAAGGTGAAATTCGTATATTTGTTAACTCAAAACGATCGGGATAGCGACGAATCCGTTAGCTATCTCAAATTAGAATGACCATAAACTGATAATATGAAGGTACTTATAACGGGGATCGGCGGTTTTGCGGGCAGCCACCTCGCCGATCTGATACTCAAGACAACGAGCGCCGAGGTTTTCGGGGTTCTGCGGGATGGTGAGAAGAGGGATAACATCGAATCCAACCTGGACAAGATAAAACTTTTCGAATGCGACATTGTCGATTTTCAGTCGGTCTTCAAAATCCTCAAAGAATC
>Ga0265338_10008685_pt1 | contig 12287 bp, 14 predicted proteins | sample 42126metaG_FD_193579 | JGI IMG/M metagenome (GOLD analysis project Ga0265338, IMG submission 193579) | Rhizosphere microbial communities from Carex aquatilis grown in University of Washington, Seatle, WA, United States - 4-21-26 metaG | ecosystem: Host-associated > Plants > Roots > Rhizosphere... | reverse complement strand
GGCCTCTCTCAGTATCCTTTACCTACCGCCACACCTCCTTCAACAGGCTCTCTGCCGGTGCTTCCGACCCTAAATCCGCCTCTGACCGGCCTCTCTCAGTATCCTTTTCCTACCACACTTCCTTCAACAGGCTCTCTGCCGGCACTTCCGAGCCTAAATCCGCCTGTAAGCGACGCATCGGGTACGCCGGAATATAACCCGTCAGCACCGCCCAGTTTCGATATCAGCACCTCATCTCTTCCGACCCCTCCGAGTTCATTGACCGGTCAATATAATTCTCAGTACGCAACCCCGACGCTGGGCCTCAGCCCGTCCCCCCCACTCTCGCCCGGACCAGCCGGCAGCTCCTGTCCCTCCATCAACGGTTCTCTTTCGGTCGGCTCTTCCGGCGGAAACGTCACCTCACTCCAGGACTTCCTCATCTCTCTCGGTCTCTTGCCCTCCGACGACAACACCGGCTACTTCGGCAACCTCACGTCGTCAGCCCTGGCTTCCTGGCAATCGCAGAACAACATTCCCGCCCTTGGCATCGTGGGACCCCTCACGCGAGCAGCCCTCGGCAACTGCGGCACTTCGAATGGCAGCTCATCGGGTCAGGGCGGTTCGCAAAGCACCTACTTCACGGCTAAACCCACTTCGGGCGACGCTCCGCTCACCGTCACGTTCACACCGAACTCCTCGGTGACCGGCTACTACGCCGTGAACTTCGGCGACGGCTCAAGCCTTACCATGCAGCAGGGACCCATCACGCATACGTATGCGGCGACGAGCACGTTTACGGCAACGTTCATGAGCGATGCAGCGTGCCTGCACTCCAGCCCCGTATGCCAGATCGGCCAACAGTCCTATGGCAGCGTGAGCATCACGACGAACGGCAATGTTAACGTAACGGACCCGGGCGGCGTAGTCTTCAACGCTTCACCGACCTCCGGCCCCGCGCCGCTTTCCGTGACATTCACGGTGAACGAGTCGGATGAACTGCAGCATGGTGACTCGTACGTCGTCGACTACGGCGACGGCAATCGCGACACGATGACCGCGAACGGCTCCAACAGCTACACGGCCGCGCATTCGTACACCTCGGACGGCACCTTCACCGCAAAGCTATACGTCGAGCAGAACATCTGCGGCGGCGTTCAGACCTCCGCGTGCACGAGCGACCTACAGGTCGGTTCGGCAAGCGTGGCGGTGGCCGAAGGCGGCTCAGGCAACGGTGGCGGGAACGCAACCACGACCATCGTCTCCGCCATTCCTCCTGCAGGGACAAGCGCGACGCTTGAAAACTTCTGGAACGGGACGGCGAATTTTGAGCAGATCCGCCGCATATCGGCCGATGACACGTCGCACAACGGCTTGCGCGGCATCATCGCGTTGAACGGGGTGTGGTATCAATTCGCGGAGCAGTCTGCTCCGGCCGCAGACACTAGTTATACGGGTACCCGGGACGTCGTATTGAAATCGACCGACCAGGGTGCCACGTGGTCGGCGCCACAGGTTATCGCTACGCCAACGAGCGGAACGCCGTGGGCCACCGACGCCTCGGACGGCGGAACTCCTTATTATGACGCAAGTACCGATACGTGGCACTACCTGTTCCAGTGCGCGAGCCAATCCGGCGGGTGGCAGATCTGTGACGCGTCGCGCAATTCCGCCGACCCGATGGGGCCGTGGAATGTCGAGTTAAGTCTGACGAATAGCCAGTTCGACTCGCTCGCAGGCTCAACTGCTTGGGACGGCATCGGGCTCCCCAATATCGTGGAAAAAGACGGCAGTGACTACTATGCGACATTCTGGAACTGGCAAGATGGGTACAACAACGCGCAGTTCATCGCCGGCACATCCGATTTCAAGAACTGGAGTGTTAATCCCACTCCGATCTGGACCTCGGCAAATTGTGATTCGTGGTCGGCGCCCAATGGTACGTGGGGGACCAATTCATCCGGCGGCGGCTGGTTCAATGCCATCAATGACGGAAAATACTACTACGCAGCTGTCTGGTGCACCTACGGCAATGTATCCGGTGACGACTTCGTAGGCACGGTCGGCCTCGCGCGGACGACTAATCTCTGGAACCCCCCGTCATGGCAAACTCTCCCCGAAGGCGCTCAACTCTTCAATACGCAGCAACCTCCGGCATCAGGCGCCAACGGTTCATATTGGACAGCACCGGGTTACCCCATGCTCTTCCAGGACGGCAACAGCACATACTTCGTAAGCAACCAGCTCATGGACACGGGAGACGCCGACGACAACACGTACGATGACGGCGAGTACTGGTTCAAGCTCGTTGCCGGCGGCCCCATCGCCCTCTACACGTTCGACGCGGGCACACCGAACCGCCACTACTACTTCTCCGAAGCTGTCAGCCGAGACGACCTCGAAGCCGCAGTCAGCAACGTGACCTGGGAAATGCCCGGCCTTGGCATGAACGGCGCAAACAGCGTCGTCACGCTGCCCAAAGCCCAGATACTGCAGCGTTCCGCACCATGGACCATCGAGGCCGGCTTCACGCTCACCGCCAACGTCCCTTCGACCCAGCAATCCGAATTCATCGCAGGCGACCTCACGACCTCCTGGCTGGAGCTCTACGGCGGCAACAAACTCTGCGCTTGGGCCCGTACCTCGAGCGGCCCGCAGTTGACCTGCGACCAGACACCCCTTTCCCTCAACACTCCCTACACCGTCGACCTCGTCGATACTGGCTCGCAGCTCCTGCTTGTAGTGAACAGCTCACTTGCGGGAAGCGAATCCGTCTCTGGCGTCCCCGCCTTCACGCAAATCAGTGCCGGCTCCGCGGGTCCCTCAAGTGGCTACTACTACGACTGGACCGGTACGCTCTCCAAGCTCGCCGTCTACGACTACGCGATCTGGAAGACAGAGAGCTCGATGGCTTCTTCGAACGACAACGCCGCGCAGCTCGCGAGCGCTCTTACAGCGCTAAGGGGAGCACTCCAGAATTTTGTGCAGATGGTCGAGAGGTAGAGCCGTTGCGGCATCAAAACCCATCTCAACGGCCCACCGATGAGCCCAATAGGCATCGACACGAGCCAAGCCGCAACCGACAGCATCGACCACGTCGCCACCGACCAAAACGGCCTCACGTCAACGTGCTCCCGCACCGTCATCATCGCAGCCCCTTCGATTGTCCCGAGCGACGATGCCTCATCCACGTCCGCAACAACGACGGCGGCCTCCTCAACTTCCTCGTAATCGAAAATCCTCACTGCGTATCCAGCGTCCGCGCGACCCGGAAACCAAGCTTTGCAAATCGAAAGTCGGCGGCGAGCGAAGCTCGACGCGGGGAACGGAGGAAGTCTGGAGAGCCGCTCCAGTCACCGCCACGAACCACACGGTTTTTACAATTCTCGCCCGTCCATGCCGAGCCATCAGCGGGCGCCCACACCTCTTTACCTTCCGAGATTTCGAATTCGTAGGCAGGGTAGTAACAGTCTTCAACCCACTCCCAGACGTTACCCACCATGTCATAAAGACCGAACTTGTTGGGGGGGAATGAACCGACCGGCGCCGTTTGCTTGTCATCCCATTCACTACCGCACTTGTCGCAATTAGCCATCGCCTTTCCGTTGGTCTTGATATCATCGCCCCACGGATACGCTGTGGTAGTTCCAGCACGCGTCGCGTATTCGTATTCCGCCTCGGTGAGCAACCGATACGTCTTCCCAGTCACCTTTGACAGCCAAGCCACATATTGCCGGGCATCATCCCAATTCACGTTAATGACCGGCTGTCCTTGCCGCCCCCATCCCTCATCGTCAGGCTTATAAGGGCTGCAACCGCCACCGGGGAAACAGCTGTCCCATTCGGCGAAGGTTAGCTCAAATTTGGACACGGCGAACGCTTTGGCGATCGTGACGCGATGTTGAGGAAATTCACTGCCATAGCCATTTTTATCTATTCTGGCTGACCCCATCTCGAATGTGCCGGCCAACACAACAACCATGTCGGGGCAATAATCGGTGTTCTGCTGTCTCGGCTGACATTCCCTGAAGGTATCGCCCGGCTTGAGCGCTTGCTCGGCCCGAGGACTGAGAACGTATGGCCAGATGTTCGCGGCGAGGAAGGGCCGTTCACTCGCCCACCACCGCCACTGGTCCGCGATGTACGCCTGATTGATCCACCCGACGAGACCGATAATTATCGCGACCAACAGCGTGAATATCGAGGCTATGACAAATCGCCGAAGCCGCTGGGAGGAACGGGCCCCTTGGCGACTAGCCACCAGAAAGGCCCGGATTTCATTGGTCGGCTCTGGCGCAGGCGCTGGTCGGGACGCCATCCAGTATTCCGCCACGTCGAGCGTTGGGGAACGAAATAGCAAGCTATTTGGCCGACCCGCGGTGGACCAACGCCGCTCGGCCTCGCCGTATTCCGTGTGCTGCCTCACCCAGCCAATATCGGTGCCGAGCGCATCACCGAGCTTGTCGGCGCTCGCCTCAAACTGCTCCGGCCCATCGAAGAAGATGAAATTTAGCCGCCGCAATTGGTCCGGCACAACACTATCATCTACCCGTCGATAGACGATCGGCGCCAAACGCTTATTTAGGGATGCCGCGTACGCGACCTCCTTGAGAGCAACCTCCGACTTCACTGAATTCGGAGAGAGCAGATACACGACTGTATCCGATTGTCCGATCAGCACCTGGATACGGTTCCACCAGTCTTCAAATGCATAGATTTCTTGTCGATCGATCAACACCTCGAACCCGCGCGCCTTTAGCGCACCTTCGAGCTTATCGGCGAACACCATGTCCTTGCGCGAGTAGGAGATAAATACCCGCGTCTTCGTTCCGACGTCCTGCGCTCCAGCGGTATCCGCCACTGACTGATTGCCCCGGCTCTACAGCCGCCCCAAGCAAGCCTACTCAACTCCCCACACCAAGAAAAGCCTACGCTGCCCCAGCCCGTTTGGGCGAATTCGACGCACCATCAAATCGCTGAATTGTGCTAATTATTTCACCCTTCAGAGGAGCGGCATCATGCCAAAATCGCCTGACCTGACCGACAAGCACGTCGGCACTCGCGTCCGCATGCGCCGACTCATGCTAGGCCTCAGCCAGACCAAGCTTGCCGACGCGCTCGGCCTCACGTTCCAACAGATTCAAAAATACGAGAAAGGTACCAATCGGATCAGTGCCAGCAAACTTCAGCAAATAGCGAGCGCCCTCCAGGTACCGATCCCGTTTTTCTTCGAAGGCCTCCCCGGGCCGTCAAACAAACCGGCCAAGAAGGACGGCACCTTCCTTCCGAGTGGTGTCTTTCAGTTTATGGCGACTTCTGACGGACTATCTCTCGCTCAATCATTCACGCGAATCAGAAGCCCAAAGCTTCGGCACTGCATTGTCAGCGTCGTCGAAACCCTCGCAAGCAAGGCGTCTCGATAGGCCATCGGTTCAGCATCAAACAAAAGAGCTGACTTAATTGCGTACACTTTTATGCAATGTTGCATCTAACACGTCATCTCCTTGAATCATCTTCGCTTCAATGTTGTTAGAGCGATTTAGCGCCGAAACAAAATCTCTGTGCAATTGAATGATCCCATAACGATGGGCAGGGGTCATTCATGTGTCAGTCGCGTCGTGCAGCGAGGGTAGCCCTCCGCGCTGCGTTCTTCGCCGCCGCCATATTTCTAACTGCTCCTTTTGTTCCTCGCCATGCCCTTGCCGCGGACAGCCACGAGCCAATCGGTCCACGCACTTCCGCACCTCCGATTGGATGGGTTCAGTTCTGTCAAACCTATAAGGGGATCTGTGACACCAAACCGTTGCCTCCGCTCGACGTTGCGTTGGATCGGACAGCGTTGGGTAATCTTGGTCGCGTCAACTATTGGGTCAATCATAACATCAAGCCCGAGACCGATATGGATCACTACGGCATGATCCAATGGTGGCGCTATCCCGATGACGGCGCCGGCGCCTGTCACAGCTACGCGCTGCTCAAGCAACGCCTCCTCATCCAGGCAGGCTGGCCGCGTCAGGCGCTGCTCATGACAATTGTGCATGAAAAGGATGGCGAGGGGCACGCTGTGCTCACTGTCGCAACCGACCACGGCGACTACATTCTTGACAACCTCACCGACAAAATACTGCTCTGGTCGCGGACGCCGTACGCATACTACAAGCGTCAATCGCAAAATGACCCCAACGTATGGGTCTGGATTGAGGGCGGCCGCGCTGACCTCCCGACATCCTCTATTCGATCCCACTAGCCCGAGCGGCTCGGTCGATCCCCAACGGCAACAAATCGGGTGGGCCCGTGGCGGCAATGCTGTGGCGCCTTAACAACCTCGACCGCAGGCCACATTGCCCGCTTTCCCGTTACGCTCCGCCTGAATTGGCGGACAGGTCGAGGATGAGCGTCAGAAAGCTCCTGGAGAAGCAGGGCACTGTGGATAACTCGCATCGAAGGGCCTGAAATCCAGAGCGCCGCAGGCCGGGCAGTGGATCAGCACATTCAGAACATGTTGTATTGCATGATCAGAACCGACAGGTCCGCGGTGCCTGCCGCGAGATAGAGCGTGAAACCGATGCCGACCGCGCAAAATGCGACCACCGCCCAAGCGCTACCGTCGGTCTCTTCATCCCGCATGATCGTGGCGGGCGACGCAAGCTCTCCTCTCATCGGCATGCTAGGTTCCTTTGTCGGTTGAATGCGGCCTTGTTTACAAGTGCCGGAAAAATCAGCGACCGTCGCTACCCGTTCGGATAGTGTTTCAAAAAAATTTGTGGTTCATTTGAAGGCGTCAATCGGTCCTAGAAAAAAGTTCCATTGAATGCCGAGCCAAGCCGATCGTGAGCATGGGATTATCGATGCGATTTATCGCGCCGCCTGTGACCCAGCCGAATTGAATCGTGTCACGGAGCTTATCGCCCATTATTTCAACGGTTCTGGTGCGTTCCTCTGTGAGCTTGACTGCAGCGCTCCTGAAGCCCGCCTCTCAGTGGGAGCCGGTACGCTGGACGATGCTTTTATGCGCGATTACCAAACGGTCGCCCATCTCGATCCGGCACCCGAGCATTTCGCGGCGGTACCAACTGGGCGGGCGACGACCAGCGACCGGATGTTCTCCCCCGCGTTTTTGCGCAGTTCCCCGTTTCTCCATGAGTTTCTGAGGCCGCGCGGCGTCGAAGGAACTCTTGCCGCGCCACTTTTCGCCGAGGCCGGCCGCTTTGCCATGGTGGGCGTGCATCAAGCTACGGGCCAGGATCGATTCCAAGACGGCGACATCGGGTGCTTAGAGCGGCTGACGTTACATCTTACGCGCGCACTTCAAATCAGACGGCTCTTTCACCAGCGCGACATGCGCAGCCAAGCTATGGAAGCCGTCCTCAACAGCAGGCCGGCAGGGATCATTTGCCTTGACGCCAAAGGACGGCCGCTGTTTGTCAACGATGCGGTGCGGGCGCTTGTCGCCGCGCGTGACGGGCTTTATCTCGATCGCGAGGGCAATATCGGAATTACCGACCCGCAAGGGGCAAAACAGCTCTTAGCGTGTCAGGCCAATATCCGCCATGGCGGCGCCGGCGGCGTGATTCGCGCTCGTCGCCCATCGGGCAAGCTGCCTTATACGGTCTTGGTATCGCCGCTTCGCACAGAAGACCTGATGTTCGGAAATCGCCGCCGCGGTATTCTCATCGGCATCCACGATCCCAGTCGCCGTACCGTCACGACGGTCGAACTCGTAGCGCAGCTTTTGGAATTGCCATTGGGGACTGCGAAGGTCGTGACGGCTCTCCTCGATGGAGTCGATCTAAAAGATTACGCAGAGCGAGCAAGTATTTCGCCGAACACAGTCAAGTTCCATCTTAAAAAGGCCTTTGATCTGACCGGGACCCGCAGTCAGGCTGAACTTGTGCGGCGTGCCCTCCTTGCGCTCGCTGACCTGGAATCGCGACGCCGCTGTGATGGGTAACTGGATATCGCCCCCTGCCTATCTAATCACGCACGGTACTCAAAGCCGCGGATAACCGGGAAACCGTCAAGTTCAAGGATTCGGCCGCGCGAACCAAACGTCGCCGACTCTTGCTCTTGTTCAACACCGTAGTGCATCGGTGGATGCCGCGGTGACTCCTGTCCTCTAATCGACCACCAATCAAATAATTTCTCAATTCGCTACCCATTTGGGTAGCGACCGCTCCTTACCATTATCGTATCGGTCACTCTCATTGCATAGGAGACAAGCACCATGTCGTTGATCAATAAGACCGACAGGCAACTGACCAGCCAAGATCGCAAATCTCAGTCGCGCGGATTCGTTCTTGCCTTGATTTGCATGGCTGTTTTCATACTTCTTGCGCATTTGATCTTTCCGCCCGTAGTAAACGGGGGAGGGGCCGATGGGTGGTTGATCGGTCCGTAATTAGCATGGTTGCACGACGGTCAGTCTGGCACGCGCCCCGGCCTAACGGATAACCGAACAATCACACCGGCAACGTAAAATGTTCTGGGTCAATGTTCTCGGCAGTGTAGCTTCCGCGAGCGTTCTCGCGACCTTCTGCATGAACACGATGCTGCCACTGCGCACCGTTGCTATCTGCAGTAACGTGTTGTTCGCAGCGTACGGTTCGCTGACACATATTTACCCGGTGCTTGTACTCCACTCAATTCTGCTGCCGATCAATTGCGTGCGCCTCCTGCAGGCGCTTATTGACCCAACGGATCTACATGCCGCGGCTCCTTGGATGATAGCGTTCACGCCACGCGAAATAACGTTCAATGAAAAGTGGCGGAAAACCAAAAGCTGCTTTGGCGAATGGTGGCGGCGTGTCCGTTCGCGAGATGACCTCATGGCACTGAGCGATCGCGACCTTCGAGACATTCGTGCGACGCGCTGCGACGCCTTGCGCGAGGCGCGGAAACCATTCTGGCGGAAATGACAGGCTGGTCTCGTCGAACGTCTGCAGCATGTCGTCTTATCCGCCCGATAGCTGCTATGACAGCGCGACCGGCACGTCTGCGCCCGCGGTTAATTCGGAATGGCCGCCTCGATTGTGCCAGGCGTTCTAATGGGCCCCTTGAAATGGCTCGCACGCGCGCGAACTTAACGGCAGCGATAGACTGCGCTATTCATAATTGCGCTCACTTCGGCCAAGCGGTGAGGGCCTCGATGAAGGCGAGATTGCCGTTGGTTCCTTTTTTTACCGACAGGGCGGCGCGGACGCCATTCGTATAGACAATGGGAATGTCGAACCAATCCCAATTTAGCTGCAACATTCGGCCGGCGTCGTCCGCCGCCAAGCCGACCAAAAAGTAGCTGTTCGCCACCTTGACAGTTTGTCCGCCAAGCGGCGAGGCGCCCCCCAGCTCGCTGCTCTTCATCAGCATTCCGGACACATTCGCGATGGCGCCATTGGGAAACTTTGGCGGCAGCTTGAACTCGATATCGATCGTATGGCTGGCCGGCAAGGTCTTGTCGGTGTTGGGCGCCATTTTCCACGTTACCGTCATGCCCAGATCGGGAATCGTGATGTCGGCGCGCACATCGCGCACTGCGGGCTGTTCGCCGCGCGCAGCAGCGTCGGCATGCCAAATCGCCGAACCGACAAAGCGCTTTGCCTGTCTGCCGATCGGATCCGTTTCGTTGAGTACGGCAGTGGGGGACGACGACACATCGGCAGGTGCGGGCGCGCTGGGGCTCCGCGCTTGCTGTTGCGTATGTGGCCATTGCCAAATGAAAATCATGGCGACGACACCGACAATCCCCGCCCCGATCAGAAGCGTGGCGAAACCGCCCCGAGCTCTCGGCCGGCCATGGATCGCTGGGCGCTGTCTCGATCCATCTGCCGGCGCGGAGGAAGGCGCGGCCTGAGGCGGTACCACCGGAGGTGCAGGCGGCCGTTGCCCCGCCACGGGAGGAGGACCCGCGACGACCTCGCCTGCGGTCTCGCGAGCCATATGGGGGTCCTCTTTCGCCGCCACATAATGCCTAGGCGCCTCGACGGTCGAAGGATCAAAGTCGCGCTGCTCGGTCAGGCTTTAATCTGCATTTCTCGTGTCTTCAGCGCGCGCTACATCGTGCTTTCGAGCCACCTCGGCTTCGTCCGAGGCCGGCGCGGAAGAAACCGACTCCGGCTCCATCTGCGGCAGCAGCGATTGCACCGCCGCGACGAGTTTTTGCAGATTTTTTTCCATCGGCGCCGTCATCGCATCGAGCCAATGAACAGTGTCGAGGTAATAGGCGAGCTCGTCACCGGGTTCGACCTGCTCGATTCGCAGCGGCAAAACGGCCTTACCCCGACCAAAGGCCTGGTCAACCTCGCGGTGAACCTGCGACGAGCCATTGGCGCTTTGCGAGAAGATCAACACCATGATCCGGCATTGCTCGATCGCACGCACGATTGAAGCCCCCCAAGGAGAACCTGGCACGATGTCCCGCGGAGCCATCCAACAACGGATTTTAGCTGCCTCCAGTGCAGCGCAAGTCGCCTTTGCAGCCATCGAGTCTTTGGACGAATAGCTGATGAACACGTCGATGCCCATCGAGTCTCCCCATTTGCCGTAAAGTCTTGAGGCGCTCGCTCAAATCGAGTAGAAATATCGCGCGGGGCGGAACAATCAAGCGACTCACAGTAGTTTAATACATGCACCGCGACTTAAATTTCGGCCATAAAGATGCGTGGCGAATGTTATTTAGAGCGTCTGACCGATGTGCCTGCAAGAGGTAAAATCACATAAAATTGTGATTGGTTCTGCCTGTGTCCGCCTCGACGGCGCGTTGCATCCACTAGCCCTGCTTAAGGACCAGGGACGGTGTTTGTCGCCAAAATCACAACGCCAGCTCCGGCAGATATTAGGCCCCACCATTTCATCGGAATAAAGAAGAAATCATTTTTATTGAGCAGCGTAATCCGCTCTCCCGTCTTCTCATCCACCAACACTCTCCCGGGCCTTTGGAAGAAATATAGGTCAGTCATCCAGATCAGTCCGCCAGCGATAATTAATGCGCTCGCAAGCGGCCAAGCATGCGTATTCCAATACTCTTTACCACCAAAAACGTTTGCAGCGAAATTCGCAATCAGTCCAACCAGGAAAACTATAAACAAGACAAGGGCGCCCCATCCTCGCCAGATAAACATTGTGCCAAATCCCCCCGCGCGACCACCCAGGTACTATACGTGATGTGGCGGCAAAGACCATCTCTACACGAGCTGTCCGACGCCGTGCCAACGCTGGATTGTTAATAACTAGGAACTCATCGCTTCATTGGGAAGCGCAAATGTTCGCTATGGGTTCAGACTGCCAGGAGGCTCGAAAGATTGGTCTCAAATACGCAACGTTCCGCAGCTTCGCTGCCGGAGGTCGCCCGCAATAGCGCGACTTGCTCGGACGGTGTAGGAGGCCGCCACTACGGACGGGCCTCCTAACCGCCGAATCGTGTTAGCATACCGCGTTCTGCATAGGAGCGATCGTGCGACGATCACCTGACCCGACCGACAAGCACGTCGGCAGCCGCGTCCGCATGCGCCGCCTCATGCTAGGTTTGAGCCAGACCAAGCTTGCAGACGCGCTCGGCATTCGTTCCAGCAAGTGCAAAAATACGAGAAGGGACGAAATCGCCTGAGCGCAAGCCGCTTGCAGCAGAATGTCGAACATTCTTGAGGTCCCAGTACCGTTCTTTTTCGAAGGATTGCCGACCGCTTCCGATGCAGCGAAAGGCAACGCGACCGCATCGTCTCCGGTCTACATCAGCGAATTCCTTGCGTCGACCGACGGACTCTCCCTCGTCAAAGCGTTCACGCAGATGAAACGCCGCAACCTTCGCCAGGCTATCGTCACACTCGTTGAGAAACTCTCCAGTTAGACTTCGTCGATGCCCACGGTAACCCCCGGTAACAAAGAGGGGACACGTACTCTCGCAATGACGCCGCCATTAGCACACATCCTCGCATCGATTATTCCCCAGTTTTGTCGGCGAGCGACTCAAGATAACTTCGCGATTGATCGGTTAACTTGTTTACTATGGACATGGGCAGGAACGGTATCCCTCGCAAGTTAAGCCGTGTGACGTAGGCCATCGCGTCCGCCTGCTGCTTGGTCATAAATGGCCCTCCAAGGAGGCCCCGACGAGTAACGTAATACGCCAAACCAAGCCCAATCAGAACGCCGAGGACAGCGCCAACGACGGTCCAAGAGAGAAATTGAGGGCCGGAAAGAAAAAGTGCTGCGCCAAATCCAAGCGTCGCGCCGAGCAACAGCCCAATCAAACTGTATGCAAGTGCTCGAAGCATGCCATACAATCGTATCACATCCCCTGCCCGTCTACTGGAAGG
>Ga0265338_10008683_pt1 | contig 12291 bp, 9 predicted proteins | sample 42126metaG_FD_193579 | JGI IMG/M metagenome (GOLD analysis project Ga0265338, IMG submission 193579) | Rhizosphere microbial communities from Carex aquatilis grown in University of Washington, Seatle, WA, United States - 4-21-26 metaG | ecosystem: Host-associated > Plants > Roots > Rhizosphere >... | reverse complement strand
GCCGCCGAACCCGGCCAGGTCGGGCGACTTGGCCAGCGCCGCCGCGGCCAGGTCGACCAGCCAGGACGACACCACCGAGCCGCGCCGCCAGACCTCGGCCACGTCGGCCACGTCGATGTCGTACTGGTAGAACTCGGGGTCGCGCAGCGGGGTGTTCTCCGCGTCGTGGGTGGCGCTCTCCTGCAGGCCGATCCCGGCCCCCTTGATGATCGCCAGCCCCTCGGCGATCGCGGCCATCATGCCGTACTCGATCCCGTTGTGCACCATCTTGACGAAGTGCCCGGCCCCGGACGGGCCGCAGTGCAGGTAGCCCTGCGACGCCTGCGAGCCGGGGGCGAGGCCGGGAGTCGCCTCGACGCTGCCCTCGCCCGGCGCGATCGTCTTGAAGATCGGGTCGAGCCGCAGCACCGCGGCCGAGTCGCCGCCGATCATCAGGCAGTACCCGCGCTCCAGGCCCCACACCCCGCCGGAGGTGCCGACGTCAACGTAATGCAGCTTCTTCGGTGCGAGGGCCTTGGAGCGGGTGATGTCGTCGCGGTAGTAGGAGTTGCCGCCGTCGATGATCGTGTCGTCGGCGTCGAGCAGCGGCACCAGCTGCTCCAGCGTCTGGTCGACGATCCCGGCCGGGATCATGATCCACACGTTGCGCGGCTTCTCCAGCGCGTTGACGAAGTCGGCCAGCGCGTGGGTGCCGGTGGCGCCCTCCGCCTCGAGTCCCTTGACCGCGTCCGCGTTCACGTCGTAGACGACGACGCGGTGGCCGTCGCGCATCAGCCGGCGACTGAGGTTGGCCCCCATCCGGCCGAGGCCGATCATCCCCAGCTGCGTCGGTGTGTCGGTTGCCATGGCGTGTCCTCACGCTTCCTTGGACTTGAGCGAACGGTAGCGCCGGATCAGCGCGTTGGTGGATGAGTCGTGGTCGAGCGGAGGCTCGCTGCCAGCGGTGAGCTCGGGGATGATCCGCTGCGCGAGCTGCTTGCCGAGCTCGACCCCCCACTGGTCGAAGGAGTCGACGTCCCAGATCGCCCCCTGCACGAACACCGAGTGCTCGTACAGCGCGACCAGGGTGCCGAGCAGCCGCGGGGTGAGGATGTCGCACAGCAGGGTGTTAGTCGGGCGGTTGCCTTCCATGACCCGGTGCGGCACCACGTTCTCGGCCGTGCCCTCGGCCCGCACCTGCTCCTCGGTCTTGCCGAAGGCGAGCGCCTCCGCCTGCGCGAACACGTTGGAGGAGAGGTAGTCGTGGTGCTCGCCGAGCGGGTTGAGCGTCCGCGCGAAGCCGATCAGGTCGACCGGGATGAGCACCGTGCCCTGGTGGATGAGCTGGTAGAACGAGTGCTGCCCGTTGGTGCCCGGCTCGCCCCAGTAGACCGCCCCGGTGTCGTAGTCGACGTGCCGCCCGTCCAGCGTGACGTGCTTGCCGTTGGACTCCATGGTGAGCTGCTGCAGGTAGGCAGGGAACCGTTTGAGGTACTGGTCGTACGGCATCACGCCGATCGTCTGGCTGCCGAAGAAGTCCCGGTACCACACCGCCAGCAGCCCCATTAGCACCGGCAGGTTGGCGGCCAGCGGCGCGGTGCGGAAGTGCTCGTCCATGTCGTGGAAGCCGGCCAGCAGCTCGTCGAACTGCTCGGGCCCGAGCGCGATCATGGTGGACAGCCCGATGGCGGAGTCCATCGAGTACCGCCCGCCGACCCAGTCCCAGAAGCCGAACATGTTGTCGGTGTCGATGCCGAACGCCGACACCTTCTCCGCGTTGGTTGACACCGCGACGAAGTGCTTGGCCACCGCGTCGGGCGAGCCGAGGGCGGACACCGTCCACTCCTTGGCCGACTCGGCGTTGGTCAGCGTCTCCAGCGTGCCGAACGTCTTGGACGAGATGATGAACAGCGTCTCGTCCGGGTTCAGGTCGCGGACCGCCTCGGCGAAGTCGGTCGAGTCCACGTTGGACACGAACCGGAAGGTCAGGTCGCGGTCCGAGTAGTGCCGCAGCGCCTCGTAGGCCATCACCGGGCCGAGGTCGGATCCCCCGATGCCGACGTTGACCACGTTCCTGATCCGCTTCCCGGTGAACCCCTTGAATTCGCCCGAACGGATGCGGGTTGCAAAGTCACGCATCCGCGCGAGCACGGCGTGGACTTCCGCCACCACGTCCTGCCCGTCCACGACCAGGGTTGCCGTGGCCGGCAGCCGGAGCGCGGTGTGCAGCACCGCCCGGTTCTCCGACACGTTGATGTGCTCGCCGCGGAACATCGCGTCCCGGTGCGCGGGCACCCCTGACTCCTCGGCCAGCTCGACCAGCAGCGCCAGGGTCTCGTCGGTGACCCGGTTCTTGGAGTAGTCCAGGTAAACGCCCGCGGCCTGCGCCGTGAGCCTCATCCCGCGCCCGGGGTCGGCCGCGAACAGGTCGCGCAGGTGGACCCCGGAAATCTCCGCGTAATGGCGCTCAAGCGCCTGCCACGCCTTCCGCTCCCGCAGCGGGGTAGCCGGCACGGTGGTCTCCCCTCGTCAAGGATTTAATCCGCTGTCGCTTACCGCCCCGATCCTTCCACGGCGGGTAGTCTCCGGGGTGTCTGGGGGGCAAAGTCGAAACTAAGCCCCGCCCTCGCCGCACGCCGCCAGCGCGACCGCGCGCACCCGGTCGCTGGCGGGCAGGTCCTCGAGCAGCACCGGGGTGCCGTCGGGGCCGCACAGCGGCAGCTTCCAGTTCGGGTACTCATCCGACGTTCCCGGCATGTTCTGCGAGCGGACCTCACCCGCCGCCTCGGCCAGGTTGACGCTGATCAGCCGGGCGGGAGTACGCGCCAGGTACCCGTACAGGGCGGCGGTAAACGCGTCCGCCGACGGGCGCTCACGCTGTTCTCCAACACAACTGGGGGGCAGCAGCCCCTGCTCGACCAGCGCGCCGATCCAGTCGCTGACGGTCCGCTCGGCCTCGGCCCGCTCCTCTGCCTCGGACCGGGTGAGCAGCCCGAGCGCGAGCCGGTCGGTGACCTGCGACCCGGACAGGAAGGCGGCCGCGGGCGGCAGGTCGTGGGTGGACACGGTCACCATGCTGTTGGCCCGCCACCACTGCGGGGCCAGCGGCTCGTTCGACCAGCCGCGCTCGAACCAGAGCATCATCGTGCCGAGCACGCCGCGGTCGGCCAGCGAGTCGCGCAGCCACGGCTCCACCGTGCCCAGGTCCTCGCCGATGACGACCGAGCCGCGGGCCGCCGCCGCCGCGGCCAGGGTGCCGAGGGTGCCGGTGGCGTCGTAGTAGACGTAGGCGCCCTCGGTCGACGGCTTTCCCTCGGGGATCCACCACAGCCGGGACAGCCCCATCACGTGGTCGATGCGCAGGCCGCCGCCGATCGCCAGGTTGGCGCCGATGAGGTCGGCCAGCGGCTGGTAGCCGGCCGCCGAGAGGGCCCGCGGGTGCATCGGCGGCAGGCTCCAGTCCTGGCCCCGCTGGTTGAACGCGTCCGGCGGGGCGCCGACGCTGAACCCGGTGGCGTAGTACTGCTGGCCGGCCCACGCGTCGGCGCCGCCCGGGTGCGCGCCGATCGCCAGGTCGGCGATGACGCCGATGGCCATGCCCGCGTCCCGCGCGGCCGCCTGGGCCGCCTCCACCTGCGCGGCGACCAGCCACTGGACCCAGGTGTGGAACTCAGCCTGGGCGGCCAGGTCGCCCCGCCTTACCTCCGCCTCGGCCGACCGCGGGTCGCGCAGCCGGTCGGGCCAGGCCCGGTAGTCGGGGCCGTGCACCTCGGCCAGCGCGCACCAGGCGGCCCAGTCCTCAAGCGCGCGCCCGCGGGAGTCACGGAAGGCGTGCAGCGAAGCGCTCCGCTGGTCGGACAGCGGCACCTTGCGCAGCATCTCCAGCGCCTCGCGCTTGGCGGTCCACACCGCGTCCCGGTCGATCAGCTCCGGGGTCGCCGACGCGTCCCGAAGCGGCTGCGATAGCTGGGCCAGCCGCATCCGTTCGGGCTGACTCAGCTCCTGGTACTCGGGGATGTCCTCGATCCGCAGGTAGAGGGGCGACACCCAGCGGCGGCTCATCGGCAGGTAGGGCGACGCGCTGACCGGCGGGAGCGGCTCGGCCGCGTGCAGCGGGTTGATGAGCACGAACCCGGCCCCGAGCTCGCGGGCCGACCAGGCGGCCAGGTCGGCTAGGTCACGCAGGTCGCCGTGGCCCCAGGAGCCGCGCGAGCGCAGCGAGTAGAGCTGCACCGCGAAGCCCCAGGAACGCTCTTCCGGTACCGGCACGACCGCCTCGGGCGCACTGAGCGTGCTATCCGGCGGCGGCGCCTGCTCCAGCTCGGCGACGATGGCGGCGAGGGTCTCGTCTCCCACGTGCACCTGCTGGCCCTGCCAGTCCCAGTAGCTGACGGACACGCCTAGCTCGGCGGCGCGCTGCCGCAATTCCCCGATGGTCACCTGGTTAAGTCTGCCCCAGCCGTGGGCTTACTCACATTGCGGGGGGATCACGTCAACGTTGCAGCGTGGTCAGGCACGAACGTCTGCATGTCACGCGGCGTGCGGACATAGCCGGTGGACTTGGGCCGGTGCGGCAGCTTCAGCTTCGGCTCGGGCACGTCGTGGTACGGGATGGTGGACAGCAGGTGCGCGATCATGTTGACCCGGGCGCTGCGCTTGTCGTCCGACTCGACCACGTACCACGGCGCCTCGGGGGTATCGGTCATGGTGAACATGCCGTCCTTGGCCCGCGAGTAGTCCTCCCAGCGAGTGATCGACTCGGTGTCCATCGGGGACAGCTTCCAGCGCCGCAGCGGGTCATCGAGCCGCGACTCGAACCGCGCCTGCTGCACCGCGTCGCTGACCGAGAACCAGTACTTGCGCAGCAGGATGCCGTCCTCGACCAGCATCCGCTCGAAGATCGGGGCCTGGTGCAGGAACCGGCTGTACTCCTCCTTGGTGCAGAACCCCATGACGTGCTCCACCCCCGCCCGGTTGTACCAGGACCGGTCGAACAGCACGATCTCCCCGGCCGCGGGGAGCCGCGCGACGTAGCGCTGGAAGTACCACTGGGTGTGTTCCCGGTCAGTCGGCTTGTCCAGGGCGGCGATCCGGGCGAACCGGGGGTTGAGGTACTGCATCACCCGGCTGATGGTGCCGCCCTTGCCCGCCGCGTCCCGGCCCTCGAAGATCACCACGATCCGGGCACCGGATGCCCGCGCCCAGTTCTGCATCTTCACCAGCTCCGCCTGGAGCCGGAAGAGCTCATCCTCGTACGCGTTCTTCGCCAGCTTCTCTCCCATCACCCAACGCTATACATTGAGGCTCGTGAGCGAACAAGCAGCGCGCCGATACGAGACCCTGCTGGTGCAGCGGACCGGCTCGGCGGCCACCATCGTCCTGAACCGCCCGGACCGGATGAACGCCTGGTCAACCGCCTTGTCGGCGGAACTGCTTGCCGTGCTGCAGGGGCTTTCGGCTGACCCTGAGGTCCGCGCGGTGATGCTGACCGGGGCCGGCAAGGCCTTCTGCGCGGGCGCCGACCTGCGGGAGTTCCGCACCGCGATGGAGTCGGGGCCGGTGAACACCGACAACGTCCTGCTCGAGTGGTACCACCCGATCGTGACCGCCATCAGGGAGATGCCGAAGCCGTTCATCAGCGCGGTCAACGGCCCGGCGGCCGGGGCCGGGGTGTCCCTGGCGCTGGCGGCGGACCTGGTGGTGGCGCGGGAGTCGGCCTACTTCCTGCTCGCGTTCGTGAACATCGGGCTCGCGCCGGACGGCGGCAGCTCGCTGTTCATCCCGGCCCGGGTCGGGTTCGCCCGCGCGGCCGAGATGGCGCTGCTGGGCGAGCCGGTCAAGGCGGCCAAGGCGGCCGACATCGGCCTCATCAACGCGGCCTGGCCGGATGACGAGTTCGAGAAGAAGGCGGCCGAGCTGCTGATCCGGCTGAGCAACGGGCCGACCCGGTCCTACGCCGGCAGCAAGCGGGAGCTGAACCACTGGCTGTACGCGCGGATGCAGGAGCACCTGGCGCTCGAGGCGGCCGTGCAGAAGGACCTGGCCGTGAGCAAGGACTTTACTGAGGGCATCACCGCGTTCCTGGGCAAGCGCCCGGCCGCGTTCACCGGTGAGTGACGGGTTCACCGGGGCATGACCGCGGGCCGGGTCGCCCTGGTCACCGGGGCGGGGTCGGGGCTCGGGCGGCTGATCACGGTCACGCTGGCTGACAACGGCTGGAAGGTGGCGGCGGCGGGCCGCCGCCTGCCGCCGCTGAAGGAGACGGCCCGCCTGTCCAAGGCCCGGTCGGTGTTCCCGGTCACCGCCGACGTGGGCGACGCCGACTCGGTGGCGGCCCTGTTCGGCCGCCTGAGGGAGCGCTACGGGCGGCTTGACCTGCTGGTCAACAACGCCGGGACGGGGTCGCCGCCGGGCGCGGTGGACGAGCTGTCGCCGGACGGCTGGCAGTCGATCGTGGCGACCAACCTGACCGGGTCGTTCCTGTGCGCGCACCACGCCGTGCGGATGATGAAGGCGCAGGGCCCGCCGGGCGGCCGGATCATCAACAACGGGTCGGTGTCCGCCCACGTGCCCCGGCCGGGCTCGGTCGGCTACACGGTGACCAAGCACGCCATCACCGGCCTGACCAAGTCGATTTCGCTCGACGGGCGGCCCTACGGCATCGCCTGCGGCCAGATCGACATCGGCAACGCGAACACCGAGATGACCAAGGCGTTCGCGGCGGGCGCGCGGCAGGCGGACGGCTCGGTGCGGGCCGAGCCGGTCTTCGACCCCCAGCGGGCGGCGGACGCGGTGCTGTTCATGGCCGAGCTGCCGCTCGACGCCAACGTGCAGTTCCTTACCATCACCGCGACCACGATGCCGTTCATCGGCCGGGGCTGAGCCCGCGGTGCGGCCGACCGCAGAAGAGCGCCGTCCCTCGGCCGCGGTTGATGGCGGACCGCGGCCGAGGACGGGCTTAGCAGGCTCTGCCCCAAGGCTCCGCGCGCTGGAACCTATAGAGCGGAGCCCCCGGACGGGGGGGCATCCGGGGGCTCCTAGCGGGGTAAGCCCTGCTATCGGAACGCTACCCGCCGCCGGGGCGTTACACCTTCGCTGAAGAATTTTCTTCGTCACCAGATGAGTACATAAAGTGACTAGAGGCCATAGGTCTCCAGCAGGCGCAGCCACACCTCGCTGATCGTCGGGTACGACGGCACCGCGTGCCACAACCGCCGCAGCGGCACCTCGCCCACCACCGCGATCGTGCCCGCGTGGATCATCTCGCCGACCCCCGGCCCGACCAGCGTCAGGCCCACGATGACCTCGCGGTCCTCGTCGACCACGAGCTGCGCGCGGCCGGCGTAGCCGTCGGCGTAGAGGCTGGCGCCGGCTACGTTGCCGATCTCGTACTCCACCACCCGGGTACGGATCCCGGCCGCCGCGGCCTGCTGCGGAGTGCGGCCGACCGCCGCCACCTCGGGCACCGTGAACACCACCTGCGGCACCCACGACCTGGACGCCAGGTCGCGGACGGCCGGCTCGCGCCCGCCCGCCCGGGCCGCGATCGCGTCGCCGCACACCCGCGCCTGGTACTTGCCCATGTGGGTGAGCAGCGCCAGGTGGTTCACGTCGCCCGCCGCGTAGAGCCAGCCGTCGTCCGCCGCGGTGACCCGCAGCGTGTCGTCCACCTCCAGCCATGACCCGTTCGTCAGCCCCACCGTGTCCAGCCCGAGGTCGGCCGTCCGGGGCGCGCGGCCGACGGCGGACAGCACCTCGTCCGCCTCGACGCTGCTGCCGTCGCTCAACTCCAGGGTGACCCGGTCTGGGCCGGCCGAGGCCCGGGCCGCGCGCTTGACGTCGGTGCCGAGCCGCACGTCCACCCCGGCGTCGCGCAGCCCGGCCGCGACCAGTTCCCCGGCGAATGGCGGCAGCCGGTCGAGCAGGCCGCCCCGGGCGACCAGCGTCACCTGGGAGCCGAGCGCGGCGTAGGCGGCCGCCATCTCGCAGCCGACCACGCCGCCGCCGACGATCGCCAGCCGGCCGGGCGCGGCCGCCGCGCTGGTCGCCTCGCGGCTGGTCCACGGTCGCAGGCCGGCCAGCACCGGCGGCACCACCGCGCTGGTCCCGGTGGCGACCGCGACCGCCTGGCGCGCGTTCAGGGTGACGCGCTCCGGGGCGCCCTGGCCGGCCCGCTCGACCGTCACCGTGCGCGGGCCGGCCAGCCGCCCGTGCCCGCGGACGAGGCTGATCTTGGCCCCGTCGAGCCACTGCACCTGCCCGTCGTCCTGCCAGTCGTGGGTGAAGGAGTCGCGCCGCTTGAACACCTCAGCGGGCTCAAGCCGGGCCCCGGTGACGCCCCGCAGCGCGGCGGCCTCGGCGACCACGCTGGCCGGCCGCAGCAGCGCCTTGCTTGGCATGCAGGCCCAGTATGAGCACTCGCCGCCGACCAGCTCCGACTCCACGATCACGGCGGTCAGCCCGCCCCGCACGGCCCGGTCGGCGACGTTCTCCCCGGTGGGCCCGGCCCCGATCACGATCACGTCGTAGGTGTCGTCAGCCATCGATTCTCCTTGCCTCGTCCCCGCTCTGGCCTGCGTAAGTCACGCTAGCGCCCGGCGCCGTCGCGGCCCCGCCGGCCCGCCCACCAGCCCCATCCACCTCGCATCCCACCCGCGCCCCAGCATCGCTGCACCCGGCCTCACCCGGCCAGCGGGCACCACTATTGACGCTTCTACCACTTTGCGTGACTATGAGGCATCTGGGTGTTGCGACGCCGCGGCCCGCCAGGCCCGGTGGCGTGCGTCCAGGGACGCCCCCGGGAGGTCAAAGGTGATCAAACGCAAGGGCCGGCGCGCGCCGCGGAGCCATATGTTCCGCATCGCGTCGGCGGCGGCAGGCATAACCTTGGCGGCCGCGGCCCTGAGCGCGTGTGCCAGCGCCAGCGCCGGGACCGGCCCGGTCACGCTCAACTTCTACCTCTACCCGGACACCTCTGGTGCCACCGACCAGGCCATCGCCAACTGCAACGCGCAGAGCGACGGCAAGTACAAGATCTCCTACCAGGAGCTGCCTCAGGCGTCCGACGGGCAACGGCAGCAGCTGGTACGGCGGCTGGTCGCGCACGACCCCTCGATCGACATCATGGGGCTCGACGTGACCTGGGAATCCGAATTCGCCGAGGCCGGCCTGGTGGTCCCCTGGACCGGCCAGTACAAGGCGGAAGCGGAGAACGGCACCCTCAAGCCCGCCCTGCAGACCGCCATCTGGAACGGTCAGCTCGTCGCGGTGCCCGACAACACCAACACCCAGCTCCTGTGGTACCGCTCCGACCTGGTGCCCAACCCGCCGCAGACCTGGGCGCAGATGATCGCCGAGGCCGAGCAGCTCGCCAGGGAGGGCAAGCCGCACTACATCGAGATCCAGGGCGCGCAGTACGAGGGCGCCACCGTCTGGCTGAACACGATGATCGCCAGCGCCGGCGGCAGCATACTCAACCCTCAGGCCACCGGGCCGTCGCTTGGCGCGCCCGCGGTCAAGGCCCTGACGGTCATGAAGCAGCTAGCTGACTCGCCCGCCGCCGACCCGTCGCTCGCGGTGCAGATGGAGAACCAGAACCGGCTGGCGATGGAGGCGGGCACGGCCGCGTTCGAGATCAACTACCCGTTCGTCTACCCGTCGATGAAGGCGGATGAGCCGGCCCTGTTCAAGAACTTCAAGTGGGCGCCGTACCCGGAGGTCACCGCCGGGGTGCCGGCCAAGGTGACGATCGGCGGCATAGACCTCGCCGTCAGCGCCTACTCGCAGCACAAGGACCTGGCCTTCCAGGCCGCGCTCTGCCTGCGGGACGCGCAGAACCAGGCGATCGGCGCCACCGTCGGCGGGGTGCCGCCGACGATCGAGAGCCTGTACAGCGACCCGAAGCTGTTCGCCGACTACCCGTTCCACGCGGACATCCTGTCCGAGCTGCAGAACGCCAGCGTGCGCCCGCAGACGCCGCTTTACCAGGTGGTCTCCATCGACCTGTCGCACCTGATCTCGCCCGCCTCGGGGATCAGCCCGACCGGCACCGAGCAGGCGATGGCGAGCCAGATCACCAACGCCCTGGCATCCAAGGGCCTAGTTCCGTGAGCGCAGTTCCCGTGAGCGAGCTCGCGAGCGAACCAATAGCGCAGAGCGCGAGGAGAACGCGATGAGCACCGTCACCCCGGACGCGGGCACCACCGCCAGCCCGGTGCCGGCCGCCAACGGCCGGCACCGCCGGGCGCCGCTGTCGGAAGGGGCCAAGGCCGACCGCCGCCTCGCCTTCTGGCTGGTCGCCCCGGCCGTGCTGGTGATGATCGCGGTCACCGGCTACCCGCTGGTCTACGCGGTCATCCTGTCGCTCGAGCGGTACAACCTGGAGCTGCCGAGCCAGACCAAGTTCATCGGCTTCGCCAACTACAGCGCGGTGCTGACCTCCTCCTACTGGTGGCAGGCGCTGTGGGTGACGCTGGTGATCACGGTCTTCTCGGTCGGCATCACCCTCGTCCTCGGCATGCTGCTGGCCCAGGTGCTGCACCGCACGGTGTTCTTCCGCGGCGGGATACGCACCATCTCGCTGATCCCGTACGGGATCGTCACCGTCGCCGCCTCCTATAGCTGGCAGTTCGCGTGGACACCGAACGAGGGCTACCTGTCGGCCGCGTTCAACAACGGCGCCCCGCTGACCAGCCAGGTCCAGGCGATCATGGTGATCATCCTGGCCGAGATCTGGAAGACCACCCCGTTCATGGGGCTGCTGCTGCTGGCCGGGCTGTCCCTGGTGCCGGACGACCTGCTGAAGGCGGCCAAGGTGGACGGGGCCACCCCCTGGCAGCGGTTCCTGCGGATCACGCTGCCGCTGATGAAGCCGGCCATCCTGGTCGCGCTGCTGTTCCGCACCCTCGACGCGTTCCGGATCTTCGACAACATCTTCATCCTGACCGCCGGGAACAACGGCACCGCGTCGGTTTCCACCCTCGGTTACGACAACCTGTTCAACGCGCTCAACCTCGGGATCGGGTCGACCATCGCGATCTTGATCTTCATCTGCGTGGCGGTCATCGCGACCATCTTCATCCTCGGGTTCGGTACCGCCGCCCCCGGCTCCGACAACGGAACGAGGTGACGGCCGGATGGCTGCCCTGACCACCCGCCAGCGGGCCGGCTGGACGGCGGCCAACGTCGTCGTCATCCTGCTGGCCCTGATTCCGGTGCTGTGGCTGGTGTCGCTGTCGCTCAAGGCCCCGGGCGCGGTCACCGACCCGTCGTTCTGGCCCGCCCAGTGGACCTGGGGCAACTTCAGCGGCATCCTCACCAGCGCGCAGTTCCTGCGCCCGCTGGTGAACTCGATCGGCATCGGGCTGATCTCCACCTTCGTCTCGGTGGTGCTCGCCTCGATGGCGGCCTACGCCGTCGCCCGGCTCTCGTTCCCGGGCAAGAACGCGCTGATCGGCCTGGCCCTGCTGATCGCCATGTTCCCGCTGATCGCGCTGGTCACCCCGATGTTCACCATCGAGCGGTCGCTCGGCCTGTTCAATACCTGGTTCGGCCTGATCGTCCCCTACGTGGCGTTCGGCCTGCCGCTCGGCATCTACACCCTGTCCGCCTTCTTCCGCGAGATCCCCTGGGAGCTCGAGAAGGCCGCCAAGATGGACGGGGCCACCCCGTTCCAGGCGTTCACCATGGTGATCGCGCCGCTGGCCGCCCCGGGCATGGTCACCACCGCCATCCTGGTCTTCCTGGCCTGCTGGAACGACTTCCTGCTGGCGATCTCGTTCACCTCCACGATCAGCTCGCGCACCGCCCCCGCCGCGATGCAGTACTTCAGCGGCGGCTCCGTCTTCACCACCCCGACCGGGCCGATCGCCGCGGCCGCGGTCGTCATCACCATCCCGATCATCATCTTCGTGCTCTTCTTCCAGCGCCGTATCGTCGCCGGCCTCACCTCAGGTGCGGTCAAGGGCTAACAGGAGGATTTCAATGGCCCCCATCACCCTCGATCACATCACCAAGCGGTACCCCGACGGCCAGGTGGCGGTGAGCGACTTCAACCTCGACATCGCCGACGGCGAGTTCGTCATCCTGGTCGGCCCGTCCGGCTGCGGGAAGTCGACCACCCTCAACATGATCGCCGGGCTCGAGGACATCACGTCGGGCGAGCTGCGCATCGGCGACTCGGTCGTGAACGCCAAGTCGCCCAAGGACCGCGACATCGCGATGGTGTTCCAGAGCTACGCGCTCTACCCGCACATGACCGTGCGGGAGAACATGGGCTTCGCGCTGCGGCTGGCCAAGGTGCCCAAGGACGTC
>Ga0265338_10008680_pt1 | contig 12294 bp, 9 predicted proteins | sample 42126metaG_FD_193579 | JGI IMG/M metagenome (GOLD analysis project Ga0265338, IMG submission 193579) | Rhizosphere microbial communities from Carex aquatilis grown in University of Washington, Seatle, WA, United States - 4-21-26 metaG | ecosystem: Host-associated > Plants > Roots > Rhizosphere >... | reverse complement strand
CATCAGCTACCGCCTGCCGTCACAAAACGTCATCAGCGTGTTCTTCCTCGACATCGTGGATTGCGGCCAGGTGGACTGAACCGCGCTACGGAAATTTCACGGACAGCGCGGGACTATCATCCTGCGCTGTTTCGTTTTCAACCGCGAAACCACGCCGACTTCAGGCAGGGACGCCACTGAACGTCGCTGAGGCGTCCGCAGACGGCCGGGCCGGCTGTCCCTGCCAACAAATCGTCGCCCCACCCTGAACCACCTCCACCCACGCTAATTCGCTCGCAGACGGAAGAACTTCGTAGGCCCGCTGATGGGATTTGTGTAAGGGCTGCTCGCGCCGGGCACATTGGTGTAAGTGCCCGTCACCAACGGCGCGGCTTGCAACGCAAAAACCGGGTTGCTCCACGTCAACACCGCCGAATTCCCAATGCCCCGGATATTGAGCGGAATCGGATTAACTACTGACGATAACGCCAGCGAAAACACCGTGCCCTGACCTGAAAGTCCGCCGTTTTCTGCGGTTCCGTAAAGCGTGTTGTTCAATAACACCAGTGACTCCGTTGGTTCCGCCCCGTCGGCACCGCCGGTGAAGCTGTACAACACCGTGAAATTATTACCCGACGTGTCGAGCTTGAAGATGCAGCCCGCATTGGAGGCGCCCCCGCCGGCTGCTGTCCCGTAGAGGCTATTGCCCGACAACACCAAATCCCTCGCCATCGAGCCATCCGTACCGGTGAACGTATGCAACACGGCAAAGCCGGTGCGGTCGGTATTGATCTTGAACACGGTTCCCGCGTTGCTTGAGCCGCCCCACACCGTGGTGCCGTAGAGAACGCCATTGCTCAGCACCAGGACCGACGACGGGTTCGCCCCGTCGCTGCCGCCGGTGAAGGAGTAAATGTTCGTGAAATGGGTGCCGTCGGTGTTGACTTGAAAGATATTGCCGCTGCCCGAACCACCGTAACAAGTGGTCCCGTAAAGGACATTGCCCGACACCGTCAATCCCGCCAGGGGCGTATTTCCTTGCGAGCCGGTGAAGGTGTACAGGGTCGAGCGCCCGCTGCCGTTCGTGCTGAGCTTGAATATCCCGCCGTTCACGCCGTAAAGGTTGGTGCCGGACACCGCCAACGCGGCCAAAGACCCGCCGTAACAGATATTCGTGAACCCCGTGCCATCGGCGTTCATCCGGAACACCACTCCCGAATCGTTGGTGCCGCCATATCGGGTCGTGCCGTAGAACATGCCGGCGGATAACACCATCTCCGCCCGCGGGTCGTACCCGTCCGGATTATTGCCAAAATTGTCCGGGAACGAGAACTCATGCGCCTGCGCGTAGCCGCTGCCGTTGGTGCCAATCTGGAACAATGTGCCATGTGCGGGGGCGCCGCCGTTTTCGGTCGTGCCAAAAAGCATGTTGCCGGACCACACCAATCCCGTGGATGGCTCCGACCCGCCGCTGACGTCGGTAAAAACCTCCAACGCCGTCAGGCCGGAGCCGCTGGTGGCCACGCGATACACCACGCCATTGCCCACCCCGCTGTTGCCCGCTCCGCCCAACCCCGTGACCCCGTACAGCACGCCGCCCGACAATACCAGGCCGCCATTCGGCCCCCACCCGGCGGTGATATTCAAACCGACAACGATCCCAAAGTTGTTGCCGTCCGTGTCGATCTGGAACACCGTCCCATACGGATTGCCGGTCACTCCATAAAGCGTGCTGCCCGAGAGCAACAACTCCGCGTCGGGATAGAATCCATCGCTGTCGATAAAACTGTGAAGGTTGGTGAAATTGTTCCCATTGATGTCCACCCGGAATACCGTCCCATCGTGCGAATTGTCCCCGCTGTCACCATACTGCGTCGTCCCGAAAAGTTGGCCGCCCGACAACACCAACCCGGCGCAGGGATTCGCCCCCTCTTGTCCCTCCGACCCGATGAAATTGTGTAACATGGCAAAACCGGTGCCGTTGGTGCTCAGGCTGAAAACGGTGCCATAGCCAGAATCGCCGCCGTACAGGGTCGTTCCATAGAGCGTGCTGCCGGACAACAACAACCGCGCCACCGGATTAGCCCCATCGCTGTTTCCGGTGAAGGAGTAAATGTTCGTGAAGCCGGTACCGTTGGTGTTCACCCGGAATATCGACCCGTAACCCCCGGCGCCGCCATATTGGGTCGTTCCATACAAAACCCCGTTCGACACGATCAACGCCGCCTCTGGATCCGCGCCGTCGGTGTTGGTGGAGGTAATCAGATTGAGGGCGGAAAAACTTTTGAGCACCGTAAAATTGTTTCCGTTGGTGCTCAGGCTGAACACCGTGCCGCTGCCGCCGCTCCCGCCCGCCGACGTGGTGCCGTAAAGCGTGTCGCCGGACAGAACCAGCCCCGCCTCGGGCGTCGCGCCGTCCACGTTCGTTCCCGTCGCGACATTCAACAACGGAAAACTTTTGATGACGGTAAAGGCGGTTCCGTTGGTTTGGACGCGGAACACGACACCCGCCCCGCCGGCGCCGCCGTCCGTGGTCACTCCGTACAACGTGCCATCCGGACCCTGGGCCAGCGTCCCGATGCTATGCTTTCCGGTCGCATTGATATTGGCATTAAAAGTCTTGAGCACGGTGAAGGTTTGCGCCCCGGCACCGGACGTCAGTGCCACCATCGCCGCCATAACCGCCCACAGTAGTCGTATGGTCAGTTTCATAAACAGGTTCCTTTCACATCCCGGCCGAATCACAATCAGCCATTCTGATTTTATTGTACGTTTGTACAATAAATCCCTTATTCTGTCGAGCAACGGATTCAGTTGAGCCATAGAGAGTCGCGGATAACGGGGGGGGTAACAACTCTTTGCCGCCGAATGGCGCAAAAAGCGCATGAACTTGAACCAAGGATTCACACAGATGAACACGGATTCGAGCGGGTAGGGATCAGGATTTTACAGAAGACAACCAAGGCAACAAAGATCCTGACTGATTAGAAAAATTTCTTCGTTCCCTTCGTTTCCTTCTGTCCAACCCCAATGTCCTGCCGTTCATCCCAGGCCTTTTGCCTTTTCGCGTATTTGGCGTCTTTCGCGGTTAAAAACCCTGACATCCTCCTCGTCGCGCCGACTTGCCGCGCCAAAGCACAGCGACGGCGGGAGTCAGGCGAAGTCGGATGCGTTCCCTGCGGTTAATAAATCTGTGTCGATCCGTCCCGCATTGCGGGATCCGTGGTTAGAAACCTTGGTGCTCTCCTGAAATACCTTGATCTGGATCGCCATGGTAAGCAATCCACTCGCGAAAATTGTCGGAGCCCGACCCGCTCCAAATCGACCCGGCAAATCTCAACCGGCTATGCGTAATCCGGTCGGCGGTTCTGGTCTGGGCAGCTCAATGTACATTTTCCAGGCCTTGTCCATCTCCCCGCCTTGCAGCGCCAGAAGTGCGTCGGTCTTGACCTGTTCGCCTCCCGTTGGAGGATGATATTGGGTCCACCTTGCCAGCAGGTATTTGTAATCAATCACCGCGGCGTGGAGCTTGCCGGCGACTTCCGCTGCATCCGCCGGCGCCGGTTTGGAGTAGCTCTTCAGCAGGTTGTCAACCACGCCGACCGGAACGTCAAATTGACTGGCCAGGGTTTCCTTTTCCTGCGTTGTCAATTGGTCCAACTGGCTGACATCAATCTTCTGCTTGCCGCCAACCTCCAGCGTGGTCTGGTCCACCACGGTTATCGCAGGTGAGGTGCAATGGCAGGCGAACACTTGATAACCGGGCTGCTTTCGCCCTTGCGCTGCCACCAACGAAAAGGATGCCGGTGGTGTTTGCGCGGCGCGGCTGCCACCGTCCGGGGGCTGAAGCGTTTGGCCATCGCTCCCGAGGACCATACCCTGGGTCAAAATCACCAAGGCGGCCAGGCTGATGCGAATCAGCGTTGACCTTGAACGTCCGGGTTTCGATTGGCATGGCCGTGGGGCGTTGGTTGGCTCTTCAACTGGCAGGATTTTCCCGGCTTTCATAACATCGTAAAAGTAGGTTGGAAACCTGGCGGCGGCTATGGGGTGTTTGCCTGATGCGAGGTCTTCATGGATTCAGCCCCACGCCTCAACCGCCAGGGCGCCAGACGCGCAGACCAGATTGAATCGCAGAGGCGCAAAGGCGCAGAATCCCGAGGCCGGAAGCCAGAAGTCCGACGTCAAATTTCCGTCCTCCGCCCTTGGCTCTCGACCCTCGACCGCCTGTGATTTTCCTCTGGACACCTGACTCCGTGCGGAGCAAGGTCAAAATCATGAAAACCAAAAGACTCCTCGGTTTTGTATTGTTCCTCACCATCACGGCTCTCTTGTCCGGTTGCGGAAAAACGGATTCGAAACTGCAATCGGAGAATGCCGATCTCAAAACGCGCGTGCAACAGCTCGAACAGCAACTTCACGCGTCCAACGGCCAAACGGCCTCGCCAGCGTCACCCCAGTCACAATCCGCTTCCACCCAGGACTTGAAAAGCCAGTTGGACGAGGCGCAAAAAAAGTCCGACGCGGCCGCCGATGAATTGAAGTCTCTCACCAGCCAGGTCGATACCCTGAACCAGAAGGTTGTTGGGCTGGCACGTGAACTCGCCGATGCCCGGCAGGCCAAAGAAAATGCCGAGAAAGCCTTGCAGCTCTACCAGGACAAGGCGACCTCGGCGCTCAAGCAATTCCAGGCACTGCGCAGCACCCTGGGCAACCCAACGGCAAAGCTCGACGACTACCATCAAAATTATCTGGCCACACAATCAGCCGTGGCCAGTCTGGTTGCCACACTGCCGGAATCCACAGTCCGGCGCCAGATTGTGGGTGTTCTGGCCGGGTTCACGCACCTCAACGACATCTGGGAAACGGCCGACCGGCAAATGCAGGCACGGACTCAAGCCGCCCAGGCCGAGTATGATAAATTTGTTGGCTTCGGCGGTCTCGGCCCGAACGAGACTGTGGTCAAGATGGGAAAGGACAAAATTTTAGCGCCCGTGGCGCAGGACAATGCGGCGACGGCGGCAAGCCGCGACCGACAAATGGTTTCTCAGGAAAAGGATTTGGATCTGGGAATAAAAAACCTTCAGGCTTCGGTGAACGGACAACAAACCTGAACCGCCCGGACGCCAGGGACGCAAAGGAAAAAATTGGCCGCAAAAAAGCGCAAACGCGCAAACTTTTAACAGAAGGCAACCAAGGCAACAAAGACCCCGGAGATTTTCAACAGAAGCGAACAGAGATAACGGAGATAATTTCGGACCGGGAAAAATAAAACCGCTTCGTTTCCTCCGTTACCTTCTGTTCAAGTTTTTTGCTGTCCTGCGCCTTCTGCGCCTCTTTGCGGCAAAAATCAGTGTTCATCCGTCCCGCATTGCGGGATCGCTTTCCCAATTGGTTCATCCGGTCAAAAACCCGGCCGGCTGATGGACCAGAGAAGCAAACAGACGAACAGGGCGCTGATACCCGCGGCCACTCCGGTCAAAAACCGGATTTGTTTCTGATGATTGGATAGAATCGGTTTATTTCTGCGAGTACCATGACTTGCCATAGTTGGCTCACTTATATACCTGGGCTACAGGCGTCGGATATAAGGTGTTTTCCCCATATGGGCTTTTGTGGGTTCAGCCCGGACACATCAATCGCCAAGGCGCCAGGCGCGCAAAAAACTTGAACCATGGATTCACACAGATAAACACGGATTCGAGCGGGCAGGGAACAGGATTTTACAGAAGACAACCAAGGCAACAAAGATCCTGACTGATTTGGAAAAATTTCATCGTTCCCTTCGTTTCCTTCTGTCCAACCTAATGTTTTGCTGTTCATCCCAGGCCTTTTGCCTTTTCGCGTATTTGGCGTCTTTCGCGGTCAACAAATCCGTGTTTCACCCGTGGTTAAGAATCTTTTTGCGCCCTTGGTAACCGCGCCATTTTGGTCTGGACAAAATGTTTCCTTCAATTGAGTTTTACGCCAACGCATAAAAGCACCGGATTTATATGGAGACAAAATGCCTTTTAAGCCTGGCGCTCATTTGTTTCGCGGCTGGCCGTTCCCTGTCCGTCGACCTCACCACGCTTGACGGACAAAAATACCAGGACATCCGGGACGTGTCCTTGAAACCCAAAGGCCTGTTCTTTGTGACCGGCAATGGAGAGTCGATGCGGGGCGTGACGGTCGCCTACACCAATCTGTCGCAGGCCACCCAGGACCAATATCATTGCGACCCTTATGAACTGACGATGGCCTTCGCCCGGCAAAACCAAATCGTTTATTTGAACCGGAACCTTGCGTTCTCGCTCGACAACCTCGAAGCCGCCAAGAAAAAGGCCGCGGCCGAAAAAAAGCTGCTGGGTTTTATCATGGAATGGGACAATTTCTTCGTTCCGGCGCATCCGGTGGGGGATTATAGCCAGAATGCCATGGCCCACTTCTACGATGTCTTTCACGACAACATGGTGCTCGTGTTTGTGCGGCATGAAAGTGAACTCGGCAAGGTTCCCCCCGCGGTGAGTCAAGGCTTCAGCGGCCCTGACGAAGGTGGCTACGCCCCGAACATGGCCGTGGTCACCGCGGATTGCTCGCACTTCATCTGCGAAGTTCCCTACAGTAAAAAGGATTTCGCCGGCCGCGAGCGGATTATGCGGGAAAGAATCGCGGTGATAAAGAAATTCCTGGCGGAAAACGGGGGCAAATAGAGTATATTGAGCGGCCATGTGGAACGCGGTGCCGTCGTCCACACAACCGTTGATGTGAGTTTGCAGGAAGCGTGGGCCAAAACGCCGACCGGCAAGAAACGCGAAACTACCCACGTCGTCCGTTGTGAGACGGAAATTTTCCGGGTGAAATCAAATAGTTGACCAAAGGCAAGAATTCGCAGATCTTCATGCACACGATTCGCTATGAAAATTTATCGACGTTTTAAGCCGGGGCGAAAAGTAGTCTTGCATCGTGGAGATTGCCTCGATTTATTGCGTCAACTCCCATCGGGCAGCGTGGATTTGACGGTTACTTCTCCGCCATACTGCATGGGCAAAGAATATGAACGAACCGATCACCTTCGCCATTTCATAGAACCGCATTTGAGGGTCCTTCCAGAAATAATCCGCGTTACAAAAACCGGTGGCAGCATTTGTTGGCAGGTAGGAAACCACGTAAAAAACGGGGTCGTCACGCCACTGGATTTTGTTGTTAACGATTTGATGAGACAATGGCCGCAAATTGTTCTGCGCAATCGGATCATCTGGACATTTGGTCACGGCCTGCACGGCAGTAGCCGTTTCAGTGGTCGCCACGAGACAATCCTCTGGTACACCAAGGGTGAAAATTACAAATTCAACTTAGATGACGTTCGCGTCCCGCAGAAATATCCCGGTAAGCGGTTTTATAAAGGTGCAAAGAAAGGTGAATTTAGTTGTAACCCACTCGGTAAGAATCCAGGGGATGTTTGGGAATTACCGAATGTCAAAGCACATCACATCGAAAAAACCAATCATCCTTGCCAATTTCCTGTGGCCTTGGTGCAACGCCTAATTCGTGCACTGACCGATAAAGGAGACGTCGTTCTGGATCCGTTTATTGGTTCGGGAACGACTGCCGCTACAGCAATAATTGAATCACGTTGCGTCATTGGAGCAGAGAAAAAGGAAAAATATTATCACACGGCAATTCGCCGGATTAAGAGCGCTGCGTCACAAACGCTGGCGTATAGACCGGTGGAAAAACCGATTCAGGTTCCCGATCCTCGATCTGAAGTGGCAACAAACCCATTCATTATCATAAATGGCAATGGCAGGAAATATGGTTCAATATCGGGCCGTATTCCCTCGTTTACGCGCCAGATGCAACCCAGCGGCCTTCGTGCTTTTCGCAACGGCAAGCTTCCTTGATAAGGCGGGCGCGCTGTGAGCCGGTGTGGTAAGCCGCAGCCAATGCACCGGTCATTTAATGATTCATGCGCTGAACTCAATTGAAGCACTGTGCAAAGATTTCTTCGCCCAATGCCCCCCAATGACTCGATTTGTATTTAAATTTTTTGGGGGTGAAATCGACTTTCAATTTTGCGAATGACGTTTTATACCCTTCCAAATCTGTCGTTTTCTTTTCTTGAAGCAATTTTCTCAGACAAAAGATAACGCCGTTAATGGCGGTCGCATTCAATGCTCGGCTCGTTTTTCTATCTAGAGTCCAAAGCTCCTTAGAAATCCCAAGAATTCCAAGTTTGTAGCCAATCAATATGTCATTGATTTTGACTGCGCAGAACTGCACGTAATCATCCAAGGTCGCTTTTGCCGGTTTGCTAAATTTCTTTTTTCCTGACGAGGCTGCTTTTACAGCCGCCGCAAAAGCTTCCTTGTCGCTGTGCTTCCAGAGCTTAAAAAGCGTGTCTTCACCTTCGCATTTAACAATGTGCCTCAATCCGTAGCTTACAATCGAGGATGATTTTAATTTCCCACGGTCAAATTGGTGTTCTTCTAAAAAGCCGCACAATGGACCATTAGCCGCCAATCTATTTATGACAGATCGTGAAAGCGCTATAATTGAGAATGGGTTTACAATCGTTTCAATCGCCTGCCGTAAATCCGCGCGAGTTTTGGTTTGTTTGTCGTTAATCTCGAGGAATAATTTGGCCTCGAACTCCCGTTGCTTCTCTTCCGATACGGTTGCAGGATAAACAACGCCGGTTACTAGAAGCTGTTGTCTTTTTCGTTTGAGAGCTATTTGCTTTTCAAAGTCATCATTTCCTTCGTGATATGCAAACACTCGATGCTGTCCATCAATAATGCCAATCGCGTTAAATTGATTTGGCACTTGAACTTTAATCGAAGTTGTCTGGGTAATATCACTCAGACCAATTTGTTTCTTGGTTTGCGGGTCAAGAATATTTGTCGAAGCGGGGAGCGAAACAATCACATTGTTAATGAACACCTTATCTTCTTGCCCAAGAAACTGCCGCATGCTTTTTATTTTTGGCCGGCTAATCATTCGCTGATAAAGATTTTCGCCCTCGTCCCATCCATCTTTTCTTAAAACATACGAAAGGTATAACAGCCTCTCAGGCTCAATGTAAAAAGTGACGACTTTATGCCCCGGGGGGAAACCGCTCGGAGTTTCCGGAAGAATGAATCCTTTATATGTTAAATCTAACTCACCTGCGCTTACATCAATATCAGTGGTCTTGAGGCCGAGAAATTTGAACAGCTCAAACCTCGCAGACTTTCCCAATGTTTTCACGAGCGCCGAAAAATACTGGACTTGACGATCTCCCATAATCACCAGATACGGAAAGGATGTTTTGTGGGAGTCCTCTAACCGATTCTTGGTGCAATAAACAATAACCAGCTTCATGCTGGCTGGCGGGCAGTCACCTCTTGCCGACTTGAATCCGGGGAATTTTTTACCTAAAAAATCGATGAACTCGTCTTTGTTATCAATCAGCAGTTTATAAAACTGATCTTTTTTAAGAAGATGATCGCGAATTTGATCAGATTTCTTCGAACAGGTGTCTTCAGTAATGACAACAATATTTTCGAATACAAAAACACCATCAAACTCTCCCGTTTTATCTTTGAATGTAATTTCCGCATTCCGGGTAGGGATGCCTTTAAATCCTGCAGACTTAAAAACAGAGGTGATTTGCGTTCTAAAGCGCTTCTGTAATTTACGAAAAGCCCTTTGATCAGGAGTTAATTTGATCTTCTTTTTTTTCTTTTTGCCCATGAGTTGTTAAGCAGCTTACAACTGCTAGTTTTCCGTGCGGTTAAGCAATTTGACGAAAGCGGCTATCGCAATTGATCCGTTAATTAGATCAAAGGCCAGATCACGCGTCAACACGGCTGCACGGCTTGAATTCGTTCGTCCAACATGATCAAATCGGCGTGTGAATCTTTCCATGACCGGTGCATTGGCGGCAGATTACCATAGTGGTGCGCAACGCGCCCGGATCGTCACGGAATCATGGGGTGAATCCAATCTTTATTGCCCCAATTGTTCGTCTCCCAAACTGACTTGGCTGGAGCCGGGACATCCGGCCAGTGATTATTCATGCCCAAGTGCAAATTTTGGTTTCAACTCAAAAGCCAGAAATCGCGCATCGGTGACAGCATCACAGACGGCGCGTATGCGGCGATGATGAACGCCATCCACCACGACGAGTTGCCGAGTTTCTATTTCATGCAATACGAGATCATTCCTTCGCTCGCGGGAGCGGGAGAAGGTGGTCCCGACGCGGCGGGACAGGATGAGGGTCGTGGGGAAAAACCAATCAAATCCCCTCGCCCTAACCCTCTCCCCGCTGAATCGCGGAGCGAGGGAACGTTATGGCTAGTGCGCAATTTGCTGCTCGTCCCCAGTTTTGCCTTTCCGCCGTCAGCCATCATCAAACGCAAACCGCTTTCGCCCACCGCCCGTCGTCACGGCTGGGTCGGCTGCAACTTTGCCTTGAATCGCATTCCGCAAGAGGCGCGGATTTGGCTGGTGCGCGCCCCGACGCCCGAGGCTCGTAGCGCGGCCGGCCCGGCGGCGGGTTAGGGCGGCGTCCCGCCGCGTGAAAGCACACGGAGCGAGACGCTCCATGAACCCGCCGGCGCAGACGCCCGCGCTACGGACCCGATCATCATCCCGCCGGAAGAAGTCCGCGCGCGATTCAAGCGCGTAAAACCGTTAAAAGACATTGCCGTCACCCAACGCGGCTGGACCTTGGACGTGCTGAATGTTGTGCGACGCATTTCCGAGGTAGGGACGCCGCGCTGCGGCGTCCGGACATCGCAGCGCGATGTCCCTACCAACACATTTACCACCGCCGAGGTTTACGCATTTGAACGCGAACTGGAAAAACTCCATCCCGACAACCGCCACGTCCGCGATAAGATTCGCCAGCAATTGCAGGTCTTGCGCGACGCAGGGTTTTTGGTTCATGCTGGAACAGGACATTGGCAAATCAAATAATCAAGCATGGAGGCCGGCATGGCACTATCGGTAAATGATTATCAAACGGAATTGGACAAGGTTTGGAAACCGCTAAAATCTGGGACACCAAACGCATCAGTCGAAATCGCCAAGGCGGTCGAGCAGGTATACGCTTTATTGCAAAGCGAGATCAGGGTTTTGAACGATTCAAACCGGAACGCATTTTTTTCTGAAATTGAAAAGTTCGCCACTTCCGTTGCAGTGGAAATTGCACGCGCACGTGGCCAACCGGATTTGGAGAACAAGCTTGGGTCTCTTAAAGACTATCTGGATAATCTAGAATCTTCTTTGGATAAAACTGCCATCGAAAACACCCGTATCTTTTATCAAGATGCCGGAAAATGGGCGGAACATTTCAGCATGGTCAGGATGACCGTCACCACGTTTTTTGTGCTTATCAGTTGGGGAGTCATCAGTGCGAAGTGGGATGAGTTTAGCCCATCCTTGGGAATCGCAGCGTGTTTCGTCTGGTTTGTCGCGGGTTTGTTTCTTTGGTTTTTTACACGCGCTACTTGCTACAAGGCTGAATTCCAAAAATATTACAAAAAGCGTCTAAAATCGCCAGTCGTTGAAATACCCAAATGGAAAGGCTTCAAGCAAAATGCTTTTTTAAGACCTTACAAACATTTAGATGAAGAGCGATGGATTACGATTTGGCTTCCATTTTTTGTATTTTTTGTTTTTACGTTTGGCTTCGGATGGCTTGTTTACAAATGGGCTTATCATGAAGCTCCTCCCCAAAAAATCACATGGACAGCTATTGTTGAACCGCAAAGCAATGAGCCATTTTTCAAAACAAACATAGCCTCCGCTCAGTGGCTACCGGTATGTATTCGTGACACAAATGCGATCTCAATCGAAGGATTTATCCCGGTAAATTTTTCCAAAATTCTATCAAACCAACTTCAGATTCAAATTGCTCTTTCCAATTTGACGCACTCAAGTACAACAAATGTGTTTGTCGCGGCAAATGACTTTGCGCCTCTGCAAACCAATCTTATGAATATTGAACGCGCCATCTCAGCGCTCACAAACTTGCAGACCACAGGAACATCAATATCAACGAATTATTTTACACAGGTTTCGGCAGAGTTGAGCAACATCGTCAGTTCCATTTCCAATCTGACGCACGTGACGCCAAACAACGCGTCTCAACTGCAAATGCACGAAACCGGATTTTTAATTGGAATCAGGCGTCGCGAAATTAAATCAAGTTCAGGCACAGAGATCACAGAACAACCGCAACCAACGAATGCCCCTCATCTGCAAGCGCATGAAACGGGATTTATGATTGGAGCCGGACGGAGCGAAATTAAATCGAGATAATTCTCTCTGCGTCTTTGCGTCTCTGCG
>Ga0265338_10008678_pt1 | contig 12297 bp, 11 predicted proteins | sample 42126metaG_FD_193579 | JGI IMG/M metagenome (GOLD analysis project Ga0265338, IMG submission 193579) | Rhizosphere microbial communities from Carex aquatilis grown in University of Washington, Seatle, WA, United States - 4-21-26 metaG | ecosystem: Host-associated > Plants > Roots > Rhizosphere... | reverse complement strand
GACATCGTCGAACAGCACGATTCGCCCGCGTACTGCTCTCCGCGCCAGTTGGGCCTGGTCGATGCGGAGGATATCGAACAACGCCTGTTCCGATAGCCGCGCGCGCCCAGCATGATCACGCGCCGTGCTTTGCGTCTGGTAGAGCAGGCTTCGAACGTCGCTGTCATAGCCTTCGAACGCGAGTAGCAGGGTGCGCGCGAGCCGGTCGTCGAATTCAGGATCCCCCACGCGCTGCGAGGGCGGAATCGGAATCCAGGTGCAGCTTTCAGCCAGGCGTCGCGTCACCGCGTGGCGCAGCCACGAACTCATGGTCGCGATCGCTTCCTGCTTGTAACGGCCGCGACGACGATTGCTGAGGGCGCGCGAAGGTTCACACTTGAAGTTACGGATCAGTTGGTGGCAGGAGCCATCTCTACTGTCGCTGCCTCCGCCGCTGCAATATTGAGTCAGGAAGGCGCAACGATCCGACGCGGTCAGGTAAATATGATCCGCGCGGCTGGCGTCATCCAGCCGTAAGAGCGCGGCGGGCACGCTGCCGCTCATGGACCGGCCGAGATCCGCACTCACAGGCCCAGATCCTCATCGCGCGCAGGAGCCGGAGACTGGCTCGCAGATGGGATCTCCGCGCTGCTGGTGTTGTCGGCGCCGGGTGCTTCACGGCGCAACGCCAGCCAGGACTCGCGTGCCCGGCGGCGAACCTCCTCTAGTTCCTGGGCTTCCTGGGCTTCCCGGGCTTCCGGGGCACCCGGTAGCGCGCGGTTCGCCGTGCGTTCGGCAGAGTCTGCGCTCGAGACAAGATCGTGGTGCTCCTCCACCAAGGCTGCCCGCGCGGCGATGCGCTCTCGATACTGCGCGCGCGTTCGCTCGAGTATTTCACGCCGCACCTCACGTCGGTGCATCTGAAATTGCTGAAAGGGAATGTGGGGCATGGGCTCGCGATCGATACCCTGCGCGGCCAGCGTGCGATGATCGACCCGAAGATCAAGCCCCGCGGACTTGTAGGCATCGTTGGTCAGCGATGCCATGCGTTCGCGGATCGCCTTCATTTCCGTGGTTGTTGCCATTGCTCTCTGGAGACGACCGTCGTATCGCGTGTCCAGTCCGGTCTTCGCCCCCGGACCGTCCGGCCCCACCTGGCGAGTAGTCACCAGAAGATGCGCGTGGAAATTGCGCGGGTCACTGTCCGACCGTGGATCGTGAACAGCAAGATCGACGGCGATCCCATGGCGATCGGCCAGTTCGCGCGCGAAATTGCGCGCGAGGTCCAATCGACGTGATGGTGACAGTTCGTGTGGCAGGGAGATCTGGTACTCGCGCGCGACCAGCGAATCGCGCCGGCGCTCCGCCGCTTCGGTAGTGTTCCAAAGTCGTGAGCGATCTCGTGCCCACTCAGCCTCCCCTTCCTTTATGTGGCTCGGCAGCAGGATCTCGGTGTGCGTGACGTCCGTACGCTGCGCGTAATTGTGGAGCTTGCCTGTGCGCTCATCGCGGATGCGCTCGCCAGCCCGATAGGCGGCTGCCGCCGGTGCGGAACGCCCGACGCGGCGGGAGATTCGATGAATGCCCAGGTGGAACATGCCCACTGACTTAGCGCTCCACCAGCACGCGCCGCCAGGCTGTCGACGATGCCAACTTCAGATATCCGGCCATATCCGGCAGTTGCTCGAGTTCCGATGGCATGAGCGCAGGCTCGACAGTCTGATGTTCGCTGACCTGCGTCGAGCGCCGCGCGCCGCGCGCCATCAATGCGAATTCGGCATCTCGGCCTCGGGAAGTCTGCCGCCGTACGACCTCCCGCTCCCCGATTAACCGCGACGCGAACTGAGAGGTACCCCCGTTCTCGCTGCCCGAACAGCGCAGGATCAGAGTATTGCCGCAATTCTCGATAATCGTCTGCGCCTCTGAGGTACCGTAAGTACCCGACACCTGTGCAAGTGACTGAAACCCCAGAACGCAGCGCCCACCGAATTTGCGAAGCCGTGCCAGTGCGTCCTTGAGTCCATCGATGGCGCCTAGCGCATCGAGCTCGTCCACGACGAACCACAGTCTCTGATCGCAATCCTCGGGCTGGCTCAGCGCTTCCACGATTGCGAGCCTGACCCACGCGGCAATAATGGAGCGCAGCGCCGCAATCTGCCCAGCTCGATAGGGTATGAACAGCACGCCCCGCCCTTCGCGAACCCATCGGCGCACTGAAAAGCTGGCCGCGCGCTGCTGCCTGATGTGATCGACTGCGGCGATAGCTGACAGCAACACGGATCGGATTGAGCCGAACATGCGTGCGTTCTCCGGTTCCAGAAACGGCTGCGCCGGACTGTCAATGACCAGCGCCCGCAGCTCATCGCTCGGCGCCACGGCCAGCAGTCGCCACAGTTCGGAGAGGTCGGTGTGTCCCTGCCGATGGCAGCGCTTGACGATAGCTGCAAAGAAGGTTCGAGCGTAGGCGCGCCACTCGCGCGTTGATGCATCGTCGCTATTGGGAATCAGCGCGCTTGCAAGCTGTTCGACGTCATAGGCATTGCGGATTTCCTCGTACGGAGACCACTTGACCGAGCCTCTTTCGAACGGGTTTAGCACCACGTCGCCACGATGCCGACGGTAAAGCCGCGCAAGATAGCCGCCATCCGGATCGCTGATGACTGCTCGATCACCCCGCTGCAGCGCCGCTGCCAGAAGCGCGCGGATGGCTGTAGATTTTCCGGTTCCTGTGGTTCCGATGAGCTTGAAGTGTTTGGTCTCATCGAGACTTTCCAGCGGAACTGCCGCAAGCGAGAGCCGCGTATCAGGCATCCACGCGCGGCATAGGTATCCGCGCCAATTTCCGAATGGCTTCGCCTCGATGCGCGCGCCGCGACGATGGAGGTCGCGTCCCGGCCGGCGCCGAAGCCATCGGGCACCCAGGGACAATGCCAGCAATGCGGCCAGGAGCGCCGTCGGGAGCGCCCCTGATGCCGATGCGATCCACTGCCCCATCAGTAGCCCTTCAGCACCAGGTAATCGGACTCATCCCCGTACACGGGTGCTTTTCGATCGATTCGCACGCACCATCGCTGTCCGCTTCCGCACCGGCGCATATCAATGAGCCCGCCATTGCGCTGAAGTGTCGCAAGCTCCCCCGCCAGTTGATCACGCCTGGATCGCAAGGCATTGATTTCCGCGGATGTCGGCAACAGCCACCATGCCGCGGCGGCCGTCATGGCCGCGGATAGCGCCGCAGTTACCAGCGTGGAGAGCAGAAATCGCAGGCGCGCACGCCGCTCGAGCGCGCGTAATGTCTCCATGGCGCGCTCACTCTCGTGCACCACCGTACCGAGTTCATCGATGAGCGTCTGCCGGATCTCCTCGCGGACAACGCCATCCAGCCCACGCGTATGCTCGCGCAGTTCCTGCAAGCCGACGGCGACGAGTTCCTGCTGCGTCTGGGCGGCTTCCAGCAGCAGCCCGCATTTCATGGTCGTCTCATCGAGCGGGGCGGCAGCGTTCACGGCGATACCTCCGCGGAGGGATCGCCCACCTGAGCGCACTTCGCGCTCCGTTTGCGCGGGCTCGCGGCGCGTTTGCGTGGAACTCGCGCCGGTGGTGATGCGGTCGTGGGCAGAGGTGAGGATGAAGTTACCGCGGCAGAGGCCGGCATGGCCATTTGTCGAGGCGCTGTCGGAACGAATGCGGGCGTGAGCATTCTCCCGGTCTCGGGCGCTGGTTGCGGGCGCAGCGTCACGCGACGCCAGCTACCGCGAGAAGCGAATTTCAGATAACCCGCCAGATCCGGGAGTTGTTCGATCTCCGAGTCCATGACGGCCGGTTCGATACTGACATGCTCGTTGCGCGTTACCGATCCCAGAAGTTCATCGGCACGACAGCTTCGGGACTGGGTCGTGCGCAGTACTTCGCGCTGACCGATAAGGGTCGAGGCGAACCGCGATGTACCGCCGCCCTCGCTGGCAGAGCAGCGAAGGATCAAGGAATTGCTGCAATTTTCGACAATCGTGTGTGCAGCCCCGGCACCATAGGTACTTGCCACCTGCGCAATTGACTGGAACCCCAGCACACAACGGCCGCCGAATTTTCGCACCCGCGCGAGGGCGTCCTTTAGCCCGTCAATCTGACCCAGCGCATCGAGCTCGTCTATGACGAACCAGAGCCGTTGATCGCGCTCTGGGCCTGCCATCGCCTCGAAGATCGCCAGCCGCATCCATGCCGACACGGTCGAGCGCAGCGCCGCGATCTGATTGGCGCGATAGGGCATGAACAGCACTCCGCCGCGCTGACCCGGCGCCCGCGCAACCCATTCGCGGACCGAGAACAGCGCTCCCTGCTGATGCGCGACATGTTCGAGCGAGCCGACGGCCGAGCTGGCGACCGAGCGGATCGAGTCGAACATGCGAACGTTGTGCTCCTCAAGGAATGGCTGGGCAGGTGTTCCGGCGGCGAGGGTGCGCAATTCACTGGTCGGTGCGACTACCAGCAAACGATACAGTTTTCCGACATCACGAATGCCCGCGGCATGGGCCTGGCGTATCATGGCCGTCAGCAGCGTCCGGGCATATCCGTGCCAGCTGCGATCGCCCGATTCCGGATCGGGCAGCAGCGATCGGGACAACTGTTCAACATCGTACGGTTGTTGTATCTCGCCAAATAGATCCCACTTGACCGAGCGCTGATCGAAGGGATTGAGAATTACATCGCCCCGGGATGCGTCGAAGAAGCGCCGCAGGTAGCCGCCGTCAGGATCTGCGATTACGGCACGATCGCCGCGCCGCAATGCGGCGCCCAATAATTCACAAATCGCCGTACTCTTGCCTGTCCCGGTGGTGCCGATGAACTTGAAGTGCTTGGTCTCGTCGGCTCCCGGGACCGTGTAGCCAGCGAGCGTCGGCTGCGCGCCCAATGCTGGCGCTGCCGCGTGCTCCGAGTTGGACGGGCGCGTACCCTGCCGCACTACCGCCCCACGCTGGTACTGGGAGGTGGTCGCCGCAGGCAACGTGGCAAGCCGCCCTGCCAAATAGCCCGCTGCAGCGCTGACCGCGCCCCCAATCGCCAACGCTGCGCTCGCCGACGTCGGGCCGAATAGCGCGAATCCGACACCTAACACGCCAGTCAAAGGTGCGGCCACTGCCGGTGAGATCAGCATCTGATGCAGCGATGCCCGCGCGCGGACCATGCCAGCCAGCATGGCTCCCTGCACCGCCGCGAATGCGAGTCCCAATCCGGACCAGCCGTGTATCAGTGCCTGCGCGCCCATCAACGAAGACATGACGATGCGCTCTCAGACCGCAGCTGCGTGGCCGCGCTTCAACTCGGGCTCGTACCAGATTTCGTCAATGAAGCGCTGCTGCCGCCGGCATGCGAATTGAATGACCACGTCGACGACAAGATGCAGCAGCGATCTGATTTCCTGGCGCGGCAACTCTCGTCCCGCGGGGCTTTGCTTGACCAGCAGCACCAGTTGCTCGAAGGCGAGTGCGGCGCTGGAGGCGTGTACGCTCGTGATCGCGCCTGGATGACCGGAGTTGACGTTGCGCAGGTAGTCGAAGGCTTCCTCGGATCGCAGCTCTGCCAGCAGGATCCGGTCGGGTTTCATGCGCAGGCACGCCTCCAGCAGCTGTTTCGGCGTCACACGGGACAGTCCCTGGTCGTCCTTGGAGTAAAACAGGCGCACGTGGTTAGGATGTTGATCGAGTACCAGCTCTGGAGCATCCTCGATGGTGATCAGCCGCTCATCGCTTGGGATTTCGCGGATCAGCGCCTTCGTCCATGTGGTCTTTCCTGATCCGGTGGGCCCGGAGACCAGGATGTTCTTGCGCGCGATGACCGCAAGGCGCATGAATGCCTCATAGTCACCGGCCGCCAGCAGTTCGCGCAGTTTCGGTTCCATCGGATCGGGCGATCCACCGGAGCGCCGCGTCTGCTCGAAGATGCCCCGAGTCGCCAATTCCGCGATCGACCAGTGCCGGCGGGAAGGACGTCGGATGGTGATTGAGATCGTGCCGGGGCTGGTGGCCGGGGGCAGCACGACCTGCACGCGCTCGCCCGCCGGCAAGGCTGCGGACAACAGCGGTGAGGCAGCATCGATTCGCTGCCCCGAAAAGTTGGCGACCAGCTTCGCGAATCGCAGGCACCAGTCAAAACTTAGTTCCGGCATACCTGCACGTGTCCAGCCGGTGTGCGTTTCAATGAACACCTCCTCGGGCCGATTCACGCACAGTTCGGTGACCTCCGGCGCGTCGAGAAAACGTCGCAGCGGTCTGAGAGTCAGACCCAGCGTCGAAGTCTCGATTCTTGCCAAGGTGGCTTGCTCAGGGCTGCTGGGGTGCACGTCGCAGCTCATAGACGCTCGTGAAATCGATATCCCGCGCGACCAGGATCTGGATGCGGTCGCCGTTTTCCTTGCGCACGGTCGGTGGAATACCGAGCGTGCTCTTGAGAACTTCGGTGGTGACATCCTGGGCAGCCGAGGGGTTGTATATGATGGCTCCGCCGCCTCGGTTTGAGGACTGTGCGGCTGCCTGTACCGCGCCATCCACCGCCGATACGAGCAGCGCCGCCCCAAAGCGCTCCCAGAAATGCCGATCCACGGAACCGGGCAACCCCGATCGACCCAACTCGTCGGTCCCGGGCGAATCAAGCGGCACGATGACTCCGGTTGGTGTACGAGCCTCCGTCCACAGCACGAACACCCGTGCAGTTCCCTGCTGCACCTGGCCGCGTGTCTCCCCCACCAGCTTGGTGCCTCGCTCGAGCAGCACGACGCGACCGTCAACGCCAAATGTATCCGTGGCCGTCACGCAGGTAGTCATGCCGGGTAGCGTGGAATCAATGGCTGTCTCCAGCGTGCAATCGATGAAGGCGCCCTTGGGCAGCAGCATGCGTTGGGTGCGCAGCAGTCGGGCCGAAGCAGTGCTGCCGAAGTCCGCGCGGGGCAGCGCCACGGCCACGCCGTTAGCAGCAACGATCGAAGGCACGTTGCCCGCGGTTGCCGTAAGCGTCGCCTCACCAGGCGGCATCGCCGGAGCTTCGCCGTCGCCCATCGGCACGGTGCCGCGCGCGAAGGCATTGCCGGATAATCGTCGCTCTAGCGCCGAGACATGCGCCGCAGGAGCAGCCCCGGCTCCCGCCGGCGCGGGCGCGACGCTACCCGCCCGTGCCGCATCGAGCGGCAGATTTGAATCCGTGCCTGGAACTTCCGCAGATACGATGGGCACGATAGCGGCCCCATCGGGCATCACGGGGCCAAGGGACGGTAGCGTCATTTCCGACTGCGCGCGATTGGCAGCCGTCGTCTGCGCCTTCTGGCGCAATTGCGATTGCCGCTGCCCCGCATGCACGTAGTACCCCACGAGCACGACTGCCCCCATCGCGAGCATGAGCCCCAATGCCAGAACATTGCTGAGCCGCGAATGCAACGAAGCCGCGGAGTGCACCGCAGGCAATCCGCGATCGTCGGTCACGGCCTTGTTGGAATCCGCGCTCAAGGCACTGATCCGCGCGTCGCGCGCTCAATGTCCGATACTACGGTACCGGAGCGCAACTCGTGGCCGCCGCCAGCGAAGCCCCGATTGACAATGGAGCCTCGAAGCTTGCCGCGTCGAAGCACGTATCGACTGGCCACGCGATGAATGACCACTTCACCCGATTCAATGTTGAAGTTCAGAAGTGACTCGGTCCCATCCTCGTTCCCTACGAATACCGCTGGCAATTCATTGCGTGCGTTGAAGCGCAGATGCGTATGCACGCCATCGTCAAAGGCCGCGAGCGGCTGCAGCGTTGGGCTGCCGCAATACCAGTAGTCGCTATTGACAGGGATATCACTGATTGGCGAGTCCATGGCATGCGTCGCCAAGTCTTCGCCGGGCGCCACCGGGGCGTAGAGGAATCGTAGGCCGTAGACAAGATCCGCGTCGTGCGGATCGGGCGCGGCCGCCGACGCCACCTCGTATTCGAAGTGATAGCTGCGACGGGTCGTCAAAACGGTCAGATTAGTGCGAACACGCAACGCCCGCGGCTTGAGGAAAAGATGATTCGCTTGTGAGGAAAAGGACATTCCTTCCACATCACCGCTGCCCAGCCCCACGAATGCTTCACCTTGCTCAAACTCAAGATCGACCTGGTACCCGACGTATCCGCGCAGCCGATAGACCTGTCCTGCATCGTAGTTAACCGCACGCAGCCGGCCGTCCCGATGCGGCAGAGCGCCGCCGCCGGATTCCTGTGCAGTACTCGGCCAGGATCCGGATGCCAGCAGCATCGCCGCGAGCAGCACCGTCGCCGGCCGGATCATGGATTCATCTCGACGACAGAGCCCACCTCAGGGTCCGCACTGAACTCGAGTACCTTGAAGCCGACCGGATTCCAGCTTCTGACACGTGCATCGCTCGAAGGCTCTGCATACGCGTATTGGATGGTGGCAATCATCGGCATGACCCGCGATGGGGCACCATCAGCCTGCAGTTCCACTTTCAGGTAACGGACCTGGGCAAGATCCGTCATGCCGTTGGAGCGTCGCAGGAAACTCACAGCCTGCACCTTCGCCCGAACCAGACTGCCATCCCGATGCAGATTCAGCGGCGACTTCGGATTCGAGCGCTGCCACAGTGAATACCAGACCTGATTGCGTCCCGCAGCGTGAAAGGCGCCGCACTCCTCGTAGTCGCTCTCGGCCGTAATGTAGTTGAAGCGCTCGCAGGTGGTCACGTAATGACTCAGGAAATAGCGGCTGACAGTCTGATCCATGCCGCTACCGGCAACGTAGCCCGGCACCACATCGACGACACCGGTGCTGCTATCGACGCGGATCACAAAGGGATCCACGCGCTTGAGCGGCATCAGGCACAGCAGCGCCACCGCGCAACTGACCGCGCAGGCCCAGCCGGCAACCGCCACCCGCCATGCGCATCGCTCGCTGCGCGTGGTAGCGGCGACTCGGTCGATGTTCCAGCGCGAGGACTCCTGGAAGTATCCATCCGCAGCCGACACGAGATCATGGGCGCTCATGGTGCGCCTGACCCAGGCGTGCCAGTGGGCGCGGCAGCCCGTGACGCCGGCGCGGCAATGTCCGGTGCGTTGATGGGCCGCAGAACACCGTTGCAGCGCACGCGGTGTGACGCACAGCCTGACAACGCTGCGATCAGACCACAGATGATCATTCTCTTCATGCCCACTCCTTAGTCTTCGCGCCACGATGGTCCCGCCGATCCCGATGCGATGGGAGCCTCCTCCGCTTGCGCCTGGGCGGATCGAATCCGTAGCGCCGAGGCATAGATGCCCTTGACGGCGAGCTTGCCGGCACTTGCCGCATGCCTTCCGCCGGCTCGCAGAGTCGTGCCCAGTGGCCGGCTGAACGCGCCGAAGCTGTTCAGCGCCAGTCCGCCTGCGAGACCGGATGCTATGGGCATGATCTGGCGCATAAGCAGGAACACGAGCACCGATACAAGCATCATGTCGAGCGCGTCGACTGTCAGGATGGCTTTGCCCCGCGCCGCCGTCTGAGAGGCATAGGTCTCTACGACATGCAGCAGCAGCGCAGCCACCATGACTGTGAGGATGGAGATCAGCGCGTACGTGGCCAATTGAGTGATCCACGCCTCAAAGAAGCGCCGTGTGCCATCGAATAGCAGCATCGCGATGAACAGCGGACCTATGGCGAGCAGCACTGCGGACGCAATGTGTGACAGGGCGATCAGGAACATTGCGTACACACAGAGCAGCCCCATCAGGAGCCAGACCACCCCGCCTGCGATGTAGAAGCCGAAGTTGCCGTTCCACACTGCGGCCTTCTCCCACAGCTGTGCAGCGACCGTACCGCCCTGCAGCCAGATGGCATCTATCGTGCCAACCGGATCGCCGGCTCCCACGACCGCAGCTGTCAACTGCGCCGGTGCGTCGTAGAAAGAATCGACGATGACACTGTTGTAGAGCCATAGCCGTAACGACACGCCGAGAACCACCACGAGAAGCACGATTCGCCGCAGCCCCGCCGTCAGGGGTTGCTCAATTCGACCGGTCAGCTGCAGATAGCCCCAGACCATCACGTACACGGTCGCCATCGTCACGATCGCAGGCTCGAGCGCCGCGGAAACGCGCGCCGTGTTGTCGCCGATGTAACCGGCGAGGGTCTGATTGAGCCACGACCAGAATGTCTGGAAAAATCCCATGCGATTCTCTCTTCAGGACTACTGCGGTGTGGGTTCGAAACGCGTGGCAAACTCACCTTGTGCGGCGATGACCTGCTCGCTTGCACGCTGCTGCGTCGCCCAGTCGTGCGCCAGGGCCGCCTGATACAGCACTTGCAGCTTCGTCTGCTCATTCTGGAGCATTCCCTGTTCCGCGCCGATGCGTGCCTGCAGATCCAGGATGCCCTTTTGATCCCGGGCCGAAGGTATTGCATCGATGAGCTGCTGGATGGCGGCAAATCGACCGCTGGTGTTGCCGAGCGCGTCCTGCGACAGCGCCTGGAGCAGTGCCACCGACTGCCGCGCAGCCGCAATATGCGCGCGCTCATCGGGAGAAAGAGCGGCCAGTTGATGCGGCGTCAGCACGGCGTTCGCCTTCAGGCTTCCCTGAATGGCACTTGCGAGCGCGCTATACCCGCCGGTGCCGTCAAGAGCCGCGCTCCACTGTGACCATTGCGCCGGCAGGTAATTACGTATGGTGCCGCTCAACAGCAACTGCATGCCACGATTGCCCGTCATGGCCTGGTACTGCGCCTCCACCTGTACCAGTTGCGCGCGCGCTGCAGCCAGCTGTTGTGCAAGCGTCTGAGCCTGGCTGATCAGGTGCGTAACAGCGGCTGCATCAACGACCGCGAACTGGGCGCGCGCGGACGGAACTCCGGCAATTGCGGCGGCCACCGCAAAGCTCAACCGGCGATGGACTTTCAAGTGCATGCAGCCTGCTCCCCGGAAAGAGGGGATGAATCGGTGATCACACCGTGCTCGCGCAGGAACCGCGGCAACCAATCGCTGGGATCCGTGCTGCTCCCGGCGATGATCTCGTGCATGCGCTCGACCTGCTGCGAGCGGCCGGAAATGACCTGCAGCTCCGCCTCGAAACCTTTCAGATCGAGCTGACAGACGACGCTGTGATGGCCCTGTTTGACCAGAAAGCTGCGCGAGCCGGGCTCCAGTTGTTCACGCACGAGCCGGAATTCGCGCTCCGTCAGTCCGAAGCCGCCGATGTATTCCTCGGCGCTCGCGTCGGCGTTCGGAAAGAATATCTTCGTGGCCGTCTGCTCGATGATCGTGCGGCTGATGCGACTGTCGAGCACATCGCTGGCGCTTTGCGTCGCCAGGCACATCACGCCATTGAGCTTGCGCCAGGTCTTGGGTCCGTCCTTGGCAAAGTTCTCGAACGCAGGATCGGCGAGCAGCCGCCAGAACTCATCCATCCAGCACACGAGCTTGCGTCCGTCGAGCAGTTCGCGCACCAGATGAAAGAGATAGAGCGTTACCGGCGCGCGGGTAAGTTCGTGGTCGAGAAATTCGGTGACGTCGAAGCCGATGGTCGGCTGCTGTGTCAATCGCCGCACGATGCAGTCCTCCGGATTGTCGAACACCCACGCATAGTCGCCCCGCTGACTGGCGCACCAGGGACTCAGGCGCGCGTGAATGCCTTCTGGGTCGGTGGGGTCAAGAAACTCGATCAGACGCGATAGGCGACGCGCCGAAGGCTCGAGAGAGAGAGTCCCATGCAGCGCCTGCTCGAGGTCCGATTGCTGCCGCGCGGACAGCACGCCGCTACGAGGTCGAATAAGCGTGCAGAGCCACAGCTTGAGGAACTCGAGTTGCCGTGCGCCGGAAGGTAACTGCAACGGATTGAAGCCCGTGGGCATACCGTGGCGCAAAGGCAGGTACTCACCGTGCAGCGCGCGCACCAGAATCTCCAGCCCTCGGTCCTTGTCGAAAATTACCTGCGTAGCACCGTGACGCTCCAGCATCGCAACCAGGAAGCCAATGAATACGGTCTTGCCCGATCCGGTGGGTCCGCAGATGAAAGTATGTCCCGTGTCTTTGCGGCTGCCGCCGTCCGAATCGTGAGGATCGCTCGCGTGCAATGAAAAATGGTACGGCGAGCGCGCGCTGGTCATGAATACAGTCAGGGCCTCACCCCAGTGATTGCCGTGAGCTCGGCCGGAGGGGAAATTGTGGAAAGCCGACATCGCAGCGAAGTTGCGCGAGGTGATCGGCGCCTTGCGCGGGCGCATCGGGAGATTGCCCGGTAGCTGCGCCCAGTAGGCTGCCTCCAACGCCAGGTCCTCGCGCGCCACCGTCATTCCAGTATCAGCGAGCAGGCTGCGGGCCT
>Ga0265338_10008677_pt1 | contig 12297 bp, 16 predicted proteins | sample 42126metaG_FD_193579 | JGI IMG/M metagenome (GOLD analysis project Ga0265338, IMG submission 193579) | Rhizosphere microbial communities from Carex aquatilis grown in University of Washington, Seatle, WA, United States - 4-21-26 metaG | ecosystem: Host-associated > Plants > Roots > Rhizosphere... | reverse complement strand
GCGGCGCCAATTACACCACGGCAACGGCCTCAGTCGTCATCGCCATCAGCAGCTCAAATGGAGACACAGGCTACAGCGCCGGAACGAATTCGTATAGCTGCTCAGTTTCAACGCCTTCGCCGAATGTCGGCATCCCGGTTTCTATTCAGGTCCTGATGGATGGCGCGGTTGTGCTCGGGCCCGTCACTGTCATCACCAGCGCCGCAGGCACCGTGCAATTTGCGCTGATGATTCTTATCCCTACGCCGAGCGTGGGCAATCATTCATTCCAGGTGCAGGCCTCGACGTCGTCGGGCACCGCCATCGATTCAACGAACCGAACCTTTCAGCTCGTGCCGCTCTTCTAACTCCGGAGGAAATCCCTATGTCTCGCTTGCTTGCTCGCTCTGCGCGGGTCTTCGCCGTCGTGTGCCTCATTCTTCTCGCGGTTGCCGCCTTCGCCATCACGCCACTGGGTTATGTGTCGATGACCGGCTCGCACTTGACGGATGCGAGCGGGAGCCCGCTCTCGAATGCGACGATCAGTTTTCAGCCGACAAACAACAGTGGGACGCCGATCTCCGCACAGATCAACGGCGGCGGCCAGGGGGTCACCACGCCGATTTCCGCGGCGGTGACGAGCGGAGCCTTCACGCTTCAGCTCGCCGACACCGCGCTCACCGCGCCGGCGAATGTCTGCTACAACACGACGGTGACGGATAACTCCACCGGGAACATCCTGCTCAACTATCCCTGCGTGCAGCCGGCTGGATCGGGCGCGGCGGTGACGAGCGGCTTCTGCAGTGCCGCAACATTGAGCGTTGGCGGCGCGTGCAATTTCGATGCCTACGTGCCAACGGCCACGCCGGGCGCGATCGTGCAGCGGGGGCCGACCGGGCCCGCTGGGCCGACCGGGCCAACGGGCCCGGCGAACTACATCACCAGCACTGCCGCGCCCACGGCGGGATGCTCGGCGAGCGTGAATCCGGGCTATTTCGATCTTGCCGCTTCATTGGTGATCTATACCTGCGACAACTCTACCGGCACGTGGCAGTGGAATTCTCGAAGCGGTACCGGCGCGCTGCCCGCCGGCGTGACTTCGCCCGGCGCCGGCTCCCTGGTCGGTACGGGTACGTTTCAATCGAAGATGCTGGATGCGGGCGGCGCATTCTTCAATGTCTCGGCCTGGGGGGTGCCGCTCGATGGCGCTGCGGATGCAACTTCGGCGATGAACACGTTTGTATCCATCGTGAACGCAACCAGCGGCGCTGAGATCGATATTCCGCCGGGCATCATTCTCTCGAATACCTGTAACTGGACGTTCACTGTGCCAGTCTTTATTCATGGCGCCGGATCGGGCATCAATGATAATCAGACAACCCTCGGCAGCGCGCTCAAATGCAGTAATGCATCCAATCCCGGCTTAGTGCTCAACGGCAACCTTGCCATGGTGCGCGACCTCGCGATTTACAACACCGCTACCACACCTGCCTCGACCGCAATTGGTATCTCAATTGGCGGCTCTCTTACGCATCAGAAGGTGAGCCTGGAAAATGTCTACGGGTGGGGCTGGTACGACGCTGTTCATGAGAATGGAGCTTATTGGGACATCGGTGAAGGTTCGCAGTTCACCAACAATGTGCGCGGGGGAATCTTCATCAACAACACCGTGAACCCCGATGAAGGGGATAGCAATGCTCACAATTACTCATGCAACGGCGGCCCGAAAACAAATTCATCTGCCACTGCTGGCTCCAGCGCGTGTGTCTATTGGGTGTCAGGCGGTGGCGTGAAGCTCTCGTCCTTTAAATCAAACGCCACGATCACGCACGGAATCTATGTGAACTGCAATTCGTGCGGAACAAATCAATTTCTGGTAAACGAAGCTGACATCGAGAACACGACTAACGCGCCCATTTTCATGACTTCGAGCTCTGGATTTACTAGCGTCATTATCAGCAACAGTTTTTTGTCGGGCCCCTCTACCTTTCCTGATATTGACCTTGACGCGCATATCGGCGGCACGATCATTTCAGGAAATGATCTCCAGACCTACGGCTCTTCGGGCCTCCAGCCAGAAGCCATTCTTTGTGGTACCGGGGTGGCTGGCGTCCTGATGTTCAATAACCTGACCAGCGGCAACTTTACGACTCTTACTGTTGGGTGCCAGCCTAACTATTTGGACTCGACGACCATTAGCGGATACACGATTTCCGGCAACGCCGGTTTCCAGATAGGCTGCACCGCAGCAAGCAATTGTAACGCGCCGCAGGTTCTCAAGTTCGCCGATCCTAGCGGGTCTTCGACCATCACATCCAGTTGGTCGGGAAACGGTTTGACCTTCACGTTGCCGCGAACCTCTACGGGAAAGGGGTACCACTTTGCCAACAATGGTGGGACAGACGTAGGTTTTCTGGACGGCGGTGACGGTCACTTTAATTTGCCGACAGCAGGGGCGACTTACCAGATAGGCGGGGTCAACATCATGAATTCCGGCCCCGCGCTTACCGCCGCAACGACAATCACTTCTACATCTTTCACCACCACTGGCCTGGTGCTGCCGACGGTTCCGGCCTCCGCCACGCAGCATGGTCGGTGCCATCTTGTATGGGAGCAGTCCACGGCCGCCGCTACTGTGAGCTTCGGGTTTGGGGCAAGCACATCTCCGACCGGGCTTTGGATTCTCTCGAAGATTAATAACGCGGCGGCGGGCACACAGGCCGTAGCCTACGCCACTATCACCAATACCACCACGACGATTGTGGGCGCTGCTACCACGCCGGGGGCCGCTGCGACACCTTACTACGCGGATTTTGATTTTGTGGCTCAAAATCCTTCTGGTCCAGTGCTCAACATCACACTCTATGGACTGACAAGCAACGCCTCGGATGCGCTCGTGATTGAACCGGGCAGCTATTGTTCCTGGCAGCCGTGACCTCGCTGATTTCCTAACCCCCTCAAGGAGTCCCTCCATGAAACGCATCGTCCTTGCGGCGATCGCCGCCGCGTGTCTACTTTTTCCTATCGATGTCCTCGCGCAGGCCGCAAAGCCTGCGCCGCCCAGGCAGCTGCCGCCGCATGCCCAGGTGCGGCTCTCGACTAAAAGCAATGCAACGCTTCCCGTGGGCACGAATATCGGCCTCGACGTTGCGTGGCTTTACACGGCGAACCTGTCACCCTGTGTCAACGGCGTGCTGCAGGATTGCCAGAGCGGCTTCACGCTCACCATCACCGAGCCAGGGGGCACGGTGGCCACCGTCGGCCCCGGGCTTGTCGGCGGTATCGGACCTTCCGCGCTCACTTATACCTGGGAGCCTGGAGGGCAGATCCCCTACGGCACCTATTCGCTGAGCCTGGTTGCCAACGGTTATGGCACGCCCGATCAGAATGGCAACGTGCCGGTGCTTACATCGGCGCCGGCGACAGGCAGCGTGACGGTCACAGTAACCTCACTCAATGCGCCTACAGGTGTGACTGGAGCCCCAGTTACACAGTGAGATTACTTGCTCTCGCCGCAACCCTTGCGCTGGTTGGCTGCGGTGGCCGGTTCCATCTTACGTCGACGCCGGAAAAAGAAGTCGCGTGGGGTCCGCCGGTCAACACAAGCCCCGCCGCCGGCGACGGCAATCCGTCGGTTCCTTATTGCGCCGGCGCACGAATCAATTGCAAGGATCACATGCAACTTCTCGATCTTACGGTGGGCAGCTCGTACGCCTGCACGCTAGCCGCCACCAGTTGCGTCGCGCCCGGCGCGGCCGACAGCTTCGAGATCCGCGTCTCCGGCTACGACGGCGACGGCAATTTGCTGCTGAGTCCGTGGGCGCCGGTTTTGTCGCCGACGGTTGCGGCATCGAGGTTGATCCAATGAGACGCGCCCTGTGGTTGATCATTCTCGCGCTGGGCTTTTCGCTAGCCTCAGTGCTGCCGGCGCAGGAGCCGGGCTGCACTGAGCGCAACCGCGCCGCGATCGCCGCGAACACCGAAGAGCTGCAGCGGTTGGCTGTGACTCTCAACCGCGCGGTCTGCGAGCTGCGCGCGGCGTGTTGCCGGCGTCACTGGTACCGGCTGTGGCGTCGGCGAAAGGGTTGCCGATGAGCGCTCATGGATTCATCGCCGAGATCTTCAGCCGCGTGCAGACGGGCGTCGCCGGCAACATGCGTTTTCTCACCAAGGCGCAGTTCGATCGCATCGTGCAGGAGATCGGGCAGGACCCTGAATGCGGCTCGGTGAAGAACGGATTGAACGGCGGCCTGGTGTGGATGCCCAGCGGCCGTTGGAAATATGTGCTGGCCCATGAGCCCGGCTCAAAGTGTGATCGCTACGCCATTACCAAGCTCGGCGCGCCGGCGGAGACTAGGGCGGGAAGTTTATTCGGATAAAGAAAGGAGGTCGCGGGGAAGCAGAGCAAACAGATGAACGCACTCGCCGGGGCTGCTGGGAGCTGCCCCGGCGTCAAAGCTTTTCTTTGGCGGCCGAGTCGCGCAGCGCCTTGCGCAGCAATTCGGCGATGCTTAGAATCCCGGTTTTCTTGCGCAGCCGCTCGATGACCTCCCAGTCCTGCTGGTTAAACCGGACGTGACTCACATCCGGCCGCGGCGACGCTTTAGGAACCTTAGTCGGTAACTTTGGCGTTCTGGTCGGCATGGGATACATCTTAGCATGCTGTGTTCGCCTGTGATACGGTGTAACACAAAGCAGCCCATGAAGGCGGAAAAAATAAAGCGCTCTAACGCACGTCCCTGATCGCGCGGCTCTCTGATTGCTGCAACTTTAGCAGCAGGGTCGTCCCCCTTTCGTAATCTCGCCGCTGCTTGTTACTGGAGGCGTGCGGGTATATGAATGAGGCCAACGATTCCCAAACTCAAACGGGGACACACACGCCGGGGCACCGTGATTGCCCGGAGTGTGAACGGGCTATCTGCGTGCAGAGCGAAGAGCTGTGCCCCGGCCTCACCTTCCGCGAAGCGTTCCGCATCTGGATCGAGCGGCGGGTTATTGAACGGGCGGGGATGTGGACCAACGTGCGCTACGTGAGCGAGCGTACCGAACACGACCTGCGGCAATATGCGCGCGCCGCGGGCAAGTTCTTCAACGAACTCCGGCTCAGCGACATTCACGCCGGGCATTTGCGCGAATATCAAAAGGCGCGGGCCTTTAACCGCCTGCGCGTCGCCGGCGTGGGCGACACAGAGCCATGGGGCGGCCCTGCGGGTGCGAACCTGATCCGCAAAGAGGTGCAGACCGTCGTCCGCGTGCTGCGCGCTGCGGGCGCGTGGACGGCGCACCTCGAGGAGTGTTTCGAGCCGGTGACGGCCACCGAAAGCAATGTGCCGCGCGCCATGACGCCTGACGAGCAGCACCGCTGGCTGCATGTGGCCTCGTCGCGCGCGGAGTGGCAGCTGGTCTACTGGTGGTCGCTGGTGGCGCTGCAAACGACTGCGGCGACCAACGAGATGCGCGCGTTGCGCCTGGGCGATGTGTTCCTGGGCGACGCGCCAGTTTTACAGATTCGCAGCGAGGGTGCGAAGAACAAGTTTCGTATTCGCACTATTCCGCTGGAGTCGCAGGAAGTGAATTGGGCGATGCGGGGTCTGCTTGAGCGGGCGCGGCGGCTGGGCGCATGCGGCCCGCACTGCTACCTGTTTCCGTTTCATGTCACCGCCGACCGCTATGACGCGGCGCGGCCCATGTCGGTGTGGGGGTTGCGTAAGGCATGGGATGCGGTGCGCTCGGAATCGGGCCTCGACTGGCTGCGCGTCTACGATCTGCGCCATGCGGCGATCACGCGGATGGCGGAAGCAGGCGTGCCGATCCAGGTGATCATGAGTTTCGCGGGGCACATGAGTCCGCGGATGCAGCAGCACTACACGGCGATCAGCATGCAGGCCAAGCGTGGCTGGGCTGCGACAGTGTTTCTCAGAGAGACGCGGGGGCCGCAGAGAAAAGAGCCGGCCCGCGAGCGGCGCATGCAGCAACGCCAAAGTAACGAGCCGCATGTGAGGGTTTCCGGCGTGTAAGGTCAGCCGGAACCAATTAAATAAACATTTTCCACAGACAACCGCCAAAGAGGGATTGACATCGCGCCGTGCAGGCGTAAGGTGGACGGCAGTGCTTCATCTGGAAATTTGAAGTTGTACCGGCTCGCGGCCTCCCGGCCAACGGCCTGTTGCTTTCGAGCAACGCCCTTTTAAGGCGTGGGTCCTGGGTTCGAGTCCCAGCGAGCTCACCACTCTCAAGGCGGGTCACAACTTCTAGTGGGTTAACGGTCTGGGACCACAATCCCAGGCTCTACGCAAGCGCAAAACAGCGGCCTTCGGGCCGTGGTTTGACCGCGGGACGTGGGTCCACATTCCTTTCCGATGATGCGCGGAAAGGAATGAACCATGGACGAACCTCGCATCGTCTCTGAGCCTTCAGCGCCCAGGACCGAACTACCGGCAAGCGTCCTGCCTGCCGACGATTACCCGGAACCTCACATGGAGCGGCCGACTCTGGCCCAGCTCGAAGACTTCCACACGGACGGTGTTGACGCCCGCTCTTCCGTGCCCGACGCTACCGGCGACCAGGTCGGCGTCGACACTCCCGGCGTGGGCAACGTGCGCCCATTCGTCTATCCCGACGCGGAGGGCTGGCGCGCGCTCTCGCGCCGGCGCGGCGCCGATTATGTCGCTGGCGAAGTGCCGGACCCGTTGCGGCAGCAGCTTGCGCGCGAAGAGCGCGACCGGCTCTTCATCAAGCTCATGTTTGCCGCCAAGCGCCTCGCCGATGCGCAGATCCTACAGGGCGCACTGAACCACGAGCGCTGCACCGAATGCAAGCAGAGCAACGCGCACGATCACCGCCTGCAGCATCTCGGCTTCTGCCGCGTGGCTGAAGTGTTGAGCGTCCTGGCTGACCTGGAAAAGACGGTCGTCGACTCACCTGTAACGCGGATCGATGAGCATGGATCGGCGGCGCAGCTATGATGGCCGTCGGAAAAGCCTTAGCCATCAGAGAAGCGTCTGGCGTGCTCGCGCCGACGGCGGCCGCGGAAACCGTCTCGCTTGTGTTTGTAGAAAGTCTGCGCATCGCGCCATGGAATGCTCGCAAAACCTTCGACCCTCAATCACTCGACGGCCTTGTCGCCAGCATTGCAAGCCAAGGCTTGCTGGCGCCGTTGGTTGTGCGTGAGTCTGATGGCGACCGCAATAGCTACGAGATCGTTGCCGGTCACCGACGCTATCGCGCGGCGCTGAAGCTCAACTTTATAGCCGTGCCCTGTTTTGTGCGGAAGCTCTCCGACGACCAGGCGCGAGAAGTGGGCCTGGTCGACAACCTACAGCGCGAAGATGTGCCGGCATTGGAAGAGGCCGACGCCTACAACGAACTGAAACAGCGGCTGGGGACGCCGGCGGCGATCGCGGCGCGTGTGGGCAAAGACGTGGCCTATGTGACGCGGCGACTGCAGCTCGTGAGCCTGGGCGAAATGCCGCGCAAGGCGCTGGCTGAGCGGTTGATCACCATCGATCATGCGCTGCTGCTGGCGCGCCTGGGGCCCGATGAGCAAGACGCCAACCTCAAGTGGGCGCTGGATACGAACGCCGGCATCAAGGAATCCGTCGAGACGACCATCGCGCAGAGGATGCAGAAGCGCGATCGCTGGGCACAATGGGAGCCAGAATCTCCGCTCTCGCTCAAGAACCACATCGAGGAGCATGTCGGGCGCAAGCTTTCGCGCGCGCCGTGGGATCTGGAAGACGCGACGTTGCTGCGTGATGTCCCCCGCTGTGCGGACTGCCCATCGAATACCAAGGCCAATGACTCACTCTTTGGCGACCTAGCGATCGACGAGGCCACTTGTGAGAATGGTGGTTGTTTCGATGCCAAGCGCGCGGCGTTTGTTCAGCTGCAGATTGTGAAAGCTGGCGCGCTGCAGAGGGGGCGCACGCTCGGCCTTCCGGTACTGCGCATCAGCTGGAAGCCGACGACGGTCAAGCCGCGCTGGGAGAAAGACGGCAGCGGCCCATCGCTCACGCAGACGTTTAAGCGCGGCCAATGGGTTGAGGCGAAGGCGCAATCATGTGAGCACCTGCGCGCGGCCGTCACGGTCGACTGGGGCGACGACGCAAATCGTGGCTGCATGGGCGGCAGTCAGAAGCTGCGCAAGCCTGGCGAGCTCTTGACGGTCTGCGTGGCGGCGAAGTGTAAAGCGCATGCGAAGGATTGGGAAGAGACGAAGAAGTCGAGCCCTGGCCTTCGCAATGAGGATTCGGCGGCGGCGCGCGCCGAGCGCGAAGCCGACGCGAAGGCCGAGGATGCGATCCGCGTGGCGCAGGTTCGCAAGGCGCTCGATCGGGTAGAGAAGCTTGGCGGAGAGCTGCTGCGTTGCATCGTTCTCCGCGCGCTCGATGAATATGGTCCCGTGGAGGACGATGAGCGCTTCCCTGGCCTCAGGAAAGCGATTGAGACCAAGAAGCCGGACTCGCCAGAATTTGCGCGGGCGGCTGCCTGCATTCTCTTTATTGGCGACGATGCTTATGACCTTTGGGCTGGCGATGACGGCAAAGTCGAGCGCGGCCGTAAAGAGTTCATCGCGCGGCTGAAGGTTCTCGGCTACGACGCGTCGAAGGCCTGGGATAAACCGGCCGAGGCGAAGCCTACGCCGAAGAAGGCCGTCAAGCCTGCGCCAAAAAAGCCCACTTCAAAACCTGCCAAGAAAGCGGCGAAGAAGGGTGGCAGGAAATGAAAGTCACACTTGTCGCCGTACCCCACCTTCAGATCCGGAAGCGAATCATCGAGCGCGAAGCTGCCTGCCTCTTTGATTCCTACTCGGTGCCCGGCGCGAAGGGGCCGCAGCGCGCAGACTCAACCCCACAGGGCGCGCGTCGCGACTACCAAGAGATGAAATCGGCGATCTCCATGATCGCGGGCTACATCGAGGGGGCCTCGCGATGACTCTCGTCGCCCCGGGGACATGCCGGTTCTGTGGCTGCCACGGCGAGTCATGTACGCGCAGTGATGGCGACAAGTGTTGGTGGGCGAATTCCACCTCCACGCTCTGCAGCGCGGAAGCGTGTCTGCGGGCTGAGGCGGAACGGGCGCGCCGAGCGAAGGCGGCTTTGCCTCCGCCGCCCCGGCGCCCCAACCGCTTCGACATCTGGGATGAGCAGAAACAGCGTCGCAACCGGCGGCGCAGGAAAGGAAAAGCGGCATGACGGTCATTACCGAAAAAGGTCAGGTCATCGAGATTCCGGCGCGGCGTTCACCATTATTGCGCGCGGCAGGGCTGCACCAGGTGCAGGCCAACCTCGCGCATGCGTTCCCGGTATGCGTAACGGCGGGCTGCCAGCGCCGCGCGGTGGTCAACGACGAGTACTGCTTTGCCTGCGCGCAAGGGGTTGAGTCTCTGCGACCCATCTTTGCCGTGGAGGATGGCGCCTGGCGCGATTACGCGAAATGGGCGCTCAGGTTGTGGAAGCGCTTCGAGTGGGTGATTCTGCTCGCGGTGATCGTGGGCTGCCTGGCGTGGACGTTCTATGAATTTCTAATTGACACCGACGTGCAGGAATGGCTCGGAAGAATCGGACACTCGCTGTTCTGGAGGAAGTGATGGGTAAGCCGAAGAAGATCCTATTTCAACTCATCAAGCCCGACGACGAAACGCTGATGGATCGGCCTTATGAGCTTCTCGCTGAAGTTCGCGCAGAGAATCATTTCGACACCGCGGAGGCGAACGTTGCGCTCGCGTGGAAAAAAGGCACGAAGCCCGACGCGGATGGCCGCCTGCTTCTCGGCCGCTGCGTGCGCGCCAGCGATCTGCAGCGCGAGTTGATCGACTATGACTTTGTGATCGTGCTCAACAAGGAAATCTGGGACGATCCGGAGTTTGGCCGGACAAAAAAACTAGCTCTTCTCGATCACGAGATGTGCCATGCCGCACGCGCGGTAGACGACGACGGAGAAAAGAAGATTGACACCAAGGGGCGGCCGGTCTGGCGAAGCCGTGGCCATGACATCGAAGAGTTTCACGAGATCGTGATGCGCCACGGCATCTGGAGGCGCGATCTGGAGAAATTTGCCCAGGCCCTCGTCGATCGCAAGAAGAATTCTCTCTTTGCGGACGAGTCGGAGGATTCTCCCGGCATCGGCGCTGCGTTCATTGGAGCGGTCGACAGGCTAGCGTCCCGGGTACGAGAAAGCGGCGGTAATCTCACGATTTCAACGCCCGGGATAGAGCCTGTCGCGATCGACAAAGACGCAGCCGAGCGACTTCACAGGCAGGCCAAAGCGACGGCGAAAAAACCGAAGCCGAATTGACAAGTTCTGCGCCCTGGGGCTGCGAGGTTCGTCGGGCGCGGAAGAGTGGGGCGGCTTCGATCTCCTGGCGCCCCACTTCACGGAGAAAGGAACAATTGCGGTGAAGAAGAGAATCGACAAATTGACGGAGCCGCAGAAGGCGCGCTTCGACGAGTGGGCCGATCGATGGATCGAGGTTGGCCTTCGCACAGGGAACGCGGATCGGCCGAAGTTTGAGGCCGCTGTGCGCGAGTGCTATCGCTTCGCGGGTCTGGAACCTCCGAAGGTGATTGTCTGGACCATGTCGCCACTTGTTGTATCTATGGCGGGTCCGATTGCTTCGCTCGTGATCGAGCTGAGCCGCCGAGCGAAGCGAGGCGGCGACAAAATTAACGTCCGCGGTGCGGTCCGCGGTGCGGTCGACGGTGCGGTCGACGGTGCGGTCCGCGATGCGGTCGGCGGTGCGGTCCGTGAAGTTTTGCGCAACGCTTGGAAGAATGTTATCGGCGGCCAATTCTGGGTTGGCGGCTCCTATTGGTGGGGCCCGGCGTTCACTTCTTATTTCCGGGATGTTTGCGGTTTAGAGCTCGAAGGCGATCTTTGGGATCGCGGGCGCGCCTACGAGGCCACGGCTGAAGCAGCCTGCTGGTGGTATCCGCACAAAGATTTTGTGCTCGTGAGCGAGCGGCCTACCGTGATCCATCGCGAGCTCGCAGATCCTGCAAGGCCTCGGGGGTGGGGATCGCATCGTCTTCATTGCGGTGATGGTCCAGCGGTCGGCTTTCGCGATGGGTGGGGCGTGTGGGCGTGGCGCGGTGTGCGGGTAACGCAACAGATCATCGAACACCCAGAAACTTTGACCGTCGAGCAGATCAGCGCGGAACAGAATGCCGAAGTGCGTCGCGTGATGGTCGAGCGGATGGGGTGGGATAACTTCTGCGCTGTCGCAAAAATGAAGTTGATCCACCTTGACGAGCTTCATTCGAATTTCCCCGACATCCCGGTTTCCGAGTCGGTTGAGCCTGGCCAGCGCCTGGTTACAAGCTATCGTGCCGGCACCGAGCGCGCGGAGCTGCTCGAATCTGCCGAACTTCGTGACTTCGAAGACCGGCCGCTGCGTTTCGTGCGGCTCTCTGATCCGTCGACGGGCCGCAAATATACGCTGCGCGTGCTTCATGATCACACGCGTTGTTATGAGGCTGTCGGCTGGACCTTTGGCTTGAGCGAAACCGATTACAAACGCGGACGGTTCATCCGCCAGGGGGACGTTTTTCTGAAGCCTCTCGCCGGCGGCCCGCTCGAACAGGCTCACTCTTAAACCTGCGCTGTCGCGACGGCGCCACACTCAACCATCAACCCGAAAGGATCATCTGATGATTAGCAAAAACGCAATTCCCACCACGGCCAAGCGGATCCCGCTGCGGCCTGTGGCGCTCGGCGAAGTGACCGGGCACCATCACAGCTTCATGTCGAACCTCGAAGAAGTCGACGTTGCCGATCGCGTTGAAATGTACCAGGGCGAAGACGGCGAAACCTATGTTCGCGTGCTCGGCGAGCCTGGCGATGTTTCACTGGTCCACCAGGAGCACAAGGCGCACGTCATCCCGCCCGGCGAATACAGCGTAACTATCCAGCAGGAAAACACCGATTGGGGCGCGAGCCCCGTGGCTGACTGAAGGCGGCGATGGCGATTCGCTCCCAAGCTCCGCGGCGTTCTCTTCTCGCAACCTCGCAAGCGGTTTACGAGAAGGGAACGCTGCGGCAGGTGATTCTCGAGGCGCAGGATGGCTTTGCCGTGCTGAGGCTTAAAGGTTCAAAGACAAGTTTTGGGAATTACATACTTAACTCCCTTGGAGAGTTGAAGCAATGAATCCGCTATTCACCGAGAAGGACGCGAATGTAGCAGCCGACAATTGGGGTTTCAATTGTGGCCCAGCGGCGGTCACCGTGATTTGCGGGTTGACTCTCCCTGAATTACGGCCTAACTTAGGCGATTTTGAAGCGAAGCGATATACAAACCCCACTTTGATGGCTCAGATTATA
>Ga0265338_10008675_pt1 | contig 12298 bp, 9 predicted proteins | sample 42126metaG_FD_193579 | JGI IMG/M metagenome (GOLD analysis project Ga0265338, IMG submission 193579) | Rhizosphere microbial communities from Carex aquatilis grown in University of Washington, Seatle, WA, United States - 4-21-26 metaG | ecosystem: Host-associated > Plants > Roots > Rhizosphere >... | reverse complement strand
GCCCCAGATCATCAGCGCCACCGGGCCAAGGACAAAAGACCAGCACGCCCCGACTATTCGGAACTCCCGCTGCATGTCGCTTTCCCGGTAGAGCGCGTAGAGCAGCCATCCGGATGTCAGCGCCGCCCAGTACGATCCGGCCACGAACAGGCCAACGGCCAGCGCGTCGAGCATCGCCAATGCGCGCGGGACGCCGGCGGCGGCGTCTTCCACTTCCGGGAACAATGGCGGCAGCTTGTCAAATAAACCTAGATTGAAGAACAACCATACCGCCGCCGGAATGCCCACCCCTTTGACTGCCCAACCAATGAACCACCGGCGGAAGCGGCGGCGCTGGCTCCTGGGAAAACGCTGCGAATGCTCAAACGCAAAAAACCAGAGAAACCCGATGCATAGGATGGCGCCAAACCAAGCCATCCCCCAACCCTACACGAAAATCGAAAGAATGTCTAAACCGTACCATTTGACGGGTGCCGCTGTCGAATCTCCTTGTCTTTGCTCTCCTTCAGGCGGATGAAACCACCAGGTTATGATGCTTGATACCCGCACGCTGCTCTGTTGCTCGATCCTTTGTTGCGCCGCGACCTTGACGGAAGCGGACCCGCGTTTGATTGGCGATGCGGCGGCGCCCAGGGAGGGCCTGAGCCTCTGGTATCGCCAGCCGGCGTCCAAATGGGTGGAAGCGCTGGCCATCGGCAACGGGCGGATTGGCGCGATGGTCTTTGGCGGTTTGGATCGCGAAAGGCTTCAGCTAAACGAAGACACGCTTTGGGCGGGCGGACCATACGATCCGGTCAATCCACAGGCGCGGCAAGCGATTCCCGAGGCGCGCCAACTGGTGTTTGAAGGGCGCTATTATGACGCTGCAAACCTGATAAAGACCAACGTCATGTCCACGCCGCTGGGCCAAATGCCCTATCAAACAACCGGCGACTTGATCCTCACATTCCCCGCGGCCGCGACGGTTGAGAATTACAGGCGGGATCTGAATTTGGACACGGCGGTCACGACGGTGGAATACACAGAAAACGGGATTCGCTTTTCACGCCAGGTCTTCGCCAGCGCCGTTGACCAGGTCATCGTTGTCCATTTGACAGCCGACAAACCCCGAGCGATTTCTTTTGCCGCCAGCGTCCAGTCGCCACAACGATCCGTGGTTGCAGTCGAAGACGGAAATACGCTGGTGATGCGCGGCGTCAACGGAGACTCCCAGGGCGTTCGAGGCGCCCTCAAATTTCAAGCCCGAATCCGCGTTCTGGCCGACGGCGGGACCATCGGCGCCGCGTCCAATTCGGTCGCAGTTTCAAATGCCAACTCGGCGACGCTCCTGATCGCCGCCGCGACAAGCTATCGCAACTTTGATGACGTCAGCGGCGATCCGGAGGCGGCCGTCAAACGCCAAATTGCCGCAGCCAAACGCAAATCCTTCAAGGCGCTGCTCCACGCGCATATTCGTGAGCATCAGCGTCTATTCCGGCGCGTTTCCATGAATCTGGGCCAGGGCGACGCCATCCAATTGCCGACCGACCTTCGGATCCAAAATCTTCACAATGGAAACGATCCACAGTTTGCCGCTCTCTATTTTCAATTTGGGCGTTACCTCTTGATCAGTTGTTCGCGTCCGGGCGGCCAACCGGCCAACCTCCAGGGGCTTTGGAATGAAAGCATGGAACCGCCATGGGGAAGCAAATACACGATCAACATCAACACCGAGATGAACTATTGGCCGGCCGAACCCTGCAACCTCGCCGAATGCGTCGAGCCCCTTGTCTCGATGGTCGAAGACCTGTCTCAAACAGGGGCTCGCACGGCGCAGGAAATGTACGGCGCGCGAGGATGGGTCGTCCACCATAACACGGACCTGTGGCGCGCCACCGGGCCCATCGACGGCCCGGATTGGGGGATGTGGCCGACAGGCGGCGCGTGGCTATGCGATCACCTATGGGACCATTATGAATTTGGCGGCGACGCGAAATTTCTTGAAAAGGTCTATCCGATTATGCGGGGCGCGGCGCAGTTCTTTCTCGATACGCTTGTGGAAGAACCCACGCACAAATGGCTCGTGACCAATCCTTCGATTTCCCCGGAGAATCAGCATCCGTTTGGAGCGGCTGTTTGCGCCGGGCCGTCGATGGACTCCGAAATTATCCGCGACTTGTTCACGCACTGCATCGACGCGTCCAGGATTCTTGGGACGGACGCAGCATTCAGAAACGAACTGGAAAAGGCGCGTGCCCGGCTTGTTCCGCTTCAAATCGGAAAGGAGGGGCAACTGCAGGAGTGGTTGCAGGACTGGGATGCGCAGGCCCCGGAACAACAGCACCGGCACATCTCCCATCTGTATGCCCTCTATCCAAGCGCGCAAATTACGCCGCGCACGACGCCCGACCTGGCCCAGGCTTGCCGAGTGACACTGAACAAGCGAGGCGACATCACCACCGGTTGGGCCACCGCATGGCGGATCAATTGCTGGGCCAGGTTGCATGATGGAAACCGGGCGTTTGCCATTCTCAACCGTCTTTTCGACCCAACGCGCACCTATCCAAATCTATTTGACGCGCATCCCCCGTTTCAGATCGACGGGAATTTCGGCGGCACGGCGGCGATCGCCGAAATGCTGCTCCAGAGCCACAATAACGAAGTCGAATTGCTCCCCGCGTTGCCGGACGCCTGGCGCCAAGGCCATGTCGAAGGTCTGCGGGCCCGCGGCGGCCTTGAGGTCGACCTCGCCTGGTCAAAAGGAAAACTCACGCGCGCAACGCTGCATTCTTCCAAAGGTGGCAAGGTCACAGTGCGATATGGGGCGAAAGTGGTGGATGTGAACATCGGTCGCAATGGACAGGCGCGCCTGAACGCCAAATTGAAAATAGTCTATGCTGAAGCCCAGTCTCAGAGTCCCCGTGCGATCAGGGATCGCTCTTCTTACGTTTCCACTCCTCGTAAGTCATCCTCGGAATCTGAAAGAACGCGTCCCTTGTTTTAACGTACGACCCCAAGCCGTTCATTCGTCCAACTGCATGCAACGCCTCGGCGCGGACGTAGGGCCCGGCAGGGTCGATGAACTCATCCTTCACGTGGATCGCCACCACCTGCCCTAAAATGATCCGCGAACGGCCAATTTCCATCGTCGTGATTTCGCGGCATTCCAGGCTCGCAGGGGCGGACGCGATGCGTGGAACTTTCACAACCAACGACCGCTCGGTCGTTAATTGTGTGATCTCCAACTCATTGACTTCCGGTGGAAAGTCGACGGCGCAAGTGACCATCGCTTCCGCCAGCGCCTCGTTGACGACGTTGATGACAAACTCACGCGTGTTGCGGATATTTTGGGCCGTATCCTTCCCAATCACTCCGGGCCCGGGACGATTAGCGACGCCGATGGCGACAATCGGCGGATCAATCCCCACATAATTGTAGGCGCTGAACGGCGCCGCGTTGAGCTGCCCCGCGTCATTCATGCTCGTGATCCAGGCGATGGGTCGCGGCGCCACAAGGCCGATCAGCAAATTATACGCTACAGATGTTTCGGCGTCGGCGAGGTTGAAATCCATGCTTCGAAGCTTTGTAAACCAAGTATTCTCGAAGTCAAACGCTCCCGCATAAGGAACCGCTCGGGCGTTCTCCGCCGCGCGGGCTGAGGACCCCCATCGTCGATCTGGCGCGCCGCGCGGTAGCTGTCGGCGTGGGCGTCGGCCCACAGCTTCCAATTCCCACGTCATCTACCCCCAGACCGGCGCCTGGAATCACACAGACCGCTCACTGATCCATTCTGCCAAATGGCTGCGAGATTTTTTAAGCCGCTCTAGTAGCGATAATGCTCGGGCTTGTAGGGGCCGTCGGGCGAGATTCCGAGGTATTTGGCCTGTTTGTCGGTCAGCCTGGTGAGCTTGACGCCGATCTTTTCAAGGTGCAGCCGGGCGACTTCTTCGTCGAGGCGCTTGGGAAGGCGATAGACGTCAGGCTTGTAGGTGTCTTTGTTCTTCCAAAGGTCCATTTGGGCGAGGACCTGGTTGGAGAAGGAGTTGGACATCACGAAGCTCGGATGGCCCGTGGCGCAGCCGAGGTTTACAAGGCGGCCTTCGGCGAGCAGGTAAATGCAGTGGCCGTCCGGAAAGGTGTATTTGTCAACCTGGGGTTTGATGTTGAGTTTCTTGACGCCCGGGGCCTTGTTGAGACGGTCGACCTGGATTTCGTTGTCGAAGTGGCCAATGTTGCAGACGATCGCCTGGTCTTTCATCTTCTTGATGTGGTCCAGGGTGATGATGTCGCAATTGCCGGTGCAGGTGACGTAGATGTCGCCCGTGCCGAGGGTGTCCTCGATGGGGGCGACTTCAAAGCCCTCCATGGCGGCCTGCAAGGCGTTGATGGGATCGATCTCGGTGACGATCACGCGTGCGCCGAAGCCGCGCAGCGAATGCGCGGAGCCTTTTCCAACGTCCCCGTAACCGCAGACGACGGCAACTTTGCCGGCGACCATCACGTCGGTGGCGCGCTTGATGCCGTCCGCGAGGGATTCGCGGCAGCCGTAAAGGTTGTCAAATTTTGATTTGGTGACCGAGTCATTGACATTGATGGCGGGGACGAGAAGTTTGCCGGCCTCTTTCATCTGATAGAGGCGATGGACGCCCGTGGTCGTTTCCTCGCTAACACCCCGCCAGTCCTTGACGACGCCGTGCCAGAATTGCGGGCGTTCCTTGGCGATGCGCTTGAGCAAATTCTTGATGACGTCCTCCTCGTGCGACGAGCTGGGGGAATGGACCCATTTGTCGCCATTCTCCAATTCGTAGCCTTTGTGGATGAGGAGCGTGGCGTCGCCGCCGTCGTCAACAATAAGTTGGGGGCCCTGGTTGTTCGGAAAACAAAGGGCTTGGAACGTGCAGTCCCAATATTCCTCCAGCGTCTCGCCTTTCCACGCGAAGACGGGGATTCCCGCCTTTGCGATGGCGGCGGCCGCGTGGTCCTGAGTGGAAAAGATATTGCAACTCGCCCAGCGCACCGAAGCGCCGAGCGCCGCCAGGCTCTCGATGAGCACCGCCGTCTCAATGGTCATGTGCAACGAGCCGGTGATGCGCACGCCTTTGAAGGGTTTTTTGGCGGCGTATTTCTTGCGGATCGACATCAGGCCGGGCATTTCGTGCTCGGAGATGTCGATGGCCTTGCGTCCGTATTCGGCGAGGCTCAGATCTTTGACTTTGAAATCAGCGTTTGTTGGCATAGATGGTTTGTTAGTGTTCAGTTTTCAGTCTTCAGAGTTGTCTTTTTGCGACGCTCCACGGAGCGAATGAGCCCTTGAAGCATTGCGGAGAGCTCCTTGGTTTCGCCAACGAATGACTTGGAAACGAGCGGAAATGTCGCAGGGTCCCTTTCGTGCAGACGCGTGGCGATATAAAGTTGAGTGCGCAATTCGCCCGAGGAGCCTTTGCTAATGCGCAAGAAACGGACGAAATCGCCGGGTGCGTCGCGTTCGCAGCCTTCGGCGATGTTTGAAGGAATGGACAGCGCGTCGCGCTGAACTTGATCCCGCAGCGCGTAGCTTTTCCACGAATGGGTTTCCGCGAAGATGTCCACCGCCAGGCGGCATCCACGCTGCCACACGTCAAGATCTTCGAACGTTTGTAATGCCATAGGTTTCAGGCTGAACACTGAAAACTGAACACTCGCAAACTTATCGGACTGCCTTTTTCAGCGCCGCCGCTTTGTCGGTCTTTTCCCAGGTGATGCTGTTGAGATCGTCGATTTTTCCAAAATGGCCGTAATTGGTGGTTTTAGAATAAATCGGGCGCAGCAGGTTGAGTTGCTTGATGATTGCGGCGGGCTTGAAATTGAACACTTCCTGAACCGCTTCCTCGATCTTCTCATCCGGAACTTTGCCCGTGCCGAATGTGTCGACGCAGATGGAAACGGGATCGGGATAGCCGATGGCGTAGGCGAACTGGATTTCGGCGCGCGTGGCAAGGCCGGAGGCGACGATGTTCTTGGCCACGTAACGGCCCATGTAGGCGGCGCTGCGGTCGACCTTGGAGGGATCCTTGCCGCTGAAGGCGCCGCCGCCGTGGCGGCCCATGCCGCCATAGCTGTCAACAATGATTTTGCGCCCGGTCAAGCCGGTGTCGCCCTGCGGCCCCCCGGTGACAAAGCGTCCGGTGGGGTTGATGAGATATTGCGTCTTCCTGTCAAGCATCTCCGGCGGCAGGACTTTCGCGATGATTTCCTTGCAGATGAAATCCTTGATCTCCTTGTGCTTGACGTCTGGGGTGTGCTGGGTGGAGACGACGACGTTGACGATGCGGACGGGGCGTCCATCCTCGTATTGGACGGAGACCTGCGTCTTGGAATCGGGGCGGAGCCATCGGACCTGGCCCGCTTTGCGCACGCGGTTCAGCTCGCGGCCAAGGCGATGGGCGAACATGATCGGCGCGGGCATGAGCTCCTGCGTCTCGTCGCAGGCGAAGCCAAACATCAGCCCCTGGTCGCCGGCGCCCTGCTCGGCGGTGTCCTTGCCGTCGGCGGCGCGGGCGTCGACGCCCTGCGCGATGTCCGGGCTCTGGCGGGTGACCAGGTTGGTGATGAACACGCGGTCGGCATGAAAAACGTCGTCGTCGTTGGTGTAGCCAATGTCGGCAATGGCCTTCCGGACCAGTTCATTGACGTGGACCTTGGCCTTGGTGGTGATTTCACCGCCGACAACGACCATGTTGCTCTTGGCGTACGTCTCGCAGGCTACCCGGCTGCGGGGATCCTGTTCCAGATGCGCGTCCAGCACGGCATCGGAGATGGTGTCACAGACTTTGTCCGGGTGGCCTTCACCGACGGACTCCGAGGAAAAAATACAGCGCTTGTTCATGAATGATTAGTTGATACAAACATATTGACGTATCTTGATGGGAAGATATATTATGTTTGGCGTCAGTAGTCAAATTTTATTTTGTGTCGTCCACGTTAAAAGCACTCAGGGCGCTGTCGGACCCGACGCGGCTGCGAATCGTCGCGTTGTTGGAGAAGAACGAATTGTCGGTCAACGAGCTGCAGGAGATCACGCGGATGGGGCAATCGCGCATCTCCACGCACCTCGGATTGTTGCAGGAATCAGGGCTTCTGGAATCGCGTCGCGAGGGGAAGCGGACGTTCTACCGCATCGTCTCGCATGCGGACCCAACCACGCGTGAATTCATCCAGTTGGCCGCGCGCGGCGCGGGGGAATTGCCCGAGCACGGCCCGGACCAGATGAACCTCCGCCGCATCCTGGTGCGGCGCACCCAGCAGGCGCAGCTTTATTTTAATCAGGTGGCGGGGCGATTTGACCGCAGTTACGGGCCCGGGCGTTCGTGGCAGGCGTTCGGGCACCTGCTCTTGCGCGTAATGCCGCCGCTGGTCGTCGCGGACCTCGGATCCGGCGAAGGGTTGCTGAGCGAATTGCTCGCGCGCCGCGCCAAACGCGTCATCGCCGTGGACAATTCGGAGCGCATGGTGGAATTCGGCGCGAACAAGGCGCGAAAAAACAAGCTCAAGAACCTGGAATTCCGCCTCGGCGATTTGGAGTCGCCGCCAATCGAGCCCGAAACGGTGGACGTGGCGGTGTTAAGCCAGGCGCTGCATCACGCGGCCGTCCCCGAAAAAGCAATTGCCGGAGCGGCGCGCATCCTCAAGCCGCGGGGCCAGATCATGATTCTGGATTTGCTGCAGCATAATTTCGAGCAGGCCCGCGAATTGTATGGCGACCGGTGGCTGGGCTTTTCAGAGTTGGAATTGCAGACGTGGCTCGAACAGGCCGGCTTCAAGAAGATCGAAGTCAGCGTCGTCGCGCGCGAAGAGCAGCCGCCCAATTTCCAGACGGTGCTGGCGTCCGCGGAGAAGTGAGGTGGCAGGGATGGGAAAAATGAGAGAAATGGGAATTTAAACCACAGAGGCACGGAGGCACAGAGACTCAATTCGCAGTCTTCTCCGTGCCTCCGTGCCTCTGTGGTCAATTCAAATAGGCGCCGGATCGACGGTCATTTCCCGTAGCCAGGATTCGTAAGCGGCGGGGGCGATTTCGGAGGGCTTGATTTCGCTGCGTCCGCCCCAAAAAACATTCGTGTAGCTGACCGGGATCCCCGCCTCGGCGAGATGTTCATCGATAGCCGCTTTGTGGGCGAGCACAACGGATTTGTCCGTGCCGTGCGCGACGCCCATGACATTCACGTCGTGAAATTCGGGGCCGCCCTCGCGCCAATAGGCATGCGTCATGATGAAGTGCCGGCCCACCTCACGGCCGGCGTCGATTTCGCGGCCCGGCGGCACGGCCCAGTGGAACAAGGCGTTAAAGCGCGTCACGCGATCGCCGTCCTTGAGCGGCTTGACATGCTCGAGGAACGTCGAGAAGCGTCCGATGATTTTGCGGCGGTTCAGATCTTCAGCCGCCGCCAAAAACTCGGCGAGCGGAACTCCGGCTTCGGCGGCGCGCGCGGCCCATATATCGCGCACGATTTCCGCGGGGGCGAACTCGCGTTTGAGCGCGGTGAGAATCCGCCATTCCGCCGGCGTCAAGTTTACAATGGAAACGTCCATCACTTCCGCAGGGGCCTCCGCCCGCGCGCCCGGCTCCATGCCGCGCCTGCGAACGTGGCCGACGCCCAGCGCAAAAAGCCGCTTGGCGGGCATCAGCCGGAAATGTTCCGCGCCCACGCGACGGGCAAGAAGCTCGCAGTGTTCGCGCAGCGAATACCCCTGCGGGACCTTCAGCGTGGTCCAGAGTTTGTAATTGGAGCCGGCTGTGGCGGCGTCGGTGGAGCGCAGGACGACATGGCCGGAAAACGGATCGCGCTGAAACATGAAGTCAAAGGCGGCCTCCAGCTTTTCCGAAGGGACTTGCCAGGCGACGAGGGAGCCCTGGGCGAGGTTGGTCGCCAGGAGCGTCTGCCGGACGCGGCGGATCGTGCCCGCTTCGAGCATCGCGCGAATGCGCTCGATGACGGTTTCCGCGGCCACGCCGCTTTGCCCGGAGATTTCCCCAAGGGGATCGCGTTGGAAGCCGAGTATCTTGTCCTCGGAAACGGCGAGGATGCGGGCATTGATCGGATCGTGAATATCGTACGGGACGAGCACAGGCCCAACAATACGCGGATTGACCGGGGAACGCAAAAAAACTAATGTCACTGTCAAATGCGCATTCGATATCTGCTGGCGCTTCTCGTGGCGTTGCCCTTCGCAATGCTCGCCAATGACGAGGACGCGAAACTGGAGGCGTCATTCAAGGAGTATCTCGACGGGTCGTTTCAGTTGCGCCCATTGAGCGCCACATCCTTGGGCGACCATCGCTTCGACGCGCAACTCGAAGACCTGACGCCGGAAGGACGCCGGAAATGGCGCGATTTCGACCAGGCCGCGCTCGACGCGCTGCCGAAGAAGATCGATTACAATGGCCTGACTCGCGACGGCCAGATCAACTTCGAGATATTCAAGCACGACCTGCAGGCCGGCTTGTGGCAATACGACAACGAACCGACTTTTGAGAAGGACCCGCGCGCCTACAGCGAATACATCAGCGATTCGGTGTATTTGGCGTTGACGCAATCGACGCTGCCCAAGGAGACGAACATCGCCAACTGCATCGCGCGCATGGGCCAGATTCCGCGGATTGTCGCCGCCGCCAAAGCGAACTTGTCGCATCCGCCGCGCGTTCACACCGAGACGGCTCTCAAGCAAAATCGCGGCGCGATTGGCTTTTACCAGGAGGACATCTTCCAGGAGGTTGGCGAGACAAGCCAGATCGACGCGCTCAAGGCGGCTGCAAAAAACGTCGTCGCCGCGTTGACGGATTACCAGGATTTTCTGGAAAAGGACTTGCTGCCGCGCGCCGACGGCGAATGGCGCGTCGGCCCGGAGAAATTTGCGCAGAAGCTGGACATGGAACTGCAAACCGGGCGGACGGCGGCGGAAACCATGGCCGACGCGGAGGAGGAATTTGCGCGCGTGCGGCGCGATATGTATGTGATCTCGCGCCAGCTTTGGAGCGGCTATTTCCCCAGGCAGGCGCTGCCGCCGGACGACGAGGCGGGGCGGCGCTTCACGACCAGTGAGGTGTTGCGGCGGGTCGGGCGCGACCATGGAACGGCGGAACAACTGGCAACGAACATGATTGCGCGCGTGGAGCGGCTGAAGCGGTTCATTAGCGACAACAATATTTTACACCTGCCGGATCCCGATCCCTGCCAGGTCGTCGTCATGCCGGAATTCAAGCGCGGCAATTCCACCGCCTACATGGAGGCGCCGCCGCCCCTCGATCCCAAAGCCACGGGGCACCTCGCCGTCAGCCCGCCGCCTGCGGATTGGGACGCCGCGCGCGTGGCGAGTTACCTCGAGGAATACAACGATCACATGCTTGACATCCTCACGATCCACGAAGGTTACCCCGGGCACGCGGTGCAATTGCAGTATGCCAATGGAAACCCGTCGCTCATCCGCAAAGTCCTGTCGTCCGGCGCCTACGTGGAAGGATGGGCCGTCTACACCGAGCAAATGATGGTTGACCAGGGCTACGGCGGGGGCGACCTGGCGCTGCGACTGAGTCAATTGAAATTCTATCTGCGCACGGTGGCCAACACCATCCTCGACCACAAAATGCATTGCGACAACATGACCGACGAAGCCGCGCTTGAATTCCTGATGAAGGACTGTTTCCAGAGCGAAGGCGAGGCGCGCCTGAAGATCATCCGCTCCAAACAAAGCTCCGTGCAGTTGTCGACCTATTTTGCGGGGCGCATGGGGCACTATCGCCTGCGCCAGGCCATCGAACGCGAGATGGGGCCGGGATTCACGCTTGCCGCCTATCACGAAGCGGTCTTGCGCCCCGGCGGCGTTCCTCTGAAATATCTGCCCGAAATCGTGAGAGCGGAGCTTGGCCTCGGCAAGGGAAAATGAGGGTCGTGCGGTTCCGCAGAATTTGAGGGTAGGGCGAGTGGGAAGCGGGGATCGTCCGCGCGCGGCATGTGGGCTATTCGCTGACATTGCAGACGGAGATGGCGGCGGCCATCGACGGCTTGCTGGCGAATTCGCGCTAGCGCCAGGCGGAACGGCCCTATCGCCGCCGCCCGGCGCGAGACCTCCCCAATCAGATTCGCCCGGACAAAACCAGGATGAGCAGAATGATCACCACGATGCTGAGGCCGCCGCTCGGGCCGTAACCCCAATTGCGGCTGTGCGGCCAGGCCGGCAGCGCGCCGAGCAACATCAGGATCAAGATAACCAATAGAATAGTTCCCAACATACTCCCCTCCTTTTTTTAGTTGTTCCGAGGCGACCCGCCGTTGGCCTGGGACTAATTGGACTCGACCAAGTGCGTCTTGATCGCCAGCCGGACAGCGCCCCTGCCGCGACGCTCACCCCAGGCGTCATACGCCGCAAGGATGAATTCTCCGAGAGTGACGTTCCTTTTTGATTGATAGGCTTTCATTGACCTTAGAATAAAATCCGCCGCGCGCCCCCGCTATAAGGGCATTGCCGCAGCTTCGTCCGTCAGGAAACCGAATGGACCCCGCGCATTTTAGGACAGTCGGGGTGTGAGGGGATTCCCCTAGGAGGATTTAGAGCGGCTTGAAAAATCCCGTGGCAGTTTGGAGCGAGGATTTTTCGGTTCTGGCGAGGCTTCGGCTTTGGGGTCAAACCGTACTTTTGCACAATGGGCTCCTTTGACGCGAACGGAAAGCAAGGCTCGGAGCCAGACATTTTTACAATTTGGATTCGTTTCCTTTGCGACCTTCTGTGATCAATAGGCCGCGTGCAAGCCCTCTCAGATTTGAACCGCAGAGACACTGAGGCACAGAGAAGACTGCAATCCTGTTCAAATTCTCTGGTTGCTGCTTCGCCGCCCTGTGCCTCCGTGCCTCTGTGGTTAAACCGAAGGCATTGGGATCAGTGTCCTACAAACGGCGCTGTCGCTCCCCGTCCGGCTCGGGGGGCAGCTCGGGGGTCAACCCATAGTATCGGGGGGCTCGGGTCAGCTCGGAAAGTCTTGTTCTTGTCCTTGGTTTTTTTCCGTTACCTGTTTCCTTCTGTTAAGGCATTTTTTGCTTAACCAGCTCAGGCTGCGGTTTTGTAGCGCCTATTGTAGCGCCTTTTTTGTTCGCAATCCCTTGCAGCGCAACATTTGTAGCGCTGTAGCGCCTTTTGGGACCCCTGCCCCCCTCCCTCCATTCACGCAAGCCGTCACGCGACAAGGGACACCGAGGCACAAAGATGCAATTTGCAGGCTTCTCCGTGCCTCTGTTTCTCTGTGGTTTAAATCTGAGGGTCTCTCCTCCACGCCTCGGCGAGGCGCCCG
>Ga0265338_10008674_pt1 | contig 12298 bp, 12 predicted proteins | sample 42126metaG_FD_193579 | JGI IMG/M metagenome (GOLD analysis project Ga0265338, IMG submission 193579) | Rhizosphere microbial communities from Carex aquatilis grown in University of Washington, Seatle, WA, United States - 4-21-26 metaG | ecosystem: Host-associated > Plants > Roots > Rhizosphere... | reverse complement strand
CAACCCGTTGATACGCGCCAGGAAAACCCCGGTTATGGCTACGATTTTGCATCGGGGGTGCGCATATACCTCTATTGTCATTCCGATCCGGTTAATTTTACTGATCCAAGCGGGCATTTCGAGGGAGTTGGCGCTTTCGTTGTAAACATGTCCATTCGGATTTCGATAGCAGCCGAAACCTACGCGCCGATTATTAACGCAGGTCGTGTTGCTGCCGCTGGACTTTTTCTGGCAGGGGTGACTTTCGATCAACAATTTCGAGATAACGCAGTCGCAATGGGACCAGATGTTTTTAGCGCGACCGCTGGCGAAATCACTTGTGTCGTTTACCAGCTTCGGGGGATGTATTTGTCTCAACAGGCGATTCGAATAGCGGCACCTCAAGTTGCAAAATTGGGAGAATCCATTCTGAAGGATGTTGATGACGAAATGCTCGTACATTTCTTCCCTGCGAATCAGGTAAAGCCAATCAGCCAAAAAGGTCTCCAATATATTGATGGCGGTGTGGGCACACACTTTTTCAAAGTCGGAGAGGTTAAGAATCTAACCCCTCAGCAAGTTAAAGCGGCGATTGGTGATCTTGCTGGAAGCAGCCAAGATATTTCTGGTGCTGCGATTGTTGATCCCAAGAAACTGTCCAATTTGCAACAATTTCAAAAGGCTTTTTGGACGGAATTTCTGACGACCGATCAATCAATACAGCCGGAAATGATACGTGGCATTTCGGCTCAATAACGGATAGGTTGTCGGTAGATGCAAACCATAGTAATCGAGCCCAACAAGGCATTTGTATGGTCAAAGGGATTACGCTTGGTTCCAAGCGAGAACGTCACAATAATGCTTCCTGGCACATTGGTTGCCCAAGGTGAGGAAATTGGTTCGATTATTAAGGTTTCAGACAGCGCCGAGATTGGCTTCCAGGAATCGAAAAAACCAAAGGAGCTTTTTAGCTGCATCATTCTCAAAGTGGCTAAAGGAGACGGAATCCGAATCAATCGCCCAACGCAGGCAATGCTTGTTGGTGAGTCGGAGCGGCCAGTAACTTTTCAAGTGGAGGACTGATGCAAACTTTGGTCAGAAGTTTCCAGGCAAAATCCATTTTATGGTCGCTGAAAGAGGGCAACATGATTGACGAGCCTGCGGATGTGCTGGTTTGCTCGGCAAACGTATCGTTAAATTTATCGGGAGGCGTCGGGTCTGATTTGTTGGGCCGCTATGGAACAAAAATGCAGAATGAACTGCATCAAATTTTAGCAAGGCGGACGCCACATGCTGCCCGTCAAGGCGAGGTTTTTTTGTATTCCGGGACAGAACTTCCTTACAGGGCGGTCTTGCATGCCGTGGCCATTGATGGCTGGTATCATTCCACTCCTCAAATTGTTGGCGAAACAATCGAAAAAGCATTTCGGATGGCAATGAGCATTGACGCCAAGAAAGTGGCGTTAACCGCTCTTGCAACCGGCTTTGGCGATTTAACTTTGGTTGATTTTGCAAATGCTATTCGTCCCTTGCTTGACCGAAATTTTGATCCTATCAAGGAAGTTTGTCTTTGTCTGATGGAAGATTACCGTTTGACACAATTGGCTGATGCTCTTTTCAAGAGTTGCAACCAGTAGCCAACCATCAGTGCAACTTCCCCTCTCCGCTGGAGCGTGTCGTCATGCCGGCTGCGAAACAAAGGCCAGCCGTCATGCCGTCACGCCCCAGCTTCGCCCCCAGGACAAAGTGAGTCTGCCCGTGGCGTCGTTCGTCGCGCTGTCCGGGAGAGACGGGACGAATAAAGTTTGGTGTCTCTCCCGGTCATCGCGCCGAGCCGCCACCACCGGCAGAAAACCCACGACCGCTGGCGCTGATGAAATTGGTTCGCTCCCGCTCAAAGGAAATTACGAATCGCGCGCAAGTGACGACGTGCTTCGTGGAGTCGGCCAGGGTCGCGCCGTCACGTCCTGTGCGGGAATGCGCCCTACCGCTCGAATAAAAGACAAGTTTGCTCGCTCAGATAAGAGCACATTGTGTGACATAAAATTGGCCGCTAAGAGAAGGCAACGGGCGGCCCCGGCGCGGGGGACCCCGCGAGACCCCGTGCCGGGCATTTTATGATCACACAATGTGTTCTTATCTTACGGGCGCGGGAGCACAGGCCGCGCCGTCGCGCCCCCGTCCGCCCCCACTCCGCAAAATTGGAGAAGATGGGCGCGCGAATAGAAAGTCTGGCCGCTTCGCGGGAAGCACGACGCCGGCGCTGGCGCGCCGCTTGAAATCGCGGCGGCCGTCACGGGCGGTTTGAATGTTTTTCGCCGCGTGCAACGTCACGGGTCGTTCGCCGGAAAAGACGGCTGCTAAAGTGGCGAGCTTGAAACGGCAACGCTCGCGGTGAACCTGGACGCGCTCAATGCAATCGCGCGTCACTGGCCTGCTTCATAGGCACTCTGGCTGCCGTGCCGGGCAGCGGAACGCTTCGCGCCGTTCAATGCCAGGGAGCAATCGAATGTCACGGGCGGTCGAACGTCGCAGCCTGGCGGCAGTTCGTGCGGGCCGTGTGCGATCCACGCGCGCGGGGGAAACGGTGCGTGCCGCTGGCGCGTCACGGCACCGCGCCGCCCGCGCGCGCGAGGTTTTGGTAATGGAAAGTTTTTTGAGCGCGCGGGCTGCGGGGAAACTCGTCGCTGGCGCTCCTCGAAAAGCAACGCCGCTGAACGCGGCTAAAGAGAAGAATCGCGCCGGTGTTTGGCGCGCAGTTGGTCCTGGTAACGCCGGTCGTTGGTCCGGCCTTCGATGGAGCCGTGCAGTTCGGCCAGGCCCTTTTGAAAACGCCGTGTGCCTTCCTCCGTGTCGTCGAAATACTCGCAGTTCCGACAGCCGCACAAGTCGCAGCTATCACAGACGCCACCAAAGATGTCCACTTGCCGGTTTTCGTAAACCACCGAGCCATTCCGGTGACTCACCCACCGATGCCCAAAGGGACAGTTGATCGTGGCCATCAGGTTTGCTCGTTGGCGTGTTGAGCGATGAATAGTTTGACGAACTCGGCCAGCTTCGCCTGTTGCCGACGCGGCAGCCGCAAAGCTTCCTGAAACGCCAGGCCGAGCTTTCCGCCGGGAGCAATGACGCCTTTGGGCCGGGCTTCGCCCAACAACTCATGCACCGTCACCCCAAGCGCCTTGGCCATCGGAACAAGCACATTGGAGCGCGGAAAATTGCCGCTGGTCTCCCAATAGCGGACGTTAGACTGGCGCTCTCCGATCTGGCGGGCCAGGGCATGTTGAGAAAGTCCCGCTGCTTCGCGTAATGACTTCAACCGATCCCCATTTGTTTTTGTTGTCATGGAAGCATCGTAAAACGGGAGCGGAAAAAGAGCTTGCATGTGAACAGTATAATGTTCATACCTGAACAGTGCAAACAAACTTGACGCCTTTTTGCCAAACCAACCGTTCACCCAACGAAAGGACTTTTCATGCCGCGAATCCCTGAATCTGAAATCGAACGTGTGAAGCGCGCCACCGATCTGCTGGCGCTGGTCCGCAGCCGGGGCGTTGAACTCAAGAAGCACGGCAGCAAGGATTGGATCGGGCGCTGCCCGTTCCACAACGACCAGAGCAACCCCAACTTCATCGTCTCGCCGGACAAAGGCTTGTTCCATTGCATGGTCTGCGGCAAAGCCGGCAACGCGATCCAGTTCGTGCAACTGCATGACGGCGTTTCATTCCGTCACGCGTTCGAGCTTCTTGCGGAGGGCCACGCCTTCGCGGCGCAGCCGCTTACCCGCGAGGCGACGGTGCCGCGTTTGCCGAGTCCGCTGGCGCTGGATGCGGACGACGTGGCCTTGATGAATCAATCGCTGGCCTACTATCGCGAGCGGTTGGCGCAGACACCGGCGGCGCTGGAATACCTGCAGCGTCGCGGCATCGCCGCCGCGGTGGAACCGTTCGGCCTCGGCTTCGCCGACCGCACACTGGGCTTGCGCCTGCCGTTTCGCAATCGCCAGGACGGCGAGGCTTTGCGGACGCAGTTGCAAAAGCTCGGCCTGTTGCGCGAGAGCGGACACGAACACTTCAACGGCTGCGTTGTCTTTCCAATCCACAACGCGGCCAACCAGGTGACGGAGATTTACGGCCGCAAGATCAATGACAACCTGAGACCGGGCACGGCGTATCATCTGTATCTGCCCGGGCCGCACGTGGGCATTTTCAACCGGCAATGCCTGAGCCATCCCAAAATCATTCTGTGCGAGGCCGTCATTGATGCGCTGACGTTTTACGTCAACGGCTTCCCGAACGTGACGTGCATCTACGGCACGGAAGGATTTACCGACGAGTTGTTGCAAGCTTTCCGCGACCACAAGATACAGCAAATCTTGTTCGCCTACGACCGGGACGATGCCGGCGACCGCGCCGCCGGACGCCACGCCGAGAAGTTGCAACGCTTCGGCATCGAATGCCTGCGCGTCAAGTTCCCGCACGGCATGGACGCCAACGAATACGCCCGCAAGGTCACGCCGCCGGACAAATCGTTGCGCTTGCTTGTGAACGCAGCGGAATGGATGGGGAGCACAGCCGCCCCGGCTGTCGTGGCGGACGCCCCGCCCGCCACTTCTTCCGAACCACCGAAGCACGTTGCAATGGTCGTGGACGAGTTGACCGGCGAGCCGTTGCCCATCGTGGACAAGGAATCTTTGGAAACCGGCGTCGGTTGGGCACCGGCCCCGTTCGTTCCCGCTCCTTACGCGGAGGTCATCGCGCGCGCGCCTTCTTCTTTAGCTGCTCCGTTAGTTGCTGAACCAACGACGCCGGCCACGCCACCGGCAGAGCCGGCGGCTAAAAAGGAAAAAGTTCCGGGCGTGGCCGTGGTTGAAGCAAACGGCAGCGTGACGCTGCGAATCGCCGAGCGCGAATGGCGCGCTTGCGGCGTGGAACACAACGCCAGCTTTGATTTGCTCAAAGTCAATCTGCGTTTGCTGGACACGGTCTCCGAGAGGTTTTTCCTTGATACGTTCGATCTGTGCCAGGCCCGGCCACGCCAGAGCTTCATCAAACAAGCCGCCGAGGAAACCGGCCTGGAGCCGGAGCTTGTGCAACGTGATCTCAGCAAGGTATTGCTCGAACTGGAAAGCGTGCGCGACCGCCGCTTGCTCGGCGTGTTGCAACCGGCGAAGCCGGTGCCCACCATGACGAGCGATGAACGCGAAGGAGCTTTGGCCTGGTTGAAAATGCCGAACCTCATCGCCCGCTTGCGCGAGGCGTTTCATCTGGCGGGCATTGTCGGCGAGGAAACCCCCACGCTGGTTTCGTATCTGGCCGGCGTCTCGCGCAAACTGGAAAAGCCGCTGGCGATCATCATTCAATCCGCCAGCGCCGCCGGCAAAACAACGCTCATGGACGCGGTGCTGTCGTTCTTCCCGGAGGAAGAGCGCATCAAATACAGCGCGATGACGGGGCAATCGCTTTACTACCTGGGTGAAACGAACCTGAAACACAAAATCCTTGCCGTGGTCGAGGAAGCCGGCGCGGAGCGCGCCAGCTACGCCTTGAAGCTGTTGCAATCGGAAGGCGAGTTGACCATTGCCAGCACCGGCAAAGACCCGCAGAGCGGCAAGATGGTGACGCAAGAATATCACGTTGAAGGTCCGGTGATGATTTTTTTGACGACGACGGCCATTGACCTGGACGAGGAGCTTCAAAATCGTTGCCTGACGCTGGCGGTGGACGAGAGCGCCGAGCAGACGGAGCGCATTCACCGCGTGCAGCGCGAGCGCCGCACGCTGGCCGGCCTGGTCGCGCACGAGGAGCGGGCGGACCTGTTGAAGAAACTGCGCAACGCGCAGCGGTTGTTGCAACCGCTCAAAATCGTCAACGACTACGCGCCGGATTTAACCTTTGCCAAAGAGCGCACGCGGCACCGGCGCGACAACGAAAAATATCTGACACTCATTGATGCCATCGCCTTGCTGCACCAGCACCAGCGCGAAATTAAAACGCTGCCCAACGGGCGGCCCTTTATTGAAGTGACGCTCGATGACATCGCGCTGGCGAATGAACTGGTCCCGGAAGTTTTGGGCCGTTCACTGGACGAGTTGCCGCCGCAGACGCGGCGCTTGTATGGCCACATCCGCGACTTGATGAAACAGAAACGCAGCGCCAACGGCCACCACGGCGCGAAGAACGTCCTGACGTTCATTCGGAAAGAACTACGCGAGGCTTGCGGCTGGAGTCTGACGCAAGTGCGCGTCCACCTGGAACGATTGGTTGACCTCGAATATCTGGGCGTCCGGCATGGACGTTTTGGCAGCCAGTTCGTTTATGAAATCCTCTTTGACCTGGACGCGCCGGAGACCATCGCGCACATCGGTTTGATCGAAGTGGAGCAACTACGGCGAAACCTGGCGGGTTTTTCAGGGGGGGTGGCGGGGCAAAATGGCCACCTGGCGGGGGGTGGCGGAACGCCCCCGCCAGGTTCAACCCCGCCGCCGCCAAGACTTTAAGTGCAACCTGGCGGCCTGACGGGTTCGCACATCTGGACGCCACCTCTTTTTCAATCGTAAATCGTAAATCGTAAATCAAAAATCGTGAGGGAGCTTTTGGAAGAACACTGCCGCTGGATGGAGACGCGCAACTATGCGTCGGGCACCATTCACAACAACCGGCTTTACGTTGGCCGCTTCATTGACTGGCTGGCCGAGCGGGGAGTCACGCGCGCCCAGGACGTGACGCGCCCGATGCTGGAGCGTTACCAGCGCGTCCTCTTTCATCATCGCAAACCGGACGGCCTGCCCTTGTGCTTCGCCGGGCAGCACGTGCGCCTGACGGTCATTCAAGGCTTCTTCAAATGGCTCTGCCGAAAGTATTACATCACCGCCAATCCTGCCGCCGACCTGGAGTTGCCCAAAGTCGAAAAGCGTTTGCCCCGGCAGGTTCTCACCGCGCACGAAGCCGAACAGGTTTTGAATCTGCCCGACCTTTCAACGCCGGTCGGTTTGCGTGATCGCGCCATCCTGGAAATCCTTTACTCAACCGGAATGCGGCGCAAGGAACTCACCGGCCTGAAACTTTACGACCTCGATTTGGAACGCGGCACGGTGATGATCCGCGAAGGCAAGGGCAAGAAAGACCGCCTGTTGCCGCTGGGCCAGCGCGCCGCCGCCTGGCTGAACAAATACCTGGAGGAAGCGCGCGCCAGGCTCGTGGTCGAGCCGGACGAGCGCGAAGTGTTCCTGTGCGTGTCCGGACGCGGGCTGACGCCCGGCGTGCTGGGCAACCTGGTGCATGATTACGTGCAGCGGTCGGGCATCGGCAAAGCCGGCAGTTGCCATATCTTCCGGCACGCGATGGCCACGCTCATGTTGGAGAACGGCGCCGATCTCCGTTACGTCCAGCAGATGCTTGGCCACGCCCGGCTGAACACCACCGAGATTTACACGCACGTCAATATCCAGAAGCTGATTGAAGTCCACCGGCTGACGCACCCGGCCAAGTTGCCGGAGACCAACGCGGCCAAGCCGCCGCCGGCCTGACGCTTTTTCTTTAGCTGCTGGCTTGTGAGCCGCTGGCCGGCCCGCTATAATCCGGGGCGTGAATCGGGTGTCCTCACGGCTTCTGAATCTGCTGCTCTGCGGGCTGCTGTTTTGCTCCATGAGCCAGTCGGCTCGCGCCGTTGCGCGGCCAGAAAACCGCGTCTGGAAAATTTTTTCAGTCCCCCAAAAATCCGCCTCTGAAATTGCTTCGCAACCCGTTGATACGCGCCAGGAAAACCCCGGTTATGGCTACGATTTTGCATCGGGGGTGCGCATATACCTCTATTGTCAGGCAGACCCGGTCAACCACATTGATCCAAGTGGAAATTCAGTTTATGTTTGCACACGGCCATTGAACATCCCGGGTCTAAGTGTATTGGCCCCTGCTTTTAATCATTTTTTTCTAGCGTTTGATACAGATGGTATCACCAATACGGCAGATTTAAATAAGTGGACTTCAGTTGTTGAGAGTGGCAACAACGGAGTAAGTGGTCAGTACCCGAATGTTAATTACTCGAACGATCCTTATCTGACGACTTTTTCATTTCATCCTTATTCCGTATATTCAGGGAAAGGTGAAAAAGACGAACTGTCGGTATTTGCCACAACCGGATCGTACGTGGCTTACAACGACAACATTGACCACAACGCATTCCTTCAGGCACAGGGAGGCGGTATCCGCAACGGGCGACACCTTGTCACCAGTGATCTGAATGAGCAAATCAAGCTCTACAATCTCGCAAGAGCGTCGCGGGACAAAAATAATTCGGGATCGCCTGATGCGCACCCATACGCGGCCCTAAATTATGATTGTGCCAGCTGGACATATACAATTACACATGAGAGAGGTGGTTTGCCGTTTCCGGTATTCCCCCTCGTAAACCTAGGCGTTGGAATTCATGGCCCGTTTTCCCCGATTGGGACAGGCGTTACAGCCTTGTTACAAGGTTTTCATCCTCAGTTTGATCAACAAACTGGGGGCATCGATGTGTTTAATTGGGGATTTTAATATCATGAAAGCACTGAGAATATTTTTAAATTGTCTCGCGTCCGAACTGGCGTTGATTTTTCTTTGTAGTTGTGCAACGGACCGTTCCGACGCATCAAAGCAAGAGCTTTCTCACTCCAATCCTGTGATAGCAGCGAATGAGGCGGCGAGTAATACGGTCTCGTACAGAAAAGAGTTATCAGGTACAGAACAAATATTTACCAATGCCAATGTTGTAATGTGGGTGCCTGTGGACGCAGAGAGAATTTGGGATGGCCCAACAAGTTCCGTGGAATTCAAGAGGACATCACCACCGCATGTTCTTCCTGAGAGTTATAAAATCATGGTAGAGATTCAAATAGATTCAGAACAGGAATTCAAAAGAAACGCAGAACTAAGTCAGGACTGGTACTTCCAAGAGCATGCAACTTTGTCTGTGCAGAATGTGCAGGTTGGCAGACAGTTTAGGAAAGATCTTCGGGATCCGCAAAGAGGGCGAATCCTTCTAATCGACGCGCTGGTAGATAATAGTGATACATTCCAAGAGGATGTGGAAACAGCGACGAGAATGATCGAGTCAATCAAGCTGTTTCCGAAGTGAACTTCCCCCTCCGCGGCCCCGTGTCGCCACGATGAACGACGCCAGCGGGGCCTACTCTTACGCTTATGGCCTGCGCGACCGCCTGCTCACCAACTCGACCCCCGCCGGCACATTGATCTACAACTATGATGCTAATGGGGACGTCACGAATATCATCTCGTCAACAACCAACGGAACCTCGGTAACGTATCAATATGACGCGCTAAACCGGTTGACCAATGTGGTGGATGCGCGCTTGACCGGGACGCAGAATACGGCGTATGGTTTTGACGCCGTGGGCAATTTGCAGCGCATGCAATATCCGAACAGCGTGACGAATGTTTACCAATACGATTCGCTCAATCGCTTGACGAATCTGGTGTGGAAAACAAATGGGACGATCATCGCCAGTTTCGCCTACACGCTGGGCGTCACGGGCAATCGCACGGCCCTTTCCGAAACCGTTTCCACCGCAACCCGCAGCTTCACCTGGCAGTATGACACGCTCTATCGGCTGACGAATGAAGCGGCCAGCGGCACCGCACCGGCGGGCACGCTGGGTTACGGTTATGATGTGGTTGGCAATCGTACCAACCGCACCGGTACGTTGGGAACGCTCAGTGCACAAACGCTTGGCTACAACACCAACGATTGGCTGACGAGCGACGTTTACGACAGCAATGGCAATACGCGAACCAATGCCAGTCTCCAGCCATATCAATACGATTACGAAAACCGGCTGACGAATTTCAACAACGGGCAGGCTGTTTATTATTATGATGCGGATGGGAATCGGGTGAAGAAAATCGCTGGTGGAAAAGCCACGCTGTATCTGGTGGATACGCGCAATCCTAGCGGTTATGCGCAGGTGATGGAAGAGTTGACGGCCACTGGCACCACCAATTTCTATACTTACGGCCTGGATTTGATCAGCCAACGAACACCTGGTTCCAGCCCAAGCACCAACTTCTTTACCTCCGATGGACATGGTTCGACACGGTATCTGAGCGACAAGGGCGGTAAATTGGTCAATGCGTTCGCTTTCGACGCCTACGGCACGCTCGTCGCATCCAATTCGACACCACAAACCGCATACTTGTACTGCGGGGAACAATTCGACACGGATCTTGGTTTCCATTCGCTGCGTGCCCGTTATCTCAACCCTGCCACGGGTCGTTTTTGGACGATGGATACCTATGCTGGCAACAACGAAGACCCGTTGTCACTTCACAAATACCTCTATTGCCACGGCAACCCTGTAAACATGACAGACCCGCTTGGAAAGTGGGTTACCTTCATCCACAAAGAAGCCATTGACCGTGCGCTTCAAACATCTGTTCTGCCGGCCAGCGACCGGCAAATATTAAAAGAGGAACAGGATGAGGTTGATCAGGATCAAAAGGCGGTAGATTCCTACCGCCACGCAATGAGTGATGGTTCAAGCATTCCGCCTCAGACGGCTGCCGAAGCGCAACAAGAGGCAGACCAGCATGTTGGGGATTGGCTGACTAAAGCTCGAGCGGCTGAAGCAAAGAACGAGCACACGACTGCGCTGCAATACCTCGGTCAAGCGATGCATGCGCTTCAAGATAGCACCTCGCCAGCGCACCATGGATTCCAGCCGTGGTATGACTATCCTGGTGGCGAAGCAAATCCGCACGAATGGTGTCATGGTGCCAAAGAATCAATTAATCCGGGGCAAGAGAGTTGGTTGTATATTGCCACGGGTGAAGCCTATGACTATTTCCATGACACGAGTAAGCCATTGCCGTCTGACTTTTTCAATGATTTGGGTGCCGACAGCCCAGGAACTGGAATCAAACGTTGGTTCAATCCTTTTATGGATATAATCCCAGATGCAAACATCAGCTTTACCATTAGCGATATAGGCGGCTTCGCGTTTTAGAAAATGAAATTCATGAGCCATCAGTTTCTGGCGCTTTTTTGGGGGGCCGCTTTAGTCTTCACGGGCTGCGAACAGCAAGTCAGTCAGAGCCAAGTTGAGCAGGTCACTCTACAGGAAAGATTGTTACCCCACCCGAATCCCACAAATTACGAGTTTGATGCAAGTGTTAGCGAGGTCACGAATGCAATCAAGAAAGCCTATGGAATTGATTGGTGTTTGGCGCAGTCGAAGAAAAACCAAAAGAGAATTTGGGAAGGCAGCGCAGACGCCACAACCAAACATGCACTCACACTAGCGCTCCAACAGCCTGCACCAAGCCTGTTTTTTAAGGGAGAGGCTGATACCATTTCAAAACATCTTCTCACCAAAGCCGGGAATGAAAATGATGCGTATCTATTTGGTAGCACTTCGCCCATTGGCGAATCACAAGTGTATTTCAAGGATAACCAGCCATTGATTTATTATGCTGATTTTCACATTCATCTTACGGCGCTTGACCCGAAGAAAACCCGCGTTGACATTTTTACCTGTGACTCCAGCGTAGTGGCTGGCTTAGATGAAGGCTGGTCGCCGCATGGGCCTTCCTTTATCTATGTCGAGGTTCCTCCAACGACTATCGAGCAGTATCAAATCCTTTTGGGAATCGGTCAGCAGATTAGAACAAAAGATATGCCGCCACTGGTGACGCCGGGGCCTGAAGCTCCTGTGAAACAGCTCACACTGCCGAGAGAACGGTAGCTCCACCATCCGGGCAATCCCCTCTCCGTTGGAGCGTGTCGTCATGTCGGCTGCGGAAGCAAAGGCCAGCCGTCATGCCGTCACGCCCCAGCTTCGCCCCCAGGACAAAGTGAGTCTGCCCGTGGTGTCGTTCGTCACGCTGTCCGGGAGAGACGGGACGAATGAAGTTTGAGTGTCTCTCCCGGCCATCGCGCCGAGCCGCCACCACCGGCAGCACAGGAATTACGAACGCTGCGCTGTGCTGGAAAGTTTGTTCGCTCCGCTCAAATGTAAAAGACACGAGCGCGCGCAAGTGAGGACGTGCTGCGTGGAGTCGGCCAGGGTCGCGCCGTCACGTCCTGTGCGGGAAGCGCCCTACCGCTCACGGAAAAGGCAGAGTTAGTTCGCTTAGATAAGACACATTGTGTGATATAAAATTGGCCGCTGGAGAAGGCAACGGGCGGCCCCGGCACGGGGGACCCCGCGAGACCCCGTGCCGGCCATTTTATGATCACACAATGTGTTCTTATCTTACGGGCGCGGGAGCACAGGCCGCGCCGTCGCGCCCCCGTCCGCCCCCACTCCGCAAATTTAGAGAAG
>Ga0265338_10008673_pt1 | contig 12299 bp, 12 predicted proteins | sample 42126metaG_FD_193579 | JGI IMG/M metagenome (GOLD analysis project Ga0265338, IMG submission 193579) | Rhizosphere microbial communities from Carex aquatilis grown in University of Washington, Seatle, WA, United States - 4-21-26 metaG | ecosystem: Host-associated > Plants > Roots > Rhizosphere... | reverse complement strand
CCGCGCCGCGCGCTGCGCACGCCGCCGAACGCGAGCCCGATCACGCGCCGGCGCGGGACGAGCGGGAAGACGGCCGCCACGTCGCCCGCTCAGGCCGTGACCGCGGCCGGAACGTCCAGGTCGATGTCGAAGCCGGGCTTGGGCGCCAGCTCGAGACACCGCTCGCGAACGTCCGCGCACGCCGCCTGCCAGCCTCGGTCGCGCAGCTCCGCGAGGAAGCTCGGCCGGAACAGGATCCGGTGCATCAGCACAGGCACGAACAGCTGCTCGACGTCCTCCGGCGTCACGTAGCGGCGGGAGTGGAGCACGGCCCACGCGCGGGCGGCGCGATTGAGCGCAAGCGTCCCGCGCACCGAGCTGCCGATCGCGACGACCTCGAGCTCCCGCGTGGCACGGACGAGGTCGATGAGCCACCGGCCGACGGCCTCGTGGACGAAGACATTGGCGACCGACGCGCGCAGGAGCACGATGTCGTCGAGGTCGACGACGGGCTGGAGCCGCCCCAGCGGGTGGCCGCCGAGCTGCTCCGCGACGATCCGGGCCTCGTCCTCCGCGTCCGGGTAGCCGAGCGCCGTCTTGACGAAGAAGCGGTCGAGCTGCGCCTCGGGCAGCGGGAACGTGCCCTCGTACTCGATGGGATTCTGGGTGGCCATGACGAGGAACGGGTCGTCGAGGCGGCGCGTTTCGCCGTCGACGGTCACCTGCTGCTCGGCCATCGCCTCGAGCAGCGCCGACTGCGTCTTCGGCATCGCCCGGTTGATCTCGTCGACGAGGACGATGTTCGCAAACACGGGCCCGGGACGGAACTCGAAGTCCCGCTCGCGCTGGTTGAAGATCGACAGGCCGGTGACGTCGGTCGGCTGGAGGTCGGGCGTGCACTGGATCCGCGAGGCGTGGGCGCCCTCGATCGAACCCGCGATCGCCCGTGCGAGCACCGTCTTCGCCGTGCCGGGGACATCCTCGAGCAGCGCATGCCCGCCGCACATCAGCGCCGCGACGATCAGCTTGACCTGCTCGCGCTTGCCGTGGACGACGGTCTCGATGTTGTCGAGAAACCGCTCGGCAATCCCGGTCGCGGAGTCCAGCTCGTCAACGGTCACACGAGACCTCCCAGCTCGGGGAACGAGGGCCTCGGCAGCCTACGCCCTCACCAGCTGAGACGCCCGGCGGGGGACTTCGGTTGGTGCATCGCGTCGGCGACGAAGCGGCGGTAGCCGGCTCCTCCGCCGAGCAGCGATCGGATGCCGTCGAGGTTGAGGAACGCCGGGGCCTTTCGCAGCCCGGCGAACGCGCGGTGGCTGCTCCAGGGCCACGCGTCCGGGCTATCGACCAGGCCTGCCCGCACCGGGTTGAGCGCGAGGTAGCGGGCGACCTCGGCGAGGTGGTCATCGTCCTTCACAAGTGTGTCGCCATACGGGCCTTGGAAGACATGGCCGACACGGGAGTAGCGCCAGTTGAACCGCCGGGCATACGTCCCGTTGACCCGGAGCATTCCTTTGCCGAGGTTCGGCTCCGGTGTCTCGAACAGGAGGTGGTAGTGGTTCGGGATCAAGCAGTAGGCGTGGCACAGCCAGCCCTGAAGCGCGACCGCTTCCGCGACGAGCTCGAGGAACGCCTCGTAGTCGCACGGCTCGCAGAAGATCGGTGCCTTTGCATTGCCTCGGCCGGTGACATGGTGCATCGCACCGGGGAACTCGATGCGCGGCTTCGGGCCCATGCCCGAGACGCTACGGCGCGAAAGGCCGCAACCAGGTTGCGACTCCGTCGCAACCTGGTTGCAGCTCTTCGGCGACCGATGCGCTCGTCGCTACGTCAGCTTGAACGCCGCATGCTTGATCTGCGTGTATTCCTCCATCGAGTACGCGGACATGTCTTTGCCGTAGCCGGACTGCTTGTAGCCGCCGTGCGGCATCTCCGACGTGATCGGCAGGAGATGGTCGTTCACCCAGACGGTGCCGAACTGGAGCCGCCGCACCGCGTTCAGCGCACGGCCGATGTCCCGCGTCCACACGGACGCGGCGAGGCCGTAGCGGACGTCGTTCGCCCACCGGATCGCTTCGTCGTCGTCGGCGAACTTCTGCACCGTCACGACCGGCCCGAACACCTCGTCCTGGACGATCTCGTCCGTCTGCTTGACGTCCACGACCACCGTCGGCTGCACGAAGAAGCCGCGGCTGCCGTTCGTGCCGCCGCCCGTGAGCACCGTCGCGCCCTTGGCGCGGTCGAGGAAGCCGAGGATCCGCTCCTGCTGCGACTGCGAGATGACGGAGCCCATCTCGATCTCGTCGCTCTCCATCGGGTCGCCGACCTTCAGCGACTCGACCTGCGGGACGAGCTCCTCCAGCAGCCGGTCGTAGATCTTCGGCCCCGCGATCACCCGCGACCCCGCGGTGCAGTCCTGGCCCGAGTTCCAGAAGCCGCCGAGCCGGATCCCCTCGGCGACCGCGACCGGGTCGGCGTCGTCGAAGACGACCATCGGCGCCTTGCCGCCCAGCTCGAGATGCACGCGCTTGAGCGTGTCGGCCGCGTTCTTCGCGATCAGCTTGCCCGTCGACACGTCGCCCGTCAGCGAGACGAGCCGCACCTCCGGATGCGCCACGAGCCGCTGCCCGACCGGCACGCCCTCCCCGGTGACGACGTTCAGGACGCCCGCCGGGATCACCTCCTGGGCGAGCTGCATGAAGCGCAGCAGCGACAGCGGCGTCTGCTCCGACGGCTTGAGGATCTGGACGTTGCCCGCAGCGATCGCCGGCCCGAGCTTCCAGATCGCCATCATCAGCGGGTAGTTCCACGGGCAGATGCCGCCGACGATGCCGAGCGGCTCCCGCCGGATGATCGACGTGTAGCCGGTGATGTACTCGCCCGCCGACTTGCCCTCGAGGTTGCGCGCGGCGCCCCCGAAGAAACGGAGGTTGTCGGCGCAGAACGGGATCTCGTCGCGCGACGCCATCAGCGGCTTGCCGACGTTCAACGACTCGAGCTGTGCAAGCTCCTCGGCGTTCTCGTCGAGCACGTCCGCGAGCCGGTGGAGCAGCTCCGAGCGCTCCTTCGGCGTGGCATCCCGCCACGTCTCGAACGCCGTCCCGGCAGCTGCAACCGCCCGGTCGACGTCCTCGGCGCCGCAGCTCGGCACCTCGGCGATCACCGCGCCGGTCGCCGGATTGATCACCTCCATCGTCTCGCCCGAAGCGGCGGAGCTCCACTCGCCCCCGATGAAGCACTCGTATGCGGTCTTCGTCGCGCTCATGTGACCCTCCTCATTTTGCGGCCAGCGTTGCGGCAGCGCCGCGCCGAAGCACTCCCGTGTCGCGCATCAGGCGTTGCGCCAGAGCGACCGGGATCACCGTTACCACGATCATTGCGAAAGCAATTGCGTTCACGACGGGCAGCTGCTGCCCGAGCCTGATGTAGCCGAAGATCAGCAGCGGCAGCGTGTTCTGCGCCCCTGCCGTGAAGAACGTGACCACGACCTCGTCGAACGAGAGCGCGAACGCGAGCAGCCCGCCAGCGACGAGCGCCGTCGAGAGCACCGGCCAGATGACAAACCGGAACGTCTGCAGCCCGTCTGCGCCGAGATCTTGCGACGCCTCGATCAACGACGGCGACGAGCGCCGGAGCCGCGCGAGCACGTTGTTGTAGACGATGACGATGCAGAACGTCGCGTGCCCGATCACGATCGTCCACATGTTCGCGTCGATATGGCCGGCGATGAAGAACGAGTTGAGCGCCATGCCGGTGACGATGCCCGGCAGCGCTATCGGCAGGATGAACAGGAACGAGACCGCATCGCGGCCGAAGAACGCGAACCGCGCGACGGCGAACGCGGCGGCCGAGCCGAGCAGGATCGCAGCCGTCGTCGCGATCAGCGCGACGCGCACCGACAGCCACAGCGCCCCGCGCACGTCCGACGACGTCCAGGCGACGTGGAACCAGTGCGTCGTGAAGCCCGCGATCGGCCAGCTCTGCACGTTGGACTTGTTGAACGCATAGACCATGATCAGGGCGAGCGGGATCCAGAGGAAGAGCACGACGAGCGTCGTCCACGCGGCCAGGGCGATCCGGGTCGAGCGCTGCTCCATCAGAGCGCCTCGAACGCGCCGAGCTTGCGCGCGATCAGCAGATACACGGCCATCACCACGAGCGGGATCGCTGCGAAAGCCGCCGCGAACGGGACGTTGTTCGAGACGCCGACCGAGTCGTAGACGACGTTGCCGATGAACTGCGACGACGCGCCGCCGGCGAGCAGCGGCGTGACGTAGTCGCCGAGCGTCAGCGAGAACGTGAAGATCGAGCCGGCGACGACACCCGGCAGCGCGAGCGGCAGGATCACCCGGCGGAACGTCGTGAACGCGCTCGCCCCGAGGTCGCGCGACGCCTCGACGAACGACTCCGGGATCCGCTCGAGCGCGCCATAGACGGGCAGGATCATGAACGGCAGCCACACGTACGTGAAGACGAGCCACACCGCCCAGTTCGAGTAGCCGATGTTCGCCGCCGGCAGTCCGACCTTCCGCAGCGACCAGTTGAGGACGCCGTCGTTGTCGAGGATCAGCCGCCAGATGTAGACGCGGATCAGGTAGCTCGACCAGAGCGGCAGCAGCACCGCGACGAACACGAACGCCCGCGAGCGTCCGCCGGCGATGCGCGCCATGAAGTAGCCGAGCGGGAACGCGAGGATCGCGTCGGTGACGGTGACGACGGCCGCGATCCCGATCGTGCGGTACGCGATCTGGTGGTACGCGCCCGCATCCCACAGCGTGCGGTAGTTGGACAGCGTCCAGACGTGCTCGATCTCGGTCGTGAACGGATTGACCGTCCAGAACGACGAGACGAAGAGGGCCACGAGCGCGGCCAGATAGACGAGCCCGAACGCGAGCAGAGGCGGCGCCAGCAGCAGCAGCGCCTTCGCCCACGGGTGCCGCCAGAAGAGCCCGGAGAGCCGGAGCCGGGCCGCCCGAACGGGGCGGCCCGGCCGGCGGCGGCTCAGCCCTTCAGCTGAGTCCAGGCCTGTTGCCACTGCGTGTAGTCCATGCAGTCGTTCTTGCCGTTGCCGCACGCGGCGATCGGCGTCTTCCAGAACTTGATCGAGTCGAAGTACGAGGCCGGTGCGCCGCAGTGGTACTGCGCCGCCGAGCCCGGAGCGAGCTTGTTCATGATCGGGCAGGCCTTGGTGTTGGCCGGCGTCTCACCGAAGAAGATCGCCTGCTCCGCCTGCACCTTCGGCGTCGAAACCCACGCCGTCCACATGTACGCGCAGTTCGGGTGCTTCGCGTGCGCGGACAGCATCCACGTGTCGGCCCAGCCGGTTGCACCCTCCACCGGGATCAGGTCCTTCACCGGGACGTGCGCCGCGATCAACGTGTTCGTCTGGTACGGCCACGATGCACCGATCACGGCGTCGCCGTTCTTGAACAGGTCGATCTCGTCCGACGCGAGCGCCCAGTACTTCTTGATCAGCGGCTTCTGCTGCTTGAGCAGCGCGATGGTCGCGTTGAACTGGGTCGAGTTGAGCTCGTAGGGGTCGGTGATGCCGAGCGACGGCTTCGCCTTCGAGAGGTAGAGCGCCGCGTCCGCGATCTGGATCGGGTTGTCCGGCACCGTCACCTTGCCCTTGTACTTCGGGTTGTAGATCGACGCCCAGCTCGTGGGCGCCGGTTTCACGAGCTTGGTGTTGTAGAGGAGCGTGTTCGGCCCCCACTGCAGCGAGATGCCGTAGTGGACGCCGTTGATCGTGTTGTGCGGCGGCGACTGCAGCGCCGGAATGAAGTCCTTCCAGCCCGGGATCAGCGCCGGATTCATCGGCTGGACGTCCTTGCCGTAGATCAGGCGAAGGCTGGCGTCACCTGACGCGGAGACCATGTCGTACTGGGAGCCGCCGCCCTGCCGCATCAGCGTCACCATCTCGTCCGACGAGCCGGCGTACTTCGCGTGCACCTGGCACCCGGTCGCCTTCTCGAACGGCTTGACCCACTGCGGCTGGGTATAGCCCTCCCACGCGATCAGGTTCAGCTGACCTTCGCCCTTCCCGATCGACGTCGGCAGCCCCTTGCCGGCACTGACTCCCGCGGCGGGCACGCAGAGTGCGACTGCGAGCGCGGCGACGAGGACGTGCGTCCTGCGAATGCGTGTCACTGCTCCTGTCCCTCCTTCTCCGAGGTGATCTCATAGGTGTGCTCCGGCCGCCAACTCAACCGGACTCTCCTGCCCCGGGCCTCGAGCGCATGCTCCGAGGACGTCTCGAGGTTCTGCTGGACGACGACGAGCTCGCCACCGGCGTCGAGGTCGACGACGTAGCGGTTGACCGAGCCGACGTAGACGACGTCGCGGATCACGCCCGGCTCGCCGTCGCCGCCGTCCTCGCCGATCCGGATCTTCTCCGGCCGGATCGTGAATCGCCGGCCGTCGCGCTCGAGCACGTTCGAGATGCCGACGAAGCCGGCGACGAACTCCGTCTCGGGATGCTCGTAGACGTCGGCCGGCGCGCCGATCTGCTCGATGCGCCCCTCGTTGAAGACGGCCAGGCGGTCGCTCATCGTCAGCGCCTCCTCCTGGTCGTGTGTGACGTACACGAAGGTGATCCCGAGCTCGCGCTGCAGCTCTTTGAGGAACAGCTGCATCTCCTGGCGCAGCTTCAGGTCGAGCGCGCCGAGCGGCTCGTCGAGGAGCAGCACCGTCGGGCTGTTGACGATCGCGCGCGCGAGGGCGACCCGCTGCCGCTGGCCGCCGGAGAGCTGCACCGGGCGGCGCTCGGCGACGTGGGGGAGCCGGACGCGCTCGAGCACCTCGTTCGCCTTCGCGCGGCGCTCAGCGCGGCCGACGCCCTTGACTCGCAGGCCGTACTCCACGTTCTCGAGGACGGTCATGTGCGGGAAGAGCGCGTAGTCCTGGAAGACGGTGTTGACGTCGCGCTCCGACGGCGCGGTGCGCGTGACGTCGGTGCCGGCGAGCTCGACGCGGCCGCTGTCGGGCCGTTCGAACCCGGCGATCACGCGCAGGGTCGTCGTCTTGCCGGAGCCGGACGGGCCGAGCAGCGTGAAGAACTCGCCTTCGGCGATCTCGAGGTCGAGCCCGGCGATGGCGACGACATCGCCGTACGCGCGCCGGATCCCGGTCAGGCGGACCGCCGGCGCACTCGCCGTCGGTTCCTCCGCGACCGCGGGCTCAGCCGGAGCCTGCGTCGCCAAGCGCCTCCTCGAGGATCGTCAGGCCCTGCTCGAGCTCCTCGTCGGTCGCCGAGAGCGGCGGCAGCAGCCGGAGCACGTTGCCGTACAGGCCGCACGCGAGCAGGATCAGCCCTCGTTCCCGCGCCGCCGCCGTCACGGCCTTCGCCGGATCGGGGCTCCGCTCCGCGAGCTCGACCGCGAGCATCGAGCCGAGGCCGCGCACCTCGCCGACGAGCGCGTGCCGTCCGGCGATTGCGTCGAGCCGCGTCTGGAGCAGCCGCCCGATCTGCTCCGCGCGCTCGCGGAACCCGGGCGCGGTCAGCTCGTCGAGCACCGCCAGTGCGGCGGCGCAGCAGACCGGGTTGCCGCCGAACGTGCCGCCGAGCCCGCCCGGGTGCACCGAGTCCATCACCTCGGCCCGGCCCGTCACCGAGGCGAGCGGCAACCCGCCCCCGAGCGTCTTCCCGGCGACGAGCAGGTCGGGTTCGACGCCGTAGTGCTCGATCGCCCACAGTGGGCCGGTGCGGCCGCAGCCGGCCTGCACCTCGTCGTCGACGTAGAGGATCCCGTGCCGCCGGCACAGCTCGTGCAGGGCGCCGATGAATTCCACCGGCATCGGGATGAACCCGCCCTCGCCCTGGACGGGCTCGAGCACGACGCAGGCGACCTCGCCGGGGTCGATGTCCTGCTTGAAGAGCAGCTCGAGACCGTGGAGGGCGTCCTCGGTGGAGACGCCGCGGTAGGGATACGGCGCGGGCGCGCGGTAGACGTCGGTGGCGAGCGGGCCGAAGCCGTTCTTGTAGACGAGCTTCGCGGTCATCGCCATCGTCAGGTTCGTGCGTCCGTGGAAGGCGCGGTCGAAGACGACGACCCCGGCGCGGCCGGTGGCGGCGCGCGCGATCTTGACCGCATTCTCGATCGCCTCGGCGCCCGAGTTCAGGAGGATCGACTTCGTCGCCGCCTCGCCGGGCCAGAGCTCGTCGAGCCGGCGGCAGAGATCGACATACGGCTCGTACATCCCGACCATGAAGCACTGGTGCAGGTAGCGGTCGACCTGCTCGTGGATCGCGCGGACGACGCCGGCCGGGCCGTGGCCGAGGTTCTGGCAGGCGATTCCGCCGCCGAAGTCGAGGTACTCGCGGCCCTCGGCGTCCCAGACCTTGGCTCCCCAGGCGCGGGAAACGACGAAGTCCGAGGTGGAGACGCCACGTGGGACATAGCGCTCCCGCGCCTGCCTCACCTCGCCGGAACTCGCCGCGTCGTCGACCCGCATCCCGCGGGAGCGTATCTCGTTACGGCGATGAAATCGATTGCTGCCCTACGGGGCGGCGATGCTGCTCTCGACCGAGGCGGGGCAATGCCAGAACTCGACCTTGCCCGCGACGCCGGTGGTGGTGCACCCCTGGGCCCCGAGGTCGGGGGCGCCGGAGAGCCTCCCGGACTTGCAGGCGTCCCACTGCGTTCCGTCTGCATAGGTCTGGACGACCTTGCACGAACCGGTCAGGCCCATGCGGCTCAGCAGATGCTCGTGCTTGGCTCCTGCCAGCAAGGACGCGACGAGTGCTGCGACGACGAAGAACGGCTTCATGACGGTCTCCCTCCGGAGGCCGCAGGGCCGGTTACCCAGGGTCGGAGTATCGGCCTGAAATGCGCCGCGCGCTATCCCTCGATCGGCTCCCAGACGGTTTCGAACGTGCCGAACCGGAGCTCGTGCTCGAAGTAGAAGCGCGTGTCGTCGACCCGCCGCATGTACTCCTCGCGGTGCTCGGCCGTGAAGGCGTTGTACGCCTCGGCCGACTCCCAGCGGTCGACGACGAAGTAACGGCCCGGGATCTCGACGTCCCGGAGCAGCTCCGTGCCGATATAGCCGTTTCCCCGGCGGAAGAACTGCGCCCACTCGCCGTCGGCGCCGTAGGCCTGCTCGAAGTCGGCGGCGTTCACCCGGACCTCGTAGGAGAAGACGAGCGCGATCATGTCGGCCCATTGGTATCAGCCCTCCGCGCTAAGGTCCGGGTGTGAGCGTCGACGTGTCGAGCGTGGAGGCGCCGGAGGAGGACCGCACCGCGTACGCGGGGGTCCTGCGCTTCTACGAGCTGGCGAAGCATCAGGAGTGGATGGTGCGCGACCTGCCGTGGGGCGAGATCCCGCCCGTGCCGGAGGGCCGCGGGTCGGCACAGAGGCAGGCGCGGCGCACGGACGTCTGGCGGTCGGTGGTGATGCAGCAGCTCCAGGCCGACGTGCTCGCGGTCGAGATGGCGGCACAGCTGCTCAACGCGGCTCCCGACCCGGAGGCGCGGCTCTACTACGCGACGATGGTGCAGGACGAGGCCCGCCACACCGAGGCGTGGTTGAAGCTGATCGGCCAGCTCGGCGGCGAGGGCGAGCGCGACCCGCATCTCGACGCGCTCGGCCACATGTTCCTCGAGGCGGACACGCTCGAGGAGAAGGTCTTCCTCATGCAGGTCTTCTTCGAGCGGCTGATCATCCCGCGGTTCCGGCTGATCGCGCGCTCGTCGCGAGGGACGCTCCTCGAGGATCTGTGCAACCGGCTCGCGATCGACGACGGCATCCATCACGGGGCCGGGATGGCGTACGAGCGGGTGCTGCTGATCGGGGCCGGGCCGGGCGTCCAGCGGCGCCTGATCGACGCCGCGAATCGCATGCTCCCCGAGTTCGCCGCGCACGCGCTGTGGCGGCCGAAGGCGCGCGAGATGATCGGCCAGTTGATGGAAGCCCGCGACCGCGAGCGGCTGAAGACCGAGCTCAACCACGGCGTCCGCCTGGCGAAGAGCCTCGGCCTGGACGTCAGCGAAGTCGCGCTGCCGTATTGAGCGGAACGGACGAGCTGGGGCGCGGCGGGCGCCTGCGCGGGGCTGCTGCGGGTGAGCTCGTCGCCGCAGCGTTCGCGGCCGAGAGCGCCCACGGGCCGCGCCTCGCACACGGGCTTTCGCTGGCCGACCTCGCGCACGCGGTAGCGCTCGTCGAGGGCGGCGACCTCGCCGGCGACGACGCGAAGGCGCTCCTGCGCGGGCTGCTCGAGCTCCACGCGATCCCCGGCGACGAGTTCCCGTGGGATCCGACGCTCGGCGATGCCTTCAATTCGCGTGAGGCGGAGCTCGAGCGGCGCATCGGACGCTCCGCCGCGGGCTGGCTCAGCGCCGGACGCCCACGGCGCGAGGCGTTCCGGGTCGCCGTACGGCTCACCGCACGGTCGCGCGTCCGCGAGCTGCACGATGCGCTCGTCGATCAGGCCGCCGCCCTCGCCCGCCACGCGCGCTCCACGGCGACGGCGCTCGCCACCGACTACACCTATCTCCAGCCGGCGCAGCCGACGACCGTCGGCCACCTGCTCCTCGCGTACGCCTACCCGGCGCTGCGCGATGCCGGCCGCGCGCGCTCGAACCACGCCGCCCTCGGCGCGAGCGTCGCCGGAGCGGGCGGCAGCGCCGGCTCGCGGTGGGCGCTCGACCGCGCGCGGCTCGCCGAGCTGCTCGGCTGCGAGGGCCTCGTCGAGCACGCGAAGGACGCCGCATGGCAGGCCGACGTCTACATCGAGCTCCTCTCGACCCTCGCGATCGCGGCGACGCACCAGAGCCAGCTCGGCCAGGACTTCGAGATCTATGCGAGCCAGGAGTTCGGGCTCGTCGAGCTCGCCGATGCACACAGCCGCGCGAGCGCGCTCATGCCGCAGAAGAAGAACCCGTACGCGCTCGCCGCGATCCGCACCCAGGCGGGGCAAGCCGCGGGCGACGTCGCAGCCGCACTCGTCACCCTCCACACGGGCTCGGCGCGCACCGACCACTTCCATCTCCTCAACGGCACGATTCCGCGCGCGCTCGAGGAGGCTGTCGCGATCGCGCGGCTGACCGCGTCGGTGCTCGACGGCATCGAGTTGCACGTCGAGCGTTTCGAGCAGATCGCGCGCGAGAGCTTCGTCACCGCCGCCGACGTCTCCGATGTCCTCGCGCTCGGCGGCGACATCGACTACCGCAGCGCCCACAAGGTCGTCGGACGCGCCGTGCGTGACCTCGTCGAGGCCGGCGAGCCGCCCTCCGAGCTCACTCCGGCCCGGCTCTCGGCCGCCGCCGAGGCCGCGATCGGCCGGCCGGTCGCGATCGACGAGGCAACCCTGCGCGACGCGCTCGACCCCGCCGCCTGCGCCGAGGCGCGCCGCCAGACCGGCTCCTCGTCGGCCGAGGCTATGGCGGCGATGCTCGACGGCATCGGGGAGACCCTCGCCGAGCACGACCGCTGGAGCAAGGCTGCACAGGAGCGCGAGGCGGCCGCCGAGGCCGCGCTGCTCGCCCGCGCGCTGGAACTCTCCGTCTAGCGGAGTCCGCCGCGCTCGAAGTGCGCGCGGAAGAAGTTCTCGGAGCCGGCGGTCGCCATCGCGGCCGAGGCCGAGATCTCGAGCGCCAGCGCCGTCGCGGCGACGAGCTGGGCGAAGCGGTAGACCTTCCCCGGGCCGTCGCAGCCCATCAGCGCGAGCCACTCGTGTGCGGTCGGCAGCGCGGTGCCGCCGCCGACGGTGCCGACCTCGATCCCGGGGAAGCGGATCGAGACGTGGAGGCCGCCGTCGACCCGGTGACCGGTGCCGTGCGCCATCGAGCTCGTGCCGACCATGCCGAGGTCCTGGCCCGTCGCCGCGAAGAGCGCCGCGATCGCCGAGGCGGGCGTGAACGCGACCGACTGCATCCCCGACGCAACGGCTCCGTGCGTGCCCGCCCAGGCGAGCGCCTCGAGGTCGGCCGACGTCGTGCGCAGAACACGTCGGATCGCCTCGTCTGTCAGCGTGGCCTCGGCGATCACCGTCTTGCCGTGGCCCGACTGGAAGTACTCGAACGACGGCTTCTTGTCGCCGCCCATGTTCGCCTCGAGGAGCACGCGCTCGATCGCGACCGGCGCATTCGGCGAGACGAACGCCATGTTCAGCGCGTAGGCGTTGCGGGTCATCATGTTCGCCCCGACCGCGTCCCCGGTCGTGAAACGCCAGAGGACGTGGCACATCGGACCGACCACGTGCGTCTTCACCTCGCGCAGCACCGCGTGCTTGGAGAGCTCCGGCACGTCGAGCTCTCGAAGCCAGTCGCGCATCTCGTCGACGCGCTCCTCGACCCAGCGGGCAAGCGTCAGCGC
>Ga0265338_10008672_pt1 | contig 12300 bp, 11 predicted proteins | sample 42126metaG_FD_193579 | JGI IMG/M metagenome (GOLD analysis project Ga0265338, IMG submission 193579) | Rhizosphere microbial communities from Carex aquatilis grown in University of Washington, Seatle, WA, United States - 4-21-26 metaG | ecosystem: Host-associated > Plants > Roots > Rhizosphere... | reverse complement strand
GGGTGACCCGTGCGATTCGAAACTGTCCTGCTTGTGAGGGGACCCATAGCCGATGTGGGTCCTCACCAGGATCAACGACGGACGGTCGGCTTCGCCTTGCGCCGTCCGCAGCGCAGCGTCGATCGCCGCCAGGTCGTTACCGTCGGCGACCGACTGAGTGTGCCAACCATACGCCTCGAAGCGGCGTGCGCGATCCTCGGTGAAGGTGACGTCCGTCCCAGCCGACAGCGTCACATGGTTGTCGTCATAGAGATAGATCAACTTGCCGAGCTTCAAGTGACCGGCGAGGGATGCCGCCTCCGAGGAGACCCCCTCCATCAGGTCGCCGTCGCTGACGATCCCGTAGGTGAAGTGATTGACGACCTCGAAGCCGGGACGGTTGTAGGTGGCGGCGAGGTGCGCTTCGGCCATCGCCAAACCCACGCCGTTCCCGAAGCCCTGGCCGAGTGGGCCGGTGGTCGTCTCGACGCCGGGCGTGACGCCGCGTTCGGGATGCCCTGGCGTTATGCTAGCCCATTCGCGGAACCGTTTGATCTGCTCCAGAGGAAGATCGTAGCCGGTGAGGTGAAGCAAGCTGTACAGCAGCATCGAGCCGTGCCCTGGCGAGAGCACGAAGCGATCGCGGTCGAACCATCCGGGATCGGCTGGATTGTGTTTGAGGAACCGGGTCCACAAGGCATACGCCATAGCCGCGGCGCCCATCGGCATCCCCGGATGCCCGCTATCGGCCTTCTGCACGGCGTCCACGGAGAGGAAGCGCAGGGTGTTGACGCACTCGTTGTCCGAGACCGGATCGGGAAGGATTCTAGAAGACGGTGCGTTCATTCGAGGTCTCTTTGGTTTTCACGCGACGCGTCTGTTGAAAGGAACTTCTTCTGAGGCGGCGACGTGCGGACATGGCGTCGTGAAGCACGGTCCGTCGCCGTGACCGTCCGACCATACCGCGACGAGTTCAGCTGCATGAGGCTCGGAAAATACATAGGCCCAGCGATGGAGAGCTGCTGGCGACGACGGGCACAGGGTGAACGGAGCCGTTACACCCAACGCTCGGTCGCCGTAGCGTAGCTCCGCTGGACGATCGTGGTTGCATCGCCTTTGAGAACCTCGATGCGCGTTGCATCTCCGTCGCGCGAGAAACGCAGATCGAAGACGTCTGGGCCGACGTGAAGGTCCCTGACGGTGAGCTCGGGCAGCCATTCGGGCAGAGCCGGATCGAGGTAGAGCTTGCCCATCGGCGCATCAGGCTGGAAGCCGATGATCATTTGAAGCAAGGCGAAACACGAGCCTGCCGCCCAGGCCTGCGGAACATTGGCGCCGCGATATTGGACCGGGAAATTGGTCGGGTCGCGCTGCAGCCCGGAATAGAGTTCCGGCATTTGGTGGGCCATGAAGTAGCCGGCGGCGCCGCTGATATCGCGGGCGATGCGGGCCGCCTCCTCGGCGAATCCATAGCGCCGGAAGCCCAGGGCGATGAGTGCGTTGTCGTGCGGCCAGACGGCGCCGGTCTGGTAGGCGTAGGGATTGTATGCCGGATGGTCTGACGAGAGCGTGCGGATCCCCCATCCGCTCCACATGTCCGGCTCCATGAGACGCTTGACCACCCGTTCCGCGCGCTCGGGCGGCACGATGCCGGACCACAAGCATTGGCCCGGGTTCGAGGCTACGCTCAGGACCTTCTTCTTCTCGCCATCGAGGCAGAAGGCGTAGAAGCCGGACGCCTCGTCCCAGAAGGCCTCGTTGAAGCGCTCGAAGAGCGTCTTGGCCTTCTTTCGCAAAGCCCGGGCGCGAGCGTCCTTGCCGAGGGCGTCGAACACCTGGGCCATGCGGAGCCAGGCGTCGTAGACATAGCCTTGAAGCTCGACCAGCGCCTTGGGTCCCCTGACCAAGGATCCGTCCGGATAAACCAGGGCCTCCCCGGCGTCCTTCCAGCCCTGGTTGGCATAGCCGGCCTTGGACCGCGTCTCGTATTCCTGGAAGCCGTCGCCATCGCGGTCGCCATAGTTGTCGATCCAGGCCAAGCACTTCTCCGCCGCCGGAAGGAAGCGCTCGAGGAGGTCCATACTGCCCGTGCAGCGCCACGCGTTATGCAGGACGATCAGATAGAGGATGGTGGCGTCGGCCGTGCCGTAATAGGGCGTGTGCGGGATGAGCTTGAAGTGCGCGAGTTCTCCCCGGCGCAACTCGTGCATGATCTTGCCCGGCTCGGCGTCGCGATAGTCGTCGCGCTTCTTCGCCTGGTAGCGGCTCAAGACCTCCAGGGCCCCGGTGGCGAACTCCGGATAGACCATGGCGTTTTGCAGGGAGACGATCAGGCTGTCCCGGCCGAAGAGCGCCACGAACCAGGGAACGCCCCCCGCGGGAACGAACTGCAGGTGGTCGGTTCCCTCGATCGGCAACCGTAACGCCGCCATGTCGTCCAGTGATTGATGATAGAAGCTGTAGAACTCCTCGTTGCTCGTCTCGATCTTCAGCGCGGCGGCCCGCCAATCGGCGAGCCCCCGGTGCGCGCCCGCCCCGCCGGCCTCGCCGATGCAGTGATCCGGCGCCTTGTCTTGGCTTTTGCCGTCGCTGATCGCGTAGAGCAGGCAGCTATGCCAGGCCTCGCCGGGCCTGAGTTCGATTTCGAAGCTGATCCGGCCGTTGGCGTAGACCGGCTTGGAATCGAATTTCGCCGCAGTGGTGGTGACGTGACGTTCGAAGCCCTTGTTGAGATATGAGGTCTTCAGCTGTGAGCGGCGTTCCGACCAGGTGCTCGTGATCCTTCCACGGCGGACGATATCACCCGATTTTACCTCAAAGAGATCCGCGAAATCACTACGCACCGCGATTTCAAGGTTGAACTGGACCTTGGCCATTCCGTGATTGACCAGATCAAGGTCCTCATGGACCCCACCGGCGATGGAACGGCTGATCGACAGGCCGAGCGTGCCCGCCGCTACCGCTCCGGTCTCAGTCTGGAGCGCGCGGTTGGTGAGAAAGATGCGGTTGGCGTAGTAGGCGATGTTGCCGCTGTTCAATAGATCCCAGGGCTCACCGTCCGCGAAGAGCTGCCAGGATGAAATGACCCTCGTGTCGCGGTGATAGAACCCCTTGTCGGTTGGCCACGGAATCTGGCCGTCCTGGTCCGTGATGAGGACTCCGTAGCCCTGGGTGATCGCAAGTCTCGGCGGTCCGACGGTGATCTCGAGTGCCATGGAGAGGCTTTCGTTCAAGGGCTCGGCGCTCGCGCGCCTCAGATCGGCATGCGGTAGCCGTAGAATTCGTGATCTTCGTTGTAGCCGCCCTGGCCTGCCCCAAGATGGGCGAAGTCCCGCACGAACTCGATCGTGCCGATCCACTTGACCATCTTGAACCCGAGTTCGTTTTCGCAGCGCAGCCGGAGCGGCGCTCCGTGCAGAACGCTGAGCGGCTGTCCGTTCATCTCATAGGCGAGGATGGTCAGGCGGTGGCGCATGTTGTGAATCTCGTGGAAGTCATAGTAGCCCCCGCCCGCAGCCCCCTCGGAGAAAGAATAGAACACCGCGTAACGAGCCTCGGGCATGGGCTTCACGATCTCGAGGATGTCGCGCATCCGAACGCCGCCCCATTTGGCGACGCCCGACCATCCCTGGATGCAGAAGTGGGTGGTGATCTGTTCCTGCTTTGGCAGGGCCTTCAGGTCGGCGAAGGAGAACTCGCGCGGCGCCTCGACCAGGCCATCGATGCGCAGGCGGTACTTCGCGAAATCGCCCGCCACCAAGCCGTTGTACACATCCGAGTTGGGCATCGTCCCGTTCGGCCAAAGGTGCGGCGAGATATCCTGTTCGGTCAGCTGAGCGTTCGGGTCCCACCATTCGGCGAGCCCCTTGAGCCACCCGACCATGAATTTTCCGATCCGCTGCACCAGGCGGGCGTGGGCGATTGTGAATGGCGAGGCGATCCACCAAGCCAGTCCCACCAGGACCATGGCCAGAACGAAGAGGGGAGACCCGACCCATGAGGAGCTCTGGACCCCCGCGAACATGTGGTTGGTGTTCTCTCTGAGGCCGGTCACGAACACCATTATTCCGTGCGCCAGAATGAAGAGCACGAACCAGCAGAACGAGATGAAGTGGATCGAGCGGGCCGCCTGGCGGTTCAATACCTTCCCAATCATGCCCGAGCGATTGGAGATCGCCGGGCTCTGCATGAGGCCGGTCAGGATCGAGACCGGCGCAGCAATGAACACGGTGACGAAGTAGCTCAATTGCTGCAGGCCGTTGTAACGGGTCCAGCTGGATTCGACGGGAAAGTTGAGGGACGCGTACTGGATGGCGGTGGAAAGCGCGCTCGGAAACACTTCCCAGGTCATCGGCACCAGACGGAGCCACTGCCCCGTCGCGAAGATCAGCACGTAGAAGGCGACGCCGTTGATCGTCCACAGAAGCACGATCGAGAAGTGCCACCAGCGGGCGAGCCCGATCGAGTGGCGGACGCCGGGAATGCCCAGCCACTTCGGAATGGTCACGGAGTCGTCCTTGGAGGTCCAGACGCGGCCCTCTGGCACGGCGCGCTGAAAGCGAAACCATTCCGTGCCGGGCGTGCAGTCGCGGCTCCAATTGAGCCTCGGAAAGTCGGCGAGGATCTGGATTCCGGCCCGGATGATGAACATCATGAAGAGCATGTTCAGGAAATGCTGCAGCTGCAGCCACCACGGAAAGCCCGAATCCACCGAGGGGGCGGCCTGGGCGATGCCCGGGTATTGCCTGATGAACCTCTGGACGCTGGGCAGCTCCCTCGCCGCCTGAGCTACCGCGATCAGGACGACGAGCGCCGCTGCGCCGATCGGAAGCGCCCAAAGGATGCTGATCCAGCGCTTGCCAATGCGGATGAGGGGAACGATCCCCTTCTGCGGCGGCAGCCAGTTGCTCAGGGTGATCCGGTCGTCCGCCGCACTCAAAGTGGGGGTGATAGGATCGTGAGGTGGCGGCGTGATCGTGACCGAATCGTCCATGGGCCTCGCGCCCTCACCGCCGATGTCGACGAGCGGTCTCGGCCTTTCGTTTCGTTTGGCGTCCCAAGATGAAGTTTCTCAGCGCAACGGCATCGTTGTGAACCTCGTCACGAGCGGAGAAGACGAGCGTGACCGGCCCGTGTCTCGCCTGCGCCCGCAGCCTGCTGAGTTCCTCCGGATGGTCGCGAACCTCGAGGGCGTAGCGGCGGCGAAATTCCTGCCAGCGGGCTGGATCGTGGCCGAACCATTTGCGCAGCGCGGTGCTGGGCGCGATCTCCTTGATCCATTGATCGATGGCCGCATCCGCCTTCCTGACGCCGCGCGGCCATAGCCGGTCGACCAGTATCCGGGCGCCATCCGTGGCGGCGGCAGGCTCGTAGGCTCGCTTCAGTTTGACCTTGGCCGCCGCAATGTTCGCGCTCATCAGCGTCGCTCCGGGATCGTGGCGTCAGCTTCCGCGGCAACCAGCGACGGCCTTTCTCTCGCACCGATCGCTCTTTCGAATTCGACCTCGTTGTGGACGCCGGCGAGATCCCGGTGAATCGTCGCGACCGCAAGCTTCGTGCCCTCGCGTCTATAGGTGATCGCGCAATCGCGCCCCTCGAGCTCTCCGTCGATCTCGACCTTGTCCCACCGCTCGGCGTGACCGACATATGCGATGCCGAGGTCATACTGCTCGGTCCAGAAGAACGGGACAGCGTCGAAGACTTCCTGGCAGCCGATCATGTTGCGCGCGGCAGTCTGTCCCTGGCGCTCGGCCACCACAAAATGTTCGACGCGGACTCTCTCGCCGGTGAGCCGATCCGGCCAGCGCGCGATGTCGCCGGCAGCGAAGATGCCCGGGACGCTCGACTCGAGATGCTCGTCCACGATGACGCCGCGATCGACGGCCAAACCCGCTTTTTCCGCCAAGGTTATCGCTGGCCTCACCCCGATGCCGATGACGACGAGATCGGCCTGCAGGTCTTCTCCGTTCTCCAGCGTCACGCTTCGCGCGCCTATGGAGGCGGCCGTCGTGCCGAGATGGAACGTCACGCCATGCCTCTCATGGAGCTTGCGGATGAAATTCCCCACGTCCGGTCCCAGAACCTTCTCCATGGGGACCTTCTCGGGCGCGACCACATGCACGTCGATATCCCGAGCGCGAAGCGAAGCCGCCACCTCAAGCCCGATGAAACTCGCGCCGATCACCACGGCTCGCTGCGATATCAGGGCGTTGGCGACGAGCGCGCGGCTGTCCGTGAGCGTCCGCAAGTAATGTACGTGCGGGAGGTCGCCACCAGGAATCCCGAGCCTCACCGGATCTGCGCCCGTCGCGAGAAGCAACGCATCAAAGGCGAGCCGGCTGCCATCCGCGAGCTCAACCTGTCTGCTCACGGTGTCAATCGCGACGACGCGCGCGCGCAGCCTCAGATCGATTCCGTGATCACTGTAGAACTTCGTCGATCTGAGGAGATTCGACTCATCCGATGCGGCGCCGGCGAGATAACCCTTCGACAGGTTGGGGCGATCGCAAGGCAAGCATTCATCGGCGCTCAGCATCGCGATGGCGCCGGCGTAGCCCTCTCGACGGAGCATTTCGGCCGCGGCATTGCCCGCCGCGCCGCCACCGACGATGACGATCGATTCAGGTACGCCACCGGCTGCCGGAATTGCATGCGGTGCGACCCGCTGCAGCTTTTCTCGAACGAAGACGGCGCCTACTTTCGTCTCGTCCGGCGTGAACTGACGCGCCAGATCGCGCACCGCCTCCACGCGCCAACGGGAAACCGGATCCAGCGCGGGCGCACGGAGCGCCTCACCCGTGCGCAGGCCGAAGCAGGCATGATGCCAGGGGCAGCGAACGGTATCGCCCAGCAATAGCCCCTGCTCGAGCGGGGCGCCGTAGTGCGTGCAGATAGCGCCGATCGCGAACAATTCGTCGCCGCGCCGGCAAAGAAGAACCGGCTCGCCTTCCGCGTGGCCGAGCAGCATGCTTCCGTCGGGAATTGTCGAGAGCTCAACGCCCGCGGTCAGATCGGGGCCGCTCAGCTTGGGCTTTTCGTCGCTCATCAGATCACCGACTCATTTGTCTCACGCGCTCAGGGGGGCGTGTTCGTGCGCCACCCGCGCCTTGCCGTTGGCGCGTGGCGTCTTGTCGGCGTGCTCGAGGATCGAGAGGAACGGGGTGATGATATCGATCGGCATCGGGAAGACGACGGTGGAGTTCTGCTCGGCGCCGATCTCGGTCAGTGTCTGCAGGTAGCGCAGCTGCATGGCGGCCGGGATGCTGGAGAGGATCTTGGCGGCGTTGGTCAGGGTCTGCGAGGCCTGGAACTCGGCTTCCGCATGGATGATCTTTGCGCGGCGATCCCGCTCGGCCTCCGCCTGCTTGGCGATGGCGCGCACCATGTTGTCGGTGAGCTCGACGGTCCTGATTTCGACGTTGCTCACCTTGATCCCCCAGGTTTCGGTCTGGGTGTCCAGGATGCTCTGGACGTCGGTGCTGAGCTTCTTGCGCTCGGAAAGCATCTCGTCCAGCTCGTGCTGCCCCAGCACCGCGCGCAGGGTCGTCTGGGCGAGCATGTTGGTGGCGGGAAGATAATCCTGCACCTGAATGATGGCTCGTTCGGCATCGATGACATTGAAGTAGAGCACGGCATCGACCTTCATCGAGACATTGTCTCGAGAGATCACGTCCTGGGTCGGTATCTCGATGACCTGGATGCGCAGATCCACGCGCACCATTTCCTGTACGAATGGAATCAACAGCACCAGCCCGGGGCCCTTGACCTTCTGAAAACGACCGAGAGTGAAGACTACGGCTCTCTCATACTCGCGCAGGATCTTTACTGCCGCGGTGACCAGGGTGACGGCAACGACGAGCAGGACGATCGGGATGATATAGAGAGTCAAGATAGACACGACGCCGCTCCCTTCAGCCTAAGGCGACCACCTCAGCAGCGGGCCGGAGTGGGAACGCTGTAAGATGTGATCTTAGGGGGCGGACAAATCCGCAGTAGGCTCGGAAACTACGGAGAGCCGGCCGCGGTGAAGGCGGTTGCCGATACACGGCTCTCACTGAGGAGCGTGCAGACCGGGTGCGCGTGTCCAAGCACATTAATCTATTGCTCCGGCCTCATCTCCCGTGGCTGACCGCGGTGGACGAAGCAAGGCGGCGATCGGGAGAGCCATGGCCCCCGTCCGATCCCCGTAGTTTCCGACCCTACCGCTGCGCGCCCTGAACGATACATCGAGCGACGTCGCTAGAGAGGGTGAAATGCCAGGTTGCGACGATCGGGGGCCCGGAGCGCAACCGCGATGTTTAGCGATCTCACATCATCGGCGGTCGGCGCGTCCAACACCGTTGGCGGGGCGGAGTGGAACGGTCCGGCCTACGATCCGCAGACAAATCTAATCTTGATCGGCGAAGTGGACTGGTGCGCGACGGTGAAGCTGCGGACCGCCGAGCAAATACGCGCTGTCAAACCCGGCAGCCCGTGGTCTGCGATGGCCACCATCAAGTCAAACTACCCCGCCCAGAGCGGGATGACACCAACCGCTGGAGGCAGCGTGTTCTTCGGCGACACGGGCGGAAATTTCTACGCCCTTAATGCCGTCAACGGCCAACGGCTATGGGGTCAGAAGATCGGCGGCGCGATTGGCGGGGGTGTGATTACCTATACGGCCGGCGGGGTTCAAAGAGTCGCCGTCGCGACCGGCTTTACGTCAATCCTTTGGCCAACCGCCGTTGTTACCGGGAAGATCGTGATCCTCGGCCTTCCTGGTGCGGTGAACGATCCGCCGCCGAACCGGCGGAGCCGCCCGGCAGCCGGGGCCGCTCCCAACCTGAAGACCGCGACGGCAAACTAAGACGCCAAACCGATCGACCTCTCAAGAAAGCAGTCGAGCGCCCTTCGGAGCAAGACATCATGTCGGCGGCATCAGAGACTAGGGGAATTCGCGAGGCCGTCGGCCTATTCAAAACCTCCGACACGCTCCAGGGCGCGGTCGACGAACTCCTCAGTTCCGGCTTCGATCGTGCGGATATCAGCGTCCTCGGCTCGGAGCACGCGATTGAAAGCACGATCGGTCATGCGTCCAAGCGCAGCGATCTCGAGGAGAATCCGGCCACACCGAGGGGCGTCTATGTTTCCCCGGATGCCGTCGGGACTGCGGAAGGAAGCTTGATCAGCGTGCTCGCCTACATTGGCGGAGTCGCGACAGCTGGCGTGATCGCGATAGGCGGAGGGCCGTTGACGATGATCGTGCTTGGCGCGGGCCTGGCAGGCGGCGCCTCCGGCTTGATCGGGGCCGGCCTCGCCAGGCTGGTCGGCAGCCTCCGGGCTGCAGACATCCGCAGCCATTTGGACGCGGGCGGTCTGCTCCTGTGGGTGCGGACGTGGCATGTTGACGACGAACGCCGCGCTGTCGCAGTTCTGTCGAAGCACTCCGGTCGCGATGTCCACGTCCATTCGTCTCCGGAGGAGAGCCGCGAGGACGCGCAATGACCCATGAATATGGCGGGTCAATCAGCGCTGAAGTGATCGAGGCGGCGGTCGTGATGACACTCAAATTAAGAAGGCAAGCGCCAGGGGTTGCCCTGGAAATTCAGGTCGATCGAGCGGTCCACCTGTCCTTCTGCGCCTGCGTCATCGACGATGAAGATGAGATCGAGAAAGGCCTCTCGGGAACCCATGCGGCGATGATCGTGGAAGTCACACGGCGGGTAGAGTGTTTGTTGGCCAATCCCGCGCCGAAGGCGACGGAGAGGAACTAGGTTGCGATCCGAAGCCCGCCGCCGATCACGGGGTCGAGGCGATGCGCAAGGTGGCGACAATACCGGCGGACGCGAATGCGAAGCAGCCAAGGCGAACCGCGATCACCGCCGCGAACTTCGCATTCGAGTGGACGTAGTCCTCGATCACCACCTGGAGGCCCAGCGCCGTGTGGTGGAAGACGGCGAGCAGAAGGACAATCATCGCGAGGCTGGCGAGCGGTGTCTTCAGCCAGCTGATGGCCGCGGCGTAGTCGCCTCCCGCGTGGGCGATGATCGAGCCCAGGAACCACACCGTCAGCGGCACAAGGGCGACGGCCGAAACGCGCTGCGCCCGCCAGTGTTTGGCGCCGCCCTTGGCCGACCCGAGCCCCTGAGCCCGCGCCAGGGGCGAACGCATGTCCGTGCTATCCAGGGTTCCACCCCACCAAGAGCGAGCTGACGGCCCAAGCCGCCAGGGTGAAGACCACGCTGCCAGCGACGACCGCCCATCCAGAGATGTAGATCGACCGTAGCTCGAAGCCGTGAACGGTATCCCAGATCAGGTGGCGGATGCCGCCGCACAGATGGAGGAAGAAGGCGAAGGTGAAGCCGAACAGCACGATCCGGCCGCCCCAGGAGGCGACGACGCCATGAACCTCGCCGTAGGCTCGGCGCCGGCCACCTCTTCCCCCGCTCGATCCGCGACTCCGGGGCCACCCCGAAATTTCTCGGCACAGGAACCCGCTTGAGCAAGGTGATGCGAGGCACTTGATCGGAGGAATCGATGATCATGTGCGTGGTTCGTTCATGCGTGGACTTGGGACCGGTCATTGGCCGAGACGCAGTTGCGGCCCTCGTCTATGCCGCCGCTCTGGCGACCTTGGCTGAAAGGTGGATATCGACTCCTGAAAGCGCTCGCGAAACCGGGCAATTCTTCTTGGCGATCTGGGCTTGTTCCGCAAAGGTTGCCACCGTGGCATCGGATATCACCACGTCGGATAGCCACGCTTCCGTGTTGAGATCGATCCTCTGAATGGACCAGTCGCCCTCGCGCTCTTCGAAATGGACCTTTGCTGTCGTGTGGATGCGATCGACCGCCAGACCCGCATTGGCCAATTGAAGCGCCAGCGCCATCGAGTAGCATCCGGCATGGGCCGCGCCGAGGAGCTCTTCCGGGTTGGTGCCCTTGCCGTCGCCCATGCGGGAGCGGAAATCGTAAGGGCCGTCAAATGCGCCGCTCCCCAGTCGCATGTGCCCGGCGCCCTGAGCCAGGGTTCCACGCCATTCCGCATCGGCCGTCCTGATCGCCACGGGTCTGGCGCCTTCTCAAATGATGTGTCGCCGGTGCGTTCCGGCGGGAGTGGTCATGCCGTACGGGTCGTACGGTACTGACGCCCAGCGGTCGGAGGCAGACTCGGAAACTACGGAGACCCAGTCGACTGGAGTCGAGGTGGTTCGCCCCTGCCCGGCAGCGCAGACCCGGAGCACACCCGTCACGTGTCGTGCGACGAGCCGATGATCGTGAGGTGGATAAGCTCGGAAAGCGTCCGCGCGCCGAGCTTCCTCATGGCGGTGGCCCGATGAGACTCGACGGTTCTTTGGGCGATGCCGAGGACATATGCGATTTGCTTGTTTGCATTGCCCTCGACAACCATCTCGACGACTTGGCGCTCGCGCAAGGTAAGGCCGGCGATCAGCCTCGCAGTCTGCTCGCGCAACGTTGATAGCGCTGCCGAATCTCGCGCCAGATGCAGAGCCCGCTCGATAGCAACGACGAGTTCATCGTATTGAACCGGCTTCTCGAGAAAGGCGATGGCGCCGGCCTTGATCGCACGAACCGCCAGTCGGATGTCGGCATGGCCGGTGATCATGACGACCGGCAGCCCCCGGCCCTCGATCTTCAATCGCTCCACCAGGTCGAGCCCACTCATGCCCGGCATCAGGGCATCGACCAGGAGGCATCCTTCGCGACCGGGGCGATAGGCAGCGAGGAAGGCCTCGCCGCTTGAGTAGACCTCGACCGGCCAACCCTCTTCGTGGAGAGCCCCGCGCATCGCCTCGCGCACAGACTCTTCGTCGTCGACGACGAAGATCGTGGGCTGTTGCACGTGGGCTTGCGCCTCGCCCTGCGGTCGCGAGTCCATTCGGATTGGTGGTTGCCGCGATCCGGCGAGAAGGGACTGGATCAGGTGCGTCAACTCCTCGGCCCTGACCGGCTTGTTGCGTTGCACACAGCGTCCCCGGGCGATCTCGCGCATGGCGTCGGTCGAGACATCCCCAGTCAGAATGACGGCGGGAATCTCGCGGCCGGCGGCCTCGCGCAAGCCGGCGACGACCTGGAGGCCCGTGACGCCGTTGGGCAGCCTGAAGTCTGCGACGACAAGATCGGGCCCAATCCCCTCTCGCACCATCGCCAGCGCTTGTCCGCCGTCCGCAGCCGCCGCGGTGTGATAACCCTCGCTCGCAAGAAGAAGCGCGAGCATCTCGCGCACCGCCGGATCATCTTCGATGACCAGAATCGTGGAGTCGTAGCCTGCGCTTTGCAGCGGACTCCGTTGGCGTGGATGAGGCAGCGCTTCTGACTGTGTGC
>Ga0265338_10008671_pt1 | contig 12300 bp, 12 predicted proteins | sample 42126metaG_FD_193579 | JGI IMG/M metagenome (GOLD analysis project Ga0265338, IMG submission 193579) | Rhizosphere microbial communities from Carex aquatilis grown in University of Washington, Seatle, WA, United States - 4-21-26 metaG | ecosystem: Host-associated > Plants > Roots > Rhizosphere... | reverse complement strand
GCCGCTGCCCCACCACCATTTATCGGCGTCAGGTGTCAACGTCGTGACGACGGCGTAGGCCTTGACCCAAAAAATCCAGCCCATGTGCAGGCCGATGGAAAAATATAAATTGCCGGTGCGTTGATAGGCCCAGGCCAGCAGCATGCCGGCAACGGTCAGGTTAAGAACCCCGGGAAGAATTGTGTGCAGGTCTCCCAAATTCCGGAACATCAACGGGAGCAGTTGCAGGCCGGAAAGCCAGGTGACGGCGTCCGTCGTCTTGGCGCTCTCGAAATAATGCAGGATCGCGTAAATCATGCTGCTGATAACCATCGCGAAGACCCAATGAAATACTTTTCGCAAGGCGCCAAAGATCGCCCCGCGAAACAACAGTTCTTCGAGAATAGCTGTGACCACCGCCGTGGCGGCCGCGCCTAAAAGTTTGTGGGCGATTTCACTACCGGAAAATTTTTCGTTCATCTGCCGGGCGTGACACGCGAACGCGATGCCGGCGACGATGGCAAGCGAGAGCAACCCAAGGAGAAAACCGGCGCCCAGTCTTTTCCACTGGCCGCGCGGCCGGACGATGCCGACCTCCCGAAGCGATTTCAACTCGAGGTTTTTGACCAGTGGCCAGAGGCCGATTAAGGCGATTCCGAGTATGGCACGATTGACAAAACGGGGAAAAGGCGCGGTGGCGATTTTGGCGCCGATGAGGTGTGGAAAGGAGTGTGCCATCCATTGCACGAGCCAGTAAAGCAACGGTGCGAGCAATGCGCCGCCGATAAAAACCGCGATGATATAAATGAGCAATGCCCGCAGCGGTCGCATGGCCGCGACGATAAAAAACAAACGGCGGAAAGGCAATTAAGGAAAAAACGGTTCAGACAGACTCTTAAACCTGAAATCCGATATCCGAGACCAGAATGTTCGAAATTCCGAGCCGTTGGCTGAGGGATCTTTTGGTCCCGGATGCAAAGTTGATTTCGATCTTCGGAATTCGGGAATTCGGGAATTCGGATTTTGGCTTTCGGCATAGGTACAATTACTACGGGACTTTTTATCCGTGCCACCGGCGGGAGTCCGGGCTACAGTTTCGCCGTGTCAGTCCAGAATCGAATCGTAAAAGTTCAGAAGCGGAATCGGGCGCTGGTCCGGTTTGATGAGGGTCGCATTTGCCGCGCAATTTTCCGGGCGGCGGAATCCATTGGCGGTTTCCACCAGGATTTCCTGCCGGGCATCAACGACAAGATTTTTGAGATGTGCAACTCGGAGGAAACGATTGCGGAATTCATTTCCAACACCGCGATCATTTGCCTGAATGCAAATCCTCATCACCTGATTTCCAATTTTCCACCCACGATCGAAACCATCCAGGACGAGGTGCTGCACGCGTTGCGCAGCTACGGATTTCAAAACACGGCGGATGCCTACGAGTGTTACCGGTGGGGACGGCATTGGCTTCGGGAAGGCGCAATTCCCCAGGAGAAATTTGTCGGCAATGGTTTTCCGCGCGCGACGATGGCGAAGAACATGGCGTGGAATCAGCTCCGCGGCTGCGACACGGTGGCGCGGTTAAACGAAATCGTGCGCGCCGGAAAGCTCAAGTCATTGGTCGCGGAATCGCTGGCGGTTTACGAGCGTTCGCTGGATGAGGCGGCGGGCATGGTCATTTCGCGGCTGAATGCCGGGGACAAGATCCGCATGATGTGGGTGAGCGGGCCGAGTTCCTCGGGCAAGACCACGACGACGGTCAAGCTTACCGAGCGGCTGGAAAAGCAGGGCCTGCGTTTTTTGATGCTGAACCTCGACGACTATTTCTGGCCGCTGGTGGAGCATCCGACCGATTGGATCAATGATCGCAACTACGAAACTCCGGAGGCGCTGGACATACAGTTGTTGAATGAACACTTGAAGGCGCTGCTCGAGGGTAAGACGATCGAAAAACCGGTTTACAGTTTTAAAGAAGGGCGCCGCGTGGGGGCAAAACCGGTCCGGTTGGAACCCGGGCAGGTGCTTCTGCTGGACTGTTTGCATGGGTTGTATCCGCCGATCACGGAAGGCATCGATGGCTCGGCGCAATTCCGGCTCTACATCGAGAACCAGAACATGCTTTATGAAGCCGATGGCAGCGCGAAGAAGCTGACGCGGTTCACGGACCTGCGGTTGATTCGCCGGATGCTGCGCGACTCAAGGCATCGCAATCACAGCCCGCTGCGGACCATTTTGCACTGGCATTATGTGCGCGCGGGGGAATTGTTCAGCATCATTCCGCTGAGCGGCTCCGCTGATTTTGTGATCAACGGCGGTTTTCCATTCGATTTTCCCGCGCTAAAACCGTTTTTTGCCGGATTGGGCGGGTTGTTGCCCAAACCTGACGACTTCGAATCGTACAGCGGTTTTCTGGATGCGCTGATCCGTTACGAGCACATCAAAAGAGTGATGGAAAGCATCGAGGGCCTGACGATTGAACAGGCGGCGGACCCCAGCATTATTCCGGGGGACGCGGTTATCCGCGAATTTATCGGCGGGAGCACGGTCCGGATTCCGCATAACGAATAATTGATTTCTGTCTCGTCGTCGTTGAATCGATGGACGAGGACGAAGGCGACGAGGGGGTGTTACAAACCATTGGCAAACTTTCCGTTACGTGCTAAATAGGTTTGGTGGCACACGCAGAAATCCAAACTCAAACGCATACGGCGCGCTCGCCCGGGCCGTTCGGGCGATTCTATTTGCAGGAATTGCTGAACAGCGGAGGCATGGCGGACATCTGGCTGGCAACGGACGAGAACAACAAGCCTTACGCGCTGCGCCGGATGCTCGAAACTTACAAGTGGAATTTTTTCGCGAAGCGCCGGTTCATCCGCGGTTGCGAACTGCTGGCCACTATTTCCGACCACGAGAATATCATCGGCTACGTGGAGCATGGCAAAGTGAAAGGACAGCCGTATCTGCTGATGGAATATGTGGAGGCCGAAAACCTGAAAGACCTTTACACCCAGCACGACCCCGTCCTGACCGAAAACGTGGCGCAAATCCTCATTGATATGGCCAGCGGGTTGGAGCACATGCATGAGAACGGTTACATGCACCTGGATTTCAAGCCGGAGAACGTGCTGGTGACGCGCAATGCCGGCGTGCGCCTGGTGGATTTCGACCTGGCGCAGCCCATCGATGACAAGCCGCTGAAGCTCGCCAAAAATCCCGGCACGCCGGCTTACATGGCGCCGGAACAATTGCGCGGCGAAGCGATCACTCATCGCGTGGATATTTTTGCATTTGGCGTGGCGGCCTACGAATTGTTGACCAATCAAAGGCCATTTCCGGGGGACACCCCGGCGGAGATTTTGAGACGGCAAACCGACCGCACTGGGTTTTTCACGCCACGCCAGCTTAACCCCGACGTGCCGGCCAATCTCGAGAAAGTGGTCCTTAGGTGCATCGAATCCGATCCGGAAAAACGTTATCCATTTGTGGGCGTGATGGCGCGGGAGCTCCGGGCAGCGCTGTATGTTTAGCTTTCGGATTTCGAGAATTCGGATTTCGGATTTAATCACGCACAGGCCCCTTAGAGACATCCTGGCGTCGTCTGCTACTTTTTATCTTCCGCTTCAAACTCCGCGACAATCGGTCGATGGTCTGAGCCGATGCCCCAATTCGGCATCGTCAGGACATAGGCTTCATTTTTAACCCACTCCCGCGCCATACCCGGGCTCAGCAGGATGTAGTCGATACGAGAATAGGAATCTTCAACTCCATAATAATAGGTCCACGTCACGTTCATCGGGCTGAAACGAGGATTTGGATTGGGCGCGTCGTCACCGTTGCGTTCAGCCGGACGCGTGTCGACCAGTTTGAATTTGCCCGCGCCGAGGATGGCTTTGGTCGAGGACGAATCTTTCGTGTCATTGAAATCGCCGAGCACGACGAGGTTGGCGTTGGGATTCCCGGCGAGAAGAGCATCCACTTTTTCGCGGAGCAATTTCGCTTCCTCCAAACGCAGTTCGGCTTCATCGCCTTCCGGGACCGTGCGTTTGGATTTTAAATGTGCGCCGAGCAGGGTGAAGGAATAATTGGTGTTCACCTGGATGTCGACTTCCGAAAATCCGCGACTCACGCTGAAGCGGCGTCCTTGCAAAAGGAAATTTTCGTTCGTGTGCGACCGGCGCGCCGTGATGGGAAATCTACTGAGCACGGCCACGTGGATGTTGGTGTCAAAACCGCTGACGTGTTCCCAATATGGAAAATCCATTCCTTCGGCTTTGAGGGAAGCGCGCAGTTCCAACAACGCATTGGTGCTGCCCATTTCTTCGAATGAAATCACGTCGGGCTTCAAGGCATGAATGCTTTCCCTGATTTTTGCCTTGGCTTCGGCGGATTTGGCGGCGTGGCGGGTTTCCGTGGGCTGATCGAGATAATTTTCCACGTTGTATTCGGCGATGCGAAACGTTTCGGCGTGGAGCAGGGCAGGGGTGATCAGGACGAGAATTGCCAGTAGCCGCGGGCGGCGAATCAAATTCATGGTGCGGTAATAAAGCCGCGTCATGGGGAAGTCAAAAGGCAATTGCGTGGTCAGGGTTCATCTTGCGCCGATACTTGGAGCGCGGAGCATTGCTCAGCGTGTTATGGGAGATTTTACGCTGAGCAATGCTCCGTGCTCCGGCGCTGGCGCCCCGCCCGGTTGCGCCCCCCAGATATTTTTTGCAAAAGGACGAGGTGCTGTTACTTTTGTAGTCATGCAAAAAAGCCACCAGACCGGTGGAGTCCGTCAGCGGACCGAGCCGGCGCGCAAGGCGCATCCCGCGATGCACGACAAGCAGAACGAGCGTGACACGCGCGAGTTGCGCATCGACAAGGTGGGCGTGCGCGGCTTGCGGTTCCCCATTCAAATCCGCGACAAGGCGCGCAGCATCCAGAACACGATCGCGACCATCGGGATGTTTGTGGATTTGCCGAAGGAATTTAAGGGCACGCACATGAGCCGATTTATTGAAGTGCTCAACGCGCACGGCAGCGTGGTGCATGTCGAGAACATCACGGACATTTTGCACGCGATGCAGGCAAAATTAAACGCGGCCACGGCGCACATTGAAATGGAGTTTCCCTTTTTCCTCACCAAGAAGGCTCCGGTGACGGAGATGGAAAGCGTGATGGATTATACGGCGCGTTTTGATGCCACCGCGTGCGGCAAGGATATTGATTTTGTGCTGACGGTGAAAGCGAACGTCACCACGCTCTGCCCGTGCTCGAAGGCGATCAGCCAATATGGCGCGCACAACCAGCGCGGACTCTGCACGGTGCAGCTTCGCTCGCGCAAGGCGGTGTGGATTGAGGACGTGATTGCGGTCATCGAGAGTTCGGCCAGCGCGGAACTGTTTTCGTTGCTCAAGCGGTTGGACGAAAAGGCGGTCACCGAACGCGCGTATGAAAATCCGGTTTTTGTGGAAGACCTGGTGCGCAATGTGGCGGTGAAGCTGAATGCGCACGGCGATGTCACGTGGTATAAGGTGGAAGCGGAGAATTTCGAGAGCATTCACAATCACAATGCCTACGCGTGCATTGAGAAGGGCTGACCAATTGCCCAAGGCGGCGAACGTATCCGAGGAGGCTCAAAAGTTTTTTACGATTTTAGTGGCGTAATTGATTCTCTTTGCTACATTCCCGCACCCTCAAAAGGACGAGGAATAGCCTTATTGAGATAAACGGTGAAAGTTAAACGAATTTAAGTTGTGACTGATAAGAAGAAAATTACCAAAGCGCCGGCCCGCAAGCCGGTTCTCGCGACTGCAGCGGCCATTCTCGGCCGCACGGGCGTCCAGCCGAAAAGCCGGCGGAATGGGGACGTAAAGATTAAAGCCGAATGGCAGGTTTTTTACGACCGCCTGCTTGAATTACGCGACCAGCTTCAGCGGCAGATGAACGGTCTCGCCAAAGAATCCGCCCAGGAAATGGCCGGCTACAGCCTGCACATGGCCGATTCGGGCACGGACAATTTTGATCGCGATTTCGCATTGAGCCTGTTGTCCTCGGACCAGGACGCTATTTACGAGATCGAAGAGGCCCTCAAGCGCATTGAGAAGGGCACTTACGGCATGTGTGAATTGACCAATAAACCGATTCCGCGCGCCCGCCTGGAAGCAATTCCTTGGACGCGTTTCACGGTGGCGGCCCAGGCGCAACTCGAGAAAGATGGCGCCCTGCGTCAACGCCGCCTCGGCGCACTTGGCTCGGTGGATTCGGTCGGGGTGACGGAAGTGGAAGCCGACGACGACGAACCCGAGGAAAAGGCGAAAGAGAAAGAATAATTTATGGCACGAGAAATCATCACCATTGAATGCACGGAAGCGCGCAAAGAGGGCAAGTCGCCCTCGCGTTACACCACGACGCGCAATAAGAAGCTGAAGACGGAAAAGCTGGAAGCTAAAAAATACAATCCCGCCCTCCGCCGCCACACGTTGCATCGCGAAATCAAGTAACCTATGCCACGCAAAACTCATACCGACAAAGATAAACGCGGTGGTCGCGGCCGCTCCTCGATGGAATCCCGGACGCCTCGTCCGAAGCCGAAAATAGATTTCACGGCCGATTCGCTGGACTACAAGAATGTGAATCTGCTCCGCCAGTTTGTGACCGACCAGGGCCGCATCCTGCCGCGGAAATACACTGGCCTCCCCGCCCATTATCAACGCCGTCTGAACACCGCCATCAAGCGCGCGCGCCAGATGCTGTTGATGAAGTAAGCGCAGAGCAAAATTTCGGCCCCGCAATGAAAGTTGCGGGGTTTTGTTTTTCCCAGTGGTGCCACCCGTTTGTCAGATCAAACATTTCACCGAGTGGCCGTAGGCTTCGCTGACCCGGCCTCCGCTTCGATTCCGGTCATAGCCCCGAAGGGTTGGTGGTATTTAAGAACATGAAATTGGACTGGCCGGAATCGCGCGAGGTCGCGGGCAGGTTGTTGTTCATCCCCGCCGCTCCGCCTAAAACTCCAACGTTATCCACCACCCGAACGATTCCCGGGGTTCTTTGAATGGCGGAAAACAGCGCCTGCTTTTCCTGAAGCGAACTCACCTGGCCGGTGACACCCACGATGCCGTCTTGAATGGAAAAATGCACTGGCATTTGGGAAGCGTTGTTAATTCCCAATTGCATGGCGGCCTGTTGCTGGACCGTAGTTAACAGCGTTTGGTCGCGCGGAGTAAACGCGTGGTCGGCCTGTCCGCCAAACAAGCCGGTCTGAGAGCTCGCGCGACTCTGGGCCGAGCCGAATGGCTCCGCCACGTGTAGATCGCTGATCACACCTATGACCCCTGGGGTTTGCTGCACCTGGGATAGGACACTTTGACTCTGGGCGGTGCTTTGAACTGTCCCAACGACCGTCACCGTGCCGTTATTAATCATGAAATGCACGGGCAAATTTCCATTTGGCGTGATACCGAGCGTGGCCCTGATTCCCTGGCTCAGGGTGGTCAGAAGAATGCGGTCGCTGGACGTCACGGCTTGGTTGCCGGCGACAGTGTTGCCGTTGACATCGGTATTCGAGCCTGTGATGGCATTGGTCATGGGGTTGACTGTGGCGGTCACCGATGGACCGTTCGTATTGATTCCGGTGAGAGCATTCGTGCCGCTGAACCCGTTCGTCGTACCGCTGACGCTGTTTGTCGTGAGGGTACTCGTAGCGGTACTATTCAATTGATTTTGAGCTCCCGGCTGGGGCTGCAACATTCTATTTCCCGGATCGCCCGGAGTGACCGTCGAACCGGACGGCGGGATTATCGCTCTGGGGACCACCGGTGCGACTCCCCTGGCCCCGCTGCTCGTCTGGGCTCCGCCAATGGAGGTTCCAAAAAAGAGTCCGGTGATTAAAGCGGCGTAAAAAATTTTAGTTTTCATAATGACATTCGGAGTAAAGGGCGGCAGACCACAAAGTTACTTCCTATTTTAATCAACTCTCTCCCGCCCGGATCACCAATAGGGTTTGAGCCCCAAAAATGAGAAGGGCGGCGATTTCGCCGCCCTTGAATAATCTTTAAACCGTGAGAAGAAGCCGGCTCTACGGGTTAAGCAGAATACGATTTGAGCTCGCGTTGGCATTGGGATTCGCCGGAAGAAATCCGCTGCCGTTCGGACCCGTCGGGCTCAGGGAACGCGTTCCCAACCCATTTGTCCGAAGCGAGAATTGATTCGAGCCTAACCTTAGGTTATTGGTCCCCAGCGCAAGATTATTGGAACCCAGGGCGAGATTGTTACCCCCCATTCCATTGCCGACGATGGGAGTGTTGGGATTAACCGGCGGAGGAATGTTGACGCTGCCCTGATTCGGATTGGGGGTGAGCACACCCGAATTATTGATAACCGCAGAATTATTAGGGACGGGATTGACCCCATTCGCGCCGTTAGCACTATTTACTCCGTTGGCACCGTTGACTGCCCCGGAAGTTCCCGTGCCAGTGGCACCGCCGGTGGCTGTGCCACCCATGCCCGCCCCGGTCGTTCCACCTGCGCTGGCTCCACCGGCCCCTTGTCCATTTGCTCCGATCGCCAGAAAGGCGGTGACTGCCATTGCTGCTAAGATTCTGCTTTTCATTTTTTCCTTTGGGATGTCTGCGCTTTGTGGCGCAAATGTTTTTGTTCGTTTGCTATGAACAACTAACTCTCTAAATGCATGAGTATCAATTAGGGTTTCTGCCCCAAACTGCGTTATCGAAACGAACATGGAGCATCGAATACCCAGCCTCCGGGTACCGCGGTAGGCAATCACCCCGATGGCGCAATGGTGGCGCGCGCTTAACTTTCGCAGACAAAGGAAAGACTTATGAAATACTCAACAAAATATATTACACAGTTCGCCGGCAGTTTAATCGTTGCCGGATTAATGGCCGCCGGGCGCGCGGGCGCGGCGGATACCACGGGCAATTCCTTGTCCAGCAAAGGCTCCAGCTTCGTGAAAGAGGCCTCGGAGGGCAATCAATCGGAAATCGCGCTGGCTCAGCTCGCCCAGCAAAAAGCACAAAATCCCGAAATCAAAAGCCTTGCCCAAATGATCCAACAGGACCATCAGCAGGCGCAGGAAAAACTTCAAACCATCGCGCAAGCCCATGGATTGACGCTCGACACGACCTCGACCTGGTCACAACGCCGGGCGCAAAGCAAACTGGAAAAATTGAGCGGCGCCGAGTTTGACCAGCAATACGCCAAGGACATGCTGGAAGATCATGTGACCGACATCAAAAAGTTCCAGAAAGCGTCGCAGAATATCGAGGATTCCGACGTGAAACAATACGCGCAGGATTGTCTGCCGAAATTGCAGACGCACCTGCAACACGCCGAATCTGCCGCCAAATCCGCGGGCGTGGATGCATCCACGGTCACTTCAATCACCAAGAACATGCCGGCCGGAATCGGCGGCTCGGGCGATAACCAGGAAAGCAGCCGAGGCGCGGGACAACAGCAGCCGAATCCATAACGGGTGAAGGAGTAATCTCAACTTAAAATCCAATGAGGCCGGCCATGCGCCGGCCTCTTTTGCGTCTTGATATCGAGACCACAGCGCCAAGCCAGCCGTTTTTTTTGGGACGCTGTCAAAAAATGGTCAGAAAAGAGCAAAGGGCGCGTTGTCTCGAATGGCGGAAATCCGATGATGAAGCAAAGCTTGGGCGGGCGCTCCGCGCCGGTAAGAGACGGAGCGGTCTGAAATCCGCCCGAGCTTCACGAATCTAATGCAAACCAATAAGAACGATCGCATCGCATGGCTTAAGGGGCCCGCCGCCCAGTGCGCGGTTCCGGCACAACGCCAGGCTCACCCACAACGCCTGGTGCTCCTCGGGGCTCCCGGAGTCGGCAAAGGAACCCAGGCCGAATTGCTCGCCGTGCGGCTGGGCGCGTGCCATCTCTCCACGGGGGATATTTTTCGCGCCGCCAAGACGCTAAGTGATTGCGAGCGCACGCCCACCATGACGCAGGCCTTGGACTACATGCGACGCGGCGATCTGGTGCCCGATGAAACGGTTCTCAACCTCCTCATTGAGCGAAGCAAATGCCTTTGTTGCGGCGGCGGATTTCTGCTCGACGGGTTCCCGCGGACGGTGGCGCAGGCTAAGGCGCTGGAGAAATGCCTGAAAGAAATCCAGATTCAGATCGGGGCGGTGCTGAGTTACGATTTGCCCCTGGAAAAAATCGTATCGCGATTGAGCGGACGCCGAACCTGCCCGACTTGCAAGGCCGTGTATCACGTTGATACGCGCCCGCCCAAGATGAAGGGCATTTGCGACGCCTGCGGCACGGCCCTTTTCCAGCGTGAAGATGATCGCCCGGAAGCGGTTCGCGTGCGGATGGATGTTTACGAAAAAAGCACGGCGCCTTTGGCGGACTTCTATCGCCGGAGCGGCTTGCTGGTTTCAGTTTCCGCCGAAGGAACACCCGAGGAAATTTTTGAGCGCACGATGGTTGCCTTGCAGAAAAGGCAGAACGGCGTCTCGCAAAAATCTTAAGCACCTGGACCGCGTGGTCGGTTAAGTCTCCGCTTGCCATCAATCTTACCCTCGTGGCAGCGGACGTGAGTCCGCTCTACCTGAAATCAGAGCCGGCAATTCTCATTTTGACCCGGAGCGCGGCTGTGTCGTCTCGACCAGCCGCAGCATCCCTGCAAAACCAAAAGGCTTTCCTCGCTCGTTCGGTGCTGTGGCGGGTGCTTCGTAATCAGCCGCGCTCCAAAATGGGAATCGCTCACTCAGAGCCGACTCACGTGCGCTGCTACGACGGCGCGGGGCCGGCCCAAGGCTTGTGGTCTCGCATGGTTGTGCTAAATCTTCCCCATGCAACATTCCCTGGTGATGACGGTGATTGGCAACGATCGCCCCGGCCTCGTGGATTCCGTGGCCAGCATCGTGGCGGAGCACGGCGGTAATTGGCTGGAAAGCCGGATGTCGCGCCTCGGCGGGCAGTTCGCCGGGATCGTTCACGTGGCAGTTTCGGCGGACCGCGAAGCAGCGCTGGCGAGGGCATTGAAGGCGCTGGACGCCCGCGGCTTGACGGTAGTGGTGCATTCGGATCAACCACCCTCAACAACTTCGCGCCGGACTAACGTCCTCGAAATCGTCGGGCAGGATCGCCCGGGAATTGTCCGGCAGATTTCCCATACGCTGGCGGATTGGGGTGTGAACGTGGAGGAACTTCAAACTGAGTGCGCCAGCGCCGCCATGTCCGGTGAAACGATTTTTAAGGCCCGCGCGGTTCTGAACATTCCTGATTCGTGCGACGTGGCGAAACTCCGCGAAGGTTTGGAAAAGATCGCGGCGGATTTGATCGTGGAAATTTCGCTGGAAAAAGTCTAGGCGGCTAGACAATTGGATTCTTGGATTTGTGGATTGTTGGGAGAAACACTGTCGCGAACGCAACTGAGTTCCAGCCGTCCCTCCACCTATCATCCATCCATCCCATAACCCAAATAACCTCTTCTACGGTCTTACTTAGCCTCATCTTTGCGCGGGAATAGCGGGGCCGGTTCGCCGATTGGGTGGCCGGCATCCAAATTGCCCCACACTGCCGCGGAGAGTTTGTCCGGCTCGCCTGTCAGGCCGAGTTGCGCGTAAATCCTGGTTGCGGTTCCCGGCAGAAACGGCCACAGCAAAACCGCGATGATCCGGCACGTCTCGGTGAGATTATACAACACCTCGTCCAGGCGCTGGGATTGTGCGGGATCTTTGGCCAGTTTAAACGGCGCCGTGCGATCCACATATTGATTGGCGCGCGTGACGAGCGACCAAATCGACTGGAGAGCCTTTTGCAATTCGTTCTGCTCGAGCAAGACCTTCGTTTCCGCGATCACTTTTTCCGCGTCGGGCGAAAGTTCATTCGAACGCGCCGGGACGACGCCATTGCGATAGCGCTTGAGCATGGAAAGGGAGCGGTTCACGAGATTGCCGAGACCGTTGGCGAGCTCCGCGGAGTAACGGGATTTGAAACCGGCATCGGTCCAATTCCCATCCGGCCCGATATCCAGTTCGCGCAGCACGTAAAATCGAAACGCATCCAGCCCCCATTCATTAATAACGGCCACCGGATCGATAATGTTGCCGGTGCTTTTGCTAATTTTGGCGCCATCTTTCTGCCACCAACCGTGGACGAGCAATTGTTTCGGCAGGGGCAATCCGAGCGCCTTCAGCATAATGGGCCAATAAACCGCATGAAATTTTACGATGTCCTTGCCGATCACATGAATGTCAGCAGGCCAAAGTGATACGGTCGGACCGGGAGCCGGGACGAGGGCAGGGAAGGCCGAGGTCACGACGCTGTCCCCGCGGGAGGCAGGGATGCTGATGT
>Ga0265338_10008670_pt1 | contig 12302 bp, 8 predicted proteins | sample 42126metaG_FD_193579 | JGI IMG/M metagenome (GOLD analysis project Ga0265338, IMG submission 193579) | Rhizosphere microbial communities from Carex aquatilis grown in University of Washington, Seatle, WA, United States - 4-21-26 metaG | ecosystem: Host-associated > Plants > Roots > Rhizosphere >... | reverse complement strand
TGAAGATGCCGCCGTCGGATGCGACGAGCCAGTAGCCGTGACCGGACGGTGTTGCGGCGATCCCGACGATCGGCTTGTTCAAAGTCTTCGCGCCGGTCGAGCCGTAGAAACGTGCGTCACCAAAACTGAAGATGCCGCCGTCGGATGCGACGAGCCAGTAGCCGTGACCGAAGGGTGGTGCGGCCATACCGACAATCGGTTTGTTCAAATCGAGCGGGACGATCGGACCGTAGAAACGTGCCTCGCCGACAGTGGAGACGCTGCCGTCGGACGCGGCCAGCCAGGAACCGAGACCTGACGGTGTCGCGGCGATCGCGACAATCGGAGGTGGGGCAGTTGTCGTTGTGTATTGCTCGAACAGTGTCGCCGCCTTGTGCACCAGCGACCCCACTGCGACGCAGTCGGTCGCGGTGGGGCACGACACTGCGCGTAGCGCGGTGTTGTACGGGTTCGGGGTTGGCGTGATGGTCCACGCGGTGCCGTTCCATTGCTTCACCAGGGTCTGTGGTAGCTCGACAGGCACATGAACGCCTGTGTATTGCCAGGTCAGGTTGGCGCCGACCGCGGTGCAGTTCGTCGCGCTCACGCATGTCAGGTTGACAAGACCGGGACCAGGAGCCGGGACGATTGACCAACGTGTGCCATTCCATTGCTCGGCCTGCCCCTCAAGGATGCGCTCGGACTTCGTTCCCACAGCGATGCAACTCGTTGCAGTTGCGCACGACACGGCAATCAAGTCGGCGGGAGCGACGGTCGTGTCGTTCGACCATCGTGTCCCGTTCCAACGCTGCACCAATGGAACGGGTTCGCCGTGGGTGTTATCCGCAGGGCCGACCGCGACGCAGAACTGCGCGGTCGGGCACGACACGCTTAACAGGGAGTTGGCCTGGATCCCGGTGCCGTTCGGGCTTGGGACGATCGACCAGCGGAGGCCGTCCCACCGCTCCACCAACGTGTGGCTGTTATCGTCGTTGAGGATGTAGGTGCCGACCGCGAAGCAGCTCGTTGCGGCCGAGCACGACACCGCTTGCAGGTAGCCACCATATCGGTTGCTGATCGGATTGGGGCTCGCGACGACCGACCAACCGATGCCATCCCACTGCTCCACCAACGTCTTGTACGGGGTCTCGCTGGCCTTGGTGATGGTGGAGCCGACGGCGACACAGTCCGTCGCGCTCACGCACGACACCCCAGACAGCCAGTTCGCCTCCGTGCCCGGATTGGGGCTCGCGACGACCGACCAGCTCGTCCCGTCCCATCGCTCCACCAACGTCATGCGGCCGCCCCCAGCACCGCCGACGGCAAAGCAGTCCGACGCGGTCACGCACGACACCCCATTCAGGACGCTCTCGGCGGGACTGGGGCTCGTCACAATCGACCACGACGGCGAGGCGCCCGCCGAAGAAGCAACACTAACCATGACTGACGCCACCAGACCCACCGACACGAGCAGGCACACACACGCCCGAGCACGCAGGTTTGATGTCACCACCCGAGTATGACTCCGGCGTCGAGTTGTGGGCTCGGGCAATCGGCGGCTCCCAATAGTCTCTGCGCCGTCGGTGGCAGGGGGGCAATGATCGACGACATGCAGGAGATCGAGGTCGTTGTCGCGCATCGGGAGCGCGCGACGCTGCGCGTCGGCGACGTATTCCTGAAGATCGACACGGAACAAACGCGCATCGACCGAGAGGTCGAGGTCATGGCGAGGGCGCCGATCCCCACCCCCGAGGTCCTGTGGCGCAAGCCGCCGGTACTGGCGCTCGCTGCGGTTCCCGGAGCGGCGCTCGGCCTGCTTCAAGAGCCCTCGCCCGCGTCTTCGGCGGCGTGGGTTGCGGCAGGCGCCGCCGTCCGCACCCTGCACGACGCGCCTCCTCCGCCGTGGCCCAGTAGCCAGTGTCAGCAGCAACCCGCTCGCAGCAGTCGGGGCACGTTTGAGTTCCCGCCGAAACTCGACGCGGAGTGCGAGTGGCTCGTCGCCAACGGTGTCGTGTCCGCCGACGTCGTCCTGCGCAATCGTCAGGTCGCGGAGGCGGCGCTGCGGCCGTGGACACCGGTGTTCATCCACGGCGACCTGCAGATCGTCCACGTGTTCGTCGACGGTGACGAGGTGACCGGCGTCGTCGACTGGTCCGAGGGCGGCCACGGCGATGCGATGTACGACCTCGCCACGCTGACTCTCGCGCACGAGGAGCGGCTCGACGATGTCATCGCGGGCTACGGCGGCGACGTCGAGGTCGACGTGATTCGCGCGTACTGGTCGTTGCGAAGTCTGATGGAGATTCGTTGGCTAGCCGAGCACGGATACGGCGCGCCGGCGACTTTCCCAGAGGTCGCCGTGCTCAACTCTTTGTCAGCCAGTTCTTAGAGAAGCGCCGTTCTCCCGAGACCCCGCGACGGCGGCACGCGCTCCGCTCAGGTAATCGCGAAGCGACCCGAACGACGGTTCGGGTCGCGTCCAATCCGGCCGCCGGTGTCCCCGAACGCGCGTCGATGTCGACGCGGGCCATCTCCCCGAAGTGCAGAGGTGCCGTGCAGACCTGCCGTGCAGACCTGCCGTGCAGACCTACCAGTGAGGTGCGTGCAGACCTACCGCCGAGCGTGAGGACAGTGGGGCAGGTTCGTCGAGGTGCTTGACGGGTTGCTGAGGTACCCACCTTGGGCGCGAGACTCTGATCGTGACGGCGCTCCCCGCGAGTGATCACCGGATCCGTCGTGCGGCAATCGACGCGTTGGGTCGACGGTGCTTGACTGCCGACGCCCTTACCGGCGAACTGCAAGGTGCTGGGATTGATGTCGGTCCCGATGGTGCCGATCGGCTCGGAGAGGTGCTCGACGGCTCCTCGGCGTTCGTCGAGCTGGACGCAGGCTGGGTCGGTGTGGCCGCGTACCTCGACGGCACACGCTGGATCACCGCGATTGACGAAGCCGGTGCAAAGGTCGGCGCGCTGGCCCTCGAGCCCGATCTGGCGCTGCTCGGGTGGTGGGTCGTCGACACGACCCTCACCTTGGGTGCATCGGGTCAAGTGCTCGACGTCGACGACGACCTGGACGCGGACGTGCTCATCGGTCCGCCGGGATGGCTCGACGCCTACGCCGGCGGCAACGTTGAGGTACGTGTTGACGGTACGGCGCTGCACCTCGCGCCGGCGGGGGAGCCGAAGGTCCCGGTCGAGATTGTCGCCGCGGTGCGCGCGACGTTCGAGGGACACGCGGAGTTCGAGGAGTTGCGCGACATGTTCGCGGACGATCCTGTCGATCTCACGCAGATGAACGTCGAGGAGCTGTTTTGGGAATCGCTCGTAGCGAATCGTGAGGTGTTCGCCGCGCATCCGATTCCGCCGGTCGATTCGCTGCTCGCGGCGGCGGGATTGGTCCGCGACCACTATGCGGTTTTGCGCGCCGACGCCGATCTTGGGGCGCTGCACCGGTGGTACCGACGCAATCGGGTGGCGTCACACCATGGCCTCGAAGGTGAGCAGGTCGACTGGGCCGAGTTCGTGATCGCGATGAGCCAAGCGGCGATGTCGGGCATCGCGGACCCGCTCGGCCCAACGGAGCAAGCGCGGGCCGCGTCGATCGCGTGTGCGGTCGCACTCGATGATCCCGCCGTGTGTCGCGCGCTGCTGGGCCATCATCTCGATCAGGAAACACCACCGCTCGATCTCGCGGCCTTCGCTCGCTCGATCGTCGCCGAACTGTCGCCAGAAGATGGCGCGGGCGCACGCTGGTTGGAGGGCCGGGCACTCGATCTCGCAGGCGACCCCGAAGGCGCGCTCGCCGCGCTCGCTGCTGCAGTCGCGACCGGGGCGGAACACCCGCTCGCGCTGATCGGGTTAGCCGGATTTCGTGCGGATGCCGGCGATGCGTTGGAAGCGGTTGGATTGCTCCGGCGAGCGGGGGTCGACGACGAGGTCGATGATGACGAACAAGAAGTTCCAGGTGGTGACGACGGGTACGAGCTCTTCCTGGAGGTCGTGGAGTTCGCTCGTCATCGGCCGCCGGCGCACGTCGGCCGCAACGACCGATGTCCGTGTGGTTCGGGCCGTAAGTACAAGGCATGCCATCTCGGCAAGGAACGGCACGCGCTAATCGATCGGGCCTCTTGGCTCTACGCGAAGCATCACCGCTACCTGCGTGACCACAACCGAAGGCTTGTCGCCATGCTCGCCGACCAGGTCAGCGCGGCCGGCGGGCAAGGCTACGAGTTCTTGATCGACTTGCTCGACACTCCACTCGTCGCAGACATCGCGCTGTGCGAAGGTGGAGTCAGTGAGTCGTTTTTCGCCGAGCGCGACGCCGTGCTGCCCGACGACGAGGCGCTCCTCGCCGCGCGTTGGCAACTCATCGAACGCAGCCTGTTCGAAGTCGACGAGGCCGGGCCGACCTACCTGAAGCTGCGCGATCTTCGGACCGGTGAGCGCATCACCGTGACCAACACGAGCGCCGAATCGCAGACTCGCCGCGGTAATCTCATGTTGGGTCGGCCACTCCCTGTCGGCGATACGTGGCGCGCGTATTCCGGCTTCGTGAAGGTCAGCGGACTGCGCGATGAGGTCCTCGACGCGCTCGACCATCCGGATCCGTTCGACATCGCCGAGCTCATCGGGCGCTGCCTCGCCCCGCCGCAGATGCAGAACACCGACGGTGAGTCTCTGCAGTTCCACGAGCTCCTGTGGGAGCTCGTGGACCCGGATGCCGCGCGGCGCGCGCTCGGCACCCATCCCGCGCTGACCGAGGACGACGATGGCTACGTGTTGATACGCGACAGCGCCAACCAGCAGCGGACGGCGATCTTGACGCTCACGATCACCGGGCAACTCCTGCACGGTGAGGTGAATTCCGACCGTCGCGCCGAGGAGTTGGTCGAGCTTGTCGGCTCGTTGATCCCGACCGCGGAACTGGTCGATCACGACATCCGCGATCTCGACGAAGCGCTGGAAGCTCATCGCGCCACGGGCGCGCCGCCGGCGCCCAACCTGCTCGACGACCCGGAGATGGCCGACGTGCGTGAGCAGATCTCCGGCGAACTCGAACGTCGCTGGCTCGACGACCACGTTCCCGCGCTTGGCGGCCTCACGCCGCGCGAGGCGGCGATAGACCCGATCGGTCGCCACGAGCTCGAGCGACTGCTCGACAGCTTCGGCGACGGTCCTGGCCTCATGGATGTCGCCCGCCTGCGAAAAGCTCTCGACCTCTGACCTGGACCTTCTCGGACTGGTAAGTGGTAACGTATTCATTACCACTTACCAAAGGGGCAACTGTGCGAACCACGCGCCACGACCAGGATGCAGCCGCCGTTGATGATCTCGACGCGGCGTTGCGCGAACTGGGCGTGCCCTTCGATCGCCCTTCTGACGTCGACCTCGTCATTCGCCCGGGGAGGGGTCGCGTGCCGGTCGCGTTGCACTCGGTGGCGGTGGCGTCGGCGTCATCGGTCGCCGGGTCGATATCGGACGCGACGCCCAGCAAGTTGCACGTCCTCGTCGCGGATCGCATCAGCCGCGACGCCCGTGCGCTCCTCGACGCTGCCGGCTGGGGCTGGCTTGATCGCCGAGGCGAGCTGAGCCTGCGGGTGGGCGACGACTATCTGATCCGCAGCCAGGTCACGCCGCGTCTCGGCCCGGGTCGCGACCGTGCTCGCGGCCCGATCCGCAGCCGGGCCGGAGTCGCGTACCTAGCGGCCGCGCTAGAACGACCCGACGAAACGCCCGTGTTGCGCGAAGTCGCACGGCGCGCCGGGCTCAGCCACGTCGCACTGTCGAATGCCCGAGCGTCGCTCATTGACACCGGCCTCCTCGACGATGACGGCCGGCCACTCGAGTCGGTGACCTTCGACGCGCTCACAGAATCGTGGACGCCCGACGTTGTTCCCCTAGCAGTCGCGCCACAACCGGCAGCCGCCGAAATACTTGGGCTGCGCGCCGATGACCCCACCGCGTCGGGTTGGGCGCTCACGGACACGCTCGGTGCGATCGCATGGGGCGCACACATCACTGTGACCGCCGACTATCCGCCCGACTTCTACGTGCCGACCCGCCGGGATCTCGACCGTGCGGTTCATCTGTTGGGGCGCGTAGATGACTTCACCGAAAGAGCGGCCACCGTCGCGGTCGCGCCGGTGCCGTTCGCCACCGATTGCCGCTATCGGATGCCCGATACGGAGTGGCTCGTGACGCATCCGCTGTACGCCGCGCTGGTGATCGCCCGCGATCGCGCACGCGGTCCCGAGATTCTTGCGGCGTGGACGCCGTTTGGACCCGAAGGCTTCCGTCGCTCATGGTGAGCGGCGACGGCGAGCCGACCGTCGTCCTGCGATCCGGCGCCGGCGACCATCTAGTTGGCTACACGACCGCACTCCGGCAACTTTCCGAGATCTCGATCGGCCGCCACGCGGTCATCGTCGGGTTCGCCGTGATGGTTCGCCTCGCGACAGCCCACCGGGTCACCGACGACCTCGACGCGGTCACGTGGACCGAGGACGGCACTCCCGACGTTCCGATTGCGGTGCTGCTCGAGCACGGAGCAACCCGCAGTCGTAACGGCGTCGACCTCGGCGATGTGCATATCGATCTCATCGCCGTGAGCGACTACGAACCAGATCAACTTCCCGTCGACGTCGACGACACGATGTTCGTGATCACCCACACCTACGGCCTCTCGTCGGCGACCTTACTGACGATCGAGGCGCGGGATGCACATGACGTCTCGACACGAGCGACAGCCCGCGTCGCGACGCCCGCCGCTCTCGTTGCGATGAAGCTGCGAGCGATGCAACAACGTCGAGCGAACGTGCTGAACAAGCGCGCGTCGGACGCGTACGACGCACACCGGCTCCTGGCCGCACACGATCGTGACGGAAGCATCGCCCGCGAGCTCGCGACGGCACCTGACGGACTTGGCGGATGGTGCGTCTCCCGTGCGCGCGAAGTGTTCGATACCAACGCCAGCCAGACGCGCCGATGGCTTGCCACCGGATCTCCCGACATGGCTGCGGTCAGCATCGACGAGCTCCGAACGGTCGGCTCGCTCTTCGCAGACGTCCTCGCCGATCTCCTGCACGACTGACGATCTACGAGGAGCTCGGTGCTACCCCGACCCGACCTCCAGGCTGCGAGTGGATCTGCGGGCGCGAAGTTCTGGACTCCCGGACCGACGAGCTCCGACAGGTAGCTCGCGCTCGCGCAAGGCAGCGCCCGCCCGCGCCGGACGTCTGAGAAGCGTCCGATAGCCGGCGAACTGGGATACTCCGGGCGCGTCGTCTCGGGATGCGCGATATGGGACACCCCACCCGCGTTCTCGGCGCCGCGTGTGTCGTCGCGCCTACCTGCCTGATTTCTGACGACTAGTCCTGCTCCTCACAGCGACCACGATGGCCAGCAACAGCAACACGATGTCGAGCAACAGCGGTCCAATTCCTGCGATCAGGAAGAACAGTGCGATGACCGCTACCACCACTGCCGGCCAAAACATGCGAGTCATGAGTTGTCTCCTGCACTTCGGCGATCGTGCGGCCTGCTCGATCGCGAGTATCTCGCCGGTCGTTGCTGCCGGCCAAGGGGGTCAGCCCTCATACTTGGTCGTACCACCACCCCACCGTCCCGAGTCGAGACCGCTCGCAGCTCGCCGACGGCGCATGAACGCGGCCGGAAGAGTCGTTTCGATCCGCGCCGCCGTGAGCCGCGTTGGGGTGGCGCCGAGTCCCGGTGGCTTCGTGGGACGTGTGGGATAAGGAGTGATCGACCGTCTAACGAAGGCCGCCGAGCCGGCGTTATGAGACGCCCCTGGTGCGGGATGTTGGGACGCGCGTTCGGGGACAGGTATGCGTCGCGTTTCGTTTCACGTGTCCGGCGACTCGATCAGCTTGGCTCGCTTGTCGTCCGAAGTTGGTCGTGTTCGAGTAGTGGTAGTGAGCGGATTCGGCGACCGGTCGCATTGAAGAGTGCGTTGGCGAGTGCGGGCGCGATCGTGATGATCGGTGTTTCTCCGGCGCCTGCCGATGCAAGTTCGGGCCGGTCGAGGAGGACGATCTCGATGGGTGGCGCGTCGGTCATGCGCGGGACCCGGTAGCGGGTGAACGTCGGGTCGAGGATGTGACCGGCGTCGAAATGCACTGCTTCGAACAGCGCTCCTCCGAGGCCCATAATGGTGGCTCCTTCGATTTGGTTCCGGAGGTTGTCGGGATCGACGATGGCACCACACTCGAAGGAGGTCACGACGCGGAGAACGTTGAGTTGATTGCCGTCGACATGAACAAGGACGCAGGTCGCGATCCGGGCGCCTTTCTCCAGCCCGGCCGCGAGCCCGATGCCATAGCCGACGTCGCGTTGCGGTTCGTCCCATCCAAAGCGGTCCGTCGCGGCGCGTAGCACTGCGGCGAGCCGTTCGTCGCGGAGGTGGTGCAGCCGGAGCTGCAATGGGTCGATACGCAGTTCGTGGGCGAGCTCGTCGATGGCCGATTCTCGAGCGAAGTTGTTCGCAGTCGCGGCGAGCGCCCGGTATGCGCCTTGCCGCAATGGGGACTCGGCTGGTTGGAACCGCAGTCGCTGGCTCGCGACTTCGTACGGAGTCCCGATGGCGGCGCTTCCTGCGTTGATGTTGATGAACTCCCACGCGGTGATCTGGCCGTCGGACGTCGCGCCGGCCCGGACGTCGATGATGGCGGCCGGCCGAAAGTAGGCCCAGGTGAACTCCTCCTCGCGGGTCCATTGCAGCTTCACCGGCGAGCCTGCCGCGCGGGCGAGCAGCGCGGTGGCGATAGCGACGTCCGGCTCGTGCTTGCCGCCGAAGCCGGTGCCGGTATCCGGGACGATCACACGAACGCGGCCTTCATCGATCGCGAGTGCCTCCGCGAGCGAACGTCGCACCCCGAACGGTTGTTGCGTGCCGGTCCAGACCGTCAGGCGGTCATCGTCCCATTCAGCGAGTGCGACGCGGGTCTCGATTGGTGCGTGCGCGACGTATGCCGTTGTGTACGTGCGTGCAAGCTGTATGGCGGCGACCGAGAACCCGCCGTCGAAGTCACCCAGGTCGTGCGCATAGGCGCCGCCCCAGCCCTCGACAGATACAGGATGGGTTCGCAGATGCGTCTCGAGGTCAAGTTCGGCGATCGTGTCGTCGAAGTCCCACTCGGCGTCGATCGCGTCAATCGCGGCACGCGCGGACGCTTGAGTCGGTGCCGCAACGCAGACGAGGTCACCGTCGACGACCACCGTCACGTCGGACATGGCGCGAGCCGACGAGACGTCGACCTCGTGTAGTCGCGCACCGAGTCGAGGCGGACGAAGGACCCGGCCGTAAAGCATGCCGGGACGACTGAGGTCGGAGACAAATCGCTTCGCGCCGGTCACCGCCATCGGGTCGCCACCGCCCAACGCGTCGCTGACGACGCTCGAACCGGTGGCCGCTGTGATGATGTCGTCGGGTTCGATGATCTCGAGGCGACGCGTCCCGGGTGCGAGTTCGCCGATGCGGCGCAGGGCGTTGCGCGTCGCCGCGGCCGCGCGCCGCAAATCGGTGGCCGCGCTCGGCATCGAGAGACTGCCAAAGGTTCCGACGTCGAACGGACAGACGTCGGTGTCTCCCATTACGAGTCGCACGTCCGCGAGTGGGACGCCAAGTTCCTGGGCCACGATGATGCGCATCGCGCGCCGCGTGCCCTGCCCGACCTCCACCTTGCCCGTGAACGCGGTGACCGCACCGTTGACCGAGAAATGAACCCATGCGCCGCCGGTTGGAGCCCACATCCCCGGTTTTGTCGGACGCGGTGTGGCGATCTCGACGAGCCCGTCGCCGAGGACATCGAAGTAGTCACGGTCGCGGGCGGCAACGAGATCCCACGGTACGCGCGGGCGCGCCTCAATCCCAGCATCATGAGCCGGCTCGAGCGGTGGATTCGGCTCTGATTCGCCGAACTCGCCGGCGCGCCGTATCGCCGCCATGATCCGCGGATAGGCGCAACAGCGGCAGACGTTCGGTGCCATCCACCGCGCGATCTCCTCATCGGTCGGATCCGACTGCATTTTGAGAAGCGCGACCGCCGCGACCACCATACCGGGCGTGCAAAAGCCGCACTGCATTGCACCGGCCTCGACGAAAGCTCGCTGCACCGGATGCATCTTCTCGTCGGTCGAAAGTCCCTCGATCGTCGTCACAGAACGGCCGATGACGTCCGATGTCGATACGACGCACGCACGCGCGAGTTCACCGTCGATCAAGACGCTGCAGGCTCCGCAGGCGCTCTCCCCGCACCCATATTTCGCGCCGGTGATGCCGAGATCATCCCGCAGCCAGCCGAGCAGCCATTCGTCGGCCCCAGCGCGGACCGCGCGCTCGGCGCCGTTCACGATGACCAGGCCGGCGTTCGCCATGATTCGCGTCCTCTGCTCGTCCGGATCAGCGTCGGTACAGCACCCGCGGCGGGTTCCGCATCGTCGCATCGGGTCGTTCCGCGGGATGGCCAACGACAATAGGCAACGCCGCGACGACGCTCGCGGGCACACCGAGCTCGTCTTTGACTTCAGGCTGATTCATCAGCGGCAACGACAATCCGATCGGACAGCTACCCAGACCCATCGCATACGCGGCAAGCATGAGGTTTTGGGCAGCCAGGTAACACTCGGGAACGTCGTGGACACCGGTCGCATAGAGCGTGATCAGGGTGCTCGCGCCGTGGAACACGTCGTAACCGGGTTGCGCCAGGACCTCGCGCAACTGTCGCAGCGCCGGTTCGGGCGTCGCCGCGAGGTCGCCGACGCGCGGGTCTGCAAGGTAGATCGCCTTGGCCCGCTCTGCGTAGCGGTCGAGGAGCGAGCGCTCCCGGATGACAACCGAACCGCGGGCCCACGAAGGCCAGACGCGCATACAACCACCCATCGCCGACGCGCTCGTGCGTCAGCATCGTTCGCCGCGGACCGTACACCTGTGGTCCTCCGGGATGAGCGAGTTCGGGTTCTGGGTGACCTTTGGCCCTGTGGGCTGCTCACGCGCAGAGGCATGATCGCGTCGTGGTAACGCTCGCGAGGTTTCGGCTGCGTCCCGGCGGGGCGCGACTGGCGGCGATGTTTGCCGTCGTTGCGGCTGCACTGGTCGCGTGCAGCTCAACAGGTCGGACCTCCGCGCCGACGACCACGGCCGAAGCGACGAGCGTGCCTTCGACGATCGCAACCACGACCCTCAGCACGTCCACCACGACGTCAAGTACCTCGACGACGCTCGGCGCGGAACCGCCGGCCGGGTCGATTCCGTTCATTACTCACGCGACGATTTCGCCACCAGATGGCGTCTCCCCCGCGGGTAGCGGCTGCACACCGCACTCGACAACCGACCTCCCCGACGGGCGCTGGTTCGCCACGCTCAAGACCGTCGAGCCCGACGCGGGCACGCTCGGACTCGATCTCGCCTGCTTCTACGGCGGCAGCGCCGCGAACCACGCAGCTAAAGCCGCCGGCTACCCGGTCCCGGTCCCCAACGACCACTTCATCCACAACACGAACAACGTCTACACAGTGCGCGCCGTCTCGGACGTTGCGGTCGGACTCCTCGGCGCGAACCAGTCCGCCGTCACGTACTACCCGACCAAAACGGGGCTCGCCGCTGCGACGCCCGCGATCAACGACTGGGTCTGGATCGACGTGACACGAGGCTGGGCCGTAGCGATCCAACAGCAATACATCCCCTGAGCATCATCAGGCAATCGAGATCGCCATCGACGACCTCGGAATGGGCTACTCGTCACTCAGCCACCTCGCACCACACGCTCGCGGTATGCGCTTCCGGATACGCCCGCAGGAGACGGGCTCACCACCGTGTCCCAACCGGACGCCGAGAGGGCGATCATCCCGGCCGCATGCGACGGTGCTGCCCGTCGCTCCTACTCGCGTCGCGGCGCATATCCGGCGTTTGGGGATACCCGGGTGGCGGTATTCGGGGACGTGCGAAGTGTGACGTTGTTGGGATGCTCGAGCCCGGGGACGGTGGTCGGCGTCACAAAGAGCCTTGCCGTCGAGTTCGGACCCCACGACATCCGTGTGCTGGCCACCGCGCCGACACTCATCAAGACACGCGGAATCGACGCGGGTGCAGCCGCCTTCCGGGGCGCAACGCCGGGGCAACATGGTCGACTCATACGCACCGCGCCTCCCGCTTGACCGACACGGACTCGGCTCTGCGCGGTCGGCTTCGACTCAACCCAACAGAGCACCAAGACGTGAGTGCGACGCTGAAGGCGTCGCCATGATCGCTTCGCGCTGAACGCGAGTGTTCGACACCGAGAAGCGCCTGGGTCGCTACGAACTTGCGAC
>Ga0265338_10008669_pt1 | contig 12302 bp, 13 predicted proteins | sample 42126metaG_FD_193579 | JGI IMG/M metagenome (GOLD analysis project Ga0265338, IMG submission 193579) | Rhizosphere microbial communities from Carex aquatilis grown in University of Washington, Seatle, WA, United States - 4-21-26 metaG | ecosystem: Host-associated > Plants > Roots > Rhizosphere... | reverse complement strand
GCCCGGTGGATGAGCCGGATCGACTCGTCGTGGTCAGCGTTCCCCCAGCTGCCGAACATCATCGCGCCAAGGCAGAGCGGGCTGACCTTCACACCGGTGCGACCTAGCTCGCGATACTCCACACCCGAAACCTAGCGGACCGGCAGCGGCGATCTCCAGGCCGGCGGCGCGCGTGGCGATCGGCGCGGCGCCGGCCCGCGAGCGGGCGGACTCCGGCGCCCGCCGCAATTGGTAGCGTGAAGGCACAGTCATGACCGACACGGGCACGGCGAAACGCTCGCTACGCAAGGTCGCCCCGCTTGCCGTGGCAGGCTGTGCCGTGCTGGCCGGGGCGGTTTCAGCCACATGGCGTCGCGGCCGGGCGCGCGCAAGGACTGCGGCCGATCCGCCGGACGCTCACCTCGCCGGCGAGCAGATGGAGGCTCTCGCGACGGCCGAGGGCATGCCCGAAGCGCCGGACGCCTGAGCGCCGGGCGCGGCGGGGGCGCAACGCGAGCCGGTGGTCTGATCCTGTTCGCCGACCGCCGTGACGCCGGACGCACGCTCGCGCAGCTGCTGCTCGGGCTCGCGGCGCAGCGGCCCCTGATCGCGGCACTGCCGCGCGGCGGCGTCCCGGTCGGCTTTGAGGTCGCTCGCGCGCTCGACGCGCCGCTCGACGTGCTGGTGGTTCGCAAGCTCGGGGCGCCAGGCAACCCGGAGCTTGGGGTGGGGGCGATAGCTGAGGGTGGCGGTGTAGTGATCGACGACGCGGCCGCAGGCCGCGCTGGAATGAACCAGGAGGCGCTCGCCGAGGTGCTCGCGCGCGAGCGCGCGGAACTGCAGCGTCGCGTCCAGCGCTACCGCGGGGAGCGCCCGCCGCTCGATGTGGCGGGGCGCACCGTCCTGGTTGTCGACGACGGTCTCGCGACCGGGCTGACGGCGATCGCGGCGGTACGCGCGCTACGAGCCGGCGATGCCGCGCGCATCGTCGTGGCGGTTCCGGTCGGCGCGCGCGACTCCGTGGCCCGCGTCGGCGCGGAGGCTGACGCGGTGCTCTGCGCCACGACTCCCAGGCGGCTGCTCGCGGTCGGCTACTGGTACGCCGACTTCTCCGCCGTGTCCGACGAGGAGGTGCTGGCGCTGCTGGGCCGCGGGGATGGGGTTGACAGCCCGGCTGCGTAAGACTACGCTTACCGTAAGTGGGAACTTACGCAGACGCGATGCAGGCGCTTGGGGACCCCACGCGACGGGCGATCTTCGAGCGTCTCGCCGACGGGCCGACCGCCGTCGGGGATCTCGCACGCGGACTCCCCGTCAGCCGGCCCGCCGTCTCACAGCATCTGCGCGTGCTCAAGCAGGCGGGCCTGGTCCTCGACAGCCGCGACGCCAACCGGCGCATCTACACGCTCGACCCGATGGGCGTGGGCGCGCTGCGCTCCTACTTCGATCGCTTCTGGACGCAGGCCCTCGATGCCTCGAGGGGGGTGGCTGAGCCGGCGCAGGAGGGCGCCGGATCGTGACTCGAGCAGGCGGCGCGGCGCGTGTGCGGGCTCTTCGCGCGAGAGGACGGTGCCGGCGCGTGGTTGCCGTTGCGCTCGCGCTCGGGTTCGCGCCAGGCGTGGTGTACGCGCTGAGCGCGCCCGGGGCCCAGGCGATCGGCGCCGCCGCGGCGTTGCCGGCGCCGCCGAGGATCGTCAAGGACCTGATTCCGTTCGGCGCCAGGCGAAAGCAGGAGATGCGTGCCTACGCCATGCGGCACTACGGCATCGACTCCTACCGCCTGACCCATCCGCACCTGATCGTCTGGCACTACACCGAGAGCGCGACCTTCCAGAGCGTCTGGAACACGTTCGCCAGCGACGTTCCGGACGTCAGCTTCCACGAGTTGCCGCAGGTCTGCGCGCACTTCGTTATCGACACCAACGGCACGATCTACCAGCTGGTGCCACTGGACATCATGTGCCGCCATGTCGTGGGTCTGAACTACACGGCGATTGGGATCGAGAACGTCGGCTTCTCCGACCAGCAGGTGATGGGCGACGCGGCGCAGTTCCGTGCAGCGCTGGAGTTGACGCGGTGGCTGCGCTGCAGCGAGGGGATCGCGGTCGCGGGCGTGATCGGGCATAACGAGAGCCTTTCGAGCCGCTACTACCGGGAGCTGGTGCCCGCCTTTCGCGGCCAGACCCACCTCGACTTCAATCGCGCTGACATGACGATCGTGCGAAAGCGCGTTGCGGCGCTCCCCTGCAGCGGCTGAGCGCGCGGGCTTCGCTCCCGGGCGCTAGAGCACGGAGGTCAGCACGAGCGCCCCGATCACGATCAGCACCAGCGCCGTGCACACGTTGCCCCAGCGCTCGAGCCACTGCCCGCGAATCTGGTAGCCGCCGAAACAGGCCGCGAGCGTCAGCCCGACGATCGTCGCGATCGTGACCGCGGCGAAGATGACGAGCGAGACGATCGCGGTTGTCGCCCCGACCGTGGTTGCCGCGAGAAACACCGGCAGGATCGTCAGGTCCGGTGAAGCCGCGGCCCCGAACGGCACCATCACTCCGGCGAGACCGCGCATCCGGCTCTCGGCGGGTCCGGCGGAAGCCCCGGCATCGCCGTCAGCGGGCTGCCGATCGTGGGCGTGCTCGTGGTGGTGGCCGTGCGTGCGGCCGATCAGCTCAAAGATCGCGAAACCGACGCCGGTCGCGATCAGCAGCCCGCCGATGATCTTGTTCTGCGCGCTCTGCACCTCCGAGCGGAACTGCAGGCCGACGGCGATGATCACGCCGCCGAGCACGATCGAGACGAGCACGTGCGCGACGCCCGCAAGCGTCGAGAGCCGCGCGACGCGGCCGAGCGGGTAGCGGCGGGTGCGGCCAACGACCGCGAGCGGCACCCAGTGGTCGGGCAGAATTGCATGCCCGAATCCGACTCCGGCGGCCGCCGCGAGCAGCGCGGGCGTCGTGGCGCTCATCGAGCGCGCAGTCGCGGTTCGAAGGTCATGCGCAGGAGCATCTAGCCAGATCTTGGCGCACCGGGCGGAGGCCCCGCGGCGTCCGCCGGCGCGGGTGCGCGGCCTGCGAGCTCGTCGAGGAGAATCCCGGCGAGCCGGTCGGCCGCGCGTGCGACCGGCGCCGACAGCGTGCGGCCCGGCTCGAAGTTGCGGCCCTCGATTCCATGCACCACGACACTGGGCGGGAGGCGCCCGAGCGCGCGGGCGAGTTCGAGCGCGTCGGCGAGGCCGATGCGGTGAGTCGAGACTCCGAACAGGGTGGCCGGCAGCCGCCCGGCGGCTGCGTCCAGGCGATGCAGCGACCCCGCCTGCGCGCCCGAACAGACCGCGTCGACGATCCACAGCTCGGGCGTGGCCCCGATCATCTCGACCAGCTCGATCGGCTCGCCCTCGTACTCGACCACCTCGACATCAGCGCCAGCAGCACCGGCGGCGACCGCCGCCGCCACGACCAGGCCGACGGCGTCGTCGCTGCGCCAGCGGTTGCCGACGCCGACGAGTGTCAGACGCGTTCGATTTCCAGCTTCAGGAAATGCGTTGCGCAGGAGATGCAGGGGTCGTAGTTTCGGATCGTCTGCTCGCAGCGGATGCTCAGATCGCCGTCGGGAAGGTCGAGCGAGCGTTCGACGACACCGCGGAGATCCGCTTCGATCGCTGTCTGGTTCTGTGACGTCGGCGGCACGATCACGGCGTCGAGGATCTTCCCGTCGTCGTCGATCTCGTAGCGGTGGTAGAGCAGTCCACGCGGCGCTTCGCTGACACCGTGCCCGACCCCCGCGCGCGGTGAGACCTCAAGTGCCGGGGCGTCCGGCTCCTCGTAGGCGGCGATCAGCCCGAGCGCCTCGTCGACCGCGTGAACGAGCTCGACCGAGCGCACGACGATGCTGCGGAAGGGGTTGTGCTCGGGTGAGGTCAGGCCGACGCCGGCCGCCGCCTCGCGCGCGAGCGGGGTCAACTCGTCGTAGCTCGTGGCGAAGCGGGCGAGCGGGCCGACGACGTAGGTGCTGCCATCGGTGCGCTGGGAGTGCAGCGCGTTGGACCATGCCACGTGCGACTCGACGAAATGCTCGGGATACTCGCCAGGCCCGATGTCGAGGCCCGAGTCCGAGACGACCCGGCCGCGGTCGATCGGGTACTCGCCCGGTTGCTTGAGCGCAACCAGCTCGAAGTCCTGCGTGTAGTCCGGGAAGTCGAGCGTCGCTGTCAGCGTGACCGCGCCGAGCGCGATTTCGCGCGCGCGCTCCAGGCCTTCGACGAGCGTCGCGAGTTCCGCCTTGCGTGGAACCCGATGCAGCCCGCCGACGCGCAGGTTGATCGGGTGGATCTCGCGCCCGCCGACGACTCGCATCACCTCGTTGCCCGCCTTCTTCAATCTCAGGGCGTTCTCGACGATCTCGGGGTGATCGGCGGCCATCTCGACGGCCCCGGCGTAGCCGAGGAAATCGGGGGCGTGGAGCATGAAGATGTGCAGCGCGTGACTCTCGATCCATTCCCCGCAATACAGCAGGCGGCGAAGGGCCCGCAGCTGGCCTCCGACCTCGACGCCGCAAAGGCTCTCCATCGCCGTGACCGCGCTCATCTGGTAGGCGACCGGGCAGATCCCGCAGATCCGCGAGGTGATGTCGATCGCCTCGGCGAAGTCGCGCCCGCGCAGGAACGCCTCGAAGAAGCGTGGCGGCTCGTAGATGTCGAGCGCGACCTCGGTGACCTTGCCGGCCTCGATTCGAACGCGCATCGCGCCCTCGCCCTCGACGCGCGCGAGCGTGTCGGTGCGGATTGTCTTCGTGCGCCGGTCAGCCACGGCGCGACCCCGCCCCGGCGAACGGCTCGGCACTCGCGTTGAAGGTGTGGAACAGGTGATCGATCACGGTCTCTGTGGCGTCGAGCTCCCGCATCTGAGCCGTCAGCGCCGGGACGTTCGGCGTCTCCATCGGGCCGAAGCACCCGTAGCAGCCACGGTTGTAGGACGGGCAGATCGCGCCGCAGCCGGCGTGTGTGACAGGGCCCAGGCACGGCGTGCCGTGCGCCACCGTCACGCAGACGGTGCCGCGGCGCTTGCATTCGGTGCACACGCTGGTCGTCGCGATCTGCGGGCGGCGGCCGGCCAGCTGAGCGCCGATCACCTCGAGCAGCTGGTGCTTGTCGATCGGGCAGCCGCGCAGCTCGAAGTCGACCGCCACGTGTTCGGAGATCGGGGTCGAGGTGGCGAGCGTCGAGATGTGTTCCGGGTGGGCGTAGACGATCGAGATGAAGTCGTCGACGTCGGCGAAGTTGCGCAGCGCCTGGATTCCCCCCGCGGTCGCGCAGGCGCCGATCGTGATCAGCCGCCGCGAGGCGGCTCGAACCTTCTGGATCCGCTCCCGGTCGTGCGGCGTCGTGATCGACCCCTCGACCAGCGAGAGGTCGTAGGGGCCGCGCACGGTGGCACTCGTGGCCTCCGGGAAATACGCGATCTCGACCGCCCCGGCGACCGCCAGGAGCTCGTCCTCGCAATCCAGCAGCGACAGCTGGCAGCCGTCGCAGGACGAGAACTTCCATACGGCAAGCTTGGGCTTGCGCCGCGCCTGCGGGCTCACAGTTCGCGCACCTCCATCAGCGGCGCCAGGCGGTCGTAACTGTAGACCGGGCCGTCGCGACAGACGAGCGTGGGCCCCAGCTGGCAGTGGCCGCAGTGGCCAACCGCGCAGCGCATGTTGCGCTCCATCGAGAGGTGGATCCGCTCGGGGACGACACCGCGGTCAAGCAGGGCGCTGACGCTGAAATCCATCATGATCTCGGGCCCGCAGACCAGCGCCACGACGGACTCAGGGTCAAAGCGCGCAGCGTCGATCAGCTTTGGGACGACGCCGACCTTCCCGGTCCAGCCCGGCCGGGCCGCGTCGACCGTGACGTCGAGGCTCAACCTGCCGCGCCGGCGCAGCTGCTCGAGCTCGCCGCGGAACAGCAGGTCGCCTGGGGTTCGGCCACCGTAGAGGAGCGTCACCTCGCCGTAGTCCTCGCGCGCGCGCTCGAGGCTCTGCACGGCGGTCCGGAGCGGCGCCAGACCGACGCCTCCGGCCACGACGAGGACATCGTGGCCGAGCGCGTCAGACAGCGGCCATGCCGTGCCGAACGGGCCGCGCACGCCGAGCACGGCACCGGGCTTGGCGGCGCAGATCGCCGCGCTCACCGCCCCCACAGCGCGAACGGTGTGGACCAGGTAGCCGTCGTCGATGCCCGACACCGAGATCGGGATCTCGCCGATCCCGAACGCGTAGACCATCGTGAACTGGCCCGGCGCCGGCGAGATGCCGTCGCCGGCGATCGGCTCGAGCGTCAGTGTCCACGTGTCGGAGGTCTCGCGGCGGCGGCGACGGACTCGGTAGGGCTCGGGCACCATCGCGCCGGCCGGCGGCGCGGCGAGTTCAGCGCTTGCCGTCATGGCCGTAAACGTCGAGTAGTCGTAGGCGCGTCCACTGCAGGCGCTCGATCAGCGTCTGCGCGAAGCGCGAGACGAGCTCGTAGCCGAGCGCCGGGTCCGCGTCGCACTTGCCGCGCAGGCAGGCCCCGTCGAACGACGTGGCGCGGACCGCCGTCAGCGCGTGCGCATCGAAATGCCAGCGGTGCGGCGTGAACAGCCAGGACCAGCCGAGCACCTCGCCGGACTCCAGCGTCTCGATCACGAGCGGACCGCTCGTCGGCACGTGCGCTTCGATCGCGACGCTGCCGTGACGCAGCAGGTAGAACGCATCCGCGTCCTCGCCCTCGCGGAAGATCAGCTCGCCGGCCTCGAACTGGACGTTGGAGCCGCAGCCGGCGATCAGCTCGATCGTGTCCGGGCGCAGGCCCGCGAAGAATGGTGCGTCGTGCAGGATGTCGGCGACGGTGCTCATCAGGTCACCCGGTCTTTCTGGCGTGCCCCGTCCGTTTCGCGGATCGCGGCGAGTTCCTCGGTGACGTCGATGCCGACAGGGCACCACGCGATGCAGCGCCCGCAGCCGACGCAGCCCGAGCTGTCGAACTGGTCGTGCCAGGTGCCGAACTTGTGGGTCAGCCACTGGCGGTAGCGCGAACGGCCCGAGCGGCGCAGCGCGCCGCCGTGCAGGAAGGAGTGATCGACCGAGAAGCACGACTCCCACAGGCGCACGCGCTCGGCCTCGTTGCCGGCCAGGTCGCTGACGTCCTCGACGCTGGTGCAGAAACAGGTCGGGCAGACCATCGTGCAGTTGCCGCAGGTCAGGCAACGCTCGGCGACCTCCTCCCACCGGGGATGCTCGAGATTGCGCGCGAGCAGGTCGCGCAGGTCGCCCGACTGCACACTCCGCGTCATCCGCGCGGCCGCGCCGTCAACGGCCGCCTGCGAGGCGGCCAGATCGGCCGCCACGGCGCTCCGCTGCGGCAGGCCACGGAGCACCTCGGCGCCACGCTCGGACCCGGCGCGCACGAGGAAACGGTGCTCGCCGTCGAGGATCTCGCTCAGCACGAGGTCGCAGGCGCCGCGGATCTGCGGTCCGCCGCCCATCGAGGTGCAGAAGCATGTGTCGGCCGGCTCGAAGCAATCCACCGCGACGATGAACGCGCCGTCGCGTCGCGCCGCGTAATCGGCCTCCACGTACTCGCCGCCGAGCAGGACCCGGTCCTGGATCGCGATTGCGCTCAGCTCGCAGCCGCGCACGCCGACCAGCGCGAGCGGCGGGCGGTCGGTCTCGTCCGCTTCGATTTCGAAGCCCTCCCCGTCGCGGCGAGAGCGCCAGATGCGCACACGGGCGGGGAGCAGGAACTGCTTCCACGAGTGCGGCCCGACGGCGTAGCCGAAGCGCGCCTCGTCCTCGCGGCGTTCGACGCGGTAGCGGCCGGGGGCCTGTGCGTCGGTCCAGCCGACCGGCAGCTGGTCGGCGCGTTCGAGGTCGTCATAGACGATCGCCCCGTCGCGGAGCCTCGGGCCGAGCACCCGGTAACCGCGTGCATGAAGCGCCGAGACGAGCGCCTCGAGTGCGCCGGGTTCGAGCACCGCAGTGTCGGCGTCGGTCAATGTCACCTTCCCTCAGGTTGCCCGAGACTACCGCAGAGTCGCATCCGTGAACTACGCGTCGGAGCTGCGGAAAAACCGCAGTGTTTCGGCGGTGCTAGCGGGCACGATCGCGGGCGCTGCGGGCGCTCGCGGCCGGTCGCGTCGGCGCCGTCGCCGAGCAGCCGCGGTCCGCGCCCGCAAACGAGCGTTCGCCGCCGCCAGACGCTCATCAGCGGGCCCGTCGAGGCCGATAGGTGATGTATGGAACGCGAAGACCACGACGTGCGCAATGGCTCGATGCCGGCGGAAGCCGACATGGCGATCGCCGTCGCGGAGCGTGGGCTCGAAGCATGGCGGGCAGCCAAGGCTGCCTGGCTCGACTCCTTCGCCGCGTTCGCCGCCCAGGAGGCGGCCTACCCGCCGCGCACGTCCGCGCTCACGCAGCACTCGCACTGAGCGGCCGCGGCCGGCGGCCGCGCAACCGCCGGGCACAGGCTCGCGCCGGCGCGCCGTGACCCAGCCGTCGAACACCGGGACCGCCGCTCACGCGGCGCTGCCGAGAATCTTCCGTTCGAACCAGGCGTTGCGGAACGCGCCCCGCGAATCCAATCGCGCCACGAGCGCGCCGAAGTCGCTCCAGCGCTCGTAGCGCGGGGCGAGCGCGTCGGCCTCGGCGAGGAACAGCTTGCCCCAATGCGGTCGCGGCGAGAACGGGGCGAGTGCCGCTTCGATCTCGACCAGCAGCGCCTCCACCGCCGCCTGCCGGCGCCGCCATGTGAAGTGGATCGCGACCGTTTCGCGCTCGTACTGGGGGCTCATCCAGAGCCGATCGGCCGCAACCGTGCGGATCTCGCCGATGTGCAGGAGCGGGCGGATCCGAGGTGACAGCCGGCGCAGCGCCTCGATCGCGGGTCTCGACTGCGCGCGGGGCAGCAGGTACTCCGACTGCAGTTCCTCTCCGGCGCTCGGCGTGAACTCGAGCCGGAAATGCGCGAGGCGGTCATGCCACGGCCCCGCCAGCCCGAGCTGCGGCGTGCATGCAGCCGGATCGCCGCCGGCTATCGGGTGCACCTGGCGCACCGCAGCGCGCGCGCCGAACAGCTCGTCCGGGAGGGCATCGTGCCCCTCGTCGACGCGCCGTTTGACCCACAGCTGGCCGGCCTGCTGATCCCAGCGTGTGAACACGCTGACGCTGTAGCCGAGCGTCGTCAGCTGGTCGAAGTTGGCGTCCAGCGCGTCCCACCCCAGACCCTCGTAGATGCGCTGCTTCACCTCGTAGGCGGGCTCGACGTCCAGCGTGACGCGGGTCACGGCGCCGAGCGCGCCGAGTCCCACCACCAGGCCGTCGAAGTCGCTGTCTCCACGGCGAGCGGCGATCAGCTCACCGCTTGAGGTGACGAGTTCGAGGCCGGCCACAGCTGTCGCAAGGTTGCCGTTGCGGTCGCCGGAGCCGTGGGTCGCGGTGGCGATCGAGCCGCCGATCGAGATGTGGGGCAGCGAGCCGAGGTTCGCCAAAGCCATTCCCTCAGGCAGCAGCAGTTGCGACAGCTCGCCGTAGGTGAGAGCGGGCGAGCAGGACACGGTGCCCGCGCTGCGGTCGACACTGAGACCGGCGGGCAGCGCTCGCAGCGACACGAGCGCCGGCGAGTCGGCGATCGTGCTGAAGGAGTGGCGTGAGCCGAGCACGCGGATGCGCGGCGTCGAGGCGATCAGCTCGCACAGCTCCTCGATGCTCGCGGGGGAGTGCACGCTCTGCGCCGCATAGGTGACGTTGCCCGCCCAGTTGACCTCGCCCACGGTGCGAGGGACGCTACCGCGGCGGTGGCGACGAGCGCGGGGAGGGGCTGCGTCATCGAGACCTCCGGATGCTGCGCTCGGCGCTCGCGCCGGTCGCGCTAGGGTGGCGAGTCATGGGGAAGGGGCGCGTCGCGGAGTGGTTCGGCGGCTATCGCTCGGCGCTGCGCCAGCGCGATCTGCGTTTCCTGTTCGCGGGCCTGATCGTCTCCGCGACCGGAAGCTGGGCGTACAACGTCGCGCTGCTCGCGTTGGTGTTCGAACGCACGCATTCGCTGGCGTACGTCGGCGTGGCCGGACTGGTCCGCTTCGTCCCGGCGCTCGTGCTCAGCACCTACGGCGGCGTGATCGCCGAGCGCACGGAGCGGGTCCGGCTGATGTTCAGCGCGGACCTGGCGTGCGCGGCCTGGCAGGGCGGTCTGGCGATCACGGCCGCGGCGGGCGGGCCGGTCGCGCTGGTGCTGGTGCTCGCCGGGCTGACCGCGGCCACCAACGTCGTCTACAGCCCGTCGGTGGCGGCAACGATCCCGGCGATCGTCGGTGAGGACGATCTGGTCGCGGCCAACGCGCTAAACGGGACGATCGACAACCTGGTGGTGATCGTCGGCCCGGCGGTCGGAGCCGGTCTGCTGCTGATCGGCTCGCCGGCTGCCGCGTTCGCCGCCAACGCGGCCTCCTTCGTGCTCTCGGCCGCCTTCGTGTCGCGCATTCGCGTGCGCAGTCAGCCGGTCGATGTGACCGAGGAGGGACGGGCCGGCCCGCTCGCGCAGATGGCCGTCGGCGTGCGCACGATCCTGTCGCTGTCGGCGGCTCGCACGCTCGTCGCGTTCTGCGCGCTTGTGAGCTTCGTCTACGGCACCGACACGGTCCTGTTCGTCGGTGTCTCCGAGCATAGGCTCGGCACGGGCTCCGAGGGGTTCGGCTACCTGCTGGCCGGGCTCGGGGTCGGCGGTGTCCTGATGGCGACGGCCGTCAACCGCCTCGCCGGCTCGCGCCGGCTCGCGCCGATCATCCTCGTCGGTGTCGCGGGCTACTGCCTGCCGACAGGGCTGTTGACGGTGATCCACAGCCCGGGTCTCGCGTTCGGCCTCGAGATCGTGCGGGGCGGCTCGACCCTGATCGTCGACGTGATCGCCATCACGGCGCTTCAGCGCGCTGTGCCGCCGGAGCAGCTCGCCCGAGTCTTCGGCGTCTTCTTCGCGTTCGTGCTGGCAGCGATCTCACTGGGGACGGTGATCACGCCGGCGATCGTGACCGCCGGCGGCCTGAACGCCGGACTGCTGACCATGGCGTTCGCGCCGTTCGCGATCGGAGTCCTCGGCTACCACTCGCTGCTGGCGATCGACCGCCAGACCGCCGCGCGCACGGAGGCTCTCGCGCCACGGGTTGCCGTGCTCGAAGGGCTCGGGATCTTCGCCACCGCGAGCCGGGCCGTGCTTGAAAGCCTCGCCGCGGCCGCGACGGAGGTGGCGTTCGCGCCGCGCAGCGTGATCGTTCGCGAGGGCGAGCCGGCGGACGCTCTCTACGTGCTGGTGGAGGGTGAGGTCAAAGTCAGCGCCCGCGGCGAGGCGGGCGGCCGCGCGCGCGTGCTGCGGCGAATGGTGGCGCCGACCTATTTCGGCGAGATCGGCGTGCTCGCGGGCATCCCGCGAACGGCCACGGTCACGGCGGTCGGCGAATGCCGGTGCGAGAGGATCGAAGGGGACGCGCTGCTCGCCGCGCTGACCACCGCCCCGCCGTCGGCGACGATGATGGAGAACGCCCGCAGCCGGCTTGCCGTCACGCACCCGTCGCGCGAGCCGGCCTTCAAGCAGGGGTGACGGAACGCCGGTGCGCCTGCGTGGTCGCGAGCGCCGGAGGCTGGCGAGTGTCGCCTCGGCGCGGACGGCGCAGCCGGGCGCCTGGCAGCACGCACCGCACCGTCAGGTACGCGGTGAGCGGCAGCGCCCAGGCGAGGTAGCACTCGTTGAGAAGCCACGCGTCCCCGGTCGCGGCGACCGGGTGCGAGATGACCCAGAGCGCTGCTGCTGACAGCACCGTCACCACCGGGAACCCGCGCCTGCGCAGGCCCTCGCTGGCGGCGATCGCGACGAAGAACGGCACGTGGTGGTAGCTCAGCGTCAACGGGTCGAGCAGGCAGCGAAGGAGGAAGACCAGGGCGAGAAGCATCAGCGCGTCCGCGGCGGTGGCCTGCCGGTGGCGGCGCCAGAACAGCAGGGAGAGCGCAACACCGATCCCCAGCGCCGCCGGGTGGGAGAGCTCGGAGAGCCGGGTCGGGATCCCGTAGTCGGCGCCGCGTCCGAGCACGGTGGCCACCTGCCGGCTGTAGGCGAACCAGATGTTCGTCGGTGTGACCTCCGCGCTGGACGTCTTGGACAGGGCAAGACCGGCATGGAGGTTCTGGAAGAGGAAGCGGCTCGGGTCGCCGATCAGCATCGGGAGAAGGAACAGCGCGCCGACGCCGGCCGCCACGGCCAGCAGGCGGACGCGGTCGCGCTCGCTCACGATCAGGACCGGAATGACCGCGAGCAGAGCCCA
>Ga0265338_10008668_pt1 | contig 12302 bp, 11 predicted proteins | sample 42126metaG_FD_193579 | JGI IMG/M metagenome (GOLD analysis project Ga0265338, IMG submission 193579) | Rhizosphere microbial communities from Carex aquatilis grown in University of Washington, Seatle, WA, United States - 4-21-26 metaG | ecosystem: Host-associated > Plants > Roots > Rhizosphere... | reverse complement strand
CATCGATGATGTCAATTCCCTGCGCGCCCTCTTGAAATACCTCGAAGGCGTCAGCGACAACGACATCATCGATGTCGATTTGCCGACCGGTATTCCGAAGGCCTATCGTCTGACCGCGGATTGGAAAGCCGCCGATGCGAAATTCCTAGGGGACCCGGCGGAGCTTGAACGGCGCATCAACGCGGTCAAAGCACAGACCAAGAAGGCCTGAGGTCTTTCTGGCCCGCTTGCTGCTGTTTACGGTGTTGGTTTCGGCGGCTGCCTTGAGCGAGGCGGCCGCCAAGCCTGTGCCCCCGATGCCGCGTCCGCGCCCGGAACAAACTGTTAAATCCGAACCTGCCGTCAAAGCCGCTCCAACCAGCGATGGCATCAGCGACATGTCGGGCGCAGTCCCGCTGCGTCAACTTCTAAAACAGCCATCGACTGCGGACCAATACAAAGCCCTGACCGGGCAAATCGCCAAAGACAAGCCCGCCCTCGACACGGCGCGCACCAGCTCCGAAGCCTTGACGCGCCAGGCCGCCGATCTTCAACAAAAATTGATCGACAGCGCCGGCAAGGTCGAATTCCTCGAGCGTGAGAAATTGCGCATCGACGCCGAGGTGGTTCGTCTTGCCGCGGAATATGACCGGCTTTCGGCGCAGTTTACTCATGATCGCGTCGGCGTTTCCCGTCTTTTGGCGGTGATCGAACGCTTGCAGCACGATGTGCCGCCCGCCATGGCCGTCCGCCCTGACGATGCTTTGGCAGCGGCCCGCGGCGCCATGCTGATTGGGGCCTCATTGCCAAACGTTTACCAGGCAGCGGCTGATCTTTCCCGCCGCATGCGGGAGTTACAGCGGACACGGACGAATTTGATCGCCCGCCGGGCCGAGGCGGTGCGCAATGCCGCCCAGCTCTCCGGGGCAAGGGTCGATCTCGACCGGCTTTTGGCGGTAAAGCGCCTGGAAGCCAATGCCGCTGTGACGCGTTATGGAGTTCTAAAGACCAAATTGGATAGCATTGCCGCGGCGGCTGGGAACCTCCAGGCGCTGTTGCAGAAGGTGGCGCAATTGGGTGCAGCAAGTCAGGCCCAATCGGTTGTAACTGTCGCAAGTGTGGTTAATGGCGCTCCCGCTGGGCGCCGGCCGCAGCTCATTGCGCCTGTGGTGGGGCAGGTTCGCACTGGCGGTGTAGACGGTGTCGGCGGCGCGACCGCACCGGGCCTGACCTATGCGGCCAGCCCGGGCGGCACGGTGGTGGCGCCGGCGGACGGCAAAATTCTTTTCGCGGGATCCTTCGCTAAGGTCGGACACGTATTGATCTTGGAAATCGCCCCTGGCTACCATGCGGTCTTGGCAGGGTTGGATCTACTTGACGTGCGTACCGGCGATGATGTGCTCTTGGGCGAGCCGGTTGGCGCTATGTCGAAATTTGACCACGAGTCCATATTATATTTTGAATTGCGACAAAACGGACGTGGGATGAACCCCGCCCCTTTTATCGGTGTCGTGCTCAGGAAGGTAAAGTAGCATGAAACGCCTTGGTTTTGTTGCTCTGGGAATGGGGCTCGGTTTCATCACTGCCGTCGGTCTGCTGCCGCAGGCCCAAGGCGCGAACAATTCGAACATCTACAAACAGTTCGATTTGTTCAGCGACGCCTATGAAAAGGTGCGCGAGAATTACGTCCGCCCCGTCCAGGATAACGAGCTGATGAGCGGCGCCATCGAAGGCATGGTGGCGGGGCTGGATCCCCATTCCAGCTACATGGACCCCAAAGCCTTCCAGGACATGCAGATCCAGACCAAGGGCGAATTTGGCGGCATCGGCATCGAAGTGACGATGGAAGACGGCCTCATCAAGGTGATCTCGCCGATCGATGATACCCCTGCTGCCAAAGCGGGCCTCAAGACCGGTGACTTCATCGCTTCCATCAATGGCGATGCCATTCAGGGTCTCGGCCTCAACGATGCCATCGACAAGATGCGCGGACCGGTGGGCACCAAGATCACGCTGACCATCCTGCGCCAGGGCGAGAAAAAGCCCTTCGATGTGCAGTTGGCGCGCGCCGTCATTCATGTCGATAGCGTCAAATGGCATCGCGAAGGCGATATCGGTTACATCCGCATCGCGTCTTTCAACGAAGAGACCGACAAGGGCCTGGAAAAGGCCGTGCGCGAGCTGAAAAAGCAGATCGGTGCGGGCATCAAGGGCTATGTCATCGATCTGCGCAATGATCCCGGCGGTTTGCTCGATCAAGCGGTGCAGGTGTCGGATGATTTCCTCAGCAAGGGCGAAATCGTTTCGACCCGCGGCCGTCATCCGGAAGATACCCAGCGCTTCGATGCCAAGCCGGGCGACATCACCGACGGCAAGCCCGTCGTGGTGCTGACCAATGGCGGCACGGCTTCGGCGTCGGAAATCGTCGCCGGGGCGCTGCAGGATCACAAGCGCGCCACCATCATCGGCATGACCAGCTTTGGCAAAGGCTCGGTGCAGACCATCATCCCGCTGGGTGAAGGCGGCGGTGCGCTGCGCCTCACCACGGCGCGCTACTACACCCCGTCGGGCCGTTCGATTCAGGCTGAAGGTATCGTGCCGCAGATTCTGGTGGCGCAAGGCGCGGAAGAAAACCAGACCAAACTCGATCGTCCGAGCGAAGCCGATCTTCCCGGCCATCTCATCAATGAGGACGCTGCCAAGAAAAAGAAGCTTGACGCCTCGGTCATTCGTCCGCCCGCGGGCAAGAAGATCGAAGACTTCCAGCTCTCCTATGCCTTGGACTTCCTGCACGGCAAAGTGACGGTTGCCCAAGCCAAGGTGCCTGCCGCGGCCCATTAAGGCGCGCCGCGGTCGGACAGCGCAAAAAGCTACAGAACAGGCCGGAAAATAACCCTTTCCGGCCTGTCCCTTAACCAGGGTGTAACCATGCTGGCGCTTACCTTAAGGCCATGGCCGCCACAAGCATGACCGGGAAGCGCGCAGCCCTCGTGCTAGGGATTGCATGGCTCGTGGCCGCGCTCTCCTTCGGCGGTGTTGCGGCTTTCGTTATGTTTTTCGGTACGCCTGCCTCTCCAGACACCCCCCATCCCGAAGCTGTCACGGGCGTTATCGAGCGCACCGCGGCAGTAACAGAAAAAGCGGTTCCAAAGTCTGCTGCGCCTGCCGCTGCCCTTCCACAAATCTTCGAGACCCCGGCAGGCGGTATTGCGCCCGCGATTCTGTCGCCCAGCGAACAGGCCGCGCTGGCTGCTATCGCGCCTCCCCCACCTGCCCCAAGCACACCGCCCGCCGCCCCGCAGACCGCAGCCGCCGAACCGGCCGTGACGCTGCCGCCGCCGGCAGGCGGAATCACTATTGCCAATCCTGCACTGCTGGAGAAAACCCCAGACGGTTATCTGCCGCGCATTTCCGATACCGGCATCTGGCCACTGCACGCCTATGCCACGCCCGTGGCAGCGGGCAATCGCCCGCGCATTGCCATTGTCATTGGCGGCCTCGGCATCTCGGCCAAAGCCACCTCGGCGGCCATCACCTTGCTGCCCGCGGGCGTCACCCTGGCCTTTGCGCCTTATGCCAATGACGTCCAGCGCTGGGTCTCGCTGGCGCGCCAGAAGGGCCACGAGGTGCTGCTGCAGGTGCCGATGGAGCCTTATGACTTTCCCGATTCCGATCCCGGCCAATACACCTTGCGCAGCTCTGTCGGTGAAGAAAGCAATATCAAACGCCTGAGCTGGTCCCTGTCGCGCATCACCGGCTATGTCGGCGTCACCAATCTGCTGGGCGCGCGGTTTTTGTCCGATTCCGGCTCGCTGGAGCCGATCCTGACCACCCTGATGCGCCGCGGCTTGATGTTCTATGACAATGGCGCTGCCAATCGCTCGGTCGCCAAGGATGTGGCGGGCCGCCTCGGCTCGCCCTTCGCGCAGGCCAATCTCACCATCGATTCCATTCAGGCCTCGATGGAGATCGATCATCGCCTCTCCGATCTGGAAACCGAAGCCCGCACCAAGGGCAGCGCCGCCGGAACCGGCTTTGTCTATCCCGTCACCATTGAGCGTGTGACGCTGTGGGCGCGCAGTCTTCCCGGGCGCGGCTTTGTTCTGGCGCCCATTTCGGCGATAGTCGCGGGCGAAAAGAAATAGCGCTCCGGATCGATGTCAAAACCCGTCAAAGCCGCCGATCTTCCCTATCGTTTGGGGGTTGGCCTCATGCTCCTCAATGCCAAGGGCGAGGTCTTCATTGGCCGCCGCATCGATCAAACGGTCGAAAGCTGGCAGATGCCGCAAGGCGGCATCGATAAGGGCGAGACGGCAGAGGTGGCGGCGTTGCGCGAGCTCGGCGAAGAAACCGGCACCGATAAAGCCCAGATTCTCACGCTGCTCGACGGCGACTTTGCCTATGACTTACCGGACCATCTGATCGGCGTCGCGCTACACGGCAAATACCGCGGCCAAAAGCAAAGCTGGTTCGTGTTGCGTTTCACCGGCGCCGACAGTGATATCGACCTCACCCGTCACGAGCCCGAATTTGCCGAATGGCGCTGGGCGAAGGTCGACGATCTTCTCGACATCATCGTGCCCTTCAAGCGCCCGATCTATGAAGAGGTCATTGCGGCGTACAAGAAGTGGCGCAAAGAAAAAGGGACGGCGTAAAACCGTCCCTCCCCAACAATGAAAAGAAGTGACTCAGCGCCCGGTCATTTTCTCCATGGCCTCGGGATAGCGCTCGCCGATGATATGGGCGGCGGCGGCATCGAGGCTCGCAACATCGCTGACGGACAGCGTCACGGCGGCGGCGCCGATATTCTCCTCCAGCCGGGCAAGCTTGGTGGTGCCGGGAATGGGCACGATCCAGGGCTTTTGGTGGAGTAGCCACGCCAGCGCTACCTGCGCAGAGGTGGCGTGCTTGGCGCCCGCGAGCCGCGCGATAGCCTCGACCAAAACCTGATTGGCGGCCATCGCTTCCGGTGTGAAGCGGGGCAAGGTGCTGCGGAAATCGCCCTTTTCGAAGGTCGATTTGCTGTCGAAGGCGCCCGTTAAAAAACCGCGGCCGAGCGGGCTATAGGGCACCAGCCCAATGCCCAATTCCTCCAGTACCGCCAGTTCGCCTTCTTCGGGGCGGCGCCACCACAGCGAATACTCGCTTTGCAGCGCGGTGACGGGCTGCACGGCATGGGCCCGGCGGATGGTCGCCGCACCCGCTTCGGAAAGGCCGAAATGCTTGACCTTGCCCGCCGCGATCAAGTCTTTCACCGCGCCCGCAACCTCCTCGATCGGCACGGCCGGGTCGACGCGATGCTGATAGAGAAGATCGATCGTCTCCAGCTTCAGGCGCTTCAGCGAGCCTTCCACCGCCTCTTTGATGTGCTCAGGCCGGCTGTTGGTGCGCGGTCCGCCCGCCAGGAAGTTGGGCGGCGCCGAAAGATCGAAGCCGAATTTGGTGGCGATAACGATCTTGCCTTTAAAGGGTGCCAGCGCCTCACCGACCAGTTCTTCATTGATAAAGGGGCCATAGACTTCGGCCGTATCGAAGAAGGTAACGCCGCGCTCGACCGCGCCGCGCAGCGTGGCGATCATCTCGGCTCTGTCCTTGGGCGGGCCATAGGAAAAGCTCATGCCCATGCAGCCCAGCCCGATGGCCGAGACTTCTAAATTGCCGATTTTGCGCGTTTGCATATGTGTTCTCCGTCTTTCAGAGCAAACGTTACGCCGATGCGCGGGTTTGGTTTAGGCAGCAAAATCGGCATGGACTTATGCGGCGCACTCATAAATGGCGCCGTGGGCAAAACGCCGCCGGGTGGCCCCAGCGGCGTTCCGTGACAACGTCTCAGGCTTTCAGCGTCGCCATATCGATGACGAAGCGGTATTTCACATCGCTTTTCAAAAGCCGGGCGTAAGCTTTGTTGATATCGGCCATCGCAATCACTTCGACATCCGAGGTGATGCCGTGCTCGCCGCAGAAATCGAGCATTTCCTGTGTCTCCGGCAGGCCGCCGATCAGCGAGCCACCCAGCGCTTTGCGCTCCAGCACCAGCGGCGCGGTGTTGAGCGCTGTGCCCAGCGGCCCGAGATAGCCCACCAGCACCAGCGTGCCATTGACCGACAAAGTGGGGATATAGGGGTTCAGATCGTGATCATAAGGCACGGTGTCGATGATGAGGTCGAACTTGCCTTTCACCGCCGCCATTTGCGCCGCGTCAGTGGAAAGCACGACATGATGAGCGCCGAGCCGCTTGGCATCGTCTTCCTTGCCCGGCGAACGGGTGAAGAGGGTGACTTCCGCCCCCATGGCCTTGGCCAATTTGAGGCCCATATGGCCGAGCCCGCCCAGCCCCACAATGGCGACTTTGGTGTGTTCATCGGCCAGCCAATGGCGCAGCGGCGAATAGGTGGTGATGCCGGCGCAAAGCAGCGGAGCCGCGCCTTTCAGATCCAATCCGGCGGGAATTTTCAGCACAAAGCGGTCAGAAACCACGATGGAATTCGAATAGCCCCCTTGGGTGAGCGAACCATCTTTGGGATCGATCGAGCTATAGGTAAAAACCTTGTTCTCGCAATACTGCTCTTGGCCGTGTTCGCATTCTTCGCAATGGCGGCAGCTATCGACCAGGCAGCCGACACCAACCGCATCGCCGATCTTAAATCGCGTCACACCGTCACCAACGGCCGTCACCTTGCCGACGATTTCGTGACCGGGCACGACGGGATAAAGCGCATTGCCCCAATCGTTGCGGGCGGTGTGCAGATCAGAATGGCAAACGCCGCAATAGAGAATCTCGATGACGACATCGTCGCCCCTGGGATCGCGCCGCTCAAAGCGGAAGGGGGCAAGCTCGGATGTGGCCGATTGGGCGGCATAACCGATAACGGAAATAGGCATGAAAAATCCTCCGGGTGAAAGAGACGGGGCAGCAGCCAGAAACCAGCCGCGCGCCTGCCAGGAAATCGGCTTTACAGTTTAGGGCCTGTGGCCGTGCGGCATAAGCTGGTATAACGCGCATGCACCTATGAGCAGCATTCATAAATGCCACGAGAGAGCATGAGCGATCTTATCGCTTTCCTGGCGGTGGCGCGTGAGAAGAATTTCACCCGTGCCGCCGCCAAGCTCGGCGTGTCGCAATCGGCACTCAGCCACACCATCAAGGGCTTGGAGGAACGCTTAGGGATTCACCTCCTCACCCGCACCACCCGCAGTGTGGCGACAACCGAGGCGGGCGAGCGTTTGCTCGGCACCATCGGTCCCCATATGGAGGAGATCGAGGCGGAACTGGCCGCGCTCGGTGCGCTGCGCGACAAACCGGCGGGCACCTTGCGCATCACCACCGCGGAACATGCCGCCAAGACCGTGCTGTGGCCAAGGCTGGCGCGGTTTCTGCCGCTTTATCCTGACATCAAGGTGGAGGTGGTGATCGATGCTGGCCTCACCGACATCGTCGCCGAGCGTTTCGATGCCGGTATCCGCTTTGGCGAACAGGTGGCCAAGGACATGATTGCGGTGCGCATTGCCCTGGATATCCGCATGGCAGTGGTGGGAGCCCCCGGCTATTTCAAGAAATATCCCGTGCCCAAAACGCTGCAAGACCTCACCGAGCAATGCTGCATCAATTTGCGCCTTCCGACCTATGGCGGGCTTTATGCCTGGGAATTCGAAAAGGCCCGGCGCGAAGTCAAAGTGCGCGTTGATGGCCAGCTTGTTTTCAACAATTTGGCGTTGATTTTGGAAGCGGCGCTGGCGGGCTTGGGGCTGGCCTATCTGCCGGAAGATTTGGTGGCCGACCACATCGCCAAGAAGCGGCTCAAACATGTGCTGGAAGATTGGTGCCCGCCCTTCGCCGGTTACCATCTTTATTATCCCAGCCGCCGCCAGGCCTCGCCCGCTTTGGCGCTGCTGGTGGAGGCGCTGCGTTACCGCGGCTGAATTTGCTGTCGCACCAGTGTCAGATGCGCGCGGTATCGCCTTTGCGGGCTAAATCGGCTGCGCTATGTCCAGCCTTCCGCCGCAAGGACAGATCGATGCGCCCTCTCGCCGCCAGAGTTTTCGCCCTTCTCGCATTCCTCGCGTTTTTGCCCAGTGCTTTTGCCGAGGGGCGCACCGTCATTGTGGTGCTGTTCGACGGCTTTTCACCCTTCATGATGGAGGGCGTGGCCACCCCCAATTTCGATCGCTTGGCGCGTGAAGGCACCTCTTCGCGCCATCTGGTGCCATCCTTCCCGACGCTGTCGATGGTCAATCACACCACCTTTCAAACCGGCTGCTGGCCCGCCCATCATGGCATCGTCGCCAATGAATTCACCGATCCGGTGCTGGGGCGTTATGGCAGCAAGATGGACCGCGCCGATGCCGCCTGGCGCACGGGTTGTGAATCGCTGTGGCAAGCGGCGGAACGCCAGGGCGCCCCTGCAGCGGTGTTCAATTTCGTCGGCCGCTGGTCCGCCACCACGGGCAAACAAGCTTCCGTCATCAATCCTGAAGTGCCCTGGGCGAGCCACGAGGATGACGACACCATCCTAGCCAAAGCGATTACGGCTTTGAACAGCGGCGACAGCCGCCTCATCGCGCTTTATTTCGATTATCCCGATTCCGTTGCCCATGGCGATGGTGTGCATGGCGACAAGACCAAGCTCGCGGTAGCCAAAGCCGATGCCGTGGTGGGCCGCTTGCTGGCCGCGATATCCGCTCTGCCACCGGGGCGCGAGGTCAACCTCGTCATCGGCGCCGATCACGGCATGACCAAAGTGGATAAAGTCATCAACCTCGGCAAGCTGCGGGCGCGCCATCATTTTGAGGCCGATGTCGCCTATGGTTCGGGCTCGGCCATGCTGTATCTGAAACCCGGTCAGAACGCGGCACGCATCGCCAAAGCCTTGTCGCGCTATCGCAGCGTGTTCGAGGTCTATCGCAAAGGCCATTTCCCGCCTTACGTCCATATTGGCGACAGTGGCCGGGTTGGCGATATCCTCCTCATCACCCGCCCGCCCTATGCATTCGAAGGCCCGGAATTGATGAAGCCGGAGATCGCCGCGCTTGCAGAGAACATCTCTGGTCCCGCCATCTACGAACCCAAGGTGAAGTGGTTCCATTCCATGCACGGCTTCAAGCCCGATGTGGAGGCGATGCATGCCATCTTCTACGCCTGGGGCGCCGGCATCGCGCCGGGCAAAATCTTGCCCCGTGTCGAAATGATCGATGTGGCGCCGACGGTGCTGGGCCTGCTGGGCCTCAAGCCCGGCGAGGGCACTGACGGCAAGGCGCTCAGCTTGGCGCCATAAAAAAGGCGGACCGCGAGGCCCGCCTTAGTCACTAAACAATTCTGATATTACTTGCCCAGATCGATCACAGCCCGGCGGTTCTGCGGCTCGCGCACGCCAGGACCGGTGGGGACGAGCGGGTCATGGAAGCCCTTGCCGTCGACGCCGATGCTGCCGCCATCAAGGCCTTCACGCACCATTTCGTCTTTCACGGCACCAGCGCGTTGCAGCGACAGCGCCATGTTATATTTGTCGGAACCGACCGTATCGGTATGGCCGACAATTTGGATCTTCACGAAAGCGTTGGTCTTGGCAACTTTTACCGCTTCCACAATGACCGCCTGCGCGGCATCGGTCAGGTTCGCCTTGTTGAAGTCAAAGAAGACGATATAGGTCGTCACCGGCGGTGCCATCACCGGCATCGGCGGCGGCGGCGGCGGGGCGCTGACAACAGCCGGCGGTTGCGGCATCGGGGTCGCGTCCGGCTGGTCGAAATACCAGCGCAAGCTCAGCATCGCGTTGTTGGACGCCAGATTGACCTTGTGCCCGGCGTCGAAATTTTCCAGACCGCTGGTCTTGATATAACGGTAATCGAATTGCAGATCGGTGGTGCGGCTCAGCTTATAGGTGATGCCGGCAATACCCTGCCAGGTGAGGCCCGCAGATTTGATCTTGGAGCTGCCCAAATAAAGGTCGGTCCAGTTCCAGCCGCCGCCGCCGCCAACGGTCAGATACCAGCGCTCGGCAATCGGCAAGTCATACAGTAAATTTCCCATCGCAGTGAATTCGCGATCATCGGCGCTGCTGATCGGCGTCTTCAGGCCGCGCAGATTGAGCGAGCTCAGCTTGGGATCGGTATAGCCGCCTTCGGCTTCGAAGCGGAGGTGATCGCTCCAGGCATAACCAACCGTGGCGATACCGCGCCAAGTGTTTTTGAACTGGGCCTCATCGGCAAGACGGGGCACGCCATTGGCGGTGACGGTGGCGATGGTGGGGAAATTGACCTCCCGAGGCATGCTGTAACCAGCCCCCAGCCCGACATACCAGCCGGTATCGGCGGCAAAAGCCGAACTTGTCAGCGCAAACAGTGCTACGCCCGCAAGCGCACAACTACGGATTCTCATTTTGGTCTTTCTACTTTTCTGTTTGGCGCCAGTCTGAACAGACAAGCCGCCTCGCGCGCCGAAGTGGCGCTGTGTGCTGTTGGTCGTTTCAGGCTGGTCAGGCGGGCATCCCGCCGCATGGTCGCGAAGTCACGTACACTAGGCTTAGACCACGCCCTTGCAGTAGGCTCGGAATGTACTCACACCCATCTGGCCTCGCCGCGTGCAGTTGGTTTTGATACCCTCTAGCCGCGATAAAGAGAGCGCCACCATGGCCAATCGTTTCGGCACCGATATTCTCATCCAGTCCCCCGACCCCAAAGCTGCCGCAGCGTTCTATGTCGATGTGCTCGGCTTTGCGATTAACGAAGAGAGCAAAACGCTGATCAGCCTCTTGGGCCCCAGCATCAATCTTTTCATCGAGAAGGGGCCTGCCTTGGGACCGGTGTTGGAAGTTTGCGTTGCTGACGTCGAAGCGACCAAAGCCGCCATCGTTGCTACCGGCGGCCACATCCTCAAAGATGAGCCGCATGTTCCGCGCTGCTATGTGCAAGATCCGCATGGCTTGATTTACAATCTGGCGCGCCAGCCCTAACCGTTTCCGCCATCTTGTGTTTGGAGAGCCGCTATGACCGATCGTGACAGCTTTGCCTTGGGCCACCGCAACGTGAAGCGTATGGGCTATGGCGCCATGCAGCTCGCCGGGCCTGGGGTCTTTGGTCCGCCCAAAGATCGCGCCGCCGCGATTGCTGTCTTGCGCGCGGCGGTCCAAAGCGGCGTCAATCACATCGACACCAGCGATTACTATGGGCCCCATATCACCAATCAGATCATTCGCGAGGCCCTTCATCCTTATCCGGATGATCTGGTGCTGGTGACCAAGCTTGGCGCCAAGCGTGGCGCCGATGCCGCCTGGCTACCGGCCATGACGCCAGCCGAACTGACGCAAGGCGTGCATGACAATTTGCGCAATTTGGGGCTCGATGTTTTGGAGGTGGTCAATCTACGGCTGATGGGGCGCGTTCATGGCCCCGCCGAAGGCTCGCTCGCGGAACCTTTCGAGGCGTTGGTGGCGTTACAGCGTCAAGGCCTGATCCGCCATCTCGGCCTCAGCAACGTCACCGCCACGCAAGTCCAAGAGGCGCGCGCCATCGCCGATATCGTCTGTGTGCAGAACCATTATAATCTGGTCCAGCGCAGCGATGACATCCTGATCGACGCGCTTGCCAAGACCGGTATCGCCTATACGCCCTTCTTCCCACTCGGCGGGTTCACGCCGCTGCAGTCCGATGCTTTGTCGCAAGTGGCAGCAGCGCTCGGGGCGACCCCGATGCAGGTGGCGCTGGCTTGGCTGCTGCAACGCGCGCCCAACATTTTGCTGATCCCAGGCACCTCCTCACTCACCCATCTCAAAGAGAATTTGGCGGCGGCAACGCTGTCATTGCCGGATGCAGTTCTCACGCGGTTGAACGCGATTGGCGCGGCCTAGAACGTGCGCCGTTCGTGCTGGGCAAAGAGCAGCATGTGATCGACGGTGTCGTCGCTTTCGCCGAGCGGCAGGAACACGGCTTCGCTGTCGGAGAAATTGGTTTCCGGCAAATCGTGGCCGGCGCGCGTGCGCACCGCCAATGGCACGCCCGTGGCGATGATTTGCTCGAAGATGCGGCGCCAGCGGCTCGCCATCTGGGGCAAGTCGGTGGCGATGTCGCTGATCAACCGGCCGTTCAGCGGCGCGCGATAGGCGTAATTCATCGCATCCCCGGCGATGCGCACTTCGAAATCGGCGCCGCCATCCCACACCTTGATGAGCGAAAAATGGCTTAGCGCAGGCGCGATGTCATTGGGCCGGATTTGGCTGCGGGCGGGAAATTTTCGAATCCCCCGCTGACGTTCCCAATAATCATAGCCTAGCCGTACGGTCCGCTGCTCCAGCTCCGTCACCGCAACAAAATCAATGGAGGTCAGGCCG
>Ga0265338_10008665_pt1 | contig 12303 bp, 12 predicted proteins | sample 42126metaG_FD_193579 | JGI IMG/M metagenome (GOLD analysis project Ga0265338, IMG submission 193579) | Rhizosphere microbial communities from Carex aquatilis grown in University of Washington, Seatle, WA, United States - 4-21-26 metaG | ecosystem: Host-associated > Plants > Roots > Rhizosphere... | reverse complement strand
CCTTGGCCTTCGCCTCGTCGATCTCGATGAGGGAAGGATCGTGCTGCGGGTTGTAGCGGCCGACGATCTCGATGAACTTGCCGTCGCGCGGGGAGCGCGAGTCGGCCGCGACGACGCGGTAGATCGGGTTCTTCTTCGAGCCGATCCGCGTCAGCCTGAGCTTCACTGCCATTGGTTACCTCTTCGCTTTCTTCTTCTTCCGCTTTGAACTGGCCTTGCGGGTCGCGCTCGGGCGCGGGCCGCCGCCCATGGTAGGCGCTGCAGGCCCCATTCCGGGCAGCGACGGCATCTTTCCTGATCCGACCATCTTCATCATCTTCGCCATCTGCTTTCGCGACTCGAGCAGCTGGCTCACCTGCTCGACGGCCGTCCCCGACCCCGCGGCGATCCGCTTGCGCCGCGACATGTCGATGACGTGGGGAACGCGACGCTCGTGCGGCGTCATCGAGAGGATGATCCCCTCGACGCGCTTCAGCTGGCGCTCGTCGACCTGGTCGAGCCCCTCAAGCTGCTTGCCCATGCCGGGGATCATCTTGAGGACGCCCTGGAGCGGGCCCATCCGCTGCAGCATCTTGTAGCTCGACAGGAAGTCGTCGAACGTGAACTCGCCTTGCATCATGCGGCGCTCGAGCTGTTCCTTCTCGTCCTCGGCGATGGCCGACTCGGCCCGCTCGATGAGCGTGAGGACGTCGCCCATGCCGAGGATCCGCGACGCCATGCGGTCGGGGTGGAACCAGTCGAGCGCGTCGAGCTTCTCGCCGTCGGACGCGAGCTTGATCGGACGGCCGGTGACGGAGCGGACAGAGAGCGCCGCGCCGCCGCGCGCGTCGCCGTCGAGCTTCGTGAGGACGACGCCGTCAAAGTCGATCCGCTCCTGGAATGCCGTCGCGACGTTCACGGCCTCCTGGCCGGTCATCGCGTCGAGGACGAGGAGAACGTTCGTCGGGCGCGCCTCGTCGCGCACGGCCGCGAGCTCGTCCATGAGCGCCTCGTCGATCTGGAGGCGGCCGGCGGTGTCGAGGATCACGAGGTCGCGACCATCCGCTGCTGCCGCCGCGATCCCCTCGCGAACGGCCTTGACCGGATCGGAGCGCTCGTCCGCGTAGACCGGCACGTCGAGCTCTGCGCCGAGCTGGATCAGCTGCTCGATCGCGGCCGGCCGCTGCAGGTCGGCGGCGACGAGCGCGGGCTTCTTCCCCTCCTCGCGCAGGAGCCGCGCGAGCTTCGCCGCCGTCGTCGTCTTGCCCGAGCCCTGGAGCCCGGCGAGGAGGATCGTCGTCGGCGGCTTCTGGGCGAACGTGAGCTTCGAGTCTTCGGCGCCCAACAGCTCCGTGAGCTCGTCGTGGACGATCTTCACCACCTGCTGGCCCGGCGTCAGGCTCTTGCGGACGTCCTCCCCGAGCGCGCGCTCGCGGACGTGCGCGACGAACTCCTTGACAACGTCGAGGTTGACGTCCGCCTCGAGCAGCGCAAGCCGCACCTCGCGCATCGCGCGCGAGATCGACTCCTCATCGAGGACGCCGCGCCCGCGCAGGTCACCGAGCGCGCTCTGGAGCTTGTCGCTAAGGGCGTCGAACATCGTCGGCCCAGGGTACTCGGGGTGGATTCTCCAGCGGGAGACAGTCACACTTCGCTCGTGGTATCGGCAGCAGCTTCGCGGAAGACGGTCAGCGTTCTCTTCTGCGACCTCGCCGGCTCGACCGCGCTCGGCGAACAACTCGATCCGGAGCTGCTGCGCGAGCTGATGGCGTCGTGGTACGAGGCAATGCGGACGGTCGTCGAGGGCCACGGCGGGAAGGTGGAGAAGTTCATCGGCGACGCGGTGATGGCGGTGTTCGGGCTGCCGCGAACGCACGAGGACGACGCGCTCCGCGCGGTGCGGGCGGCTCTCGGGATGCGCGAGGCGGCGGGCGAGTTCGTTCTCCGCATCGGCGTCAACACGGGCGTCGTCATCACCGGCGACGAGGCTACGACCCTCGTCACCGGCGACGCGGTGAACACCGCGAAGCGGCTCGAGCAGGCAGCGGACGGAGGCGAGATCCTCGTCGGGGCGGTCACCGAGCGGCTGATCCGCCACGCGGTCGAGCTCGAGCCGGTCGAGCCCGTGGACGCAAAGGGAAAGCGCGATCCCGTCGCAGCGTGGCGCGTGCTCGGGCTCGTAGCGGGAGCCGAGCCGTTCGCGCGCCGCTCGGACATACCGCTCGTCGGCAGGCGCAGCGAGCTCGCCGCCCTGCGGGACGAGCTCACCGCGAGCGTCGACAGTAGGAGCTGTCGGCTCGTCACGGTCGTCGGCACCGCGGGAGTCGGCAAGACGCGGCTGATCGCGGAGCTCGCCTCGGAGGTTCGGGACTCCGCGACCGTCCTCACCGGTCGTTGCCTCGCGTACGGCGACGGCATCACGTACTGGCCGCTCGCGGAGCTGCTGCGCGCCTTCGGCGGCGACGCCGCCGTCGCCGAGACGGTACGCGACGACCCCGACGCCGAGCTCGTCGTCGAGAGGCTTCGGACGCTCGCCGCCGGCGGCGACGGCCCGGCCGAGGAGCTCTTCTGGGCCGCGCGGCGCCTGTTCGAGGCTCTCGGCCGCCGCCGCCCGCTCGTCGTCGTGCTCGAAGACATCCACTGGGCCGAGGCGACGCTGCTCGACCTCGTCGAGCACGTCAGCCGCTGGAGCCAGGGCGCCCCGATTCTCCTTCTCTGCGTCGCGCGTCCGGAGCTGCTCGAGGAGCGCCCGCGCTGGGAAGGGACCATCGTGCGGCTCGCTCCGCTGTCCGCGGACGAGGCGTCCGAGCTGCTCGAAGCCCTCGACGCGTCGGGCGTCCTCTCACCCGAGTTGCGCGGCCGCGTCGCGGAGAGGGCGCAGGGGAACCCGCTCTACGCGGAGCAGCTCGTCGCGATGCTCGCTGAGAGCGACGGCGACTCCGAGCTTGCCGAGCTCCCGCCGACGATCCAGGCTCTGCTCGCCGCACGTCTCGACCGGCTCGAGCCCCTCGAGCGTGACGTGCTCGAGCGCGCGTCCGTCGTCGGGAAGGACTTCTGGCCCAGCGCCGTCGTCGCGCTGAACGGCGGCGCACCCGTCGGTGCGACGCTCCTCGACCTCGTCCGGCGCGAGCTCGTCGAGCCCGCCGCGTCAATGGTGCCGGGCGAGGACGGCTTCTCCTTCCGGCACGCACTGATCCGGGACGCCGCGTACGCGTCCGCCCCGCTCCGGCGCCGCGCCGCGCACCATGAGCGGTTCGCCGGGTGGCTCGCCTCCGGCAGCTTCGGCGAGGAGTTCGAGGAGATCCGCGGCTACCACCTCGAGCAGGCGGTCCGGCTGCGGCGAGAGCTCGGGGTGGACGACGAGCACACCGACGTGCTCGCCGGCGAGGCGTACGCGCTCCTCGCACAATCCGGCCGTCGCGCCTACGCCCGCGGCGACGCTCCGGCCGCGCGCACGATGATCGAGCGTGCGCTCGCCCTCGACGGGAGCGATCTCGAGCTGCGCCGTCTCCTCGCGCAGACCTTCTGGGACTCGGGCGAGACCGAGCGGGCGGTCGAGCAGCTCGAGGCGGTCGTGGCCGACGCGGCCGCCGCCGGCGACCGGGCGCAGGAGTGGTACGCGCGCCTCGACGCGGTCGTCGTCCGTGGGCTCACTGACTTCCTCGAGACCGCCTCGCAGGCGGTCGAGGTCTTCTCGGAGTTGGACGACGAGCGCGGACTTTCGGAGGCCTGGCGCCGGATCGCGCGTGCCGAGCTCGCCCGCTGCAGCTACGCCGCGGCCGAGGCCGCCGCCGAGCGAGCTCTGCACTACGCGCGCCGGTGCGAGGACCGCCAGGCCGTCGCACGCGCGGCGGATGTGCTCGCCACCTCGCTCCTCTGGGGGCCGACGCACGTGGCCGAGGCGATCCCTCGCTGTGAGGAGCTGCTCGCGACGGCGGAGCGAAAGGAGCCACTGCGCGCGAACGTCCTCGCAGCGCTCGCCGGGCTTCGCGCCCTCGAGGCGAACTTCGACGAAGCCCGCCGCCTGCGCGCCGAGGCGGCGGAGATCTATAGCGACCTCGGCATGACGCTATCCCTTGGCGGCTTGACGGAGATCTCGGCCCAGATCGAGCGGATCGCTGGGGACCCCGCGGCCGCCGAGCGCGAGCTGCGCGCGGCTATCGAGCTCCTCGAGGCTTGGAACACTTCACTCAGTCAGGGCTGGCTCGCAGCGGTGCTCGTCGACCAGGGCCGGCACGAGGAGGGTCGTGCGGCGGCGGAGTCCTCGCGAGATGCAGGTTCCACCTATGTGCTGACGCAGGTCGCGTGGCGCGGCGCGCTCGCCCGGGTGGAGGCTGCCGCGGGAAACCTCGACGTCGCGCTCGCGCTCGCGCGCGAAGGAGCGGACATGGCGGCGCTCACCGACGGCTTGACGATGCGGGCCGAGACTCTCGTCGACCTCGCCGCCGTCCTCGCCGCCGCAGGAGAAACGGAGGAGGCGGCCACTACCGAGCGCGAGGCTGCGCGCCTGTATGCGGATAAAGGTCGCGTGACGCGTTAGGGTCGCCCAAACCCTGAACCAGGAGGTCCGAGATGGCTAAGGCGACAGGCCGCGTGCCGATGGCTCCCGGCGATGATCATCACACCGCCTTCAACAAGGCGCTCGAGCAAGCCCTGAAGGACATGGAAGGCAACTTCGCGCCCGGGACGCACACGGTGGATGTGCGACAGCAGCTCGAGATCGACGTCCGCAGCCCCGGCATCGTCGGCTTCGTCCAGGTAACCCTCACGACGTGAGCGCCCGGGCGTAGTCCTGCGGATCGAACGGCCGCAGGTCGTCGATTCCCTCCCCCACGCCCACGAGCTTCACCGGCAGGCCGAGCTCGTAGACGATCGGGATCGCGACCCCGCCCTTCGCCGAGCCGTCGAGCTTCGTGAGGACGACCCCGGTGACGCCGACCGCCTCGCCGAAGAGGCGCGCCTGCTGCAGGCCGTTCTGACCGGTCGTGGCGTCGACGACGAGGAGCGTCTCGTGCGGGGCGCCCTCGAGGCGCGCGGCGATCACGCGGCGCACCTTGGCGAGCTCCTCCATGAGGTTCGTCTGCGTATGGAGACGGCCGGCCGTGTCGACGATCACGACGTCGCGGCCCCGCGCGACGGCCGCGTCGAGCGCGTCGTACGCGACAGCGGCCGGGTCGCCGCCGCGTTCCGAGCCGACGAAGTCCGCGCCCGCGCGCTGCGCCCAGATCTCGAGCTGTTCCTCCGCGGCGGCGCGATACGTGTCCGCCGCGGCGACGAGGACGGAGCGGCCGTGCCCCGCGAGCTTCGCCGCGAGCTTGCCGATCGTCGTCGTCTTGCCCGTCCCGTTGACGCCGACGACGAGGATGACGGCGGGCTCGTGCGCAAGGTCGAGCGTTGGCGGCTCACCGAAGAGCGCCGCAACCTCGTCGGGAAGGTCAGCGATGCCGCCGCGCGCCTCGAGGCGCTGCACGAGCTCGGCCGTCGCTCGCACGCCGACGTCGCCGGCGATCAGCGCCTCCTCGAGCCGCTCCCAGTCGGCCGCGTTGCCCGGATCGAACGCAACCGCCGAAGCGATCTCGCCCGCGAGCGCGCGGCGCGACTTCGAGAGCGAGTCACGCAGCCGAGAGAAGAACCGCCCGCCCTGCTCCTCCGTGTCGGGCGAGGCTCCGGCCTCGCCCAGCAGTTCCCCCCAGCTCCGCGACATCGGCTAGGCGCCTTCACGCGTCCCGGGGGCGTTCCTGGAGTCACCAGGTTCGACACCGTCGCCGAAGCCGCTGATGGACCGATGTCCAGGTAACAGAACGATCCACGCCTCGGCTGCTGAGCCACATGCAGGATCGGGTCGTACGACCAGCTCGGAACCGCTCTCGAAGCGAAGGCTTATCTCCACCGCTTTCGTGTCAAGCGCGATGTCGGAAACCTCCGCCTCCAGGGCCGGCATCGCCGCCCAGACTGTCTTAGCGTCAGACTCGCTATTGATTGTGTGGGCATCTGGCAGGCGCAGTTCCCACTCCGCGTCGTACGTCGAGAAGATATGGGTGCCCATGGTCGTCCGCGACCCAGCGATCGGTTCTTCTCCCCCGAGCTGAAGCGCAATCCCCTCATTGTTAGAGAACTCGGCGGCCCAGCAGCGGAGGCCGACCAGTTCTCTGACTTCGTTCTCGCTCGAACGGGATTCCGTCACAGCCTCGAAGGCTAGACCGCCAGCAGGTGGAACCGGTGTCCGACACGGCCGAGATCGCTGGGCGGGGAACCGGGGGAACCGGTGTCCGACACCGCCTAGAAGTCCTCTCACGTGTCCGTCTCAAATCTGTGCCAACTGTGCCATGACGTGAGTGGGCGCGTAGATCTGGCTTCCGGAAGCGGATGGTTCTTGGACAACCAGCAGTCAGGCGAGCGCGCGTTCGCGGAGCGCCGCTTGTAGGGCCGCGGCCGCGGGGCCGGGTACGAACTCGTTCTCGTCGATCGCGCGTACGGGCATTACCTCGCGGACGGATGAAGTGAGGAATGCCTCGTCAGCGGCGAGGAGGTGCTCGAGCCGGTGGCCGCCGACGCCGACCGGATCGCGCGAGAGCTCGAGCAGCAGCGAGCGGGTCACGCCGGCGAGGATTGGCAACTCGAGTGACGGCGTGAAGAGCCGGTCACCGATGCGCCACCAGATGTTCGCGGTCGGTGCTTCGAGAACGATGCCGTCGGGGTCGACGAGCAGCGCGTCGTCGGCGCCAAGCTCGATCGCGTCCTCCTGGGCGATCATGTTCTCGGCGTAGCTCGTCGACTTGGCACGTGCGAGGGCGCCGCGCGACGAGCGAACGACGGCGAGCCGCACGCCGCGAGCCCGCAGCTGCTCGAGATCTGGAGCGATCGGACCCGCGGTGGCGACGAGGGTCGTCGCTGTCCAGTAGAAGCGAAGCGCGAGCTCGGTCTCGTCGGCGGCGTTGACGACGAGCATGGCCAGCTTCTGGCAGTCGGAAAGATCGGGCGCGGGTAGCCGCATTCGCGCCGAAGATGCGCGCAGGCGTTCGAGGTGGGCGTCGAGCAGGAACGGCCGGCCGCCGTACACGCGGAGCGTCTCGAAGACCGCTCGGCCGCGCAGGAGCGCATCGTCGGCGGCGCCGAAGACCGGCTCGCCCGGGTCGACGAGGCCGCGACCGGAGACTGCAACCGCGAGCGGATTCATGCGACCGCCAGGAGCGGACGTGCCTTGACCCACGACTCCTCGATCTCGGCCGCCGACTCGGAGTCCCACGTGATGCCGCCGCCGACCCAGAGGTGAATCGCGCCGTCGGCGATCGCGAATGTGCGGATCGTCAGCACGAGATCGAGGTCGCCGTTCGCGTAGATGCGGCCGAGCGCTCCCATCGAGGCGCCACGGCCGACCGGCTCGAGCGCGGCGATGAGCTCCAGCGCGCTGCTCTTCGGACAGCCGGTCACCGACCCGCCCGGCAGCACTGCCTCGAGGAGCTCGGTCAGGCCCACACCCGGGCGGAGCTCTCCCTCGACGGTCGCGACCATGTGGGAGACGCCGGCGAGCTGCCGCTCGACAAGCATCTCCGGCCAGCGGACGCTGCCGGGCACGCAAACGCGTGAGAGGTCGTTCCGCTCCAGATCGACGATCATCACGTGCTCGGCCGCGTCCTTCGCCGACTCGATCGGCACCCCGGCCGGGCACGTGCCCTTGATCGGGCAGGTACGAACGAGATTGCCGCGCTTCTGCAAGAGCAGCTCCGGCGAGGCGGAGACGATCGTCCACCCCTCCCCCGTCAGCGGCTCCGGCTCCAGCGGGCGCAGCGGAGCCAGCGCGTCCGCGACCGCGAGCGGGTCACCTTCGAACTCCGCCCACAGGTGTTGGACGAGGTTCACCTGGTAGACGTCGCCCTCGAAGATCGCAGCCCGCACGGTCTCGATTGCCGCCGCGTACTCGCCCTCGCTCCAGGTCGCTTGCCACTCACCCGTCGCGAATGTGCCCTGCGCCCGCCGGGGCGGGTCGAGGGTGTAGGCGACCAGCGGCAGCCGACACGGCTCCGGCCCGGTCGGCGCGCAAGCTCCATAGGAGATAAAGACCCGCGCCACCTCGAACCGCTCCCGCGCCAGCGCCGGCTCGAGCTCGGCCAGCGACGCGAGCTCAACCGTCGGCACGAAGCATCCCATGGTGCTCAGGCAAGGAGTCGATCGACTTCCTCGCGATGTCGCGCTAGCTCTTGCTCAACCGACGCGTAGCCACCAACGTCAAAGATCCGCACGAGGCCGAGACAGCGATCACGGACGTCGGCCTCCCACTCCACCTCCGGCTCGTACTCGGACAGCGTTCGCCGCACTTCGTTGAAGAGGTCGTCGTCCCGGATGATGGCCGCGATGCAGAGGCGAAGCTCAGTTTGATTGAGGTCGCCCTGCCAGTTCTCCGTGGCGGCGAGTAGACCGGTTAGCGTCGCGCGCTGAGCGAGCTCGGGCTTCGCGGCAGCGACTGCGTCAGCAAGCTCAGGGCCGACCTCCTCCCACCGGCCGTTGACACGAAAGCCGTAGCTCAAGGAGATGCCCACGGAGGGGATGAACCGAGGCATCACGAACGCCTCGACATAGAACGCAGACGAACTGAAGGGCGAGGACTGGACGTAGAAGCCGGATGCGATCCAGTCGTCCGTCTTCACGAATCCAAACCGCATCGGGCGGTACTCGGGCAACACATCCGCCACGATCCCCGCCGCGCGCTTCCATTCGGCTGCTTTCACGGGCGGAGAGTATGCGCCTACGTGAGTTGCCAGACCTCGTCGCGGATGAGCGGGACGACCGTCCCGTCCGCGAGCAGCGCGTCGACCTCGAGCTCCGGCCCGCCGACCATGAAGTCGACGTGGAGGTTGGAGACGTTCATGCCCTCGTCCGGCTCGCCGTCGAAGGCGTATTCGAGACCGGCGCCGTACGCGATGTGGCAGGTCGCGTTCTCGTCGAAGAGCGTGTTGTAGTAGAGCGTCTTCGTCTGGCCGACACGCGACTCGCCTGTGACGAGGGCGAGCTCGCCGAGGCGGTCGGTGTTCTCCACCGTCGCGAGCTGGGTGCGGACGATGTCGGCGCCCGACTCGGCGTCGACGTTCACGATCCGGCCGTCCTCGAACGTGAACTCGAGGCCGCGAATCAGCTGGCCGGCGAGGGAGAGCGGCATCGTCGAACGGATCGTCCCCTCGGCGCGGCGGGAATCCGGCGTCGTGAAGATCTCCTCCGTCGGCATGTTCGCGACGTAGCGGATCCCTCCGGCCGTCTTGAATCCGGCGCTTCCCCACTTGGCGCTCGGGAGCAGCCCCACGGTGAGATCAGTGCCCGGCCCTCGGTAGTGGAGCGCGTCGGGCCGCAAGTCGGTGAGCGCCTTGCCTCGCGCATCGAGCCGGTCGAGATGCGCCTCCCACGCGGCGACGGGGTCGTCCTCGTCGAGGCGGAAGCACGTGGCGACGAGCTCCCACAGCCGCTCGACGTCCGGCTCGCCGAGCACCTGCTTGGCCCAGCCCGGATTCGGCGCGCCGATGCCACACCAGTTGACGGTGTTCTCGTAGTGCTGCTTCCGCCGGATCTCGGCGATCTCGACCTGGAAGGCGCGCCCGACGCGCTCGCCGTCGAGATCGGCGAGGAGCTCGGGCTCGGGGTTGCCCGTCGTCCCGAGCAAGGCGTTGCCGGTCATCCCACTCGTGAGCGTCTTCTGCCACTCCGGCGCGTACGTGAGCGCGGAGTCGGGCCCGAACTCGAGCATCGCCCGCCTGACGTGCTGGTCGTTGTAGATCGCGTGCACGTAGGAGGCGCCCGCGCGATACGACTGGCGCGTCAGCGCGCGGACGAGATCCGCGTGCTCGGGCATCCCGTAGACGAAGACTTCCTGGCCGGGCTGGACGTTTGCGCCGATGCGGACGGCGAGCTCCGCGTACCGCTCGATGAGATCTGCCGGCGTCACGCGAGCTGCCACTCCTCGTTGCGGATGACCGGGACAGCGGTGCCATCCGCGAGAAGCACGTCGACCTCGAGGTCGGGGCCGCCGACCATGAAGTCGACGTGGGTCTGGGCGACGTTGAGGCCCTCGGCCGGCGGCTCGCCATCGAAGACGAACGGGAAGCCGAAGCCGTAGGCGATGTGACACGTCGCGTTCTCGTCGAAGAGCGTGTCGTAGAAGAACGTGCCGGACTGGCCGACGCGCGAGTCGCCGGTCACGAGCGCGAGTTCGCCGAGGCGGTCGGCGTTCTCCAACGTCGCGAGCTGGCCGCGGATGAGGTCCGCTCCGGTCTCGGCCTCGACGTTGACGATCCGGCCATCCTTTAAGGTGAACTCGAGGCCGCGGACGATCTGGCCCGCGAGCGCGAGGGGCATGGTCGAACGGATCGTCCCTTCGGCGCGACGGCAGTCCGGCGTCGTGAAGACCTCCTCGGTCGGCATGTTCGCGACGTACTCAATCCCAGCCTTGGTGAATCCCGAGCCCGAGAACCACCGCGCGTTCGGTAGCAGGCCGACGGTGAGGTCGGTGCCGGGCCCGCGGTAGCGGATCGCGTCGGGCTTGAGCGCATCGAGTGCCGCGCCGCGCTCGCGCAGCCGCGCGAGGTGCTCGCGCCAGGCGGCGACGGGATCGGGCTCGTCAAGGCGCATGCAGAACGCGACCTTCTCCCAGAGCTTCTCGACGTCGGGCTCGCCGAAGACTTGCTGCGCCCACGCCTCCGTCGGCGCGCCGACGCCGCACCAAGCGACGGTGTTCTCGCCGATCTGCTGCATGCGGATCTGCACGATCTCGAGCGGGATGGCGCGCGCGACGCGCTCGCCGTCGAGGTCGCCGAGCAGCTCGGGCTCGGGATCGCCGGTCGTGGCGATCATCGCGTTGCCGTCCATCGACTTGAAAAACGTCTTCAGCCACTCCGGCGAGTGGCTGAGCGCCTCGTCGGGGCCGAGCTCGATCATCGCCTTGCGGATGTGCGAGTCGCCGTAAAGAGTGTGGACGTACGACGCGCCGGCCTTGTACGACGCGCGGGCCAGCGCGCGGGCGAGGTCGCGATGCCCGACGTTGGGGAGGATGAACACCTCCTGCCCGGGCTGGACATTCGCGCCCAGACCGACGACGAGTTCTGCGTACTTCTCGAGGCGGGAATCGGGATTCATGCGTCCATCAAAACATGTCCGGGCTCTCCGGCGACGCGGAACAGCCACGCGCGGGTCGCCGGATACTCGTCGAGGGAGAAACCGCCCTCGCCGGCGCAGTGCGTGTACGCGTAGAGCGCGATGTCCGCGACGGTCATCTCGTCGCCCGCCAGCCACTCACGTTCTTCGAGGCCGAGCTCGAGCGCGGCGAGCGCCTTGACGCCGCGCTTCGTCAGCTGCTCGCGCTGCGTTTCCCATATCTCCGGACGCGTCGAGTACGTCTTGAGGAAGCGCGCGATGGCGATCGCCGGCTCGTGCTCGTACTGCTCGAAAAACATCCACTGCAGGGCTTTCGCGCGGTCGTAGCGGTTCTCCGGGACGAAGCGCGAGCCCTCGCCGAGGTACCAGAGGATCGCGTTCGACTCCGCGAGCGGGCGGCCGTCGTCGAGGACGAGCGTCGGCGCGCGCCGCACGGGGTTGAGTCCCGCGAGCTCCTCGCGTGGGTCGCTGCGGTCGATCACATCGACCTCGCGCAGCTCGAGCGGGATCCCGAGGTGGGCGGCGAGAAGCCGGACCTTGTAACAGTTGCCCGAGATCGGGCTGTTGTAGAGGAGCATCAGGCGGCGCTCACAGGCTCAGCGGAGCCAGCCGTCATAAGGCACAGACTTCTTCGAACGCGGCAGGTCCGCGTATGCCTCGCCGGCGCTCATCGTCTCGCGCTCGACGGAGACGCCGTGGCGAGCGGCGAGCTCTGAGACGGGATAGACGACGCCCTGCGAGACGCCCTTGCCGTTGCCGCGCGCCCCGACTGCGAGGACTACCGCAGGCCCGTCACCCGCACCGACGATCATGTGTGCGACGCCGGGCGGGCAGTGGAAGAAGTCCCAACGCCTCAGCCGGCGTTCCTGCTCCTCGACGATGAGGAGGCACTCGCCTTCGAGGACGAGGAAGTCCTCCTCGTGGCCCGGCTCGCGGTGGTAGCGGCCGAGGCTCTGGCCGGGCTGGAGGACGTTGAGGTTGATGCCGACCTGAAGGAACGGCAGCTTGCCCTCGAACGGGCAGTAGACGCCCAGCGACCCCCACTCCTTCCAGCGTGCCTCCGTCGCGTTGACGACGAACCAGCCGCGCTCGGCCGGGATCAGCCCGCCGGGAGCATCCACAACCGGTGCCTCTCCGGCGGCCATCCCTACGCGGCGCTGACCGCTTCGGCGTCCTCGCGGGGCAGCC
>Ga0265338_10008663_pt1 | contig 12306 bp, 11 predicted proteins | sample 42126metaG_FD_193579 | JGI IMG/M metagenome (GOLD analysis project Ga0265338, IMG submission 193579) | Rhizosphere microbial communities from Carex aquatilis grown in University of Washington, Seatle, WA, United States - 4-21-26 metaG | ecosystem: Host-associated > Plants > Roots > Rhizosphere... | reverse complement strand
ATTGATAAATTAACCTTGTTTCAATAATTATTTAAAAATGGAATTATTAAATGAAAAAGAAAAACCTGCATCAGATATAGTCATTGCCAACATGTGTTTAAGTTTATACCTATTTCAGCAATTCTTTTTTTAATCATCCTTGTTTCCTTTTATTAAAACCAATTATTCAATGTATTTATGTCGGAAAATAAAACAGAATTAAAAAACTTAATTCTAATAGTTGACGATACACCTCAAAACATTCAGGTATTGGCAAATATCCTTTATAAAAAAGGGTATGGTATAAGTGTTGCTTCATCGGGAGAAAAAGCACTTCAAACGATAAAAGAGGAAATCCCTGATTTGATTTTATTAGATATTCAAATGCCTGAAATGGACGGTTACGAAGTTTGCAAAATATTGAAACAAACTTCCGAAACAAAAAACATTCCTATAATATTTCTTACAGCAAAATCAGAAACAGAAGATATTATAAGGGGATTTGAACTTGGAGCTGTCGACTATATTGCAAAACCATTTAATGTAGCTGAACTTACAGCACGTGTTGCCACACATATTGATTTTAAAAAATCGAAAGAAAGAATTGAAGTCTTAAATAAGAATCTCAATATAGCTTACAACCAAATTAAAGACAGCATCAATTATGCAAAAATAATTCAGGAAAGAATGCTACCTGATTTGAATATCCTGCAAACAAAAGGTGTTCATCATATGTTGATTTATAAACCAAAAGACACAATAGGCGGCGATTTTTATTGGACAGAAATAATAAATGACAAAATATTTATTGCTGTTGCCGATTGCACCGGTCACGGTGTCCCCGGTGCTTTGCTTTCAATGTCGGGGCATAATTTGTTAAATGAAATTATCAATGTCGAAAAAAATTATGACCCTGCTGATATTTTACATAATCTGAATAATAGGGTTTGCCGGATTTTCAAACAAAAGAAAGTACTAATCAACGATGGTATGGAAATAGCGTTATGTGTTATTGATACAAATTCAAAAACAATGGAATATGCCGGTGCAAATCTGCCTCTTTTGTATTTTAGAAATAAAATAATCAAAAAACTGTTGCCCGATAAAATTCCTATTGGAGAAAGTTATTTTGAACAGAACAAACCTGTTTTCACGAAACAAACCATTGAATTTAATGCAGCAGACAGATTTTTTATGTTCACCGATGGAATCACCGACCAGCTTGATAGAACAAATAAAAATAAAATGTCGAGAAAGAAAATTGAAACGCAACTTGAATTATTTTCAACACTCTCAATGAGTTCAGTAAAAGATAATTTGCTTGAATTTTTAAATAACTGGCAAGGCAACAATACTCAAACCGACGATATTTTATTATTAGGTTTTGAAATTTCTTAACAAAAAGTATATGAAACTAGAATCAGATGAAATAGTTGAAAAGCAAATAACTTTATTGGCAAAAAGCGAGGAAAATTATAACTGTATAGCAAATCAACTTGAGGCAATTATAGACCAAATCCCAGGACTTATTTTTTATAAGGATACACAGAATAATTATATCAGGGTTAATAAATATCTTGCAAATGAACTTCATGTAACTAAAAAAGAACTTGAAGGAAAAAACATGTCAAGTTTATATTCAAAAGATGTTGCCGAAAAATATTTTAATGATGATTTAGAGGTTATTTCATCAGGTATTTCTAAGTTACATATTGTAGAACCTTGGGAAACTCCGGCAGTACTCAATTGGATTAAAACAAGCAAAATTCCGTTTCTAAATGAATGCGGTGAAATTATTGGCGTTATAGGTATTGCATTTGATATTACCGAAAGCAAAAAAGCTGAAGAGAAAATAAAAGAAAACGAAAAGCGACTCGAATCAATCATTGATGCTGCAAAACTTGGCACATGGGATTGGAATATTCAAACTGGAGAAGTGATTCTCAATAAACGATGGGCAGAAATATTTGGTTATAGTTTAGAAGAACTTGCACCAATAAGTATTCAAACTTTGATTAACCTTTCACATCCTGATGATGTGATAACATCCAATATTTTACTACAAAAATACTTTAATGGCGAGGCGAAGAACTATGAATTCGAATCTCGAATGAAAAACAAAAACGGTGATTGGCTTTGGGTTTTAAGTAGTGGCACGCTGATAAGCAGTGATAACGAAGGGAAACCGCTACAAATGCTCGGAACACATATTGATATCACCAATAGGAAGCTGGCAGAAATTAAATATGTTGAATCAAACGAACGCTTCAATCACTTTGTCTCTGAATTAAATGATGCAGTATGGACTGTTTATATTGATGGTTCAGGAATGATTGAAGTAAACAATTCATTCGAGAAAATTTTTGGAATTACAATTGCCGAGTTTAAAACTAATCCAAACCTTTGGATTGAAATGGTACATCCCGAAGATAAGCATATAGCAGAAAAGAGTTCGAAGGAATTACATGAAAAAGGAAATGTTCAGGCAGAGTATCGAATTGTCAGACCCGATGGAAAGATAGTTTGGCTTTTAGATAAAAAGTCAATTATTAAAGATTCAAATGGCAAACCTTTTCAAATAGGTGGTATTGCAAAAGACATTACTGAAAGTAAACAGGCTGATAAAATCAAAATCATTGCTAATAAAGAACTTATTTTTCAAAACGAAGAGAAAGAAAAACGTGCTGCCGAATTAATTCTTGCAAATAATGAGTTGGTTTTTCAAAACGATGAGAAAGAAAAACGTGCTGCGGAATTACTCATTGCCAATAAAGAACTTGTTGTGCAAAACGAATTAAAAGAAAAACGTGCCGATGAAAAGGAAAAACGTGCCGCCGAACTAATCGTTGCGAATAAAGAACTTGCTTTTCAGAATGAAGAAAAAGAAAAACGTGCTGCCGAGTTAATCATTGCCAATAAAGAACTTGCTTTTCAGAACGATGAAAAAGAAAAACGTGCTGCTGAATTAATTCTTGCAAATAATGAGTTGGTTTTTCAAAACGATGAAAAAGAAAAACGTGCGACTGAATTAATTATAGCAAACAAAGAACTTGCTTTTCAGAATGAAGAGAAAGAAAAACGTGCCGCCGAATTAATCATTGCCAACAAAGAACTTGCTTTTCAGAACGATGAAAAAGAAAAACGTGCCGAAGAATTAAATATAGCCAATAAAGAATTGTTGTTTCAAAACGATGAAAAGGAAAAACGTGCCGCCGAACTAATCGTTGCGAATAAAGAACTTGCTTTTCAGAATGAAGAAAAGGAAAAACGTGCAGCCGAGTTAATCATTGCCAATAAAGAACTTATTTTTCAGAATGATGAAAAGGAAAAGCGTGCAGCCGAGTTGGTTATAGCAGACAAAGAACTTATTTTTCAAAACGAAGAAAAAATAAAACGTGCCGCCGAATTAGTTATAGCTGATAAAGAACTTGTTTATCAAACTGGGGAAAAAGAAAAACGTGCCGCCGAATTAATCATTGCAGATAAAGAATTGGTATATCAAACCGAAGAGAAAGAAAAACGTGCTGCCGAATTAATCATTGCCGATAAAGAGTTGGTGTACCAAACCGAAGAGAAAGAAAAGCGAGCTGCAGAACTAATAATTGCCGATAAAGAACTAGTTTTTCAAAACGAAGAAAAAGAAAAACGAGAAACGGTAAATAAAGAGCTGGAAGCATTCAACTATACTATAAAATTAGCTTCTCAATATTCTCTCAGTCTGATTGAAGCAAGTCGCGATCCATTGATTACAATCAGCCCCAAGGGGAAGATTATGGACATGAACGAGGCAATGGTAAACATTACCGGAATTGAACGAGAGAAATTAGTAGGCTCAGACTTTTTTGATTATTTTACCGATCAACAAAATGCCAGTGAAGTATATCAAGAAGTATTTGCAAAAGGATCGGTTGCAGATTATCCCCTTACACTTCGTCATAAAGAGGGCAAGCTTACAGATGTTTTGTTTAACGGAGCGGTTTATAAAGACGACAAAGAAAATGTATTGGGAGTTGTAGTTGTTGCCAGAGATGTTACTGCTCAAAAAATATTCGAAAATGAATTGAGACACGCCAAAGAATCAGCCGAAGATGCCAACCGAATGAAAAGCGAATTTCTTGCTAATATGAGTCACGAAATACGCACGCCACTCAATGCCATTGTCGGTTTCTCAAGTATCCTTAAAGAAAAAGCAACAGGTCAAAATATATTCACAGAATATCTCGATAACATCATTCAAAGCAGCAAAGTCCTTTTGAATATAATAAACGATATTCTCGATTTATCAAAAATAGAGGCCGGAAGAATGATTATAGATTATCAACCGGTAAATTTGATAAGAATTATTAAAGAAATACAGACTGTTTTTCAAATGAAAGCTTTTGAAAAAGGAATTTCAATAAATATTCAATTTGCCGATGATATTCCTGAAAGTTTAATTACTGATGAAAAATATCTCCGTCAGATTTTATTCAATCTTATTGGAAATGCAGTAAAATTCACACATAAAGGTAGTATAGATATTATTGTAAATACAATTCCTAAATATATTGAAGGAAGTAAAGTTGATTTGAAATTTGTTGTAAAAGATACTGGCATTGGTCTGCAAAACGACCAACTTACTTCTATTTTTGAACCATTTGTTCAGGCAAAACATAAAACAAAAAATTTGTATGGCGGCACTGGTTTAGGATTGAGTATTACTAAACGACTTGTAGAATTAATAGGCGGTTCAATTTCTGTGGAAAGTGAGATTGGTAAAGGTTCTGCTTTTACTTTTAAATTGCACAATGTTGAAATTGCATCATTGCACAATATAGAGAACACCGAAAATGAAAACCAGAATTTATCGGGAATTCAATTTTTAAATCCCATTGTTTTAATAGCAGAAGATATTCTTTCAAATCGTCAGATTATAAAATGCTATCTCGAACCGATGAACATAACAATTGTTGAAACAGAAAACGGTGAAGAATGTATCCTTGCAATCCACAAAAAACGCCCCGATTTAATATTAATGGATATGCAAATGCCCGTAATGGATGGCTTTACAGCAATTAGCATTATCAAATCGGATGATGCATTAAAAGATATTCCTATAATTGCATTAACTGCTTCGGGCATGAAACAGCAAAAAGATAAATTTGAAAAAATTGCTGATAGTTTCCTCATTAAACCTATTTATAAAGAAGAGTTATTAGAGCAACTTATTAAATATTTACCTTATGAAGAACTTCCCCCGATAATTGAAAACGAAGAAGAAAAATCAGCGATAAAAACACAGGAAGTGAACGTAAATATTTTACTTCCCGAAATAAAAGAAGAAATTGTAAAAACTTTTATGCCCGATATTTTAAAGTTTCAGGAAATATTAAATATTGATAAAATAATTGCTTTTGTAATAAATCTAGAAACATACAATAAGAGTCTACAAATTGCAGAAATTACAGCATTTTGCAACCAATTATCCAGCTACATACAAACATTCAATATCGATAAAATAAATGTAACATTAAAACAGTTAGCGGAATTTATAAATAAATAAGTAACGTCATTTAGACAAAGGAAGTGCTTTTAGTCTTTCAACCATCGAGGCTTCTAATTGCCTTTCGGTCATTGGTTTGTTTATGTCAAAAAAATCGAACGAATACACACTTTTAATGCTTTCTTGGGTTTGTTCCAACTTATGCAGTGGCAAGACAGTTTCAAAATTATGTTGCGATGGATTTCTCACAAAATTACCATAAACATCGGCTTCAATTTGATGAGTCAAAACAGAACGGATATAACGGTTTTTAGCAGTTCTTTGTAAATAAAAAATACGAGCATTAACATTTTTTACTTTTTGAATTATTAAAAAGTTGTGCCGCCAAGGTACCTCTGAAACAAGTTGTTTGACTGTTTCAAAAAGTGAAGCAGGCTGCTTCACTTTTACTAATTATGAATCAAGCTGGTTCAGAATAGTTCACTATCCAACAGATATAAAATACATATTACAATGTGTGGATGATATAATCTTAAACAATAATTATGTAATACCAACTATAAATATAAAACTCACCTTTATAAACGTTATAGCAAATGCTAAAAAAGACACGTTAACAGGACGTTCAACATTTGAAACAAGCTTTGATATGGAAATTCAGGATAAAACCAAAGAAGAACTCATTATTGAATTACGGGAATTGCATCAAAAGCTAAATTCCTTATTAAAATTGCATTATACATACAATGCCGAGCGTAAGCTTGCAGTGGAGAAGTTAACGGCTTCGGAATCTCGCTATCGTCGACTTTTTGAATCGGCAAAAGATGGAATTCTTATTCTCGATGCAGAAACAGGAATGATTAAAGATGTGAACCCATTTTTAGTTAAAATGTTAGGCTATACAAAAGAACAATTCATTGAGAAAGAAATCTGGGAAATTGGATTCTTCAAAGATATAGCTGCAAATAAAGATAAATTTTTCGAGTTAAAGCAAAAAGAATATGTCCGTTATGAAGATTTGCCGTTGGAAACAACTGAAGGGCGAAAAATAAATGTTGAGTTCGTCAGCAATGTATATTCAGAAGACCATCATGATGTAATCCAATGCAATATTCGCGATATAACCGAACGCAAACAGGCTGAACAAGTACAAATCATTGCTAACAAAGAAATTGCTTTTCAAAACGAAGAGAAAGAAAAACGTGCAATAGAATTGGTCATTGCCAAAGAACACGCAGAACAAAGTGATCGTCTAAAATCTGCATTTTTGGCCAATATGAGCCACGAAATAAGGACTCCGATGAATGGCATTCTTGGTTTTTCAGAATTATTGAAAGAGCCTGGTCTTACTGGAGAAAAGCAGCAAGAATATATCAGAATCATAGAGAAAAGTGGTGCTCGTATGCTCAATATCATCAACAATATTGTTGACATTTCAAAAATAGAAGCTAATCAGATGAATGTTGATATTAAGGATTGTAATATTAATGAGAAAGTCGAATTCATATATATCTTCTTTAAACCTCAGGTTGAAGAAAAAGGAATGCAGCTTATCTATAAAAACTCCTTGCCGATAAATGAAGCCATTATTCGATCAGACAATGAAAAAATCTATTCAATTCTCACTAATCTTGTTAAAAACGCTATTAACTACAGCAAAGTAGGTACAATAGAATTTGGTTATATAAAAAGGGGTGAAAACCTTGAATTTTATGTAAAAGACACGGGAATAGGGATTTCAAAAGACAGGCAGTCAGCAATTTTTGAGCGTTTTATTCAGGCTGACATTTCCGATAAAATGGCTCGACAGGGAGCAGGATTAGGCTTGTCGATTTCTAAAGCCTATGTGGAGATGCTCGGCGGTAAAATTTGGGTAGAAAGCGAAGAAGGTATTGGCTCAACATTTTATTTCACGTTACCTTACAATGCTGAACCGGATAAAAAAAAAGCTGTTGAAAAAGTTGTTCTGGTGCAAAACGGAGAGAATCAAATTAAAGACCTTAAAATATTAATTGCCGAGGACGATAAAACATCTGAAATGCTTATTACTATTGATGTTGGAAAGTTTAGCAAAGAAATTTTAAAAGCAAGAAACGGTTTTGAAGCTGTTGAAGTTTGTCGCAATAATCCGGACACTGATTTAATTCTGATGGATATTCAAATGCCTGTAATGAACGGACATGAGGCAACCCGACAAATCCGACAATTCAACAAAGATGTTGTCATAATAGCTCAGACAGCTTTTGGACTATCTGGCGACAGAGAAAAGACAATTGAAGCGGGCTGCAACGATTATATTTCAAAACCCATTAATAAAAATGAATTACTTTCACTAATACAAAAGTATTTCACGAAATAATGTGTTGACTAACAATTAAACGATTAAAAGACAAGTAAATAGAAATATTGATAGGTTTCCTGATGATTTTATGTTTGAGCTGAACAAAGAATAGTTTGCAAATTGGAGGTACCAATTTGTCACCTCCAATTCTTCAGACAAAATAGGTTTAAGTTATGTAGCCTATGTTTTACAGAATAAGGTATTGCTATGTTATCGAGCATTTTAAATAGCCAAAGAGCAATTCAGGTGAACATTCAAATTATCAGAATATTTACACGTCTACGACAGGCTTTATCCGATAACACTGAACTTCGGTTTGCAATAGAAGATATTAAAAAGAAAACAGACAATAATACCAAAAACATTCAAACTATTTTGGAATTACTACTTCAATATATACTCATGTAAATAGTAAAAGTAAGGCAAATGCTTGCAATCAAGCATCTGCTAATAGATTTATTTTTCAATAATATTCCACTTCCCTCCATTGTCAGCACCACTTCGTTCAAGTTTTTGCTCTATTTGTAATTATTGAATTTGTTTTTCAATTGCTCTCGTCGTTATTCCTATTTTCGTTGCTATTTCCTGAATTGTAATGTTTTGGTTTTTCCGAGTTAACTCGATAATTTTCACCGAACTTTTTCGTGTTTTAATGACAGATTGTGATGATTTTGTAATTGTATTAGCAGGTGAATTGTTACGAGCCGTAAACTCTACAAAAAGACCACCCAAATCAGTGTTGAATATTGGTTTTGAAAGCCCTTCTTTTACACAGGCTTCAATAATCTTAGAAATACCACGTCTCCAAGATTCAATAAGTCCAGCTCTAAAAAACGTATTGGCAATATCTGGATTGTAGGGTTTTGATGGATGTTTTGTAATTAGTTTTTGGAGAGACCAATCCAAAGGAATATGACCATCGTTCCAAATCATGAGTTTATTTTCGTACACACTTATTTGAATAGGAATTAAGAATATTTACACTAATCTTTTCAAATTGTTATTACTAACTAGCGATTTCATTTGTGTAATTGCTATTCTGTTCAATTGAAGTAAACGTTCGCTTTGTGCCAACCCTTGATGAATCAAAACAGCATTTATACTTTCCAAGTTTGATAGAACTACCAATTGTTCAATGGTTGCCGAGTCACGAATGTTTCCTTCGGAATTTTGATTTTCGTTTCGCCATTGTTGAGCCGTTTTGCAAAATAAAGCTACATTAAGCATATCAGCTTCGTTGGCATATACAAAGCTTATTTGTTGTTTAGATAATTCGATTGGTATTAAATTTTCTTTTATTGCATCTGTATGAATATGGTAATTTATCTTAGCAAGAGTTCGTTGCAGATTCCACTCAAGTTTTAAGCGGTCGTTCTCATCATCTTTGAGGCGTTGGAATTCTTTTATCAAGTAAAGTTTAAAGCCAGAACTTACCCACGAAGCAAACTCAAATGCTATATCTTTATGTGCGAATGTTCCTCCATTATTTCCTTGTTTTGATATTAACCCTTTTGCATTGGTTGTTTCTATCCATTTCGATGGCGATAGAGTAAAAGCATTACTTCCTGCTTCATGCATAAAGGAGTCGAATTCGACCCCTTTGAATTCGGGATTATTTAATTGTTCCCATAGTCCTAAAAATTCAATGGTCGTTTTTGAACGCATCCAATTTTTTACAACATCTTTAGGCTCTTCTGTATTTTTGTTTCGTGCGATATCTGTCAACGATATATAATCTTCCTTGCCTATTTTTAACGTAGCTACAGAAATACCTTTAACTGTTATTATTATACTTTTTGCCATAAGTTCATTGTTTCTAAATTAATTAAAGAATCAAATTATTACCAAATACCTCAGAACTTGATAATTCAAATTTACAACTTAACCCATTTACCATTTTAAAAACAATTTTTATTTATCAACAATTTCATTATAGCACAACAAATAGCAGAAACAAAGTTTGAAGATGACCAAATGTGGTACAAATCCATAGAATAATTCAATTATTTATAGATATTTTATTATCACATCTCAATACCAACACTTTTATCTTTAATAATACTCTTCGTTCTTATCTTTTTAACATCATCAACCCGATTATTATTAGGTTGTATTTCCTTTTCTTCTTGTAACTCAATTTCTTTATTCTGCACATTCAAAATATAATCAGTAGCCTTTTGAGCCTGCGAAGAAGCATAGACAATAAAACGCTTGTCATTTCTTAAATGTTCAAGCCAACTTTGAATATATGAAGCATTATTTTCAAGCTGTTCAATAGGAATACCAGCATACGATTTCAAATACGAAGCACCCATTTCAGCCGTTAATTCTTCAATGGCATATTTATCGGTTCGCATACCCTTACTTTCAATAAGTTCCTTTCGGTTTAACCTATCGTTATGCCCAGTACTATGAACCAATTCATGAAAAAGAGTACTGTAATAATCTTCGCTTTTATTAAACGATTCAATCTTTGGAACATTCACAAAATCATTGATTTTGTGATAATACGCACGTTGTTCATTATGTACGATATTCGGTCTTTTTGGCATATCCTCAATAATCTTTTCACAAGTTTCAATTGGATTATTATTCCGTTCAACAATCGGCGGAATTTTCTCAAGTGGAATCCCTTCACATTGAGCAATATTAAAAACATTGTAATACCGCAGTAACGAAATCTTGTCTTTCTTTTTCGTTTCTTCATTCTCCTTTTCAAGCCATTTCCAAAAGACAACCTCGTGTGCCTTTTCGCCTCTTTTAACGTGACCGCCCAAATCCTGAACTTGCTTGAAGGACAGAAACAAGTTTTGTTGGTAACCAATTGTATTTAACAGCCATACATTAATACCTCGGTATTGATTGCCAGTAATGAGATTCTTGGGTAATCCTGCATCAGCCCAAGTCTTTCGCCAAGGAACAACACCTTTTTCAAGATGCTCGATAATACGATTGGTTACAATTGTATATACATCAGTATGATTAGTTTGTTTATTATTTTTCATAATATGTAAGCTTATCTAGAACGATTAATAATCCTTTCTTTCGATTTCTCCCTCAACTTGCGTAAATCCTTATCTCGATTAAATAAAACATTTAGTTCTTGCAATCTTTCATCAGTAAAACCCAAACGATTCAATCTAAATTTCTTATTGTTAAAAACAACACCAGAAACCTTACCACCTCTTACATAAGCAGTCAAACCGCATTCGTTCAATAACTCATAAAAATCATCTTTAGAACCCGCTTTTTTATAGCAGGTTTTCAATCTTCCAATAACTTGTTCCTTGTCCGTAGCCCTCCCTGTGCGTAATTTGAAATTGTATTCTTTATCAGAGAGGGCTAATTCTTTTTTTTCGTTTCCGTGATTCACTAACGATTTTGATAATTCTGGATACTGTTGAATTTGATACAGTTGAATATTTTTCTTTAGTTTTTGTAAATCAACTTTCGATAACCGCATTGTTGAGCCGGTTTTGTATTCAATACCCGAAGCACAGATATGAATATGATAGTGATCCTTGTCAAAATGCGGTACGGCAACATACATTCCGTTTATATTACGCTCCCTCACATATTGCCGAGCAATATCTTCAAGCTTCTCTAAAGTAATGTTCGTTGCATCGTCCTTGTGAAATGAAATAATTTCATGGCTTGCTAAAATTGAATTAACTCGTTTGTGTTGTCTGTTTTCTTCATTTGTTTTAAATTGTTCAACCCATGCATCAATTGAATCTCCTTTAATGTTATGTGTTACAATAAAACTGTTCCCTTTTTCATCAAATAATCTATCCTTATCATAAATCATGTAATTGAGCAAGGCATAAAATGCTTTTTTGTTTTTATGTGATTTTATTTTGATTATCATTGGTATTCGTTGTAAGCAATAAGAGCAATTCTTCTTGTAACGATGGCTTTTCTTGTATTCCTTTTATAATGAGTTCCTCAATAGTGTAGGGGCATTTCAATACACTCGAAATATCATCCTCTAATTTCTCAAAACGCTTTTCCAAAAGTTCATACTTCTGTTCCCTTTCATAGCTGTACTTCTCTTTTTGCTTCACGATGCTTTGAATCTCATTTAAACACTGGGCTGTTAATTGTTCTAACCTTGCGATTTGCAAGCGGTCTGGCACTATGTACGTTTTATTAATATATGCCAGAACCGCCGACTTAATAAATGCATTGATTTTCATACTATGCTGTTTCGCCATTCCAGCTACTTTTGCATATTCCACCTTTTCTTTTGAAAAACGAATAGTGTATTCATGATATAAAGCCCGTTGCTTTTGCTTATGTTTCGTAAAATAGAGCTTTCTGTAGTCCTTTTTAGCCTGTTTAATAGCTTCATCAGAACCATTTTCGAGAATACCTGATGAATCAAGGTATTCCCACATACCATCGCTCTGTTTTTTTGATTTACGCATTGCCGTCTTCTTCTTTTTTGCTTACTTTTTTAAAAATTTCAGTTGGTAAAATAAAAAGATGCTCAATCAACATTTTG
>Ga0265338_10008661_pt1 | contig 12307 bp, 10 predicted proteins | sample 42126metaG_FD_193579 | JGI IMG/M metagenome (GOLD analysis project Ga0265338, IMG submission 193579) | Rhizosphere microbial communities from Carex aquatilis grown in University of Washington, Seatle, WA, United States - 4-21-26 metaG | ecosystem: Host-associated > Plants > Roots > Rhizosphere... | reverse complement strand
CACCAATGGCACGATCTATGTGTTCGATATCGGCAACCCAGTCGGGACGGTTAAGATGACGATCGCCGGTTCGCCCTTTGCGGTTGGCGAGGCGCCATTGAATTTGCTCTGCACGTGGTGGTCTCCGACCCTGTACGCCGCGGACCTCAGGAAAAATGTCATTTTCGCGTTTACGGTTGGCGCCGGCGGTGGACCAACGGCTGTTCCCGGCTCTCCGTTTGCTGTTCCCCCCAACAGCGCTCCTGCCGGGATGGCTGTCGGCGCCGATCGGACGCGGGGAATGCTCTACGTGGCGCTTAGCGGATCCAACCAAATCGCAGCTTTCTCAATCGCGGCCTCTGGCGCTCTTTCTCCGGTACCCGGTTCGCCGTTCGAGGCCGGTCGCCGCCCGCAGCCGCTTTTGGACTTCGGAGCCGGCAACCGCGAATACTTGTATGCCTTGAACAGCCTCGACCATACGATCTCCGCGTACAGCGTAGACAGAACGTCAGGGGCCCTCAGGGCGGTTCAGGGCTCTCCTTTTGCGGCGGGAATGGTCATCGGAATGACGTTTCCGGTCCCGCATCGAATCATCTACGTCCCCGATCTTCAATCGAAAAGCATTCTCGCTTTCGCCGTGGACGAGTCTACGGGCAGTCTCTCGCAGCTCCCCGGGTCTCCGTTTCCCACGAGCGCGGGCCCAGAGGCGCTTACGACGGTCTCTACCTCGTTCATGTCTGCGCTCCCTTCGCCGCAATATGTCCCAGCAGTGGACAATTTCCAAAAAGACGAGCCGCTCCTCCTACATGAGCCGCCCTTGCCCAAATGGCCGCCGACTCCCTAAAATCCACTGAATTGCTGCGTTCACCCTCTCAGGTCCAATTACCGGCAATGGAGAAGTAACGCCATTTTTGGGGTTGGGGAAGAGTTGACGACTCAGACGGAACTCGCAGTTTTCTGAGTTGCAGTTCTTCCTCGACGGGGCCGATTTCTGGAGATCCGACCAAGACGGCCAAAGTATCAGCTTGATTTTAATCGCTGCTGGCGACTGCCCGGCGATCTTGAAATTGCTTCATTTTTAGAAGGTTCGTACTTGCCTAGAGGTCATCCGCGACTCAACGCTGGGACTTTAATCGACGTTGATCTTCAAATCAATCATCCAATTTCGGCAAACGGTGCACATCAGCCTTTGTCCATGGAGTGATGTGAATTGGGCGGTCCGCGAAATAGGCGCAGGCTCCAATCTCATTTGGTGCTCCCTGCAATAGTAGCCGTCCGAGCGTCGTTCCCACCATTTGCTCCTCTGGAGTTCGTCGGTGGAACACCGAGGGCGCAGCCCAAACCCCGTGTGAACCTCTTGTCCGAATGACGGACCTATCGGCGCCGGGTCTTTCCGGTCGTACCAAAATGAGGTCGATTTGCATTGGGGACCAGCGTTTGACTTGTTCACTCCACCTGTTTCCATGGCCATTCCGCTCCTTGTGGGATATGGAATGCGTCTCCCTCGCCAGAAAGATATCTTCTCCATTGGAGATTTCTAATTGCAGCGTGGGCGCAATCATGTGGCTGACAGTTGCTCCGTGGCAAAAGTGAATGAAAAACTGTTGAAAAGATGGCCATAGCGGACAGTGTGCCGACTCCCACAACCAGACGAATCCCTTCGTACGCACGCGGAACACAACGATCCCGTTTACGAGTGCTAGGGGCGATTTCAAAGTTGCGATCCCTGATTGTCCAGTCGATCAAGCACATGGACCTACAATTGGGCGCCCATATCAGCGTGCTTTACGAAGTGATGAGGTGTCCGGTGATGAAAAGCTCAGAGCTGGTCATGTATCAAGCGGAATTGATTTAGATTCCTAACCAGCATCTCTGTATCTTCCTCCAGCTGCATTTGAGCGGCAGCAGAATCAGCCTTCAGCCTTCGCTTGCTCGTAGGAGAAACATTCAACAAATCGGGAGGTGTCAGCGCAAGCCGCGTTTTCGCAAAAGCGACAGACAGATCATTTCTAAGGATCATCAACTCGGCTGTGGCAATCTGGATCGCTGGCTTCATTTTTCGCAATACCCGGAAAAGCTCCGGACTCATTTTGCGATCGCGCAAAAGTTCCACGACTTCGTCGCAAATGCCATCGAGCATCTGCGCTTTCTGCCGGACGGCATAAACATCTACGTTTAGCGCTGCAGCGATCCGTTCCTCTGAAACCCCGCGGTTGAGAGCCTGCAGCAGCATCAGATGCTGTGCAACAGGAGGAATGTAATTGACCCGCTTATTGTAGGTGTAGCCGTCTTCGTCCGTAGCGAGCAGAGATTTCGCTTCTATGGCACCCAACTCCTTTAGAATTGCAAGTCGCAGGTGTCCGTCGAGCAAGAGGAAGCCCTTTTCATTCTGCGGAAAGACAACCAAGGGTTCAATCAGACCGATCTCTTTCAATGATGCCTTGATTTGGAGGTAGACCTGTGAGTTCTTGAGTGCTGCGGTAAGGGGACGGCGCGGAATAATGGAGGTCAGCGGCAGCGTGAAGACTTTTTCCTCGAAAGCAGATCGTAGACGGTCTGACATGGTGACTTCCTTCACGAAATCCTGGCAGCCAACTCGGCCGGCATTTTCTGGAGTCCTTCAGCTTTCAGAAGGGTCGTAAAGTTCTCATCAACGAGCAACGTGCGTACCGTCGATGTCAGAAGAATGAGCCGCTCCTTTGTGCGCTCCGCTTTGGCGATGAGCGCCTTTTGTTCTCGGATTTTCTCCTTGTACTCCCTCACCAGGGCTTCTCCCGTCAAGCGTTTATGGTCCCGTTGCGTTTTACCTTCTCGCCTTCGCTTGGCGATGCACTGGGTTATGATGCGGCGAGCTGCGGTTAGATGACGCCCACGAAGATTCCCCTTCTCATAGGCTTCCGAAAGCGCGCGACTCACTTCTTGGTCATGTCCTGCCGCGATCTCGGTCGCGACGGATAGGGGTATGCGTCCAGCCTCAACGGAGCGCACCAGGAAGTCCTCTCCGCAATCAATCAAGTGAGCGATACCATAGATGGCTTAAATGGGAGCATGGGAGCAGCCGACGTCTCAATGCACGTTTTGCTCCACGCATCGCGCTTGCTTTTTCGATCCTTTGAAATTGCCCCGGAGTTTCCGAGTTCCGGGGCTCTTTTATGGCGATATCCCGAAAGAGCTACGCACAAAGGCTGTGCCGTTTATCGCAGACCAACTCAGCGACCTTCAGTGACCCGTAGCTTCTGGCCCTTGACGATTCGCTCAACCTGTAGCTTGACGCGACGGCCGGCTGCAGCAAACGAATGATGGCGGAGGAGTTCTGTGGCCTGCCAGCCGGGAAGAGAATATTGCCAGCCTACGCGGGGAGCATCATTTCGCTCGGCTGTTACAGCCAGGAAAGCTCCAACCCTGCCGCAAAGTTTCCCCTTGTAAGCGCTCCACCAGTTTACGCATTCAGCTTGCAACCGCCGCAGACCTTCACTATCGTTGCGCAACCTGGCCATGAACGTAGCGGCCTTCGTCCAGCTAACGAATGTAGGAATGGGGTGCGGCCCGAAGAGTCGCGTAAAGTAGTCCAGAGTGACCCGCTTTTCCAAAATCGGGATCGATCCGCATTCAAGCGCTTCATAAAGGCGAAAAGATTCCAGGTGGACGTTGCCCATGGGGCATGGAGTAAAGACGGAATCGGCGAGAATTCTTTGATATGCCTCCCGGCCGAGCGATTCCACTGGCGAAGGCCCATCGGTGATTAGACAGAAGGATGGCCCGATGGCAGACAGGGCTCGAATCATGTCCGGTCTCGAACCTTTGCCAGCGTCTCCGGCAAAGTCCCACAGGTAGGAGCGCCGCCCCGCTTCGAGATTTGGAAGATTATGTGTCAAGCCTGCGGCATGACCGAGAGGAAATTGCAGAATGCCTGGAGACGCAAATATCCCGCTCCAATAATTTCGAAGAACGCCTTTGAAATTGGCATAGTACTGATAGCCTCCCTCGTAAGTCTCGTCGGAAAGATGGAGAAGCCACGCATTTCTGCCACGGAATTTAGCGAAGTAATCCTGTGGTCCAGCGTGCAGATAAGAGTCGGCCAGGATGCAATTGTCGAGGACGATTTTGTGCTGGCCGTCTAAGATCTGCTCATCAATATACGGGCCGAGGATTTCTAAAATCCACTCCCGTTCAAAGAAATCACTTCGCTGCCAAATCAACTTCATGTGGTTCTTTCCTGTACGAAGGAATTCTGACTTCAACGAGAACCCAATTCCGCTACTACCAGAGCCAATGCAATCAACCTTAGCATACGGGCTTGAACGCTAACAGTCATTCACCTTTGAATAGTGTTGCTCGTGAGGGATCTTTCTATCCGCTTGAGTTGTGGATCACCTCCACGACCGAACGCCCACTTCTGCCTGCTTCAGAACCGCGACGATCTGCTCCACACTGAATCGCTTCTTCTTCATTAGCAAAAATCCCCGCCCTCTTTAGGTTCAGTTCTTGCCGAAGACTGACATTCAAGATGGCTCAGAAATACCCGGACCGATCATCTTCATGTCTTCTCTTCTGCTTTCCGTTAATTAGCTGCCGCTAATGACCTCGACGCGTTAATAGCTCCCCAGTTGCTTGCATCACTTTGCCCGGATGGTGTGGAAGGAGCGCCCGCAGTGCCTCGCGACCCCCGGCCGGCTGTAAACGAAACAGGCAATAGGAATTGTTGAGAGGGGAAATTCCATGCGTTCGAGCGCAACGAGCTTCGTCGTGTTTATCTTGAATTTGATCTTAATTGGCTGCAATGGTTCAATTGGCCCATCATCAAATGACCAGCAGCCCCAAGATGTCAGCAATAAACTGTCCATTCAATCCGGTACCGCCGTTGCGAACAGCGACGGAACATTCGTGGTGGACATCATTGGGACCGACTTCTCTTCCCAGTCGCTTGTTATCTTGAACGATCGAGCGTCTTCAACCCATTGGATCTCTGCTTCCCGGTTACAAGCAGCGATTGCAGTAAGCGATGTGACTGGAGCAACGGTCTCTGCTTACGTGAAGGTTTCAAGTGGAGGTCTCAACCAGTCCAATACGGTGCAAATTGAAGTGCCGCCACCCGCCATCCAAGCCGGTACAGCAGAGGGCACCAGCGATGGAACATTCGTGACCGACGTCACCGGGACGGGCTTTACTCCGAATTCAGTGGTCGTTTTAAATGGTCAGAAATCTCCGACCCAATGGCTTTCCGCTTCGCATCTGCAATCAGTAATCGCCGTCGCGACTGTGACAGGTCCCGCTTTTGCAGCATACGTGAAAGGTCCGACGAAGCAATCCAATACTCTACAGATCAATGTGCCAGCACCAACTCTTCGATATGGCACTGCGGTGGGTACCAGCGACGGAACATTTGTAACCGACATTATAGGTACTGGCTTCATCCAGCAGTCGGTCGTTGTTTTGAATGACCGAGTATATCCAACTCGTTGGATTTCACCTTCGCATCTGCAAGCAAAGGTTGCCATTTCCGATTTGACTGGCTTCGCATTTTCCGCATTTGTGAAGAGTTCAGATACCAGTTCACTGCAATCCAACACGATCCAAATCTCTGTGCATCAAACGTCTGCGTCCACCGCTCCCGCCGCGCTATCTTTCGAGTCACAAGTCGGATGCGAAAACCCATACGTCAGGGTAAATACTGATTGGGGAAAATCGCCTCAATTTGAAAATGGGGCGGTATATGTGAGTCCCATTGACAATGGGGGACCATTGCTTGGATCTCCCATATATCAATCTAATAATATTTTTTGGATTTCGCGAGAAACCAAACCCGGCCAGTCAGTCGTAATGACCGGAGCCTTCACCTCTTCGCCAAAAACGGCGAAAGTGGCATATATTCCGGATGGAACGCTGGACTGGCGCGCTCTGGTCCTCAACAGTACCACTTTGGTGCCAACGGTTCAAGATCGAGTCGATGGGCTTTCGTTTATTGTTCCCCCGTCGTTTCAGACCGGAGTATATGGCTTTGAAATTGACTCTCCAGATGCGGAACCGGTATTCGGACTCGCGAATGTTCCTTCAGTCAGTTGGTCGATGGGGGTCCCATCCACCACGGATCCTTTCTCGGCCTTGCAACACGAGGTACATCCATGCGGAGGAGAGCCAGGGGAAACATTGAGGCTATTTGGAAAGAATTTCGAGCAGTCTCAGAATGTTGTTCTTCAGGACTCAGAGGGTAACATCGTCTCCCTTAAGCCCTCGAATGCGGACTCAAATTCCCTTTCCGCTATGCTTCCCATGACACTGCGAGAGGGAACGTACTACGTGTGGGTAGGGAAAAGCAGCTGGGATGCGACTTCGAGTCAGCCGATTCTTATTACAATAAGAAGCAGTCCAAATTACACCGTGAGCACATTTCAGTGCAATTCCCTATCTGGAGACGGGAGTACAGACGACGCAGCTAATTTGCAATCGTGCCTTGATAGTTTCGCACCATCTCCCCAGGCACATGCGATCAGCTTGATCGAAATCCCTGACGGGTACTACGTATTGTCTAATGGCATTACATTGCATCCATATGAAGCTATCATCGGAGGATCGCGAGACAAAACCCAATTTATTGGGCGTCCCTCTGTCCACCCACCAAAAGCCTGGATCACAGTCTCACATCACGCTGGGATTGCCAATTTGTCCTTGAAGGCCCCTGTTAATCCATTTCTATTCGTGACTTCTGATCAACTTCTCGATGTTGCAGATATGTATAACGTCAGCGGATTACCGGGACAATATGGCGACATCTTTCTTTCCAACGTTGATCTGGAGACGGAGGGCAGAGCGCCGAACGCAGACGTTTTTTTATACCCGGAAGCAGGAGAAATAACCTTCCAAGTCTCCGGGCCTGATTTGCAGATCTACAACTCTACCTTCAGCACTTCTCATTCTGCCACCGCCGAATGGCAAGAGACGAATTTCAGTGCTGACGATGTCGATGGAGCTGTTATCGCAGGCAATACGTTTGTGGATACCGACTCTGTGTTTTCAATTGGCAATAGCCAAAACATTATCGTGGAGAGGAACGAATCGTACTCAGCTGAGGGACCAGGGCCATCGGGTGGAATGGGATTCTCGATCGCTCGCCAATTCAGCGCATGGTACCCCAGAGCCCAACCTATGCGTAATAGCTATCTCGGGTACAATTATTTCCACGATATGGGCTGGCCAGATCAGTCAGTAACTCAAGTCGATGGTGCAGCAAGCGGCTATTTCGGCGGTATCGAGGAGAGTGACGCGACCTCAATCACTCTGGCTGATGATCCCACCTGGATTTGGACTACTGACAATCCTTTGGGATTAGCTGTTGAGATTGTTTCCGGGAAAGGTGCCGGTCAATACTCGATGGTCAAAAGTATCAATGGTCGCTCTATCGGTCTAATGACGCCTCTGTCCGTAATTCCCGATTGGTCGTCGATCGTAGAAATAACTGACCCGAAAATCAACCTTATTTATTCACACAATAAGTTCGTAGACACAGCTAACGATTCATTGGACACAGGTCCCGCTGTAGACGTTGTCATAGAAGACAACGAATTTGAAGATAGCGGAAGGGGAATAATGTTATCGGCGTTCGGTCCATATGGAGGTTATCCTTCGGACTTTGGTATCGATATCCTACGCAACAATCTGAAAAGGGGTAGTGGCCGATGGTTTAGAGATTCATCGCCGAACAATCTGGCTGGAATAGGTATTCGAGACATGCCAGGTTGCTTCCTGTTTGGAATATTAATCCGTGACAATAGAGTGCCCGACCAACAATATATATTTCCGACCAATGGCGGAAACGGTGATGTGGAAATCATGATTGAGCAGAACGATGCCAACGTAATTTACACGTGGTATTACCCCGGGTTCATTGTGCAGAATAACCGTACTTCACAGTGAGGAGTACGGTTATCAGCACGAACTTCAATCCAGCAAATTGAGGCGATATTAAACGCGTGGTATTGGATATCCAGTTCGATATACAAACGATTGCATAGCGTTTCCTGATCGGGGTTGAGGTTTTGTGCAGAAACTCAACTTGGCTATGGCCTCGCGGCGATTCGTTCGAACGTGAATTCCTCGAAGTTCACCTATGAAGCGGACTTAATTACTCCGTTGAAATTGGGAATCATGTAACCAGAAAGTACTGTATCGAATTGCTCCAGTTGATTGACAGGAAAATAGAATCACGCTTAGTTTGATTGTATTCACTGTACAGAAGTAGAACAGTGCCTGCGTCACACAGAGCTGGGGCGTTCTGCTGAAGTGTGCCTGGGAATAGAAATATTGAACCTGTCATGGTGATTTGAAACATGCGATTGTCATGTTAGGTAAATTTGAATTCGTTTTTATTTGAGGTTTTATTGTGTCTGCCTTGGATGAGAAGTATGCTTTTGCAACGCGTTTCATTCGCAAGCTGCGTGGTGGATCACAACCGATTCTGGTCGAAGCAAGTGACGGCTTCAAATATGTATTGAAGTTCGGCAACAACCTGCAAGGATCTAACGTTTTGTTTAACGACGCCATGGGCACCGAACTCTATCGTGCAGCGGGCTTGCCTGTCCCGTTTTGGAAGCCACTGAATGTCACAGAAGCGTTTCTCCATCGGACTCCTGGCTGTTGGCTGGAAACTTCAAAAGGTCCTCTTAAGCCGACGTCAGGACTGTGCTTCGGATCCCGCTATCTCGGCAGAGCCGGCGTAACACTCTGGGAGATCTTGCCGCGCTTGAGCTTCTCACGCGTCGTGAATACGGGCGATTTTCATTTGGCCTGGCTCCTGGACATCTGTGCCGCTCATACGGACAATCGACAGGCCGTGTTCGAGGATCGTGTGGACGGAATTCATGCTGTTTTTGTCGATCACGGGCATATGTTCTCCGGACCGGACGGCATCAGCGTTCGGCCGAATTTCCGTGCCTCGGCCTATCTTGACACACGTATCTACGAACGCAATTCAAAGATCGCCGAGACTGTGTTAAACCTTGATGTAGACACTCTCTGGAAGAGGGCCAAACAACTGCCGATAGAGTGGTTGACGGATATGGCTCTTCGAAGCTTTTCCGAGTGTCTAGGCGTGCTCGCGGACGCGAAAAAGCTACAGAGTATTGTTGAACTGATTGCCGGTTTCCCAGTTAAGAAGGATCAACGTGAGTTTCTCGCGAATGAGCGACAGAGGGGATTTCCCGATTGGCTATTGCGCGCTGGAATACAAGGCGCCTGACGATGAATCTTTGTCGCCAGATCCTGACAGGGTCATCCTGATCGTTAACATGTGCGCCGAGGGCGAACTCTCGATCAGAGTTCACCCCGACTGGCGAAACACCGAAGTATCCGAAGATCACGCCGTCCTTCAAGCGTTGTTCGACGACCTGAGGGAAAGAGCTAGTCTGGATCCCGAAGGTCTGCTCAAGCAACTATCTTCTCTCAGCGTTGGTCCAATGCAGACCTATGATGCTGGCCAAACGCTTGCTGACCGTCCTGATCTTCTGCAATTGTTCGACCGCTTCCAGGAAATCTGAGGAGCGGATTCGAAACTTGTGCCTCGCCAAAACTCCATCCGGACGAAAGAAGGGCCGGATTCGTGAAGTTCGGAGCGAGTTACGTAGAGGATTCTCAACTCGGATGGGGCATCCGATGAACAAGATCCGTCACGAAGGCACTTTCGAGTTGACGGAGAATGGTCGGCGGGCACGACTCTCTCGCAGTTTTTCATTAACTCCGAGGGGATTTTCGCAGAAGCGGCTCAGGCGACAAGGTCGTAGCGATGATGCAGACCGCCAAGACGTGGCATAGATACAACCTTGCGAACTATGCCAGTGTTGTTTTCCGCTTCACGACCGGCAGGTGTTCCTTTCGCCAGCGCGAGATGAGTTCGATTCTCGTGATAGTAACGAACGTAGACAAGCGGGTCCGTGGGGTCGGTCTCGCTAAGGTATTCCGGGCCGCTGGGCACGGACTTGCCAGGCCGGGCGGCCGGCGCCGCGGGAATTTTCATCGAATTGAGGGGAGCAGCCAAATTCCCCGAGTCTCCGCCAATCATGTTGCCCAGCGAAGCACACAGCACTCCGAATAGTTCTTAACGCGCAATGCATTGAGATGTTCATGCATCAGTTGTTCAAACGACGTGGACGGATTTGACTCTGAATTGGGAATTGCCGGCGACCGTTTCAATCTCACCTCCGTGGTTCCATCTTTGAGGAAAAGTTGGATTTCTGATTGTGTCATCAGCGTCAGGCGAGAATTATTTGGGGTTCAGCCGAGATTGCGAGAAGTTGACTGATGCCGGCTCGCGCTCAGCATCGAAAAGATGGCAGAGAGGGAATTGGGTCCCAATTGCGAAGGCGCCGGATTTGTATCCTGGACGGCCGGTTCGGGGCGACCGCCATAATATTTGATCGTTTGCCTCAGCAGCGTTGCCGGCTGCAAAGCGGGCGCCCGAAAAGGACGTAGCCTTTTTGCCGAAAAATGGTCTTCCCTGTATCGGACGAAATATTCCCCGGAAGGTCAAAACCGTTCCCTGATATGCCGAATAAATTCCCTGTTCCGAATTTATGAAAAATGCCCGAAATCTCCGTCGAAACAGCTGATTACGAGCTTAGCGCGCTACAAAAAGGGCGAATTTCCCTGTAAATTTCCCTGATCACGGGAATTCCGATGCGGAGACGGGTTTGCTCGAGACTGCGTCCACCGCCATATATCCGCCCAACCTGCTGACCATAAACGCAAAGCATTGACATTAAATAAGTTGGCTTAATGCCCTTTTGTCGCTTCAGTCGCTTTAGTCGCTCGAATTCCGTCGTGTTCTGCCGTTTTGCATGACATGCATGACAAAGAGGCGGTACTCAAGAACGCCATGACGGCATGAGCTCGGTAGCAATCAAGCATTGCGAATCAGAATCTCCCCTGATCTCGGGCGCGGCGTGGCTTGTTTCCGTCTTCCGGAAAGTGGGACGAGGTTCGAGCTACGAGATTGAATTGTTGCTTTGCCGAGTGGCTGATTGGGTTTCTGGATCAATTCCCGTTTGAAGCCTTATGTCACGCATCCGAAGGTGATTATCGGCATCGGTATCACTTGGAGGAGAGATAGACTCGGTAATAATCCCGAAAAGCCAAAAGAGCATTGAGTTCATAGCGGACTGGGCCGCCGGGCCCATATTGAAGATAGTTCGGCCCCTGATTGCGGCTCCTCCACTTCTTTAAAAGATCGGCAGAAACTCCGATGATGAAGGCCGCCCCCTGTTCACTCAAGACCGGATTGTCGTCGTATGCTGACAGCGGCTTTGGCTCAATTGACAGACGCGCTTGAGGAATCTCAGTATGGCGAGCCTCGCGGAGTTCTGGAGGGCGGGTGCCTTGGGTCTTGATCGGCAAAGTGGATGCTGGGCCTTCCGTTGTGTTGGTCGGTTGGGCTACTTGTCCGCCGCGTGATCTAAATTCCTGATTACGAATTTGCTGGCGTGCTTCATCGAGGGAGTTAGTCATTTGGCCCCACTGAACAAATTGTTTTGAGGATTGCGCGTGGCTGGATGCCTGCCCTTTCCAATAGAAGGGCAGTTCATTCTTGAGCGCTACTCGGCATTCGACTCTACCTGCTGTCAATAATCCCCGACTGTGACGGGGATTACGGCGTGCAGGAATCACGGACGTTCGCTGCCGTGATTCGCTTCTTCAACTTGGGGTGTTGGAGGCTCATGGCCGCATGGTGTTTACTGCGCGTGAATCGGGCCTGAATGCACCAGAAACTGCGCTGAAATAAGGAAATTAAGCTGCTCTCTGCGCTAGACCAGCCAGAATCTCAATCAATCGATTCCCCTCCGACGTCTTCGGGCCAAGCCTTGCCGAATTGGAAATGCGGAAGATACAGCAAAGTTGCTCGAGTGAGGAATCGAAGAACAACAGATCCGTGCATCCAGATCTTTTTGAGAAGATAGGCCGGATACGCGAGATAGCTATAGATCGGGTTCAATTTTGCCGGCGTCAATGTAGGGTGTGTTTGGATCGATGCGGACTTCGCCGGGCCACGGATGCGGCCAGGAGCGAGCGCCATTGTTATGATCTTCCTTCGTGCCTCCGGGGTCTCCGCAAGCATGGATTGTATTAGCCGACCATCACGCGCGCGCCGGAACAAAATCTCCAGAGGTACGCTTCCGCATGTATTAATCCATGAACGCAATGGCGGATGCAGCGAATCGATTACCGCCTTCACGGTACTGTGCCGGTTACACGAGAACCACGAGACCGCCAACGAAAACGCGATTGCCTGCATGCTTCGCAATCTCGGGGAGTGCATCGCTGTCCACTCATTCCAGAAAGCGTC
>Ga0265338_10008660_pt1 | contig 12308 bp, 10 predicted proteins | sample 42126metaG_FD_193579 | JGI IMG/M metagenome (GOLD analysis project Ga0265338, IMG submission 193579) | Rhizosphere microbial communities from Carex aquatilis grown in University of Washington, Seatle, WA, United States - 4-21-26 metaG | ecosystem: Host-associated > Plants > Roots > Rhizosphere... | reverse complement strand
GAGAGATGCGTTTTCTTCGGGGAGACGCGATATTTTTCCGGTGTCGACGTCGACTGAAGTCTACCGGTGTTCTGGGCCTAGGAAAGTCCCCGAGGAAGGACGAGCTTTGCCCGTGACCCCCAAACAGCTACCAGCACAGCTCGTATTAGGGTGGAGTGCGCTGCGCGATCGGCTGCAAGCACCCACAGATACGCGGGACATATCCCGTCACCCGATTCTGTTAGACGAGCTTCGTGGAACGCTGCCGAACTCGATCCAGTGCCTATCGGTTTCGGCTGGTCATCTTCGATACAACTGTGTCATGTTCGCGCTCGGTATTCACGATTCCGCCGAGTACGTTCGTATGGCGATGCGATGTTCCGAGGACGTGCATGCCAGCACGTCGATGAAAGTCCCGATCTTCAAGTCACCGCACTTGAAATGAAACGTGGACAGCTTATTTTCGATCCTCCTGCGCTTCGGTCCTAGCGCTCTCTCGAACTCAGACATTCGGCCATGCTCGACCCGTCAGACCTGAGACACAATCGCCTGCTCGCCGCGCTCCCGGACGAGGTCTGGCGGCGTTGGTCGCCACAACTCCAGGCGCTGCAAATGCCGCTCGGTGAAGTGCTGGCCGAGGCGGGCACAAGCCTGAGTCACGTGTACTTCCCTACCACTGCCCTCGTGTCACTTCTGTACGTCACGGCAGAGGGATCCTCAGCGGAAATCGCTAGAGTGGGCAATGAGGGCATCGTCGGCGTTTCGCTCTTCATGGGCGGTGGGTCCACGCTCAGCCGAGCGGTGGTGCAAAGCGCGGGGCAGGGCTTTCGACTCAGCGCGCAGGCAATAATGGAAGAGTTCAATCGCTCCGCAGCGGCCATGCGCCTTTTTCTGCGCTATACGCAGGCGCTGATCACACAAATGGCGCAAACAGCCGTATGCAACCGGCACCATTCTCTGGAGCAACAACTGTGCCGCTGGCTGCTGCTCAGTCTGGACCGTTTGCAAGGCAACGAACTCGTAATGACACAGGAACTGATCGCCGACATGCTCGGCGTGCGCCGTGAAGGCGTGACGGAGGCCGCAGGCCGGCTTCAACAAGACGGCTTGATCCGCTATGCGCGCGGGCATATCACGGTGCTCGACCGCCGAGGGCTGGAACAACGCGTCTGCGAGTGCTACTCGGTGGTCAAGAAAGAGTACTTGCGTCTGCTGCCCGACCGGCCGGCAACGTAGATGCCGCCCCCTCAGGTCCCAGTTACCGGATGCGCGCGGGATTATTGCAGTGCACGTCAGACCGTAGAACCTTCCCCCTGCGCGTCGACATCCATGAAGGCGATCAGGAAGTGTCGGCCGTCCGGGGCGCGCTTGGCGCAGGCATGCACGCTGCGCGCCGCGCCGTGAGTCGCCGCAAGCTGCAATGTGCCGAGCTCGGTCGTGGCGTCATCGCTCAGGCGACAAAGCATCGCCTGCAGAGCGCGCGCGCTCTTGGATGCGAGAAAAGAGTCGAGGCTTTGCCCCAGCAGCTGCTCCCTCTCGGAACCGAGCATGCTGGCGGCGGTGAGATTGAGTGCTCGCAGCACGGCACTTGGATCGACGGTAAAATAGCCGACTGGCGCAAAGTCATATAGCTGCACCTGACGAATTAGGCTCGCCTCGAGCTCGGCACGAGAACGGCGGAGCTCCTCGTCCTGAAGGTCCAGCTCCACTTGGTGCACCTGCAGTTCATGCAGCAGGGCCAACGCCCCTGCAGCGGTCGAAGGCGAGGACGCAAGCTCGTGCAGGACCCCGAATGCCGCGGACGAGTTCAGCCGCGTCTCATGCAAAGCAGTCGGTCCTGTCAGTCGACTCAGTGCGCGCTGGCGCAGGTCCGTTTGGTTCTGATCTCCATTCGCATCGCTCGACATAAGATACCCCCGCGCTTCCCGCAGCGCTGTCACGGTTCGACTCTACTCCACTTCACTACGGCTTGCGCAGGCGCGCTTCGAGCTCTTTTGCGGCCGTGATGTCCAAGAAGGTGATCACCACGCCCTGGATCACGTTTGCCACGGTGCGGTAAGGCATGATCCGTACGGTGAACCAGCGGCCGTCCGTGGTTGCGATCTGTTTCTCTGAGAATGCCAGGGTACGCAGGGTCTCCTTGGCATCGGCATGCAATTGCGGGTAGATGAGCGTGCTGGCAAGGTCGCTGAGTGGACGTCCGATATCCCCTTCACGCAGGTGGATGAGGCGGGTGATGTGCTCGGTGAAGCGACGTACGTTCAGCGCATTATCGAGAAATAGCGTCGCGATGTCCGTGCTGTTGAGCAGGTTCTGCATATCGCTCTGTGCCAGCGCCAGATCGTCGAGCTTCGAATGCAGCTCAGCGTTGATCGTCTGCAGTTCCTCATTCATTGACTGTGATTCTTCCTTGGACGTGGTGAGCTCCTCGTTGGCCGATTGCAACTCTTCATTGGTCGACTGCAACTCCTCGTTGGCGCTCTGCAGCTGCTCTTGGGAGGCACGCATCTCCTGACGCAGAGCGCGAATTTCCTCGCGCGCGCGCGCCAATTCATCCTCGCCCGCCGGGTCGACCGAACCGGCCGTCCGCTTTTGTCTCGCCTTGCCGCGCGGCGGGACGGCGACATCGCGAAAGACGATCATCACCATGCCCTCGAGCGCCTGCGGTTCTTGCAGCGTACGAATGGTCACATCGAGCGTGGAATGCGCATCTTCCTCGAGCTTGAGGCCGCGCAACTCGATCCCCTTCCTCTCCTGCACGGCCTGTCGCAGTGCGGCAGCGAGCTGCGTGCGGATCGCCGGGCGAGCCATGACATGGATGTTCCAGTTGGCTCTTCCCGCCGCCGGCTCAAGGTACTTGCCGGTATGGCCGCTGATGTAGAGGATGTCGCCCTGCTCGTTGACCAGCACCGCGGGCGGGGAGAACTCCTGCAGCAGTACGTGATCGGCCTGCGACTGCAAATTGGCAAGGCGGGTGAGGGGATGGGACACATTCGACTCCTGCGTGGAAGCGCGCCGTGACAGATTGCGATTAACGGGAAAATCCACGGCCCCCGCGGGGCCGTCGCCGCGCAGGTACAGTCTTGCCTTCGGATCCAGGGGGGCGAACAGTGACAATGATTGGCCGACCGTCTCGGATTCGCCCAGCACCAACACACCACCGGGACGCAAGACGTAGTGAAACAGCGGCAGCAGGCGTTGCTGGAGCGAGGCATTGAAGTAGATCATCAGGTTGCGGCAGGACAAAATGTCGAGCCGCGTGAAAGGCGGGTCGAGAATCACATCGTGCTGGGCAAATAGAATCATCTGGCGGATTTCCTTTCCGATCAGATACCCGTCGCCCTGGGCGCTGAAGAAGCGACTGAGGCGCTCGGGAGCCATCTCCTCGGCGATCTTTGCGGAGAAGTGTCCGATGCGCGCCACGGCGACGGCATCTGCGCTGAGGTCGGTCGCAAAGATCTGCAGTGTCCATTCATCGGGTGCGGGCTGCGCATCGGCCACTTCCCTGAACGCGATCGCCAAGGAATAGGCTTCCTCGCCGGTCGAGCAGCCTACGACCCAGGCCCGTAGCCGCGTCTCTCGGGTACGCCGTGCCAGCAGCGCGGGCAACACCGAGTCCTTAAGTTGCTGCCAGACCGTCGGGTCGCGAAAGAAACTGGTCACCCCGATTAAAATCTCCTTGAAGAGGAGATCGAGCTCCTGTGGATTGTCACGCACGAAGCGTTCATAGGCCGCGAGCGTATTGAGGCTGTGCACGGCCATGCGCCGTTCGATGCGTCGCTTCAGCGTGTTGGGCTTGTAAAGCGTGAGATCGTGTTTGCTGCGCTCGCGCAGCAGGTCGATGATCGCGACCAGGGATTGCTCGCTGCCCTCGTCCCTGCCCGCGACTCGTGGCGCGTTGTCGACTCGACCGGCGGTGATCAGCAGGATGCGCTGCGGGAGCTCGGCAGCCGGGGCGATGATGTCGCAGGCCCCTGCGGCAATCGCACTCTTCGGCATCGAATCGAACTGCGCCGACGCGGGCTCCTGCGCGAGGGTCAGGCCGCCCTGGCCCTTGATCGCCTGCAGACCGAGTGTGCCGTCCGCGCCCATGCCCGACAACACGACTCCGATCGCACGCTCGCCCTGATCTCGGGCCAGGGAACAGAACAGGACGTCGATCGGCAGCCGCAAGCCGCGCGGCTGCGCAGGCTCCGCCAAATGCAGCCGACCGCCAACCACAGTGAGTTCGGTGTTCGGCGGAATCACGTAGACCACGTTAGATTCGACGCGCATTGAGGCTGTCGCTTCGCGCACCGGTATCGCGGTCGCTCGCTGCAGCAGCTCGGTCAGCATCGCCTTGTGCGTGGGATCGAGGTGCTGCACGACGACATACGCCAGCCCGCTCGTCAACGGCACGTTGGCGAGAAACTGCTCCAGCGCCGCGAGGCCACCGGCGGAGGCTCCAAGACCCACGACCCGTATGGGGGCCGTCTCGTTTGGTGGGGGGTCATTCGGCACTGGGGAATTCATGGCTCAGCTTGGCGTAAACAGCCTGCCCACGGTAGCGGTTTCCGTGTGCCGCCGCTACGCGCTCTCTACGGATAAACCGGATCGCTTCAGCGCCGCAGCGGCGCGGAGCCTTTTGATGTGACGCCGAGGAGTAGTCTGTCCGGGAGACAATCGCGCATGCAGCGACCCACGGCGTCGGCAAAGTGGCCATGCTCGCGCGGGATCGTCGGGCGGGTTATGCCCACCGGATTGGCGCTCGGACTTTGCCTGAAAGGTCCCCGTGGCTTTGCCGCGACTTAGTGCACCCTTGCTTGGCAGCGCCCGCGCCAGCGCAAAGCCGCTGTCACGGCGCTGCTCTCCGATGCGTTCTTGCGCGACGAGCTTGATTATGGCAGCGAGACTCGCAGGGGCTTCAGCCAATGTCGGCTCCCGGCACCGTAGATACATTGTCGAGCATGTCTTCGTAGGCGAGGCACTGCGACGACTGTGGCAGCATCAAATCCCAAACGTCGAGTGGGGCGCCGTCGATTACTTCCACGACCCACGTATCGTTTGCTACCAGGCGCCTTGGCAAGCTCACGCATTCGCGATGACGTTGTCGCTGCATGAGCGAGGTGTGTTCACGTGGTCGGAATGGGCGACTGCGCTATCCGAGGAAATTCGATCCGCCCAGCGGGCGGGCGATTCCGATAGAGGCGACACCTACTATCTCCATTGGCTGAAAGCGCTGGAAGCGCTGGTCACTAGGAAAGGCGTCACGTCGAACGTGGAACTTGCGCGTTACGAGCGAGCGTGGCGCAACGCGGCACAGCGAACCGTGCATGGCGCGCCGATCGTTCTCAGCGACGTCGATCTGGATCAGTGACGATCGGCCCGGCAGCCGCTCCGGATGCGTAGGGGCTGCGTTTTGTTCGGGCCGAGTCGCCCACGTCTTAAGCTACTTCGACCACCCGTAGCCCTTGCCGACCCGCACTACAGCAGACACTCGCAAATATCGTCGGGTTAAACTCGGACATTGCTCCGATCGGACTGAGGTTTGGTCTACCGGTGGATCGACGTCAACGTCTACCGAAACTCTACCGGTCGAATGAGGTTCTGGTGCATCCAGGTCTTTCGGGCCTGCGAAGACTTCCTGGCGGTCAGAAGACCCACAAGCCGCGAAACAGAAATGCCTTATTTCAAGCCGTTTCCCATCGTCGACGAAAGTGCTCTTAAGCGCTTCGGCGGCCGAGCGCAGACTGTTGTCCGCAGATGCACCAGAACCCCATTTCGAGTCCGTAGCCGCGGCACCTGGCCCGCTCGGCTCAGCCGGAAGACACCGCACGCACCAGCATGGTGTCCGTCAGCGGTAGTTCGCGCCGCAGTTCCAGCAGTAGCGCGAGGCAATGCCGGGCGCTGACCGACTTGCTGTAGAAGAAGCCCTGGCCGAAATCACAGCCCAGGTCCTGCAGAATCGCGCCCTGCGCTGCCGTCTCGACACCCTCCGCGACGGTAGACAGATGCAGCGTCCTTGCCATGTCGATCACGGCCGGGCTCACCCCACACGGCCGGCGACGCGGTGTTCTACTACAATCAAACAACGGTGATTCCGGGAACCGCTGCGCTGACGCTGTACTGCTTGAATCAATGCCCAACCGCGACACAACTTGCCGGGTATTCCAGTGCGACCCTGCCCACACCCTTCGCCAACGGTACGGATGCGCAATGGTTCAGTGCGTCGAGCAGTGCGAACACCCTGACCTATAGTTTTGGTGCCGCCGGACTGATGGACGACAAGAGCGCGCCAGTAATCCTGGAGCAGGCCAGTCAATACCCATCAGGTTCGCCATACATGCAAAATGGCATACAGACCGGCTGGCTGGTCGATTCCCCGCTCAGCAATGCGAATTGCCCACAGGGCACGGCCGCCGCCACCGTCTGTCAGCCGTCGAATCCCGCGACCTACTACACGTGGCAGACCGGCCCGAACCAATGGAATCAATCGCTTTGGTTGACGACTGGCGGAAGGGTAGTTCCGTTCGATCCGCCGCAGAACATCGCTTATACGGTTCCGACCGGTGCCGCCTACGGCACCTATTCGGGATTGCCGATCCTGCTGCAGTTCAACGGCTACGGCAATCTCAAGGGCATTCCGGGATCCTGCGTGAATCCAACGGATAACAGTGTTGAGGATTGCAGCGTGAGCGGCGCCAGTTACGTACCGACATTCTCCATCCCCGACGGCACCAAAATGACGCTGCCGAGCCTTTCCGGTTCGACAACAACGCCCCTTATCGTCAAGGCGTTGAATGGCGAAATTCTCCTGCACAGCCTCGGATCCGGTGCGGCACAGTGCTCATCGATGGCTCTGAAGCCACTGACGCTGCCCTCGGGCGGTCTTCACGATCCGAGCAGCACCGCCGACAGCGAATTCCTGGGTACCATGCCCACGGTGACGGCTGCACCCAAGGTGATTGACGGCGTCGTTCAGTAACCGGATCGCCGCGCCTGCGACACCGGCGAGCGGCAGGGCGCCGCGGACGGTCGCGCCTCAATTCGCCGAGGCGCCAATAAATATGGCCTCCCTGGAAACGTTATTGTTTACATGGCAACCATTTTCCATTGCGGTCTAAAATCGACCCTGGTCCGGGTGCGCCCGCTGTCAGTAAACCAGGAGCAGGAAGGAATGCACGTCGCCATTCTCACCTTCGAAGGATTCAATGAGCTTGATTCACTGATCGCGCTCGGGATCCTGAACCGCGTCAAACTGCCCGGATGGCGAGTCTCCTTGGCCTGCCCCGCGCCTCGAGTCCGCTCGATGAATGGTGTGCTAGTGGAGGCGCAAGCGTCGTTGGCGGATGCCCGCGCTGCCGACGCTGTCATTGTCGGCAGCGGCATACTGACGCGGGAAATCATCAAGGACGCCGCCATCATGGATCAGCTCCGCTTCGAACCCTCGCGGCAGCTGCTGGCAGCTCAGTGCTCAGGCGCGCTGATACTTGCCAGGCTGAACCTGCTCCATGGCGTCCCGGCCTGTACCGACCTCACGACCAAACCCTGGGTTGAGGAAGCGGGGGTGGAAGTGCTGAATCAGCCCTTCTACGCCGAAGGCAATATCGCCACTGCCGGCGGCTGCCTGGCATCACAATATCTGGCAGCATGGGTTATTGCCCGACTGGTCGGCGTGAAGGAAGCTGAAAAGGCAGTTCACTACGTCGCACCTGTGGGCGAGAAGGAGCTCCACGTAGAGCGGGCCATGGGCCACATTGGAAGATACCTGGATGCAGATAGAAGAGTATTCGAGCCGGGACGCGGTCGCTCTGGTCGACTTGGTGCGTCGGCGAGAGGTGACGCCGCTTGAGGTTGTGGACGCCGCCATTCGCGCGGTCGAGGCCATCGATCCGCATCTGCATGCGCTGGTACTGAAAGATTACGAACGGGCCCGCGGGGACGCGCGTGCGCTACAGCGCGACCTGCCGCTGTCGGGTGTTCCATTTTTGATCAAGGATATGGTTGTCTATACCGACAACTGGCCGACCACGCACTGCTCACGTTTTTTTGCCGATGCCCGGCCTCGTCCCGACAGTGAGATCGTCCGAAGGTGGAGAGCGGCAGGGGCGGTGTTTCTTGGAAAGACCAACTCTCCCGAGTTTGCCGAAGACTTTGCCACGGAGCCGGCTTTCCGCGGACCGACGTTCAACCCCTGGAATTCTTTATTCACGGTGGGCGGCTCCAGTGGCGGGGCTGCAGCTGCCGTTGCGAGCGGCATGGTTCCGGTTGCCCACGGGTCGGATCTTGGGGGCTCGATCCGCGTGCCGGCAGCCTGTTGCGGTGTCTTCGGCCTGAAGCCCTCGCGTGGCCTGAATCCGGTCGGACCCTACGCCGCCGAAACCTCCGGCGGCCTGAACTGCGAACACGTCATTTCGCGCAGTGTTCGCGACAGTGCCGCGTTTCTCGACGCGACAGCGGGGCCGGAGCCTGGTGCGCCTTACCGCGTTCAACGCGCGGTTCCCTCCTACCTCAAAGCGCTGGATCAGCCCCTTTCGCCGCTCAGGATCGTGAGCCTGGATCGGCGCATGGATGGCTCGGAGATTGACCCTGAGATCGCCGAGCGGGTGAGCGATGCAGCGGCGATGCTCGAGGCCCTCGGCCACACGGTTGTGCCGGGACGGTTTCCTGCGGCGCTCGCGCCGGCGCTTGCCGGCGAAAGCTGGTCGGCATTGTGGCTGATCGACATTGCGCAAGCGATCAATGAGCATGCGGCCGAAATAGGACGCCCACCGGAACAGGGCGAGATCGAACAGCTGTCCAGTTACGTACTGGCGCGCGTGGAACGGATGTCGGCCCTTGAATATATGGCTGCACGCCGTGCCGCGCACACCGCGGCGCTGGCAATGGCGCGCGAGTTTGCTCAGTTCGACTTCATTCTGTTGCCGACTACCTCGGCTCTGCCGATCCCGCTTGGGAGCACCGCGCCGAACGCGCCGGACTTCGATTACGCGCGCTGGGTGGAGATTGCCTACGGGTTTGCTGCCTTTACCGAGATTTTCAATGTGACGGGCCAGCCGGCCGCGAGTCTGCCGCTGTTCCAGGCCGCGAATGGCATGCCTATCGGTATGCAGCTGGTCGGGCGCCAGAATGAGGATCACCGGCTGCTGCGTCTTGCCGCGGACCTGGAAATCGTGAACGGCTGGGGCAATCGCCATCCGCCGCTTTGGGCCGGACGCGCCGCATGAGGGCCCCATGACATGAAGGCCCCATGAGAGTAATAGAGCGCGACGAGGTGGCAAGACGACTGACGTATGACATCTGCATTCCGATAGTCCGGCAAGCCATGATCGCCTTCTCAAAAGGGCAGACGCGCCAGCATTTGCGATCGATCATTCCGCTGGCCCAGGGACATCTGTTCGGGATCATGCCGGGCGCGCTGAGTGACAATGCGGTGTTTGGCGCCAAGCTGATCAGCATCTATCCGGAGAATTTTGCCAAGGGCCTGCAGTCGCACCAGGGAGTGGTGGTGCTGTTTGAACCTGAAAGCGGCGCGCCGGTGTGCGTGGTTCACGCTGGTGAAGTAACCGCCATACGCACGGCCGCTGCCAGTGCCGTGGCCACCGATGCTCTTGCGCGTCAGAATGCAACCCGCATGGCCATTCTGGGTTACGGAGAGCAGGCCACGACCCATGCCAGGGCGCTGCTCAAGGTTCGCGGGATTGAAGCCGTGAAAGTGTGGGGACGATCCGCGGAACGGGCCAGATCGTTCTGCCTGCGCATGGGCACCGAACTAGGCATTCCGTTCAGCGCCACGAACGAGGTGGAACAAGCCGTCAGCGATGCCGACATCATCTGCACCGTCACCGGCGCGCAGGAGCCGGTGCTGAAAGGCGCCTGGGTGCGTCCCGGCACACACGTCAATCTGGTGGGCTCGAGCATGGCCGGTCCCGTGGAGGTGGACACCGAGTTTGTCGTCCGGTCGCGATTCATCGCGGACAGCCGCGAGGGCGTTCTGCGGCAGGGAGGGGAATTTCTGCGCGCCAAGGCAGCCGGCATGATCGACGATGCTCACGTGGTCGCGGAAATCGGGCAAGTGCTCGCGGGAGATGTCATCGGCCGGTGTTCCGACCAGGATATAACAGCCTATAAATCGCTCGGCCATGTCGTGCAGGATCTGGCCAGCGCCTGGGCGCTCTACAGCGGTCTGCCGTAGTTTCAATTCGCTTGTGACCCGGCGATCGTCCCGACGCCCATTTCCCGCAATACATCGCCGATTGCCGCGACGGCCTCGCGCAGGATCCCAGCCTCGATGGCGCCGATGCAGCCCACCCGAAAGGTCTCGACGCTGGTGAGCTTGCCCGGGTAGAGAATGAACCCCCGGTCGCGCACACGCCGGTAGAACTCGCCGAATTCGTAGTGCGGATCGGCGGGCGCATGAAACGTGACGATGATGGGTGCCTGCAGCGCCTCCGGCAGAAACGACCGCAAGCCCAGCGAGCGCATGCCGGCAATCAGCGTCGTGCAGTTCTTCTGGTAGCGGGCCAGCCTTGCGGGCTGGCCGCCCTGCGCGCGAAACTGATCGACAGCGGCGCGCAAGGCCGCCACCACGTGGGTCGGCGGTGTGTAGCGCCATTGGCCGGTCTTGCGCATGTACTGCCACTGGTCGGCAAGATCCAGCGACAGTGAATGGCTGTTGCCCGTCGCCTGCTCGAGCGCGGACTGTCGCACGATCACAAAGCCCATGCCGGGCACGCCTTCGAGGCACTTTCCCGATGCGGCGACCAGGGCGTCAAACGGGACGAGGCGACTGTCGATTGGGATAGCGCCATAGGAGCTCATGGCATCGATGATGAGCCTGCGGCCGCGTGCGGCCACCACGGCTGCGATCTCGGGCAATGGATTCAGGATCCCGGTACCCGTTTCGCAATGCACCTGCGCCACATGGGTGATCGCAGGATCGGCGGCCAGCGCCGCATCGATCCGCCTGGGGTCGGCCGGCTCATCCTCGTGGTGGGGCAGCACGACCGCTTCCCGACCCAGGTAGGTGAGGATTCGCGCCACGCGTTTGCAATAGGCGCCATTGTCGGGTACGAGCACCTTGCCCTGCCTTGGTACCAGCGTGCCGATGGCGGCCTCCACCGAGAAGGTGCCGCTGCCCTGCATCGGTACGCAGACATGCGTGTCCAGGCCGTCGACGACTTCTGTCAAGTCGCGGCAGATCGATGCCGTGAGCTGGTTGAAGGCGCTGTCCCAGGAACCCCAGTCGACGAGCATCGCGGAGCGGGTCGCCATCGTGGTAGTCAGGGGTCCGGGTGTCAGGAGAATGGGTTCGCGCATGGGTTATTTCTCGGAAACAATTGCCTACTATACTGCCGCATGAGCGCTGGACAGGTTGGAACGGCGAGCGCGCCGATGGGCGGCGAATACGATCCCACCGCGCCGCGGGGGCTGCGGCTGCGTCAGTTCATGACGGTCGCATTGCTGTTCGGCGGTTACTGTGCCTGCTATTTCTGCCGCGCGGATCTGTCGGTAGCGACACCGATGCTGATCGATGAGCTGGGAACGCGGGGCATCAGCCACGCCGATGCCATCGTCTACATCGGCAAGATTGCCTCGGTGGGCGTGTTCGCGTACGCGGTGGGCAAGCTGTTCCTGACAGGTCTCGGGGATTTCTGGGGCGGCCGTCCAAACTTCCTGATTGGAGTGGGCGGCGCGGCGCTGTTCACGGTGGTGTTCACGCTGGGTGCCGCCCCGCCGGTCTTCCTGCTCGCGTGGCTTGGCAATCGGCTGACACAGTCGATTGCCTGGGCGGGCATGCTGAAGGTGTCGTCGCGCTGGTTCGATTTCACCTCGCACGGAACCATTATCGGCATTCTGAGCATCAGCTACCTGGTCGGCGATGCCGCCGCGCGACAATGGATGGGCGCACTGATTCATGCCGGCTACGGCTGGCGCGCGCTGTTCTACCTCGCGGCCGCGGTCGCCGGATTCTTCCTGCTGGCCAACCTCATCTGGCTCCGGGAGACCCGAACCAGTCTCGGTTACGCCGAGGCCATTCCCAACCCGCAGAACGTCTACGGCAGTGCCGCCGGTCGTCCGCCCAGCGTGGCGGCGCTGGTGCTGCCGCTGTTCCGGAGTCGCGCTTTTCTGCTGGTGTGCCTGTTGTCGCTTGGCTGCACTATCGTGCGCGAGACCTTCAACGATTGGACCCCGGTCTACCTGCGTGACTTTTTTGGTTACAACATCGGCGATGCGGCCGGTGCCAGCGCGGTGTTTCCCGCCGTCGGTGCCCTGTCGGTGATTGTGGCGGGCTGGCTCAGCGATCGGCTGGGAGCGAACAGCCGCGCGGCAGTCATGGGAATCGGAAT